>WBZT01000431.1_pt1 | contig 23560 bp, 26 predicted proteins | sample 5204241 | NCBI WGS metagenome assembly WBZT01 (sample SAMN12344358, study PRJNA552823) | activated sludge metagenome | biome: Activated sludge suspended growth; feature: Nitrification reactor; material: Wastewater; isolation source: activated sludge from nitrification reactor of wastewater...
AGCGCGGTAGTGGCCGATGTTGGTCATGCAGGAACCGATAAATACTTCATCAATCTTGTCACCCACCACGGCGCTAAGCGGCTTGATGTCATCAGGATCATTGGGGCAGGCCACCAGTGGCTCCTTGATTTGGTTGAGGTCAATTTCTATAACTTCGGCGTATTCCGCATCGGCATCCGGCTCCAGCAACTCCGGCTTGGCCAGCCAGGCATTGATGTTGTTTATGCGGCGGCGCAGGGTGCGAGCATCCTCATAACCACCAGCAATCATGTTTTCCAGCAGGACGGCATTGGAACGCAGATATTCGATCACCGGCTCCTTGTTGAGCCGCACGGTGCACCCATTGGCTGAACGTTCGGCAGAGGCATCGGCAAACTCGAAGGCCTGCTCCACCTTCAAATCCGGCAAGCCTTCGATTTCCAGGATGCGGCCGTTGAATACGTTCTTTTTCCCCTGCTTGCCTACGGTCAGCAATCCCTTCTGGATTGCCGCATAGGGAATGGCATTGACCAGGTCGCGCAGGGTGATACCGGGCTGCATGGTGCCCTTGAAACGCACCAGCACAGATTCCGGCATATCCAGCGGCATGGCGCCCATGGCGGCGGCAAACGCCACCAGCCCGGAACCGGCCGGGAATGAAATGCCAATAGGGAAACGGGTATGCGAATCGCCACCGGTGCCCACGGTATCCGGGAGTAACATTCTATTCAGCCAGGAGTGGATGATGCCGTCGCCGGGGCGCAGCACCACGCCACCACGGCTGGCCATGAATTCCGGGAGGCTGTGTTGCAGCTTGATGTCCACCGGCTTGGGATACGCCGCCGTATGACAGAAGCTCTGCATCACCAGGTCGGAAGAAAAACCCAGACAAGCCAGCTCCTTCAATTCATCGCGGGTCATGGCACCGGTAGTGTCCTGTGAACCCACGGTAGTGATTTTCGGTTCGCAATAAGTGCCGGGGCGCACACCTTCCACACCACAGGCACGGCCTACCATTTTTTGCGCCAGGGTATAGCCCTTGCTGCTGGCCGCCACCTGGTGCGCCTGCACAAACAGGTCAGAAGCCGGCAGTCCCAGCGACTGACGCGCCCTGGCAGTTAAACCACGGCCAATAATCAGCGGAATACGTCCGCCAGCCCGCACTTCGTCCAGCAGCGTCACCGGCGCCAGATCAAAGGTGCTCAGGGTTTCTCCTGCCGCGTTGGTGATCTTGCCAGCGCGCGTATGGATGGTAATCACGTCGCCCATATTCAACTGGCTGACATCGCACTGGATAGGCAGCGCGCCGGAGTCTTCCGCCGTGTTGAAGAAAATCGGGGCAATCTTGCCGCCCAGCACCACGCCCGCGGTGCGTTTGTTGGGAATGTGCGGAATATCCTCGCCCATATACCACTGCACCGAGTTGATGGCTGACTTGCGTGAAGAACCGGTGCCCACCACATCGCCCACATAGGCCAGCGGCAGGCCTTTTTTCTTGAGTTCCTCTATGGTGTTCAGGCCGTCCGGCATCTTGCTCACCAGCATGGCCTTGGCATGCTGCGGAATATCCGGGCGCGACCAGGCTTCCTGCGCCGGGGAAAGGTCATCGGTATTGGTTTCACCGGGGACTTTGAAAACGACACATTGAATCGCTTCCGGCACGGCATTACGCTGCGTGAACCACTCGGCATCCGCCCAGGATTGCAGCAGTTTTTTGGCTGCGGCATTACCTGCTTTGGCTTTTTCTTCCACATCATGAAAGGCATCAAACATCAGGATGGTATGCGACAGTGCCTTGACGGCCGCCCCTGCCAGATCACCATCCAGCAATGACACCAGCACCGGCACGTTGTAACCACCCAGCATGGTGCCCAGCAACTCCACCGCTTTTTCACGGCTGACCAGGGGTGACTTCACCTTGTTGTTGGCCACATCCGCCAGAAAAGCAGCCTTGACATAGGCGGACTGGTCAACGCCTGCCGGAATACGGTTTTCCAGCAAATCCAGGACCGTTTGCTCGGTTCCAGCCGCGGGATTCTTGACCAGCTCCACCAGTGCGGCAGTCTGCTCAGGGTTCAGTGGTAAGGGCGGAAGTCCGGCGGCAGTGCGCTCGGCAACATGGGCTTGATACTCGTTCAGCATGTGAAAGCACTCAAAAAAATTGAAGGGATTGCGCCTGATTATACAGGCCAGAGTGTTACCGGTTAAGCCGCCACGCAGGCAACAGACCGGGCAAATGGATTATTTTCTTTAATGCTTCAAATTGGCCCTGAATGCACTAATTTGGGCTTGAATTTCGCAAGGTGAGCTCGGCGCTTAATTCTCACATTACTAGTTTAATGAGTGCCATTGCCAACTGCGTGACAGGATATTGGATTGCAATAGCGAAAATCGTGTCTGACCCCATTTATTGGTATGGTAGTCGGGGTCAGTGGCGTCCTTACCAAACAATTGGCTAACCAAAGCCCTTGGAACTCGCTCTTGACCAACGGCCAAAGCAATAATGTCATCAACAGTAAAATTTTGACCTTTGCTACTCAAGTCAATGTAGGCAGCTTGAGAAAGTTTGGCGTAGGTGTAATAAGTTTCCAGAATGTTCATGTTTTTCCCCTTAAATTCAGTTTGCAGATAGTTTTTTCGGAATCAAAACTTGCTGCTTAAAATCTCCAGTTAACACGGTGGGGCACCCTTCTCTGCCCCCGTATCCAAACCAGCGATAGACGAAGAAACGATCTACCCAGCCTGGTAACGGCTTAAATGCAAGGTTCTCAGCAAGACTTTCCCCCGTAATGCGATGCCGAATGAGATCGCGCATTACTGAAACGCCATGTTCTTGGTCATAACGCCACTCCCCATCAATTACCTCATAATCCGCCGTTGGTTGACCTAAGTCAGTCACTGAAATACTAGTATCTGGCTGCTTCTCAAAACGTCTCCAATAGTAGGTTCCATCTATCCGGCGTGTAGGCGATTCATTAAAGCGGTATGGAGTATCGCGTAATGCGGTACTGCCAACAAACCCCTCCACCTCCACCGTCTTGTATATATGAAGCCCGGCGCTGGGGCAGGCCTTCGCCATCGCCAGAGAATTTACTGTGACATCCCCCAGCGGGATGGCGTAGGCCAGCACCACCAGCAGCAAGGTCATGGCCACCTTCAACACCACCGGTGCCGGTTGCCTGAGTATTTGCCATAACACCCATAGCACCACCGGCAGGTAAAACACTGCCAGAACAAACAACGACATATCCGTGATGTAAAGCTTCATGCCGTATTACCCCATTCTTTGCGATTCTTTAATCATGTCTCGTATTTCACTCGCACCCTAGGCGCGTCCCAAAAGGAAGCAAGCGTAATCTTGGCTTGGAGGTCGGCGCTGAATGCACCACTTTGGGTTTAGAACGTCGGGCGACTAAAGGGCGAGCCACAACTCTTGGCTTCGGCGCGGGCTTCCAGTTTTTCCAGCAGGCTTTTCTTGTATTCGTTGCCGTAATGCTTTTGCAGATGGTGTTTGACCTCGGCCATGGTCACCATGCCGTCGTGGTCGGCATCCATTTCGCGGATATTGCTCTCAACACTGGGTTCTTGCTGTATGGCATCAGGCAACTCAGCCATGCACAGGCTGGGCGACAAAAGCAACAGCGATATCAGCAGGGGTTTCATGTGGGTGTTGACCCCATGCGCAGCTCAAGGTTCTTCATGGCCGCATTACATCTTCCAACGCGGTGAGGCAGATATTCACGTTGCGCTCGTTGCAGGCGTGGCCCATCAGGCCGATACGCCAGATCTTGCCCGCCATTTCACCCAGGCCGGCGCCAATTTCCAGGTTGTAGTCCTCCAGCAATGAGCGGCGTGCCTTGGCGTCATCCACGCCTTCCGGCACGTAGATCGAATTCAGTTGCGGCAAACGCTCGGATTCCTTGACCACGAACTTGAGGCCCATGCCTTCCAGCCCGGCCTTGAGTTCTTCGTGGTGCTGGCGGTGGCGCGCCCAGGCGTTCTCCAGCCCTTCTTCCTGCAAAATCACCAGTGATTCGTGCAAGCCATACAGCGCATTGATGGGTGCGGTGTGGTGATAGGCACGCTTGGCACCGCTACCCCAGTAACCCATCACCAGGTTCAAATCCATGAACCAGCTTTGCACCTTGGTTTTGCGGTTCTTGATGACCTCCAGCGCACGCGGGCTGAAACTGACCGGTGATAATCCCGGTGTACACGACAGGCATTTCTGCGATCCGGAATAGATGGCGTCTATGCCCCATTCGTCCAATTTTAACGGCACACCGCCCAGCGAGGTCACCGCATCCACCAGCGATAAAGCGCCATGCTGGTGGGCGATTGCGGTAATCGTCCTGGCATCGGACAACGCGCCGGTCGAGGTTTCCGCCTGCACAAAAGCCACCATTTTGGCATCGGGGTTAGCCTTGAGCGCTTCTTCCACCTTGTTCGGGTCAACCGCCGAACCCCAGGCATCCATCACCATCACGGCGGTGCCGCCGCTACGCTCCACGTTTTCTTTCATGCGACCGCCAAACACACCGTTCTGGCACACAATCACCTTGTCACCCGGCTCCACCAGGTTGACAAAGCAGGTTTCCATGCCCGCCGAGCCAGGGCCTGAAACCGGCATGGTCAGTTCATTTTTGGTCTGGAAAGCGTATTGCAGCAGGGCTTTCATCTCATCCATCATTTCCACAAACACCGGGTCAAGGTGGCCGATGGTTGGACGCGCCATGGCGGCCAACACACGCGGGCTGACATCGGAGGGGCCGGGGCCCATCAGGATACGTTGGGGAGGATGGAAGGAAGTTGCCATGGTTTTAATGTTTGTTAAGAAGTTGGAAACAAAGCGATATTAACATCCAAGGCCAAGGCAAAACACCTGTCACGAGACGTGGAAATGCCTGCATGGTGAAATGTGCCCGCTTGTGGCGTAAAATTGCAATACTTTTCCATCATTATTGCGCTTTTCAAATCCCGACCCCCACTATGGAACTCTCCGCACTCAACGCTTTATCCCCGCTCGACGGCCGCTACCAATCCAAGCTGGATGCCCTGCGTCCCTACTTCAGCGAATATGCGCTGATCCACCATCGCGCCAGGGTGGAGGTGGAATGGCTGAAGTCGCTGTCTGCCGAACGTGAGCTCGCGGAAATCGAGCCATTCCATGTGGACACTGTGCACGAGCTGGATGCGGTCATTGCCGGCTTTGGCGAAATTGAAGCCGCCCAGGTCAAGGCCATAGAATCGCGCACCAACCACGATGTAAAGGCCTTGGAGTACTGGCTCAAGGAGCGCTTCAGCGGGAATCCGGAAATCCAGAAGGCCAGCGAGTTCATTCATTTCGCCTGTACTTCGGAAGACATCAACAACCTGTCGCATGCACTGATGCTGAAGTCGGCACGCGACAACGTGCTGCTGCCGGTGCTGGATCACATTCTGGACCGCCTCACAGCACAGGCGCACGAACTGGCCGATGCCGCCATGCTGGCACATACCCACGGCCAGCCCGCTTCCCCCACCACGCTGGGCAAGGAACTCGCCAACGTGGTGTACCGCCTGCGCCGCCAGTACCAGCAACTGGCCAACATCGAAATCCTCGGCAAGATCAATGGCGCGGTTGGCAATTTCAACGCCCATTTATCAGCTTACCCAAATTTCGATTGGGAAGCCTTTGCCCAGCGCTTTGTGGAGAATCTCGGCCTGACCTATAACCCCTACACCATCCAGATTGAACCGCACGACTACATGGCCGAACTTTACGACGCCATCGCCCGCATCAACACCATCCTGATTGACCTGGATCGCGATGTGTGGGGCTACATCTCCATGGGGTACTTCAAGCAAAAAGTAAAAGAGGGCGAAGTCGGCTCCTCTACCATGCCGCACAAGGTCAACCCGATTGATTTTGAAAATTCCGAAGGCAACCTGGGCTTGGCCAACGCCGTACTCGGCCACCTGTCGGAAAAACTGCCCATTTCACGCTGGCAGCGCGACCTCACTGACTCCACCGTGCTGCGCAACATGGGGGTGGCATTCGGCTACAGCCTGCTGGGCTATGACTCCCTGCTCAAGGGCTTGAACAAGCTGGAAGCCAACCGCGCGCGCTTGGCCGAAGACCTGGACAACGCCTGGGAAGTGCTGGCAGAACCGATACAGACCGTGATGCGCCGCTACGGCGTGGAAAACCCTTACGAGCAGCTCAAGGCCCTGACGCGTGGCAAGGGCGGCATCACCCGGGAAGCGTTGCATGAGTTCATCAGCACACTCGCCATCCCGCAGGATGCCAAGAATTTGCTGCTGGAAATGACGCCCGCAAGCTATGTGGGCAAGGCAACCGAACTCGCCAAGCGCATTTGATGGCTGAAATCCTCATCCTCTACTACTCCCAGGGCGGCGCAGTGCGCGACATGGCGCAGCAGATTGCCCGCGGCGTAGAAATGGTCAGTGGCGCCAGGGCACGCATCCGCACCGTACCCAAAGTTTCCACAGTCTGCGAGGCCACCGCGCCGGATATCCCCGACAGTGGCGCCCCCTATGTGGAACTCAAGGACCTGGAGGAATGTGCCGGGCTGGCGTTGGGCAGCCCGACACGTTTCGGCAACATGGCGGCTCCGCTCAAATGCTTTCTGGATGGCACTTCCGGCTTGTGGATGAAGGGCGCGCTGATCGGCAAGCCTGCGTCTGTATTTACCTCATCTGCTTCCATGCACGGTGGTAACGAAAGCACCCTGCTCTCCATGATGATCCCGCTGCTGCATCACGGCATGGTGATTGTTGGCTTGCCTTATTCCGAGCCCGACCTGACCACAACCACCAGCGGGGGCACACCCTATGGCGCCAGCCATGTGGCTGGTCCCGCCGACAACCAGCCACTGTCCGACGCCGAGAAAAAACTGTGCATCGCCTTGGGTAAACGGCTGGCGCAAACCGCCCAGAAACTGGCATGAGTTCCGACGCCGCACTCGAAGCCCGCAAGTTCCTGCGCAGTACGCGCAGCGCGGTGCTTTCCACCCATTCTGCCCGCTTTGAGGGCTACCCGTTCGGTTCCATCGCGCCTTTTGTGCTGGATCAGGATGGCAACCCGCTGGTTCTCATTTCCACCATCGCCGAACACACCAAGAACATCAGGAAAGACCCGCATGTCTCGCTGATTGCTTTTGACCCGACCACCCCAGATATGCAGGCCGGCGCCCGCCTGACCTTGCTGGGCGATGCAGTTGTTGCAGACAAGCAGGACGGTGCGTTGCGGGCGCGTTATTTGAACTTTTTTCCGCAAGCGGTGCAGTATTTCGACATGCACGACTTCCTGTTCCATCGCATCGCCATCCGCCAGGCTCGCTATATCGGCGGCTTTGGCAACATCCACTGGATTGAGGGTGCAGCCCTGTTGCCGCCCGCCAACCAGCTTGGAGCGCAGGAGGCTGGCATTCTGGAACACATGAACAGCGATCATGCGGAAAGCCTGATTGCCTACTGCCAGCTGGTACATGGGTTCACCCCGGAAAATGCGGTGATGGTGGGGCTGGATAGTGACGGCTTTGACCTGCGCGCCAACGATGCCTTGTGGCGCTTCAACTTTGACACCCCGGTCACCGACGCACAAACCGCGCGCGCCGCATTGGTAGCCCTGAGCAAGGCGGCACGCACTTGACCCGCTGGCTGCAGCATATCGCCAGTGCCAGCCTGGTTGGCCTCATCCTGCTCTGCCTGGCATGGGAGGTTGTGCTTGCCCCACTACGCCCCGGTGGTTCACTGCTGGTACTCAAGGCGGTCCCTTTACTGCTGCCGCTGCGCGGCATACTCAAAGGCAAGCGCTACACCTACCAATGGGCCTGCATGTTTATCCTGCTGTACTTCACTGAAGGCGCGGTTCGCGCCTGGTCAGACCGGGGGCTTTCCGCAGCACTGGGGCTGCTGGAGGTTCTGCTAGCGCTCACTTTCTTTGTTGCCGCGATCTTTTACGCACAACAGACCCGAAACACGCATTAAATCCTGCCTTACCCTCGGTTATAATCCGGGCTATGCGTATTCTTCTTTCCAACGACGACGGCTATTTCGCCCCCGGCTTGAACGTTCTGGCCAAGGCATTGAAACCCCTGGCCGATATTACGGTGGTAGCGCCCGAGCGCAATCGCAGTGGCGCCAGCAATTCGCTTACCCTGGATCGCCCGCTCACCGTACGGCAGGCACACAACGGCTTTTATTACGTCAATGGCACCCCTACTGATTGTGTTCACCTAGCGGTGACAGGTCTGCTCGATCATCTGCCGGACATGGTGATTTCCGGCATCAATGATGGCGCCAACATGGGTGACGACACCATTTATTCCGGCACGGTCGCTGCCGCCACCGAGGGATTTTTGTTGGGGATCCCATCGCTGGCAATTTCCATGTCGCAACATAACGCCACTCATTTTGAAACCGCTGCGCAAGCTGCTGTTGCCCTGGTGAAGCGCTTCCAGAAAAACCCTTTCCCCGGGGCAATCCTGCTCAACGTCAATGTGCCTGATATTCTGCCGTCACAGGTCAAGGGCATGCGTGTGACGCGCCTGGGCCGCCGCCACCAGGCAGAGCCGGCACTGCGTACGCAGACCCCGCGCGGCGATACTGTCTATTGGGTAGGCGCTGCAGGCGCCGCCCAGGATGCCGGTGAAGGCACTGATTTCCATGCCGTGGAGCACGAGCATGTATCACTGACCCCATTGCAGATCGACCTGACCCAATACGGCCAACTGGAAGACCTGAGAACCTGGATGGCGGCATGAACAGCAAACTCTCCGGCATTGGCATGACCTCGCAGCGCACGCGGGAGCGCCTGATCCAGCGTCTGCGCGAGCAAGGCATCAAGGATGAAGTTGTGCTGGCCGCCATGCTGGAAATTCCGCGCCACATTTTCCTGGACGAAGCGCTGGCCTCGCGTGCCTATGAGGACGCGGCACTACCTATCGGCCATAACCAGACCATTTCACAACCCTACATAGTGGCCCGCATGACGGAGTTGCTGCGTAACGGCGGACCATTGAAAAAAGTGCTGGAAATAGGCACCGGCTGCGGCTACCAGACCACGGTACTGTCTCGGGTGGCGCAGGAAGTGTATTCCGTTGAGCGCATTGGGCCCCTGCTGGAAACTGCCAAAAGCCACTTCCGCGAACTGCGACTGCGCAACGTCAAGGTGAAAAAGGCTGACGGTAACTACGGCATCCCTGAAATCGCGCCGTTTGACGGCATTATTGTCACCGCTGGCGCCACACACATCCCGGAAGAGTTGCTACGCCAACTGGCTGTGGGTGGGCGCATGGTAATCCCGGTTGGCAGTACTGATCAGGTGTTGACACTGGTCGAGCGCACCGAAGATGGCTTCCGCAAAACCGAGCTGGAAGCGGTGCGCTTTGTGCCCCTGCTGGGAGGCACTGCGTGAAAGCCCTGGTTTTCCTGCTGGTTCTTGTCTTATCCGCCTGTGCCACGCCGCCGCAACAAGCACCGGTCATCGAACGGGCCCCTGGGGTTGACCGCCCCCCACCCCCAAAAACGGCAAAAAAATCCACGGCGGAAAAAGACTGGCGCCCGGATAGTTACACTGTAAAAAAAGGCGACACGCTTTACGCGCTGGGCCTCGAATTCGGCTTTGACTACAAGGAAATTGCGCGCTGGAACGACATTCCGCCCCCTTATGTGATCAAGGTCGGTCAAAAGCTCAAGTTAAAGGAATCTGCAACAACCGCACCACAACCGGCGGCAGCAAAACCTGCCGAAGAAAGTGTGGTTGCCACCCCTATCAAGCTGGACGACAGCCCCAAGGCCAAGCCAATTGGGGAAGCCGCGCCGGCAGAAACCACAGCAGAGCCTGCAGGCACCCCCCCTACCATCAGCGAGCCCAGGGCGACCAAAACACCGTATTCCGAGCAGGTAGCGGCCGAGGAGAAAAAGGCTGAGCCCGCCAAACCCACGGAAAAACCTGCCGACAAGGCCGTGGTTGAAGAAGACGCCGTGGACTGGGCCTGGCCCACCCCCGGCAAGGTGCTCAATAGTTTCACCGAAGCCAGCAAGGGCATCGATATCGCCGGTGACATGGGACAGCCGGTGCTGGCCGCTGCACCGGGCAAGGTGGTATACAGCGGTTCAAGCCTGCGTGGCTACGGCAGGCTGGTGATCATCAAACACAACAAGACGTATCTTTCGGCTTATGCCCACAACAGCCAGGTACTGGTGAAGGAAGGCCAGGAAATCAGCAAGGGACAGAAAATTGCGGAGATTGGCAATACCGATGCCGACCGGGTGAAACTGCATTTTGAAATCCGCAAACAGGGCAAGCCGGTAGACCCCAGCAAGTTCCTGCCTGCGAACTGAACTTTTATTTGGCTTTAGCCAGCTGCTCCTGATCCTGGTAGTACTGGTGCACCGTACTCATGTCGTACTGGCGCGCCCACTTGATGATTTCGGCCACCGCCGGCGCACCCAGTTCTCCAACTTGCGCCAGGATACATGCCTGATCGCGGATCACCATGATGCCGGGAATTTTTTCCACCTGGAAATATTCGGCAATTTCGTTGTCGGTTTCGGTATTCACCATCCCGAACACGATGTCAGGATTTTCTGCCGCAGCCGCTTCAAAAGTCGGGGTGAAATTGACACATGGCGAACACCATGGCGCCCAGAAGTCCACAATAACAAAGTTATTGCTTTCAATGGTTTGCTTGAAATTGGCCTTGGTAAGTTCCAGCACTGCCATGTGACACTTCCTTGAAATTGAAATTAAGTTGCCGGATTCTAGCAGACTGTCGCGTTAGAATGTTGTGCTGAAATTAAATGGAGAACAAGTGATGGAGTCTGTCAAAAAACGATCCTGGAAACTTTGGCTGGTTTTGCTGATTGCCACACCGCTGCTGCTGCTCGGCATTTACACATGGGTCGTACTCAACTGGGCTTACTCTTCTGGTGAGCGTGCCGGTTACGTGCAAAAATTTTCCAATAAAGGCTGGGTTTGCAAGACCTGGGAAGGCGAACTGGCTATGGTTTCCATGCCGGGCACCATGAGCGAGAAATTCCTGTTCACCGTGCGCGATGATGCCATTGCCCAACAAATCAACCAGTCGCTGGGCAAAAAGGTCGTGCTGACCTATGAACAGCATAGAGGTATACCCACTGATTGTTTTGGTGATACCGAATATTTCGTGTCATCCCTCCGTCAGGTGGAATAGCGCCTTTAACGCAAATTCAGCCCCGCAGCACCATGATAGGCGGATGTGGGGCTGTTCCTGATTTCATACATCAACCCCAGGTTTGAAGGAACCGTAATTCCACCCCTGGCAACGCCATTACCTGCAAACAGGCCATGCACGTAGGCTGCACAGGCCGACACACAAGCAGTACCTGTCACCGTACCGGGTGCGGTGCCGTGGTTTCCGGTTTCAAAATCCCCGATAGCATCAATCCCGGCATCACCTACCGCCTGGAAAATGTCTGCTGACAAATTGTAATGGGCATAAGGCAAGCCACCATAAGGGCCCGTTCCCCCAAAATTCACGGTCACTGTGGCACTGTTCAATGTCCCCATCGGGGATGCCGGGTTGGATGAAGTCGGATGCGTGGCCGCCACCATGTCATACGTGGCGCTACCGGTTTGTGACAAGGGGCTCTCATAAGGCTTGACCAGCAACCAGTGTATGGACTGGTTGCCGGATAGTGTGGCATTCAGCGACCCCCCTGTCTTGCCGGGGCCTCCCCAGCGGGAGAGGAACAGCGCGCTGTCCTGGTAAGTATCATAAACGCCGGTTGTGGCGTTGCTGGCACTTCCCTCGGAATTGGTTACCACCCGGATTGCACCGGTTGGATCCACATACGCCTGTACATTTTTCTCCACTTCCACCAAGGTGCCAATTGCTGACGATGCCGAAACATCACTGGCAGCACCGCCTTCGATATCGTGCAGGTTGGCAATCACAATGCGCCCATCCACCTTGAACACATCCTCCCCGGACTGGTAGCCTCCAGAGCCCGCCAGAAAGCCCTCGCCTTCCTCGCGCATCCCGGAAAGATTCTCAACTCCGGCAGCCAGCCCGGCCAGCGAACGCATGGCCTCCTCAGATTGCTCTATGCCGGCTTCCAGTCGGCTTTCACCAGCCTCATCGGCGTCACCCTTGCCTTGACGGCTGGCCATACTTTCCGCCATAGGCATGTGGTCAGTGCGCTGCGGCGGGGTATGCCGATCCGCCACATATGCGGTTTTGCCAGTGGCAATATCCAAACTGCCCGCATCGTTGGCCAAGTGAATCGCCCCCCTGGAAACAAACGCGTACAACCCATTTTTTTCCAGCTTTCCTTTGGCCGTTTGGCAATCACCAGCGCAGTAACGCAATTGGTAATGCGTGCCACGTATACCGATGGTCGCCACTTCGGTTTCCACCCGGTATTGCTGCTGATGCTGTTTGCCGATAGCCCCGGTAATCGTGCGCAAGCCACCCCTTAGTAACCGGAATATCGCTTGCTCACTGCCATCGGCGCTGCCCGAAAAATGATAGGCATTAATCTGGAACGACGTATGTGCGGCCAGGAATATCAATCCACCATCGCTGAAACGAATCTGCAATTTGCCATTGCCGGTTTCCAACACCTGGCCGGACTCAATTTCCATCCCCTTGCTCGCGGGCAGCACTTTCCCGTCACCTGCCCGGACGCTTGCTTCGCCGCTGACAAACTCAATCTTTCCGGCCGCTGCCCAGCTTGCCACTGCCCAGAACGACAGGAATAGCCAAAGTAGAATTTTCGCGCGCATCCTAAAACTCCTTCCGCACCAGCAACATGCTTTCCAGCCGATCAAAACGATTCAGTTGGATATTGGATTGATTATTGATGAAACTCACCGTAGGCCGTACCGAGAATCCATGCGGCAACCGATATACCAGCCCGGCACCGATTTCACTTTGTTTGTCCTCGCGGCTTTTCAGGAACAACGGATCAGTGCCGCCATAACGGCGTTTTTCATATCCCAGCGTTACAAAAGAAGATAGCTGGTGTGTCCAGGTGTTTTCCAGCGCTACGCGGGCACCTTCCAGGCGGTGTCCCACGAATGACACACCATCAACCACGGCAACCTCATGCCCGCCATAAAGACTGGCATGCAGCACCGGCTGTCCGGGAACGGAGAAACCATGGCTGGCAAACACGCCGCCCACATAGCGTCGCGTATTGCGTAAATCTGCATCGGGGTAAATCAGTTTGCCGATTTGGGCGAATGCCCCAGTCTGGGTTTTATCATCCAAGGCCATTACCCACTGGGCGTTACCATTCAGGGTATAGCGATAATCCCGCCCATTAAGCTGGAAATCCTGGTTATGGAAAGACAACTGCAAGTGGTGAGCCCCAATCTGGTGGTCAATACCCGCCATGGCTTCCAAACTAGATGTCTCAAACTCCTCATACCGGGAATGCAGGCGCTGTATTCCCGTAATACGTCCGAACGCAGTGGTATGTTCTCCGAGGGGGTAACTTGCGCTGGCGCCACCTCTCTGTAGTGTGAAACGGCTGCCCAGTTTGGTACTGTTGCCGCCCAGCGTAAAGGTAAAAGCACCAAAAGCCGGTATCACCAGATCCCGGCTGCTGGTAGCACTGTTCACATTGTTGTCGTAGCCAAAGCCGAACTCAAGGAAAGCATTCAAGTGGCCATGCCGGGCGTAATCTGCCTGCATCAGCAATGCTTTTTTATGCTGGATCAGTTGCCCAGCTTCAGGGTCATGATTGAGCTTTGCTGCCAGATCAAGCTCGGCTTTTGCCGCTTCATTTTCCCCTAATGCCAGATAGGCCTGGGCCAGGTCGGCATGGGCATACGCAGAATCCGGGTTGCTGGCAACGGCACGCTCCAGGGCAAATACCGCAACATCCAGCTTGCCTGCCTCCAGCGCGGCAATACCAAACAGATAATCAAACTCGAATTGTCCCAGTCGCTCTACTTCATGAGGCGCCATCAACACATAAGCGGCCTCGGCCTCTCCCTTTTTCAGGAGCGCCCGGGCCTCCTCCAGCACGTCCTGTGATGATTGGGCAACAACACCCCAAACCATCAACAGCAGCAACAATAAGCTCTTGTGAATAGATCGCATTTGACTTCAGTTCGTGTTGTTTCCATTCATTTCCGCAAGGCTCATGCCAGAAAACTAAAACATTCTGCCCGCATCACAAAAACCATTATTTATACATGGGGTTATGCGGGCGGCGAAAAAAATGCCGGTATAGATCCGGCACTATTTCTCCCCAATTTATGACAAAAATGCTGCAACTTTTGCAGGAGTCGTTTATATCCCCGCAAAGTTTGCAGTAATGTTACACAACGGGCTTGCCCCAGCTCCCGGCAAAAAACAGTTCATTCAGATCGCGCCGCTGGCGTGGCGCAAGTTCTCTTTCACGGGCTTCGGCACTCACAGAGGACATGTCGGCAGCATAACCCACTGTCACCATCGCCATCAGGGTGTATTGCTCGGGAATACCCGCAGCAGTACGTGCCTTGCCTGGGTCAAATCCGCCCATCTGGTGTGCCATCAACCCCAAGGCCTGCGCCTGCAGGCAAAGGTTTTCCACTGCTGCGCCGGTGTCATATTGCGCGTGCCGGTTGGGTTGCCCATTGTGGTTAAACAGGGTATCCGCGCATGCCAGCAGCAGCACCGGCGCATCCTTGGCCCAGCTCTGGTTGCCAGGCACCAGGCACTCAAACGCCTGCTGCCAGGATGTGGCATCGGTGTTTTTATCCCACACCACAAGGCGCCAGGGCTGGTCGCCGTAACAAGAAGGTGCCCAGCGCGCCGCTTCCAGCAGGGCGATGATCTGCTCTCGCGTCACTGCCCGTGCCGCATCGTAAGCACGCCCACTCCAGCGGTTGGCGATAATTTCGTGAATGGCAACCTGTGTCGTGGCAGTTTTTCTCATGGCATTATCTCCTCCTGCAATTCGGTAAAGTTGCCCAAGTCCTGCGGGCAATCAACATCGGTAAAAATACCCTTGTGACTGACTGCAATATGCACGATTTTTTCGCTGTTGTGCTGCAATATTTCACGTGCGCCCGTATCACCATGCAACGCAAGCAAGGTATCGCAATAAGCAGAGGAAAAGCCCACCGGGTGACCGCGTCTGCCATCAAGAAACGGGGCGGAAAGCGCAGCACCTGCCTCAATGGCATCGCGCACTGAGCGAATGGCGCTTGCTGGCACAAGCGGCATGTCGGCCAAGCCCACCAACCAGCCGGCTGCATCGCGATTGGACGAAACCCCGGCGGCCAGACTGTGGCCCATGCCCAGCCCTGCTTCGGCGCAGACAACGCAATGAATGCCTGAACTAATACTTTCAAGCACATGACGCAAGGCAACAGATTCCGGCCCAACCACCACGGTTACCCGTGAAAAGACCTCCAGCCAAGGTCGTAGACTATGCGCGACGAGCGGTTGCGCGCTGCTGTGCAGCGTAAGTGGATGCAGTAACTTGTCAGCACCAAAGCGCCGGGATGTCCCTGCCGCCAGCACAATGGCGGCAATTTCAGCCAAGGGTTTCCTGATCGAACGGCATGCGGCGCAACCGTTTCCCTGTTAATGCAAACACTGCATTGGCTACTGCCGGAGCAATGGGCGGCGTACCCGGCTCACCGATGCCGGTAGGCGGCTCCTCGCTGGATACGATGTGCACTTCAACCCTGGGCATTTCGGAAAAACGCAGCGGTGCGTAATCGTGGAAATTGGACTGCACCACCTTGCCATTTTCCAGTGTAATTGCGCCGTGCAACGCAGCAGAAAGACCGTAGACAATGGCACTCTCCAGTTGCTGCACAATACCGTCGGGATTAACCACCATGCCACAATCCACCGCCGCAACGACCTTATGCACACGAATCTTGCCGCCTTCCAACGACACCTCGGCTACTTCAGCCACATAGCTGTCAAATGACTGGTGCACCGCCACGCCATAACCATGGCCTGGCGCCAGCTTGGCTTTGCCCCAGCCCGCCTTGTCAGCAGCAAGTTGCAACACCCCGCTATATCTAGAATTTACCGGAAGCAGGCTCAGGCGGTAAGCCACAGGGTCTTGCCCGGCAAGCTGTGCCAGTTCGTCCATCATAGTCTCAACCACGAAGGCAGTATGCGAATGGCCGACTGAGCGCCACCATTGCACCGGGACGGCATTTTTTGGGCTGTGCAGATCAACCTGCAGGTTGGGAATGGTGTAAGGCAAGGTTGCCGCACCTTCCACTGAAGTCACATCAATACCATCCTTGGTGAGAAAAGCCTCGAATGGCGTATCAGCAACTATGGATTGGCCGACGATGGTGTGCTTCCACGCCACCGGCTTGCCGTCCCTGCCGATGGCAGCATCAATGTGGTCAGCCCACATCGGGCGGTAGTAGCCGCCACGCGTGTCATCCTCGCGTGTCCACACCACCTTGATCGGCTTGGCTATCACCTTTGCAGTTTGCACCGCCTCAATCACGAAATCCGATCTTGGATTCGCCCGTCGCCCGAAACCACCACCGAGAAAAGTCGTGTGGATTTCCACCTGCTCAGGCTTGAGTCCGGCGACTTTGGCGGCCGAGGCACGATCCATGGTCTGCGACTGCGTGCCGGTCCAGATCGTGCAAAAGTCGGGCTTGAGGTCGACCACTACGTTGAGCGGTTCCATTGAGGCATGTGCGAGGAAGGGCACTTCGTATTCAGCACTGACAGTTTGGGTGGCTCCCTTGAACCCGGCAGCCACATCGCCATCCTTGCGTGCCACGAGTCCAGGCTTCTTTGCCATGGCCAGGTAGTCAGTGCGCATCTTGGGCGTTGAGAGCGCTGCACCAGCGCCTTCATCCCATTCGATTTCCAGCAGGTCACGTGCGGTCTTGGCCGGCCAGAAGCCACTCGCGGCTACGGCAATCCCGGTCGGCACCTGATATACCCCCTGCACACCATTGACTTTGAGCGCTTCGGTCGCGTCAAATCGTTTGACCTTGCCACCGAACACCGGGCTGCGTGCGATCAACACGGTGAGCATGCCGGGGATGGCAACGTCCAGCCCGAACATGGCCTTACCGTTGACCTTTTCTGGTGTATCGAGGCGCTTGAGCGGCTTGCCGATGAGCTTGAAATCCTTGGGTGACTTAAGGGGCACGTTTTCCGGCAATGGCAGCTTGGCGGCGACTTCCGTAAGTTTGCCGTAGCGTAACGCCTTGCCGCTGGTATGGATCACCTGGCCGCTCTCGGCATGGCATTCACTCTCCGGCACACCCCATTGTTGGGCGGCAGCACGGATCAGCAAAATACGTGCAGAGGCCCCGACACGACGCAACTGTTCCCACGACGACGGAATGCTGGAACTGCCACCGGTGATCTGCATGCCAAAGCCGGTGTGGTTATACACTGCCGCCACTGGGGCCGATTCAACCTTGATCTTGCTCCAGTCGGCCTCCAGTTCCTCGGCGATCAACATCGGCAGCGAGGTGTAAACGCCCTGGCCCATTTCGGACTTGTTGCAGATCACGGTGATGCTGTCATCTGCATCAATACGGATGAAAGCATTCGGCGGGAAGATCGGCTTGGACGGAGTGTCGGCAGCATAAGCGCGGCCGCCTTTGACCGGCAGGTAAAACCCAATCACCAGCCCACCCATGAGCAAGGCGGAATCCTTGAAGAATTTGCGGCGCGAAGGGTTGATCTTATTCATTTCGCACTCCCTTCCGCGACCTTCTGGATGGCCGCGCGGATGCGGTTGTAAGTGCCGCATCGGCAGAGGATCCCATCCATGGCAGCAGCAACCTGCGACTCGCTGGGGTGTGGGTTTTCCTTAAGCAGCGCGGTCGCCGCCATGATCTGCCCAGACTGGCAATAACCGCATTGTGGCACGTCCACATCCTGCCAGGCCGCTTGCACAGCTTTGCCCAATGCGTTTTCCGCCAGACCTTCGATGGTCGTGACCTGCTTGCCGCTGGCCATGGAAACCGGGGTCACGCAGGAGCGAATCGCCCGGCCATCCAGATGTACGGTACACGCGCCACATTGCGCCATGCCACAACCATATTTGGTGCCGGTGAGTTGCAGATGGTCACGCAGCACCCACAGCAGCGGCGTGCTGGGGTCGGCATCCACCTTGGCAGGTTTGCCGTTGAGGGTAAACGAAATCATGAACAGACCTCCTGGTTGGCTGCTTGGGCAGGATGCGCCTTTTCAGCCGGTTGATTACGAATGGAAATCAAATGTGCGAGGATAGCGATGGCAATTTCCGGCGGCGTGCGGCTACCGATAGGGAGCCCCACCGGGCCATGCAAACGGGCGATTTCATCCTCACTCAAATCGAACAGCGCCAGCCGCTCACGGCGCTTGATGTTATTGGTTCTGGAACCAAGCGCGCCGATATAGAAAGCGGGGGATTTCAGGGCTTCCAGCAGCGCCATGTCATCCAGCTTGGGGTCGTGCGTCAGCGCAACGATGGCGGTACGCGCATCAGCCTGCAACGCCAGCACGACATCGTCCGGCATGTCGCGCAACAGCACGGTGTCGGGCACATCCCAGGCCGCGCGCATTTCCTCCCGCGGGTCACAAACGATAACCTGGTAATCCAGTGCTTGCGCCATACGTGCCAGATAGGTCGAAGTTTGCCCGGCACCGATGATGAGCAGGCGCCAGCGTGGGCCGTAAAGGGTTGTCAGCGTCGCGCCATCAAAACCCAGAGTGCTGTCGCGTGTGGCATCCTGCACCGTAATTTCCAGTGAGCGCAGTTTCAGTGTACGCGCAGCCAGTTGCTGGTGGCCAATGCGTTGCAGGATGGCATCCACCCAGTTGCAGTCAAGCACAGGCTCCACCACCAGTTGCATGGTCCCCCCACACGGCAGGCCGAAACGCATGGCTTCTTCACGCGTGACGCCATAGGTGAGAGTTTCGGCCCACTCCGTGGGCAATTCGCCGGCCTGCGCGCGGCGTACCAGGTCGTCTTCAATACAACCTCCCGATACCGATCCCACCTGCACGCCGTCACCGCGCAACGCGAGCATAGCCCCCGGTGGACGTGGACTGGAACCGAAGGTCCGCACCACTATCACCAGCCACACGGGCTGGCCACAGCCTCGCCACTCCTTCAGGGCCTTTAATACCGAAAGATCAACGCTGTCCATGAAACCATTCTCGCAGAAATCTCAGGCCAGCGTCAAGTAGTCGGTATAACCCTTTTCCGTGCCGCCGTAGAAAGTACTTTGATCCGCAGCGCTAAGCGGCGCATCTTTCCTGAAGCGCTCGACCAGGTCCGGGTTAGCGATGAACGGCACGCCGTAGGCCACACAATCGGCCTGGCCGCTGGCGATCGCCGCGTTGCCGCGCGCCTTGTCGTAACTTCCATTGGCCATGTAGCTGCCCTTGTAGGCGCGGCGCAGTTCGGCATAGTCGAATTTCGGCAATGCTTCGGTGGCGCCGATGCCAATTTCCATCACATGCAGGTAGGCCAGGTTGAAGGGGCTAAGTGATTCCGCTACGTGGTTGAACAGCGCCTGCGGGTTGGAATCGTGCATGTCGTTGAAGGGATTGATCGGTGATATCCGCACCCCAACACGCTCTGCGCCCCACACCTTGCACACCGTGGCCACCACCTCCAGCATCAGGCGTGATCGATTCGCAATGCTGCCACCGTATTGGTCCGTGCGGTGATTGCTGCCGTCGCGCAGGAACTGGTCTAGCAGGTAACCATTAGCGGAATGCACTTCGACACCATCAAACCCGGCATCCTTGGCGTTTTGCGCTGCCTGGCGGTATTCCTCCACAATGCCGGGCAACTCTTCCAGTACCAGCGCACGCGGCGTCACGTAATCCTGCAAGCCAGTGTAGGTAAAAGCCTGCCCGGCTGGCTTGATGGCGGAGGGCGCCACCGGCAACGCATTATCCGGCAGCAATGATGGGTGGGAAATGCGACCGACGTGCCACAACTGCATCACGATTTTGCCGCCCTTGGCATGCACCGCGTCGGTGATCTTTTTCCACCCGGCAATCTGCTCCGGCGTGGAAATCCCCGGCAGCGCCGGATAGCCGTGCGCCATGGGGGAAATCGGCGTGGCCTCGGTGATAATCAGCCCGGCGCTGGCACGCTGGGCGTAATAAGTCGCCATCAGATCGTTGGCGATATTACCCGGCACCGTGGCACGGTTACGCGTCAGCGGCGCCATCACCATGCGGTTGGCGAGTTCTATGCGGCCCAGAGTCACCGGGTTGAACAAGTCTTTTGCCATGTTATTTTTCCTTTACGCCTTCAATCAACAGATTCACTTCAATATCCGTACCCACCGGGCCATTGGGCTTGGCGGCCCAGCCGAAGCCATAATCAGCCGCCTTGAGCATGGTCTTGCCCTCAAACCCGGCGCGCTGGCCACCCCAGGGATCCGCACCAAAACCCAGCACCTTGAAGGGGAAGCTGATTTCCTTGGTCACCCCATGCAGCGTCAGCTTGCCATGCAGGATGCCTTCTTCCTTGCCAGTGGCTTCCACCTTGGTGCTGACAAACGTCATCTGGCCGAACTTGCCCGGTTCCAGGTATTCCGGTTTTTCGCGCAGGTGCTCATCCCGCTTGGCCAGACCGGTATTCACGCTGGCCACGTTAATCACCGCATCCACGCTGGATTTCGACAGGTCGTCACGGTCAATGACAATCTTGCCTTTGATATCAGGGAAAGTGCCACTGGTCTTGGAAACTACATGACGTATAGTGAAGTTGGCAAAACTGTGCTGGTTATCAATCTGGTAGATTTCGGCTGCCGTGGAGGCTAGCGAAATGCCCATAAACAGAATGCCGAGTCCGGATACTTTTAACATCTTGTTACTCCTTTTCAAGGTAAATCAAAAAACAAAATTTCGGCCGCCTGGCCACTTTTCAAATCCAGACGGGTTTCGTCGCTGACTTCCAGCGCATCTCCCGCCTGCAACAACATGTCCTGTACTAGCAAACTTCCTGCTGCGACATGCAGATAGCCTTTTCGTTCCGGGTGTAATGCAATGGTCATGGTCTCACCTTCGTCCAGCAGGGCCGCATACACCCGGGCATCCTGATGAATCACCAGCGATCCCTCGCCACCTTCCGGCGCAGCCAGCAATTGCAGCTTGCCGCGCTTGGCTGCGGGCTCAAATATCTTTTGCGCATAAGCCGGTGTTAAATCACGCTGGCTGGGTGTAATCCAGATTTGCAGCAGATGCACCGGATGGGTAGAAGAGGGATTGATCTCGCTGTGCCGCACCCCGCTGCCCGCCGTCATTACCTGCACCTCGTTGCGGCGGATGACCGCACCGTTGCCCATGCTGTCAGCATGGCGCAATTCGCCCTCCAGGATATAAGTGATGATTTCCATATCGCGGTGACCGTGCATGCCAAAGCCGGTGCCGGGCGCAACCACATCCTCGTTGATCACGCGTAGCACGGAAAACCCCATGCTGGCCGGGTCGTAATATTCGCCGAAAGAGAAACTGTGGCGCGCCCTGAGCCAGCCATGGTCGGCCTGCCCGCGTTCACTGGAATGCCTGATGCGCAGCATTGTGCACCTCCTGGGTCCAAAAAGCGTAACTGTCCATCGCCAGCATGCCGTACTGCACACCACGGTACACCGGCTCTGCTTCAAAAGCTTCACCCGCCGCACCCAGCGCCACATAAAACGGCAGCCAGTGCTCGTCTGTGGGATGCGCTTCCACGGCACCTGGCGCTTGCTGGCGATAATCCAGCAAGGCCTGAAAATCGTGGGATTCAAGAACCTGACCCACCCACTCCTGAAATGCCTTTACATAGGGATAAGTCATCCCTCGCCCACCCCGGAAATGCCCCAGGTTGTGGGTCAGGTTACCGGAGCCTATCACCAGCACGCCAGCTTGCCTTAACCCGGCCAATGCTCGCCCCAACGCCAGATGATGGGCAGGATCACGCTCTGGCTGGATGGAAAGCGTGAATACCGGAATATCTGCCTCGGGGTACATCAGCAACAACGGCACCCATGCTCCGTGATCCAGCCCGCGATTCGCATCCAGTGTCACCTCAAACCCGGCATCCTCCAGCAAGCCACGCGCCTCCATCGCCCAACGCACCGCTCCCGGTGCAGGGTAGTGCATGGCATAAAGCGCTTCCGGAAAGCCATAAAAATCGTGGATGGTCTGTGGACGGCAGGCAATGCTCAGCGTTGGGGTTGCCGTCGCCCAATGTGCGGAAACCACCAGTATCGCCTCCGATCGCGGCAACCCCTGGGCAAAACGGCGCAGCGCAGCACCCGTTTCACCCGGCTCCAGCGCCAATAGCGGCGCACCGTGTGAAACAAAGAGACTGGGAAGGTTGGTGTTGATCATGGCTGCCAGTTTGACAATTTCTTAATTCGGGATAAATATGCAATTCGTAAATTATTTATCCCGGAAATCGGCACAAATAGATGGATAGACTTTTAGCCATGCGCGTTTTTGCCAGCGTCGTGGAAACCGGCTCTTTTGCCCGCGCCTCGGAGCAGTTGCATCTTTCCGCCACTGCCACTTCGCGCCACGTGGCAGAGCTGGAAAAACACCTGGGCGCCCAGTTATTGCAGCGCTCCACGCGGCGTCTCAGCCTGACCGAAATCGGCGCCAATTATTACGACCGCTGCCGTGTCATTCTGGCGGATGTGGATGAAGCCGAAGCCCAGGCTGCCACGCAGGAAAGCCAGCCCAGAGGAGTATTGCGGCTTAGCCTGCCGCATAGTTTCGGCCTGCGCTATATCGCCCCTTTGCTGCCGGAGTTCTGCAAACGCTATCCCGACCTGCAAATCGAGCTCAACTTCTCGGACCAGAAAATTGATTTGATTGAAGAAGGCATCGATATGGCGGTGCGTATCACCAGTGAACTCAAGACCAGCTTGGTGGCACGTAAATTGGCCACAGCCGGATTTACCTGCTGCGCCTCCCCAGCCTATCTGGAAAAGCATGGCACCCCGCTCCGCCCTGAGGATTTGCAGCAGCACAACTGCCTGCTCTACAGCTACTCACCTACCGGCAACCTGTGGACGTTTCTGCGAGAGGAAAAACCAGTGGAAATCCAGGTCAAAGGCAGCATGCGCGCCAACAACGGCGACATGAACCGGCTGGCAGCCATCAGCGGCATGGGGCTCGCCATCCTGCCCACTTTCATGATCTGCAATGAACTGCGCGCCGGGACTTTGCGCAAGGTGCTGGCTGATTTCCCCATCCCCGACAAACATATTTATGCCGTTTACCTGCCCAGCGCAAGACGCTCGGCACGGGTCAAGGTGATGGTGGAGTATCTGTGGGATGCCCTGGGACGCGGCAACCCGCCGTGGCATTAAAGCATATTCACCTTAACTATCCCTCGTCTCCCGGCTAGCATACAATCCTCATCCAGCACGCTAAACCGTTAAAGGATGCACCTCATGCCACAGGAACATTTTCCCGAAGAACTGGGCAGTATCAATCGCTATACCATCAAGGCCATGCTGTGGCTCAACGGCATTGCCCACATCATCATTGGCTTGGCGCTTGCGATTTCCGTACTGATGTTCACCTGGCTATTCCTGCAAGACGTCAAAATGGCTGCCAACACCAACAACCTGATCCACGGATTTCTGCAT
>WBZT01000862.1_pt1 | contig 23558 bp, 22 predicted proteins | sample 5204241 | NCBI WGS metagenome assembly WBZT01 (sample SAMN12344358, study PRJNA552823) | activated sludge metagenome | biome: Activated sludge suspended growth; feature: Nitrification reactor; material: Wastewater; isolation source: activated sludge from nitrification reactor of wastewater...
CCCGCCCAAGCTCCCTACCGTCGCCTGGATCAACGACCCATCGCGCGAAGCGCTCATACAGAACAACTAACCGAAAACTGTCTCAAACTCCTTGACAGGTTCCGCTTCGATCGCGACCAGCGGTGTCCCGAGAGCGCCAAAGACGTCGTTGCCCTGATGCTCACGGCCCCCCGAGCGTGCGGCATGCCAGTCCCGACTGTGTGACACCGGCCCAGCTACCGGGCACGTCATGCCATTCGCTGCAGATGCTGGCGACTCGGCCCCGAGCCCGTACTCAGCGGCTTTCGCCAGCACCTGTCGGACGTAAGCATCGGAGTGGTTGTACCGCTTGATGGCTGTCGACAGCTCACCGACCGACGGCGCGCTGGCACACAGGTATGCAGCGGCGCTCGCAGCGGCATCGAAGACGTTGTCGATCGAGGGCTTCGATCCCGGAGGCCGGGTCGGACCCAACCGGGCGATGCCGCGCCAGGTCGTTGTCAGGAACTGCATCGGTCCACGAGCGTGAGCCCACCCGTCCGACGACTGGGCATCGACGATACGAGCGAATCCAGCTCGGCCGTCGATCGCTGGACCGACGATCGCTGGAAGGACGTCGCCATCGGCGCCCACGAGTCGGTCCTCGCCGTGGCGCGACTCGACCCAACCGATGCCGGCGAGCACCTGCCACGGAAGACCGGGGCACGCACTTGCCCCAAGTTGGTACGCGGATAGGAACACCTGTGGGATCGACGCCGCAGCGGCGTTCACAGGTCCGACGGCAACCGGATCGGGGCCATCGCCTCCGGATGCGATGACACCGACAGCCAGGAGTAGTGCGAGCGGGACTCCGACCATCGCGCCCACGACTTTGCCCACCAGCGCCTCCTTCATCTTGCTGCCGCGACCGTGCGGCGGCTGCCTCCGCTATGCGCGTTGCAAGAAATTCGCGACGACGCCGGTTCGCAACGCGCATAGCGCTCATCGAGCAGCTCGCCTCCCCCTCCGAGCGGCTCGAACCAGCCCACCAACCCGACCGGGCGGGCGATCGGTTTCCCCAGCACCGACCGCCCGCCCGGCAGGAGGACGCATGCCCATCTCCATTCCGACGCTCGTGGCCCACGCGATGCAGGCGCCCCCGACGTCCGCCGCACCGTCAGGTGTCGTCAGCGTGAGCCCGACCTCGGCGGGCCTTCCCGGCGCCGGCCTCATCCAGCAGATGCTCGGATGGCTCAGCCAACTCGCACTTTGGGGGTCGCTGGCCAGCATCCTTGCCGGCGCTGCGGTGTACGGCATCGCTCAGAACACGGGGAACTATGCCGGCGGATACCTTGGCAAGCGTCTCGCCCTTGCGGGCGCTATCGGTGCGTGTCTCGCCGGCATCGCTCCGACCGCGATCAACCTCCTGTTCAGCGCCGCCAAATGAGCGGACGAACGATCCCCGTGCGGGCCGTCGTGGTAGCGATGACCGTCGCCGCTGTTGCCGGAGCAGCGCTGCGAGGAGCAGTCGAGGAACGACCCTCAGCCCGGGCGACGGTTGACGCCGGAACCTCCCCGAGTCGACTCGCTACCGCTGGACCCCGCCGGTGGGTAGACGGCGCGCCTTCAGGGTTCAGCCGCAATGTCGAAGGCGCTCGCGCCGCGGCCGTGGCGTACAGCACGCTCGGCGGGACGCTGCTCAACCTCGATCCGATCACTCTCCGTCGGGTCGCGTCGTCGATCAGCACCAGCGAAACAGCTACGACTCGGGCCCAGACGCTGCAGGAGTCCAGCGATGCCGTTCGCCAGCGGCTGGCTGGCGGCAACGGGCCGTACGCCACCTACCAGTCACCAGTTCTCGTTCGCATCGACTCCTTCGACGACGACGAGGCCACCGTCACGCTGTGGCTGGTTTCGGTTGTCATGCGGCGAGGCATCGCCGAGCCGCAGTCCACCTGGACAACGGTCAGCCTGACATTGAGTTGGGAGCGAGACGATTGGCGCCTGGCTTCGGAGAGATCGATCGACGGGCCAACCCCGGATCAGTCCGTCGACGAGGCACCAATCTCGGTCGAGGAGTTCGAGCAACGGCTCAAGGGTGCGCAGCCGACGTGGGGGCCGCGATGATTCCGAATCCGCTGGACCTCATCACGGATGCCGCCACGGGCTGGGCATGGGACAAGGTGGTCGCTGGCATCGGGCAGTGGGTGCTCGACGCGATCACCGCTGTCCTCTCCGGCATCGTCAACTTCCTCCAGACGTCGGCGAGAGCCGACGTCACGGACGCGTGGTTCTCGGGAGCGGGGTCGCCGTATGCCACCGTCCGAAACCTCGCCGGCGTTCTCATGGTCGGCTTCCTCTTGGCTGGCATCATCCAAGGCCTTGCGGCGAACGACGTGTCGGGAATGATCCGGCGAGTCGCCGTCGACGCTCCCCTGGCGACTGTCCTGATGGTCGGGACCACCGCCGTGGTCAACCTCCTGCTCGACCTCACCGACGCACTCTCGACCGAAGTGCTCGGCGGCAGCGGCGGTAGCGCTGTGCAATTCCTGTCCGGGTTCGGCCACGCAACCGACATGGCGAGCGGCGGCTTCGCCTCGGTTCTCGCCGGGCTCATCATCGTGATCTGCGGTGCGCTGATCTGGATCGAGCTGCTCGTCCGAGCATCGCTGACGTATCTCCTGGTCGCTCTCTCGCCTTTGGCATTCGCGTGCATCGTTTGGCCTGCCGCTCGCGGTACGGCGAAGCGTCTCGTCGAACTCCTGCTCGCCGTGATCCTCTCGAAGCTGGTGATCTCGATCGCTCTGGCCGTCGGCGTCGCTGCGCTCGGCGGAGCGGGGTCGTCCGCCGGATCCAACGCCGGTGTGGGAGAGCAAATGGCCCAGGGCCTTGGCACGTTGATGATCGGCGCGGGGCTGATGGGTCTCGCAGCGTGCTCGCCCTACGTCCTCCTCCGCCTGTTTCCCCTCGCCGAGTCTGCCCTCGCCGCACAGGGAATCTCTCGTTCGCCAGCGCGGGGAGCCCAGTCGACGATGGGTACCGTCTACTACGCGTCCTCGATGAAACGTCTCGCCGGGGGCGGCGGCGGCGGAACCGAAACGCTCGGCTCTCCCCCGAGTGGTGGGCCTGAGGTGGGCGCCGCGACAACAGCCGGCGGAGGAGCGGCGGGGGCAACGTCGGGAGCTGCGGCCGCAGGCCCGGCCGCGGCAGTGGCAGTGCCCGTCGCTGCGGCGACCACTGCCGCCAAGCACGCTGCGAAGACAGCGTCCACGACGGCTGATGCGGCGAGTTCGCTGCCCGACAGCGGGACGTCGGGGCAATCGTCTGGTGATCGGCCGATCCCGAACGAGCCAACGTCGGACTCAACCGAGCCCTTTCCTGGAGGTGCGAAATGAGCGCCAACGAGGAGGGTCGGCTCTATCGGTTCGGCGTCGATGATCGGGTCGGTTGGATACTCGGCCTCCAAGGTGCCCAGTGCGTTGCGATCGCGTCGGGTCTGTTCGGTGCAGCGTTCCTTCTCAACCTCGGGGTACCACCGGCGCTGACGCTGCTACCGCTCGTACTCGCTTTGGCAGTCTCGTTCGTACCGGTCGCCGGCCGGCCGCTCTGGAATTGGCTACCAGTAGTGAGCATTTGGCACCTCCGTCGCGCCGAAAGGCACTGGCGGATGCCCTTGCCAAGGTGGTTCGAAGACGGGCGGCCAGCGCCTGATCGACGCTTGCCTTCAGTACTCGCCGGTTTGGAGGTCGAATCTCACGACCTCGACTGGTCGCCACGCGGTCGAGTCGGTGGAAGCGCCGGGGTCGTTCGGGATCGGCGCGACGGGTCGGTCATGATGACGATCCGCGTCGCTGGGCAAGGCTTTGCGCTGCTCGAGCGGAGAGATCAGGACCGGTTGCTGAGCGGGTGGGGCGACGCCTTGGGCGCGTGTTGCCGGGAGCGGACCCCGGTTCGGTCGGTGCGTTGGATCGAGTGGGCGGCTCCAGCGGGGGTCTCGGCGCAGCTCGACTATCTGGAAGCCCACCGGGCGGCCGACGCATCGGCACCCGGCGTGCGGTCCTACCGAGAACTGCTCGAACGATCGGGGCCAGTCGCCACGAGCCACGAGACGCTTGTGTGCGTGACGGTGGATCCGAAGCGCGTGCGGTCGGGGCGGTCAGACCGAGCGGCGGGAGGGACCCCGTCCGCTTCCTCCCAAAGTGTGCGCAGTCGGCGACAAGACCGCACGGTCGTCGCGCTTGCCGAGGAGGTGCGCCTGCTGGTCGCTCGCCTCGAGACGGCAGGCCTCGTCGTCGACGGTCCTCTCCGTCCCGACGAACTCGCCGAGGTGACTCGTCACCGCCTCGATCCCTTCGGATGTCGAATGCCAGTAGAGAATCGACGGAGCCTCGCCCAGCTCGTCGACAACACAGGAACCGACACCAAAGGGGAGCTCGGGCCAATGGCGCTCGACACGGCTTGGGACCACGTCCGCGTGGATCGATCGTTTCACCAGACGATGGCCATCACCGAGTGGCCTCGGCTCGACGTGGCAGCGAACTGGATGGAACCCCTCCTGCTCGGCGGAGCAGCCATCCGATCGATCGCGATGGTGCTCGAGCCGATCGCTCCGTCCCACGCTCAACGGCGGGTCGATCGAGACTCCACGCGACTCTCGTCGGACGCCGAGCAACGCAATCGGTCGGGGTTCAGGATCGGAGCTCGTCACCGCCGCGCCGAGCGAGAGGTCGCAGAGCGCGAGTCGGAGCTGGTCGCTGGCTTCGCCGAGTTCGAGTTTGCCGGCGTCATCACAGTTGCGGCCCCCGATCTGGCCACGCTCGATCGGCACGCGGCGGAGACCGAACAACTCGCTGCCCAGGCGGGTCTCACAATCCGAAGTCTCGATGCTCAGCACGACTTGGCGTTGCTCATGTCGGTACCGCTTGGTCGCGGCATTGCTCCCAGGAGGTCAACGTGGTGACGCCATTGCTGCGCCTCGGTCGCCACCGAGCAACCACCGCTCATGTCTGTTCGGCGTACCCATTCCTTGCCGAGGAAGGGCTCGGACCGAATGGCGTCTGGATGGGGACGAACTTGCTCACCGGTGGTGGCGGATTCGCGTTCGATCCATTCACCGCCTACGCCTCTGGCGTGCTCACGAACCCGAACATGCTGTTCGCCGGGGAGCCAGGGGTCGGGAAGTCGGCAACGGCGAAGGTGTTCATCGCTCGATCGGTCGGGGTGTTCGGCCGTTGGGTTGCCATCGCTGATCCCAAGGGCGAGTACGAGCCACTCGCCAGGGCCTTGGGCCTCTCGATCATCAAGCTCATGCCGGGCGGATCCACCCGCATCAACCCGCTCGATCCCGGTCCAGGACGAGCGAACGCCCCCGTCGACGAGATCGTTCGGCGCCAGACCGAGATGGTCGGCGCCCTCGTCGGGACCGTGCTCGGGCGGGATCTCTCGCCAATCGAGGACGCTGTCATCGGTTGGACGATCGCCGAGCTGCACAGCGACGACGCTAGGGAGCCGACACTCGCCGACGTGGTTGCGTTGATGGCCGACCCGAACCCTCGGATGTGCGAACTGGCGCGCACCGATGCGGTCGAATTGCGTCGCTCTGTCGAGGCGGCGATCTACGCCATCGGCAAGCTGCTCGACCGATCGCTTCGCGGCATGTTCGATGGACCGACGAACGTGACGGTCGACTGGGACGGTCCTGGCATCGTCATCGACCTGTCGGCAGTTCACCACGACAGCGAGGCGCTCACATTGGTCATGGTGGCGGCGACCGCGTGGTTGCAGGCGTTGATGGCGCGGCCGGACGGCCCGCGACGGATTCAGGTGCTCGACGAGGCGTGGGCACTTCTCGGTAGCGAGCGAACATCGAGGTACCTCCAGGCGTGCTGGAAGTTGTCCCGGTCATACGGCGTCGCGAACATCGCTATCGTCCACCGACTGTCAGACCTCCGATCGCAATCCGACGATGGCACGACGGCGTCAAAGGTCTCGATGGGGTTGCTTGCTGACACCCAGACCCGGGTGCTGTTCCGGCAATCGAGCGACCAGGTTCCCGAAGCGCGTGCCCTTCTGGGCCTGACCAACACCGAGGCGATCCTGCTCCCCCGGCTCGCCAAGGGACGGGCGCTCTGGAAGGTCGGTGGGCGCACAGCAGTGGTCGCCCATACGATCGGACCGGACGAGCTGGCCTTCTGCGATACCGACAGTGCCATGACCGACCGCCACCGGTCCGCCCGACTGTGAGACCTTCCGGAGGCGGCCGTCCCGGTGGCAGGACACCCCAGGCGACGCCGGCGCTCGACGACCTCATGGGGTGGGCGATCGCTCTCGCTGCGGGGACGGCGATCGTCGCCGGTGCAGCCGTGTGGCTCGGCGGGGCAGTCGCAGCAACGATTTTCGGCAGCGGTGCGTTCCACGCCGACCTTCTCGATGCGGTTCACGCGATCGGTGGATTGATCGGTCGGCCGAGTGATCCGGCGTCGGCATGGGGAAGGTCTGGCGCTGATCTGCCGGGGCCGGTCGTGTACTGGGCCACGACCTTGCTCACTTGGCTCTGCCTGACGATCATCATCGCATTCGGAACTGCCCGGGTGGTGCGTCACCGACGGCTCGGTCCACTGGGTGTTCGATCGGACGGAGGCCTTGCCCGGGGAAAGGACCTGAAGGCGTTGGCGGTCGGACACCCTGAGTCGGGTCGCCTCACGCTCGGCTCGGTCGGGCGGCAGCTACTCGCTGCTGAGGCTCAGACATCGCTCGCCGTCGTCGGCCCGACGGGATGCGGCAAGACGATCGGGTTCGCGATCCCGAACCTCCTGGACTGGGACGGACCGGTGATCGCCACGTCGGTGAAGGGCGACCTCCTCGACGCGACGCTGATGGAACGAACGAAGCGCGGCAAGGTCTGGATCTACGACCCCACCGGCGTTACCGGACGCGCCGTCGCTGGCTGGTCACCTCTCGCGGCGTGCAGCGACTGGTCGGGGGCGATGCGCGTCGCTGCTTGGCTTTGCGAAGCGGCGCAACCGCGCGTCGACTCCGTGAATGACGGCGACTACTGGTACACGCAGGCGCGAAAGGCGCTCGCTCCCCACCTCCACGCAGCGGCAGTCGGGAACCGAACGATCGCCGACGTTGTTCGATGGGTCGACACGCAGGAGCGCCAAGACATCCGGCTCCTGCTCGAACGCGCCAGCGGTATCGACGAGACCGTCGAGTCGACGTTGGATGGGCCCGACGCCGATCGATGGCGAAATCAGCTTCGCAACGAAGTGCGAGACGCTGAGATTTCTTCGGTCGTGGAATCGTTCCGAGGACCGACTGCAACGGGTGACTCCTGGTCCCAGGGGCCGTTCTCGAGTTGGCCTCTGCAACGCCAGGAATATGTGCACAATCGCGTCGAGGCGACGCTCAATTCGCTGCTGGCCACCGAGCTCCGTGAGATCGTCGTACGGGATGCCCGTGCAGTGGGAGCGCTCGACCCGCTCATCGCCGTCGAGGCACTCTGGGCGAAGGAGTCGAAGCTCCGATCGAGCATCTATGCGACGGTCGAGAACGTGCTGGCCGGATACGCCGACCCTGGGGTCGCGGCCAACGCGATGACGAACGACATCGACCTCGACGAGTGGCTGAGCGGTTCGAACACGATCTACGTGTGTGCGACGAGCCACGAGCAGGCGCGCCTCCGGCCGGTGCTCTCGGTGTTGCTTCAGCAGGCCATTCGAACTGCCTACGACGCTGCCAACCGGCAAGGAGGTGCTCTCGATCATCCATGCCTGGTGCTCCTCGACGAGGCCGGCAACATCGCACCCCTGAAGGACCTTCCCGGCTACGCCTCGACGGCCCGCAGCCACGGCATCACCTTCGTGACGATCTGGCAGGATCTCGCTCAGATCAAGTCGATCTACGGCGACCGAGCCCAGACTGTCCTGAACAACCACCTAGCGAAGCTGTTCGGTGCCGGGATCGCCGATGAGGCGACCCTTGAGTACGTGAGTCGGCTCATCGGTGAGGCACCGACGACCAACGTCAACCTCTCAGGCGACATGCACGGCCCGCGCCGCAGCATCTCCGAGCACACGACCTACCGACGAGTGGCGCCGATCGACGAGCTACGGCGGCTACCGCGAGGATCGGGCCTGTTGATCTACGGCAACCGTCCGCCGGCGCGCGTCACGCTCAAGCCCAAATAGCCATCGCAAGGGGAGGTTGGTGGATATGAACACGCCGACAGGCGAAGCTGACCACTACGCGCCTGGCCGCAGCACCTGCGATGTAAAGGTGTTCGGCCCGATCGGGCGTTCCGCTGATCGGCTTCCGATCGATCGCCACGACAGTCGCTCCACCGTGAACGACATGAAAAGCACGTCCGACACAACCGGGGGAAACTCTGGCAGTGGCCGGTCGTCGAACGACCGAGTCTGATCGATGATCAATCCCTCGGTGTCAGGCCCGAACGTCGCTTCGAATACGTTCTGGGTCGAGTTCATCTCGAGGAGCATCCCCTCTGCGTCGTGACCATTCATGACATCGGATGCAACGACGACCACGAGGGGCAGCCCTGTCCGCTCGCAGAGCGAGCGATAGCGACTTGCCTTCTCCCCCACGATCTCGGTGAGCGGGACGTAATCCGTCCACCCTGCCTCTACCGCAGGCACCACGAGATCGGCCGAGTCGATCAGACTCTCGGAGTGAATCCAGAAGGTGTATCCCCGGGCGACGAGTTCGTCGCCAACTGAGCGCTCCGCACTGGCCAGAAACCGAGCGAGTTGTCGAGCGATGTGTTTCTGCGCCCCGTCGTCCGGCGCCGGGACGCGACGAGCATCGCGGACGAACAAGGTCCATCGAGGGTCGAGTCGGCGAACGCGCTCGCGTAGTTGGTTCCAGCGCCGCCGGTCGCCAGCGAATGTGTTCGGCCGAGTAGCTACCTCAACCACGATGCCAGGCGTGGAGATCGACTCGCCGTACCAGTCCGGGGTCTGGCCGTCGAAGTCAGGGTCGTACCGGACTGCGAACCCGCTCGCACGCAGCAGCGCGCCCACCCCGAGCTCGTTCAACGTGGACTGGAAGAGGTCTTCGCTCCGAAGCCTCGGGACTATCCGCGCCGTGGACCTCTCTTCGAGCAGCGCTACTTCTGCTTCTATCCACGATCGCAGCGGCCGCCTGGCCGGATCTCGAACGAGGAGCTGTTGTGCCGCAGGATCACTGTCGGCACGGCGGTCCCACCTCTGCTCCTGACTTGCGATCCACTCGTCGGTGAACACCAGATCCATCCACCGATCGTTTCAGGATCGGGAGCCGCCTGCTGACGTCTGTGCCGCCGCGCTGTCGCGCCGCCACAATTGCGGCGCACGTTCGGCGGACGTCCTCCTACCATCCGGCTATGCCCAAGAAGAAGGTCCGGTTTGCCTTCACGGTCGCTGAAGGCCCGAACCAGGGCCTGACTTCTGGCGGCTGGCGAGTCTGGGTCAACAAAGAGGACACCTACATCGCACCCGCCGGCGTGGGCTCGATCTGGAAGGGGTCGCTTCACGGGGACGACGCGTGGCGATGGGCTGTCACGCAGGAGCATCTCGCGTCCGTCACCGAGCCCGTCTGGACTGAGCCGGATCGGGCGCCTTGGAAGTTCACCCCCACGCCCTTCATAGATGGGCGAAGGCTTGCGTTTGTGATCTGCACAATGAGACACGCTCTCCGTGATCTCCCGGTCGACCCGAGGGACATCCAGGTGCGGGTACAAGACCGGTGGGACATGGCAACGCTTGCGATGGTGTGGATGGCGGAATCAGGCCAGTCCATTCCAGACGATCCTGCGATGGTCGGGTACCCGCTCGAACTCGCCAGCGGGCGAAGGGTGTGGGTCACCGTCGCGATCGAGGAGCTGCCATACGACGCCGAACCAGAGCCGGGAGCGACCAGTTCAGCGATCCTGATCTCGCCCGATGAAGACCGAGCGCCCGGCCTGACCCACGTCGGTGTGTTCGCTGACGGTTCCTAGCGTTGGAGGCCAGTCACGACTGAACGAAGGCTGCACTCATTGCTCGGCTGGATCCAACCTCTCGTCGCAATCAACGCACCACGCGCGGGTGCCCGGCATCCACCACGCCTTAGTGGCAACGTCCATCGCAGTGTCGCATCGGCCACAGGAAGTCGCGAACTTCAACGCAATGAGGCGCGACCGGCGCTTTGGAGGCCCGGGCGCACGCGGAGCCGGGCGCATGAGCTCGAGGTCTTCCCTCCTGGCGCGGAGACGTAGCAGCACCTCGTAGGACCAGCGACGCTGGATCGATCCCTCTTTGGACGGGAACCTGGAGGTCGGCTCGGCATCGCGTTCCTCGTACAGCCCTTGCGCGGCCTCCGTCGGGACGTCGGTTCGACCGACGCGAGCAAGCAGTCCCTCCTCCCTCAGAACCTTGAGTACGGTGCTCGTCGGAAGAGGTGGACTGACGACCGCGCCCAGGTCGGTCACACTGATGAACTCCAGCTGAGTCGGGTCCACGTCATCCGGGTCTCCGAGGCCTCGAGTAGCTGGCTGGCCGCTCAGCAACTCCCAGAGCCTGCCCTCGCTGCACCCGGCGTGGAGACCTCCAGTGGCGTCCCAGAAGTACGGAACGTCCGCGTCCTCGCACCGGGCCTCGACGGAGTCGAACCATTCCGAAATGTGACGGTAGTAACGGTCGACCTTGGTTCCCGTGAAGTGGGTCCAACCAGTCAGCGCGTTGTAGCCGGACATCCCTCCCCTTCCGTGACTCCTCCGTTCCGATCGTAGATCGAAGCCGGCCGAGGCCGACTGCGCATAGCGAAGACGTGGAATCTGCCAGTGCTCACACGGATGCCCGAGCATCGTCACTCGTCGCCGCCCTCGAATCAGGTTGGCGAGTAATACAGGAGGCGAACCCGGGCGTACCCGATGCCGTCATCGTGCTCGGCACGGGAGTGGAGCGAGGACGGCTGTCGAAGCTCGGCCACTGGTGGGGTGGCCAGTGGATTGCCGACGGCGCCCTACGCGGCGAGGTGCTCCTTGCCGGCGAGGCACTTCACCTCAAGCCAACCGACGTGTTCGAGGTGTTGCTTCACGAGGCTGCTCATGGCCTGAACATGTCGCGAGGGGTCAAGGACACGTCCCGCGGTGGCCGCTATCACAACGCGAAGTTCAAAGCGACGGCCATAGAGGTGGGTCTCCGCGTCGGGTCGATGCCTCCCTACGGGTGGGCAAAGACCGAACTCGCTCCGACGACCATCGAGCACTACTCCAGCGACATCGGCCGCATCGGCGACGAGATGCGGATCGCTCGTCGAATGACTCGAAGCTCCGTCGAGCGGGGTGGCGACGCAGCCGGTCCCGATGATCCGACCGTCGGTGAAGGAGATGGAGGTGGTGCTCCGCAGCGGCCGAAGCCGGCCGAGTGCGGGTGCGGTCGCAAAATGCGCATGGCTCCTTCAGTCTTCGCTCGAGGACCCGTCGTGTGCGGATTGTGCAGGACCGAGTTCACGGTGAACCGCAGCCTTGAGCTGGAGCCTGCGGCTTCCGATCGTGGGAAGGAATTTGGCCAGGCAGCCGGCCCGTCGTCGGCCGTCCCCGTCGACCAGGACGAGCTCATCGACCGCCTCCGCCGGCGCCTTCGAACGCCGGAGGACGCGGCGCGATTGATGACGGTCGCCAGTTGGCGCGGTGCACCAAATCAGGAACCCGAAGGCCCGATCGCCGCCCGAGACTTCGGCGACCACTCGCAGTTGACACAGCTCGCCCGCACGGTACTCGCCCTCGACGGCACGCTGACCAGGCCGGCCGGCGCTCGTGGCGACGTGCCGCTCTTGACCGGGGAACGAATCCGAACGGCGAACCAACTCGACGAGCGATTCAGCGACTCGTTTCCGGAACCCGGAACCCCTGGGCGGGTGACGGGCGTCGACCTTCCAACGGATCGAGTCACGATCGACTTCCCTACATGGGGAACCACCATCGTTTCGACGGAAGACGCCTACGAGGCGCTGCGCTGGGACTACGCCACCGTTGAACCGCCGCCCATCGAGGGATCGGCGCCCGACCTTGAAATCGAGCTGTGATCCAGAACGGCACGGTCGCTCTCGGATACGCCCGTCGCGGCTGGGCCGTCCTTCCGCTCCACCAGCCAGCGCGAGACGGATGCTCCTGCGCTCACGACGACTGCACCTCTCCAGCGAAGCATCCGAAAGTCTCAGGAGGGCTCCATTCGGCGTCGCTCTCCCCCGACGCCATCCGTCGCTGGTGGCGCCGCTGGCCGGCGGCAAACGTCGGCATCCGGACAGGCCGCGAGTCGGGTCTTGTCGTCATCGACATCGACCCGCGCCATGGAGGCAACGAAGCGCTCGCATCGCTGCAAGACGACCATGGCCCGATCGACGGCTGGCGCATCGAAACCGGATCGGGAGGATCGCACCTCTGGTTCGCGCATCCCGGCGGGACCCTGCGGAACTCTGCAGGTCGCCTCGGCGACGGCCTCGACGTTCGCGGCGACGGCGGATACGTCGTCGCCCCACCATCGCGCCACATGTCGGGCGGAACGTATCGGTGGGCTGATGCCCGGGGTGCGCTACCTGCATTGCCCGAATGGCTGCGAGAGCGGCTAGTCGATCGTCCCCCGGTGGTTGGTAGGACTCACGTTCCGGAACGGTCGTCCGGCGACGCATGGGCAAGGACTGCCCTCGTCCTGGAGACGGATCGAGTCAGCCGAGCGCCCGACGGCCGCCGCAACGACACACTCAACAGCGCCGCCTACTCACTTGGTCAGATCTCCGGAGCTGGACTGCTCGATGACCGGGTCGTGGTTGAGTCACTCAGTGCTGCCGCAATCAGTGCTGGCCTCACCAGCCGCGAAGCATTGCGCACGATCGAATCTGGACTCGCGGCCGGCATGCGGTCGCCACGCGGACCATCGCCGCCGACCAGAGCTCACTCGATCCGCGAGGTGGCAGTCGAACCGATCGAGATCGACTTGTAGGGCCCGACAGTCCGTCAGGTATGTCCTGATAGCCTGGTTTCATGCCTCGGAGGTCGAAACGTCGCGCATCCGCCACGGCGGAGATCAGCCCTGAGCTCTTGAAGAAGGCCACCACGGCCCTCAACGACATCGTCGAGGGGCGGGACGCGTCGATGCTCACCGAGCCGGGCCAACGCGAACTCGAGACCGGGAGGATCGCAGCGGAACTCGCAGAGGCATTTCACCGCCTCGCTGGCTCAAATGTTCGAGCGGCGAATCGAGCCGGTCAATCGTGGGCACGCATCGGTGAGGTGTTCGGCGTCGCGGCTCAGTCCGCACACGAGCGGTACCGAGACCAGTAGTTCGTCACGGTTCGAGTCCCACCTCGTTGCCGAGGTCGATCGGAGCGTCGGCGAGAAGCTCGATCACTCGCTCGCGCTCGGCGAAAGCCATCGGATCGCTTGGCCGAACGCCAACGAGCACGTTCATCTCCGGGCCGTCCGTCGTCGCCTCTGGTTCCCATCTGGCGAGGTACGTGGCAAGTCCAACCTTGGCTCGCTCGATCGCGAGCCGATCCGCCTGATGCCGTGATGACGCGTCCAGAATCTGTGACCGCTCTGGTCCGAGATGACGATCTGGGTCGGCGCTGATCGCTGCCAAGATTCCGCGCTCCTCCGCACGCACGTCTGCAATTCGTTCGATTGTGCCGGCGTGGGCGCTTGTCCACTCGGCGTACTCGGCCTCCTGCCGCTGCACAACCGACAGCTTCTTGGACAGTCGATCCGTCCGCTTCTCGAGCGATCGGACCTCGTTGGCGGCTCGCAACCGTTCGCTCGGTGTCGCCTCTTCAGCATCTGCTTGCGAGGCCCAGGCGCGACTCTTGACGGCCAGAGTTTCGATCGCAGCCTGAGTCTTCTCGACGGCTGTCGTCATCTCCGGCGGACAAGACTCGAAGATGCGGGAGAGGTTGCGCAGTTCACTCGAGACCTCGGCGAGTGGCCTCCCGGAGATCTCGCCGGTCCGGCGACCTCTCGTAGCGAGGGTTTGAGATCGCCGACGGCCGAGGCTCGGGGACACCTCGTCCAGCCCGCGATGCCGGCGCTCGTCCGGGCCATGGGATTCGTCGTCGACGATCACCTGATCTCCCTCGAGGATGAACACCTTCGTGCCCTCCGTTCCGCGGGTGAGCGCCACATACCCCTCCTCGAACCCCGACAGATCGGTCGGCAGGTAGCGGGCCTGCTCGTGGGTCTGGCCCTGAACCCCGTAGGTCGTGCGCGCATACGCGTAGTCGACGTGTCCGGCATCGAGGTACGAGGCGGGGATCGTGATCGTCCCTTCGCTGTCGAACCGCACCCTCATCGAATGAGCTCGATGATCGATGTCCACGACCACACCGACTGAGCCGTTCTTCACGAACTCGGCGCCATCACCCTTGAGTTGGCGTGCATTGCGACGGCAAACAATCTCCTCTCCGACACGGAACTCACGACCTCTCGCTACGAGTGCGCGCCCGGACAGGGCTCCTTCGTTGTCGAGCATGACCCGAGCACGTTCATTGAGCGCACGACGGGTCGAGTTTGGTCCGGCGATCATCGGGTCACGACCGCCGGCGAGTCGAGCGGCGTACCAATCTGCCGTCATGGCATCCAAGACTTCACCGGCGGACGCGCACCGGACCACGCGGCCGCCTGCGTCGAGTCGCGCCAACGCATCGGTGATCTGGCCTTCTCGATACTCCGTCACGGCAAGGCGATCGCCGTGGTCGCGCTGGCGGCGGTTCTCGACGAGACGGAAGGTCGGATAGCCATCGTCTGCACACAACCGCGCGAAGATGCCGCCGGCCTCGACAGCACCGTGTTGATCAGGGTCACCGATGAGGACGACGCGACCGTCGACGCGCGACGCATGGACAGCGAGCCGGACGAGATCGCGAGTCGATGCCATCGACGCTTCGTCGACAACGATCACGGAGTGTGGAGCGAGGCCATGACGATCGATGTCGATGAGCATTCGAGCGATCGTTGTCGCTTCCATCGTCGACCGCCCGAACGCGGCCTGCGACTCGAGCTCGGATGCCGCGGCCGCCGAGACCGCGCACCCCAGGATCGGCACACCGGCTGCCATGTGGGCTGCCACCACAGCCTCGGTCGCGTACGTCTTGCCCGCTCCGGGTCGACCCTCAACCGATTGAACCAGCCGGCTCTCCAGACACACACCGACGACCATGTCGCTTTGCTCCGCCGATAGCTCCGGCCGCATCGCGAGGACGTCCAACACGACCGCGGGATCAACCGTCGCCGACGCCGGCACCATGGCCAGGCGGAGGAGTTCGGCCTCGGCCGCCAGCAGCTCAGGGGCGGTCCATCGCTGCTGCACCGCCGGACGCGCCCCTCGCAGCCGATCGACAGCGAGGGCTCGTCGGCTGTCGCCGAGGAAAGCGCCAGCGAGGTCATCGATCTTTCCTGCGGGCAGCGACGCCCCGACAGCAGCAGCGATGGTCGACGTGACATCGGCGCGCGTGAACGTCGACGACATCGCCGTCAGACCGTGCGGACCGGCCATCGACTCAAACAACCGGTCCAACGCTTCATCCGCGATTGCCGACGGACCATCAACACGACCGATCACATCTGTCAGGGCCGAGGCCTCGAATCCGACGGCCTTGGCTTCGTCGCGCCAGCGGTCGAGGAGAACGGTCGGGTCGACTCCGTACTCCTTCGCACTCCTCGACGCGAGCGTCGCGATCTGAGCCGACCTCGCCGAGCCCGTTCCCGACTCGGCGATGAGTTCCTCGATCTCCTGCCGGCGCTTCGAGAACAGGCGGATGACCTCGTCCGGCACCCCGTCCACCTCTGCGGTTCCGTTCACGACACTCGTGAACTCAACACCGAGCCTCGACTGGAGCTCGTGTCGAAGGTGAGCCTGGTAGAGGTAACCGCCGGCCTTGGCATGTTCGTAAAGGCCAGGGCTGTAGAGCGTCCGCCAGGAGCCGTCCGGTAGCTGCGTCATGTTCGCGGCGACAACGTGGGTGTGGAGGAGCGGGTCGCCGGCACGGCTCGTCCGGTGGTCGAACGCAGCGGCGACGATGCCGTGCGTCTCCTGGATGCCCTTCTGGCGTGCTCGAACAGCGTGATGCTCGACGTAGAGGACCGTCTCGTCAACTGCCGCTGTGTGGGCCGCTCGAACCTCGGCCCGCACGTGGTCGTCGCCGAGCGCCCACAACACCGACACCGACTTCGGCGGCCGGAGGGTGAGGTCGTAGGCCGCCCGGTGCTGACGGACCTTTCGAGCGTTGCGGAACCGGTCGATCTCGTCAGCGGCGACGACCCACTCGGGGTTCCCGTTCGTCCCAACCTGTTGAGTTCCGATCAAATAGCTCCTCGGCGGGAGAGTCGCAGGGTCGACGCCTCGGCGCTCCTCGTACCGACGACCTTCGGCAAGTAGAGAGCGGACGTACGAATGGTGCACCCCGAGCACCGCTCCGACGCGGGCCGAACCGATCTGCGTGTCCGAAACCACCGAGACTCGGGCGTCGCGATGCGCCGCCTTCCGACTCGACGAGCCCGCTGCGGAAATAAGGAGGTCGCCAGAGTGGGGATCTCGGCCGTCGAGCACGCGACGAAACTCGGCGGGATCGACGTCACCCTCGAGACCGAGGTCCTTGGCGACGGAACCCACCCATCGACCTGCCGATTCGCCACGCCCCGTGTAGTAGTCCTCAGCCGAGGTGGCTACCTCGCCCACGTAGTACTCGCCACCTCCGGTGGCGAGCTGTCCGATGTTCAGCACGATCGAATTCCGTCCACGACTTGGCTATGCGCAGGCGCCCAAGCTCGGTGTGGTATCGGTTTGGGGATGAGCGAGCCATGGAGCGGACAGTACGAACTAGTCGGCGAGCCGATCTCGACTGAAGGGGCCGGATCGCTCGTCCAGCGAGCGAGACGCCTTTCCGACGGTGAAGAGTTCGTCCTCAAGGCTGCAACCGGCGAGTACCAGCGACTGCGCTTTGAACGAGAGATCGAGGTCGGGCTGAGGCTGGACCATCCCCACGTGATGCCGATCATCGACTCCGACGCCGCCGGACTCTGGTTCACCATGCCGATCGCGTCCGGACACGCCCTGACTCCCAACGCTGCCATCGCACCGGAGGTGCTGCTGGGTCATCTCGAGGACATCGCCAGTGGTGTCGAGGCAGGCCACGCCGTCGGCTTCATCCACCGTGATTTGAAGCCCGACAACCTCCTCATCGTCGATGGCCGCCTCGTCGTCGCAGACTGGGGCATAGCGCGCAACGCTCCTGGGTCGACCGGAACTGGCTACCCCACCGTCACAGGCCTCGACTATGGCTCGTGGGGCTGGGCTGCCCCAGAGCTCTCCGGAACTGCGCACGACGCCGGTCCAGCGGCAGACGTGTTCTCAATCGGCCAGATCATCGGCTGGGTCCTCACGGGTGCATCGCCGAATCAAGGGATCCCGCTTCTGCCCGAAGGGACGATGTGGGAAGCGGTCGTCGAGCGTTGCACCAGACATAGCCCCGACAACCGCCCCGCTACTCCGTCGGACCTGCTGCGGTTCGTGGTCGACACGCTTCCTATTCACGAGTACGCGAATCTCCTCGCCGAGTTGTACCGGATCGCCGACAGAGGCGAGCTGGCATTCGTCGAGAAGGTCGAAAGAAGACAGATCGGGCGATTCCGTTTCCAAGAAGCGACCTGGTATCCGTCGGGAAAGACCACCAACCATGTGCGGGACCACGAGCAGTACTTCGCCTTCCTAAACGAGTTTCATGGCGAGGCAACCAGAACCTTTCACACGGAGCCTCAGTTACCTGTGCGCAGGTGGTCGAGGTCTTCGATGCTCGACACAATCCGCAAGTATGAGGGTTCCGAGTGGGATGACGATCACCTCTGCTCCTAGCGCCGTGCGCTAGGTGCCAGTCTGTGTACGTCGATTCGCAGGGTTCTGCCCGGGTCCGACCATGGCGGGCGAGCACCCGATCGATCGTGGACACGGGGCGCTCGATGAGCTTCCCGAGAGCGACATGCAACTCGGCGAACTCGCGCATCGTGCCGAGCCGACCGAGAGCAAGGCCGGAGTCCAGGACACGTGCCACCACCGGGGACACCTCGACCGCTGCGAGCACCGGGATCCCGCCGATGTCCTCGACATCTCGACGATCGAGCGCCCGCCCCGGCTCGCGCACGAGCACCAGCCCCGCCCACCCCGTGGTGTCGAGCCGACCGAGGGTCTGGAGCCCGAGGTAACAGGGGCCCCGCAGCACGCCGAGAACGGCCTCGCCAGGCCTGGTCGCTGCGACGACCGCGTCCGACCTACAAGCGCCCCCATCGACGACGACAGCCGTTGACTCGTCAGCGTCAACTGCGGCGGCGGCGAGCGTCAGGCCGGCAGCTACCGCTACCGAGCTGCCGGCCACAGGCTCGGTGACTCCGAGGAGAGCTGCGAGATCGCCGGCGCTGCCGCCGCCGAGTTGGACCAACTCGCGATCGGCCCAGTTCATCGCTGCCGCAGTTGCGATCGTCGACGTCCCGTGGCCACCCCGCACCCCTACGAAGGTGATGCGTCGGAACGCTTCCGAAAACGATGTGCTCGATCCGCTCACGACTCAGCCGCAATCGCGAGTGCTTCGATGACTTGCCGGTGCCGGTCGGCGAGACCAGCTGGGAATCGCTCCGCCAGACGCACCGGCACGATCGGGACCATGCGACGTACCGCCAGAGCGTCACCCTCCCGGCGAGCCAGGCCGAAGTCGACCAGGCGGGTGAGCGTTCGCACTACCGACGAGTTGTGCGACGTTCCCTTGCCGACCCCGAGTGTTGCCGCCAAGCTCCCCAGGCCGACCCGAAGGCCACTCGGCGCCTGGTCCGTCCACTGACAGAACCGACGGAGCGTCAACGTCGCCGTTGGCCCGATGATCGGGAGCCAGAACATCTCGGTGTACTCACCGAGAGCATCGAATCCCTTGACGTCGTTGTCGGCGTCGAACCACAGGACCACCGTGAGCGGATCGCACGAGGCGATCCACTCAGCAGTGAGATTCCGGCGAGGTTCAGGGGCTGAGGCAGACACAGCTGCGATCCGATCATCAGGGTTACCCTGATGATCGGAGACGCGCTCCGCCCGATCAAGCCCAGTGTCAGGAGTTCCCTGACACATATGTGTCAATTCGGCGAGGTCAGGCAGCGTCATGGTTACGACCCAGCCCATCGGAGTCCGAATCCCCCTCGGTAGCTTCGACCGGATCTCCGTCGCCGACCTCGTAGCCGTAGTCGGCCAGAAACCGGACGTGGGCACACCCGAGCGATGTCGGGTAGCCCGCCCCAGCCGACTCCTCGCCCTTGGCAAGACAGATCGCAAGCACAGCCCGATCACGATCACGGACCGACCCCTCGGCGAACGCCACAAGGGCAGTCCGCCAGTCGGGACCGAACGGCCCGTCGACTGATTCCACGTCGAGGGAACGACAGGCGAGTCGTGCCCGGTTGGTCGATACCGTGTCGAGAAGCACGAAGGCGACGTGAGCTGCGACGTCGGCCTTCGGGAGGCGACGGCCGAGCATCTCGCCGACGAACGCCGCCCGTCGGACACGCGCTTCGCCTTGAGCACGGCGAGTCGCAGCCTCTGCCTCACGTCGCTCCCGTGAGCGACGGGCGAAATCCGTCTCCTCGAGATCGTCCGGCTGATCGCCGCCACCGAACCGTCCCGTTGTGTCGTCCGGCGGGCCGTCGGGTGAGTCGTCCATCTGCGACGCTGCCGCCGCCCGCTCGACGATCGACTGATGCCGGATGACGGCCCGCTCGATGTCGTCGGGCTGCTCCGACACGATCTCCTCGATCACGTCGGGCGTGTCGACCAGCACCAGCAGCGCCTGCGCCGCACCCAGGCTGACCTCGCCACGGTGGACGCCCTCGCGAGTCGACCGTGGCAACTCCAGTAGCGCGAGCCTTGATGCGACGTGCTTGGCCGTGCGACCGACGCGCCTCGCCAACTCCCGCTGGGTCATGCCGAGGTCGATCAACCGGAAGTACCCCTCGGCCGCTTCGACCGGCGAAAGATCCGTGCGCTGTTCGTTCTCAACGACCATCGCGATCACTCGCTCGACGGCGTCCATCTCCCGGATCACGCACGGCACCGTCGCCAGCTCCGCCTTCCGGGCGGCAGCGAGCCGACGATGACCGGCCACCACCACGAAACCCTCCGGCGACGGGGTCACGAGCAGCGGCTCCAGCACGCCGATCGACCGCACTGACGCCGCCAGCTCGGTCACGTTGCCGACCCGCCGACGCAGGTTGTCCGACGCCTCGACCAGCCGGTCGAGCTCGATCTCTTCAAACATCACGTCCTCCAGACGATCCGCCTGCGTCACGATCTGCGAGCAGGCGTTGAACTCGGACAGGCCACATCGCCGACCCGCAAGGCGTCATCAGGACTCCGACATCGTCGACGCGCAACGACGCGACGACTCCATCGGAGCCAACGATCTCCACCCGGCAACGGGCCTTCGCCGCCGCCACCGCATTGCCGACCACCAGGCCGAGACAGCTCGAAACCGACCCGTCCCGGCCATCGACACGAACTCGCCACCGAAGTCGTTCGCCGTCGACCTCGAACAGTCGGGGATGACCCCAAGGCGCAGCCGTCACAGCCGCTCCGTCAGGAGCGGCGAGTCTGTGTCCTCGGTTCGATCGGTCTGATCGTGATTTCGGTGTCGGTGGTCAGACGTAGTGTCCGAGGGATGCCCTCCACGACTACCGGAGTCTCTCAGGTATGAGTTCGACGAAGTTGATCCCCATCTCGACCGGCTCCGGATCCCCCGAGTACTGGGCTGACGTCGAAGCGAGACAGTCGGAGTACGGAGAGGACGCAGGACCAGCGCTCAAGAACTTGAGGCGGCCCGACGCCGCGAACCCTGATCTTGACTGGGCGACTGCCGGGTTCACGCCGCGATGGCTCGGGGACGAGGTCGCGGACTGCGTTGTCGCCCTCCAGCCCAGCATCTTCCACGGCCAAGGCGCTGACGAGTACCGGCGATTCCGGGACGGTGCCGCGAGTCGCGGCGAGCTCGCTCTGACCGTGAGCAAGCTCGGCCGGACCGAATCGGGAACGCACAACGTGTTCAGCAACCATGACGACTCGGTCAGCCTCGGCGACTTGTACACGTCCGTCGTCAGCACGCGGCTCGGCAACGGCGCGCAGGTGGCCCTCCACGGGATTGTCGCTGGCGCGGATCGCGACCTCGGCCTGCGACTTCTGAACGCGACTCCAGCACTTACGTGGTGGACGATCGAACTCAGCGGCGCGACGTCGCAGTCGTCGTTCGGCGACCCGACGTACCACCCGCCTGAGGGGACGATGCACCCGATCCTCGTCACCCCACTCGGCGAGACGGTGGTCGGCGCTTGGATCTCGGAAGACGGCGCGGAGCGGCGCTACGTCGTGCCGCAGGACGTTCCCTGGGAACTCGTGCTGAACTGGCTTACGAACCACGGGTTGCCCGAGCACGTTCCAACGGCGATGCGGCGGTCTCGTGCAGCCGTTGCGCTTCCCGACGCTCTGCTGACGACGACCGAACTGCAGTTGCGACGCCACATCTCTGAGCTTCAGGTGAACTACGAGGCGGAGCGTGCCAGGTTGGACGGCGAGCTTGAGGCGGAGAGAGCGCGCGCAACCGACATCCGAGACCCCCTGCTGTACGGGACAGGCCAAGATCTGGTCGATGCCGTCGCTTCGGTCCTTCGCCTCGCCGGCATCGACGTTGTCGACCTCGACAAGTCCCTCGGCGACATGATCAACGCAGACCTCCGTTGTTCGTTTGAACGCGCATCCCGACTCGTCGAGGTGAAGTCCGCTGGCGGCGCACCGACCGAGCGTCTCTACAACGATTTGGTGAGACACGTCACCGAGTGGCCGACTGTGCCAGGAGCCGAGGCGGTTGACGGCGGGGCCCTGATCCTGAATCACGAGCACAAGAAGGAGCCGCTCGACCGCAGTGGCGATCCGTACACGCGGCGTGAGTTCCTCGCGGCACAGACCCACCCGGTCCTCACCACGTTGCAGCTCTTCTCAGCGTGGCGCGACAGCGATTGGGTTGGCCTCCGTGCGGCGTTGTTCGGTGACGCTCTCCTTGTACCGCCCACTGAGGACTCGACTGCGACGAGATCGCTGCCACCGGTAGAGGCGGGCGTGCTGGGAAGTCCGACCGAGACTGGCCGCGGCCGGCGGTTCCGGCGTAGGCAAACCGAGTAGCCGCGCCCAGCGAGTAGGTTTCTCAAGCCGAAAGGCTTCGCAGCTCGAGAGCTGCCTCCCGTTGCAACCACGGAGGCTCCCATGCTCCGAGCAACCTTCCCGGCGGAGTTGTCCGCCAGAAGTCGGTGTCGAGCGCATAGCGGTCACATGACTGCCGTCGACATCACCGAACCCATCCTGCTCACCATCCCCGAGGCCGCTCGCCGGTTGTCGATCGGCCGCACGCTCACGTACGAACTCATCGCCAGCGGTCAACTGGCGTGCGTGCACATCGGTCGGGCGACCCGCGTCCCGGCGACGGCGGTGCAGGACTTCGTCGACGAACGGCTCACCGCGAGTCAGACCGAGGCGGTGGGCTGATGGCGTCAATCCACAAGCGCAAGACGCCCGGCGGCCTGACCCGCTTCGACGTTCGATGGCGACCGACTCCTGACGCAGCTGAACGATCGAAGACGTTCCCGACGCTCGAGACGGCGAAGTCCTACCGAGGTCAGCTCGAAGCCGAGCAGGCACGAGGGATCACGTTCGACCCTCGCGCCGGCAAGAAGCTGTTCCGCTCGTACGCCGAGGAGTGGTTGGGCAACCGCCGGCTCGGCATCATGACGAAGGAGACCTACGCCGACATTCTCGAGCGGCACATCTATCCGCAGTTCGGGAAGCTCGCGATCAATCGGATCACTCCCGAGCGAGTTCGCAGCTGGAACCAGACGCTTGCCGCTCGGGTCGCGGCGACTGCCGCGAAGGCATACCGCATCCTGAAGGCCATCCTGGCAACGGCGGTGAATGATCAGCTCATCGGTCGAAATCCGTGCACCGTCCGCGGTGCCGGCCAGGATCCCGTCAGCGACCGCGCATTCGTACCGGCAGAAGTCGTGTTCGAGCTCTCGGTCAAGGCGCATCCTCGACTGCGAACGATGATCCTGGTCGCAGGCTTCGGCGGGCTTCGATATGGCGAGCTTCGTGCCCTCCGTCGGCGCCACTACGACGCGTCGAAGGGCACCGTCACGATCGAGGAGGCGATCGACAAGCGAGGACGCCGAAAGGACCCGAAGACGTTCGCCAGCCGGCGAACCGTCGCCCTCCCCCGGTTCGTGCTGGACGCTCTCGACGAACACGTCGAGACCTACGTGGACGACTCACCGGACAGCCCACTGTTCCCCGGCGAGGCCGGCGGCGTCATGAGCGACGGCTGGTTCAAGAAGACCTGGACGGCCGCCCGGAAGTCCGTCGGGGTGCCGACCGTCCGGTTCCACGATTATGCCGATGTTCGCGTTATGCCGATCTCGGCGCGCGAGCCTTTGTGTTTTGGGGTGATCGGGCTTCCTATGTCGGCATAATCACAGGGCCTCCAGGAAGGCGAGAAGTGCGTCGGGGGGC
>WBZT01000863.1_pt1 | contig 23556 bp, 18 predicted proteins | sample 5204241 | NCBI WGS metagenome assembly WBZT01 (sample SAMN12344358, study PRJNA552823) | activated sludge metagenome | biome: Activated sludge suspended growth; feature: Nitrification reactor; material: Wastewater; isolation source: activated sludge from nitrification reactor of wastewater...
CGCCAGTACTTCCCCAAAGGCACCGACCTGTCGGTCCACTCACGCGCCGACCTCGACCACGTCGAATGGCTACTCAACGGCCGACCCCGCAAGTCCCTAGACTGGCTCACACCAGACGAGTACCTCAGACAGGTACTCGAAGAAGACATCACTGTTGCGCTGACCGAATGAATCCGCCGCCCCTGAACCCGTAACCGCGCGACAATCCACGCGGGGGACGACCCGGGAGGCTGCGATCCGGAACCCCTATCCGGCAGACTTCACAAGGTGGGAGGAACACTGGGGATCGACGAGGCCGATCTGCTGTCGGTCGTGGCGCAGTGGCTGCCGCACCGCCGGTGGTTCGCGGGCAAGGGGCATCGACTCAGCGACATGCGCGTGGCCTCCCGCACAGGCGTCTGCGAAGGCGGCGAGCACGTCGTGTTCGCTGTGGAGATCGACGGCAGGACGTGGCAGGTCTACCAGATCCCCGTGTTCGTCGATCCAGAGGCGGGTCCGGGCCTGATCGGGGAGGTCGACGGCCGGTATGTGCACGACGGCCTCGCCCGCGAAGAGTTCGTCACTGCGCTGGTGGCGGCTGAAGGTGGCGCGGTCCTGAACCCCGCCGGCACCGGCAGCCATCCAGCCCCGCAATGGCGGCGCGGTCCGGTCGGCGACGGCCCCTGCCGCATCCTCAACGTGGAGCAGAGCAACACGTCGGTGGTTCTCGGTGACGGCGTGCTCGTGAAGTTCTTCCGCCTGCTGAGCCCCGGCATCAACCCCGACATCGAGGTGCACGCGGGCCTGGTCGAGGTGGGGTGCACAGATGTGGGGGAGTTGCTGGGGTGGCTCAACGGCGGGTGGACCGATCCTGCCTCCGGTCAGGAGGTCTTCGGGCACTTGGCGATGATCCAGGAGTTCTTCCCCGGCTCCATCGACGGCTGGGACCTCGCCCGGGAGCGGGTGGGCGCCGGCATGGGTTTCGCACAGGAATCGTTCGCGCTGGGAGCCACGACCGCGCGTGTGCATCACGACCTCGCGGCGGCCTTCGGAACAGTCCCGGTCGAAGATGCCGCGCTGCGGGCGATGAGCCGCCGGCTGCACGCGCGCCTGTCGGCGGCCGGGGAGGTGGTCGATGCGGTGCATGAGCTGGAGCCAGCTCTGCACCGCCACCTCGACCGGGTCGCCGAACTGCCGACCCTGACGCTTCAACGGGTCCATGGGGACTTCCACCTCGGCCAGGCGCTGAGCACGCCGCACGGCTGGAAGATCCTCGACTTCGAAGGTGAGCCCGGTGGAGAACTTGACGCGCGGCGCGTGCTCGATCACCCGATGCGCGACGTGGCCGGGATGCTGCGTTCGTACGCGTACGCCGCGTGGCAGGGCGGCGGCAACAGCGATGCGGCGATCGCATGGGGCGCGGACTGCCGTGCGGCCTTCCTGTCCGGGTATGCCGCGTCCGGGGACATCGATCCCGCCGATCATGAGGTGCTGCTGACCGCCTACACGATCGACAAGGCCGCCTACGAGGCGGTGTACGAGCAGCGAAACCGTCCGGATTGGATCCAGATCCCGCTCACCGCCCTGCGCGCGATCGCCGAGGGCTAATCGGCACGTTGGAACACCGGGAACGACAACGGATCGCAGTGCACATCCACCCAGCCGGCGTCCCCTGAGATCTCGGGGCGTCCCAGCACCGGCCGCCAGCGGCCTTCCGGCAACCACAGTCTCGTGCGACCGCCGCGGCGGACGATCGGCGCCACCAGCAGGTCGTCGCCGAGGAAGTACTGGCCGTGCGCACGACGGCCCTCGGGATCGTCCGTCATCAAGGCCATGGGCCGCATCACGGGTATCCCGGTCGCCGTGGCCTGCTCGTGTGCCCGGCGCAGATGCCGCAGGATCCCGCGCCGTGCTCGTAGGGCCGCGATCGCCGCGTCGCGCCACGGTTGAGGGTAGCTGGTGGGTTCACGCAGACCCAGACCGTGGAAGCGCGTCACGGGACTGCACGCCGCGAACTGCGCCCACCTGCCGTACAACTCCGGTTCCACGTCGGCGGTGTACCGGGCCTCTCCGCCGTCCAACAGGGTGGCCGGGATGTGGCTGGTGCCACCGGTGTAGAAGCCGCCGCCGTCGTGCGTCACCAGCGCGAAACCACTGGCGGACAACGACAGGCAAGCCGACAGCGCGCCCGACATCGCCTCCCACGTCGACGGCGTGTCGCCGACCCAGTGGCACGGGGCGACCTGAGCGCCCGCGGATCCCGACCGGCAGAACAGCGGCATCGCCGGGCCGTCCAACGTGGCGAGGGCGGCGACCGTGGCCTGCTGGTACAGCGTCGCGTAGGAGTTGCGTATGACCAGCGCGGGCCGTCCGTCGTGGGTCACGGCGTCGGGCGGCACCTCCTCGGCGAAGTCGAGTTTCAGGGCGTCCGGTCGTTCCGCGGTCACCAGATCGAGGATCTGCCGCTGCCACCACAGCACGGCAGCGGGATTCGTGAAATCCACCAGGTTCCGGTAGGAGCGGTCGCAGGTCGTCGCCGGCGCGCCGTCGGGCATCCGCAGCAGCAGCCCGCGCTCGTGCAGTTCGTCGGCCAGCTCGGTGTCGGCGTGGACGAACGGGTTGAGCCACATGCTCACCCTTGCACCGGAATCGCGTAGGCGGTCGGTCCAGCCGACCGGGAACCGATCCCGGTCCACCTCCCAATTCGTGGTGAAGTCCCGAAACACGTTGCCCGTCATCCACGCGTCGACATGGATCACATCCACGGGGCAGTCCGCAGCCTGCAGTTCCGCGACCACCCCCAGCATCTCTTCGGCCGTCAGGTACGTGGCACGGCTCATCCACACCCCGTAGGCCCAGTCCGGCCATGCCGGTGCCCGGCCCGTGCGCTCGGTGTGCTCGACGATCATCTGCGCCGGGGTGCCGGCCAGCGTGTGGAAGGCGGCGTCGGGGTCGAGGACGAGAACCGTGCAACCGTCGGTCAGGTCCATGAGCACAGGAGCCCCCGTGTCGATGTGCAGTCCCCATCCCGCGTCCGACCAGATGTAGGGGACGTTCAGGTATGCGAGGTCCACACCGGCAGCACCATTGGTCTCGCGATTGATGAGAGCGCGCGACCGGCCCACCAGATCGGGGCCGAGGAAGGCCTCACCGCTGCCGTGGACCGCCTCACCGGGTGTCGCCGGGCGCTGCAACAGCCAGGCGGGCCGCCCCTCGACGTCGACGGCTGCGACCTCCCATCCCGCTACTTCGGCGTGACCTGGTCGCGGTGACCAGCGCCGGGACTCCCACGCCTCGAGCAGCCATGCGAACGGATCGTCGGGGATCTCGCCGGACAGGTCGATCAGCGTCATGAACGCTGGTTCCACCCGAATTCCGGGTAGGACATGGGAGGCGCAGACACCTCGCTGAGGGCCTGCTCGATCTGATCGGGGATCACGAGTTCCTCGCTGGCCAGGGCTGTGCGCAACTGCGCGGCTGTGCGGGCGCCCACCAGTGCGGAGGTCACCCCGGGCCGGTTCCGGACCCATGCCAGCGCCACCTCGGTAGGGGTGACCCCGAGACCCTCGGCGGCCGTCGCCGTCGCATCCGCGATCCGCCGGGCGCCCTCGGTGAGGTACGGCTGCACGAAACTCGCGAAGGCCGGATTGCCCGCCCGGGAATCGGCGGGGATCCCTGAGCGGTACTTGCCCGTGAGCACCCCGCGTCCCAGCGCGGACCATGCGATCAGGCCCATGCCGTGTGCCTTGAGCGCCGGGATCACTTCGCGCTCCACACCGCGCTGCAGAAGCGAGTACTCGACCTGTGTGCAGACCGGGATGGCGCGACCGGGGACCGCGCTCTGCCACGTCGCCACCTGCGAGGTCTGCCACCCGGCGTAGTTGCTGATCCCGACGTAGCGCACCTTGCCCGACGTCACGGCGTGATCCACCGCGGACAACGTCTCCTCGATGGGAGTCAGCGGATCCCAGGCGTGCAGCTGCCAGAGATCGATGTGGTCGACCCCGAGGCGGCGCAGGGACCCATCGAGACTGCTGAGCAGGTGCCCCCGGGAGGCGTCGAAACGGCGCTCGGTGTTCGGCCGTGACACGCTCTTCGTCGCCAGTACGACGGTGTCGCGGCGGCCGGTGTCGACGAGCAGCCGGCCGAGGATCTTCTCCGACTCGCCATCGGCGTACACGTCGGCGGTGTCGACCAGTGTGCCGCCCTCGCTGAGGAAGAGGTCGAGCAGTTCGGCGGCCTCGTGCTCGTCGGTGTCCCGGCCCCAGGTCATGGTTCCCAGCGCGATACGACTCACCCGCAGACCGCTGCGCCCGACCGATCGGATCTCCACGCCACAAACCGTAGCCGAGCGCCACCCGTTCAGGGGGGTGATCGCGCCGCGCTAGGCTGCGGAGCATGCGACTGGGAGTGAATCTGGGGTACTGGGGCGCCGGGAACGACGCTGACAATCTGGCGCTCGCCCGCGAGGCGGACAAGCTGGGCTACTCGGTGGCCTGGGCCGCTGAGGCCTACGGTTCCGACGCCGCGACGGTGCTGTCGTGGATCGCCGCGCAGACCGAGCAGATCGACATCGGCAGTGCGGTGTTCCAGATCCCGGGACGTACTCCGGCCAACTGCGCGATGACCGCCGCCACCCTCGACACGCTGTCGGGGGGCCGGTTCCGTCTCGGCCTCGGTGTGTCCGGTCCGCAGGTCTCCGAGGGCTGGCACGGCGTCAAGTTCGACAAGCCGCTGGCGCGCACCCGCGAATACACCGAGATTGTTCGCAAGGCTCTGCGCCGCGAGAAGCTCTCCTACGACGGGGAGTTCTTCACGCTGCCCCTGCCGGACGGCCCCGGCAAGGCGCTGACCCTGACCGTGCACCCTGTCCGGGACTACATCCCCATGTACCTCGCGGCGATCGGGCCGAAGAACCTCGAACTCACCGGTGAGCTCTTCGACGGATGGCTGGCGATCTTCTTCAACCCCGAGTTCGCCCCGGAGTTGCTCGCGAACATCGAAACCGGCCGGCAGAAGGTCGGCAAGACCCTTGAGGGCTTCGACGTCGTGCCCACGGTGCCCGTGGTCTTCGGCGACGACCTGGAGACCTGCGCGATGCCGGTCCGTGCCTACTCCGCGCTCTACATCGGTGGCATGGGCAGCCGGGACAAGAACTTCTACAACCAGTTGGCCACCCGGATGGGCTACGAGGAAGCCGCCATCGACATCCAGAACAAGTACCTCGCGAAGGACCAGATGGGCGCCATGGCAGCGGTGCCGCTCGACTTCATCGACAAGACCTCGCTGATCGGTCCGGCCGACCGTGTCAAGGACCGGCTGCACGCGTACGCCGACGCCGGGGTGACCACATTGACGGTCGCGACCTACGCGGGTTCGCTGGATGAGCGCCTGCGGACGCTGCGGACGATGGCCGAGGTGGTGGAAGCGGCCGGCCTGGCCTGATGCACGACCCCATCTCGTATCTCGAGGCGCTGATCCTCGGGATCATCCAGGGACTCACCGAGTTCCTTCCCATCTCGTCGAGCGCGCACATCCTCATCGTGAGCACACTTGCCGGGTGGGGAGACCCCGGCGCGGCGTTCACGGCTGTGACCCAACTGGGCACCGAGACCGCGGTGCTCGTGTACTTCCGTAAGGACATCTGGCGGATCATCACCACGTGGACCCGTTCGCTGTACACCCCGGCACTGCGCTCGAGCATCGACGCGCGGATGGGCTGGTACGTGATCATAGGAACCATCCCGATCGGCTTCTTCGGATACACGTTCAGCGACCAGATCGAGACCGCCGCGCGCAACCTGTATCTCGTGGCGACGGTGCTGATCGTCTTCGGGCTCGTGCTCGGCGCAGCCGACCGCTGGGGCCGCCAGGACAAGACCCTAGACGATCTGACGACCAGGACCGGGCTGATCTACGGCTTCGGGCAGGCATTGGCCCTGGTCCCCGGGGTCTCACGGTCAGGAGCCACCATCAGCACGGGCCGGATCCTCGGATTCGACCGGCCGTCGGCCACGCGCTACGCCTTTCTGCTCGCGATCCCGGCGGTGGTGATCTCGGGGCTCTACGAAGCGCTCAAGATCGGTGACGACAAGAACGTCGCGTGGGGTCCGACCATCCTGGCCACGGTGGTGGCCTTCTTCGTCGGGTACGCGGTCATCGCGTGGCTGATCCGGTACGTCTCCCACGGGTCCTTCCTGCCGTTCGTCATCTACCGGATAGCACTCGGAACGCTGGTCCTGGTGCTGCTCGGCACCGGGGTCATCGCGGCTTGACGGCAGCTCCGCCGCGCAAACCTGGCGCGAACCGATACTGCATTCAGGAAACAGCCATCTTTGCGCGCTGAATGCGCTCGACATGTGGCGAAAGGGGCTTTCCGGCCGCAGGAAACGTGGCGCGCAGAAGGCCGTGGTGCCAGGTTGGTGCTTCCCGCTAGAGCCACCCCGAGCGGCGGAAGGCCCTGTACATCGAATAGCAGGCCCCGGCCATCAGCATCAGAACCAGCAGGTACCCGTACTTCCAGTGCAGTTCGGGCATGTTGTCGAAGTTCATCCCGTAGATGCCGGCGATCATCGTCGGAACCGCGGCGATCGCCACCCAGGCGCTGATCCGGCGCATGTCGGCGTTCTGCTGCAGGTCCTGGCGCGAGGTCGCCGCCATGAGCAGGGTCATCAGCAACTGGTCGTTGGTCTCCGCCTGGTCGGCCACCCTCAGGATGTGATCGCCCAGGTCCCGGAAGAACGGCTGCAGCTTCTCGGGGATGCCGGGCACCGCGTCGCGTACGAGCGCATGAGCGACGGGGACAAGGGGCGCCACGGCTCTGCGCATCTCCAGGTTCTCCCGCTTGACGCGATAGATGTTCTCCGCGTCGTTGGTGCGTGCGGGCGAGAACACCGACTCCTCCAGTTGCTCGATGTCCTTGTTGACCTCCTCGGCGACGGACAGGTAGCCGTCAACAGTGGCGTCCATGATCGCGTGGGCAGCCGCAGTGGGACCGTGCGCGAGGCGGTTCGGATCGGACTCCAGCGCCCGGCGGATGCTGGTGATGTCGCCCAGCGGTCCGAATCGCACCGTGATGACGTAGTGCTCGCCGATGAAGATGGCGATCTGACCTGTCTCCACGTCCGAGGTCGACTCGTAATAGCTGAGCAACTTCATGATGACCAGCGCCGAATCGTCGCCGAGCTCGACCTTGGGACGCTGGCGGTGGTTCGCCGCGTCCTCCACCTGCAGGCTGGCGAGGCCGAAGACGTCCTGCACCAACGACAACTCGGCCTTCGATGGTTCGAACAATCCGATCCACACGAACTCGGACGGGTGTTCGCTCGCCCTTCGGTAGAGTTCGGTCAGGCGCCGTCGCAACCCCTCTGCATTGCCGGGCAGGATCTCGTCGGCCAGGGCGATGTCGCCACCGGATTCGACCACGTTGCCGCCGAGGTAGAGGCCCATGCCGCGAATCACGGTCATGAGTGTGCCCTATGGGTCATATCCTGAGCCACGTGACCACCGTTCTGCTGCTGCGCCATGGACGATCGACGGCCAACGCCCAGGGTGTGCTCGCCGGACGCAACGACAGTGAACTCGACGAGACCGGCCGCGACCAAGCACTGGATCTGGCCAACCGGCTGACGGATGTGCCCCTGGACGTGCTCGTGACCAGTCCTCAACTGCGGGCCCGGCAGACCGCGCAGATGGCCGCTGCGGGTCGCGCGGAGGCGGTCGTCGACGAGGCGTTCGCGGAGTGTGACTACGGCCAGTGGAGCGGCGGCGCGTTGAGTGAACTGGCCACCGAACCCGCCTGGGAGATCGTGCAGTGGCAGCCGTCGGCGGCACAGTTCCCCGGCGGGGAGACCATGGCCCAGATGGCGCATCGCGCGACCCATCGCGTGCGTGAACTCGTGCGGGCGAACCCGGACGGGTACGTCTGGGTGGTCACACACGGCGACGTCATCAAAGCGGTCGTGGCCGATGCTCTCGGGGTCCACCTCGACCACTTCCAGCGCATCGTGATCGACACCGCATCGGTCAGCGTGATCACCTTCACGCCGAAGCGCCCGTTCGTCGTACGGCTCAACGACACCGGTCCGATACGCCTTGCGCGTAAACCGGACGACAAAGACTCCGACGCGGTCGTCGGCGGCCGCGCTTCCCAGTAGGGTCGAGCGCGTGACCCGTCGGATCATTTCGTTCTCGCACCCACAGCGGTTCGTCGTCGGCACCGTGGGCCAACCGGGCGATCGCACGTTCTTCCTGCAGGTCGCCGACTCCGCGACGCCGGTCAGCGTCGTGTGCGAGAAGGAACAGGCCTCGGTGCTGGCGGAGAAGGTGATCGAGTTGCTCGATCAGGTCCGGCGCTCCGGTGTCGAGGTACCGCAGGACGCCGACGAGGAGTTGATCGACACCGACCCGCTCGCCCAGCCGATCGAGCCGGAGTTCCGGGTGTCGTCCATGGGCATCGGGTGGGACCCCGGCGACGAGTCCGTGATCATCGAAGCGCACGGCGAATCCGAGGACGACGCCGTTCCGGACATCGGCGACGACACCGGGAACGGCCCTGACACGTTGCGCGTGCGGTTGACCCCGGTCGACGCCCTCGCATTCTCCATTCGCGCCAGTCGTGTGGTAGCCGCCGGCCGTCCGCAGTGCCCGTTCTGCCATCTACCGATCGATCCCGACGGGCACATCTGCCCACGCGCAAACGGGTACCGACGACACCTGGCATGACCCACGAGAGCTGGCTGCGCGAGGCGCCGATGCAGGTGCTCGGACGGCTTCCCGACTCCTCGAACAACGCGCTGCTGTGCAGCATCGCCGCCGATGACGGGCCCCTGCGGGTGGTCTACAAGCCGCAGAGCGGCGAGCGGCCGCTGTGGGACTTCCCCAGCGGAACGCTTTGCCGGCGCGAGAAGGCGGCTGCCGTCCTCGACGAGGTGCTCGGGTGGGGTCTGGTGCCGACCACCGCGTGGCGCGAACAGGGGCCGGCGGGTCCCGGCATCGTGCAGGAGTGGGTCGACGGCGATGTGGACCTCGCGGTCTTTCCGCCGGGCGGGGTGCCGCAGGGGTGGGTTGGCGTAGTCGACGCGCAGACCGTCGACGGCCCAGTCGTGGTGGCACATCGCCACGACGAGGCGACGGTGCGGATGATCGTCTTCGACGCTCTGGCGAACAACGCTGACCGCAAGGGCGGACACCTGCTGCGCACCGAGACCGCCCTGTTCGGCATCGATCACGGAGTGACGTTCCATGTGGAGCCCAAACTGCGCACCGTGCTGTGGGGGCTGGCCGGGGTCAGCGTTCCCGACGATGTGCTGGCGGCGGTGGAGGCCGCGTTGACCGGACTCGAGGCGCTCGAGGAGTGGCTGACCGCGCGCGAGGTCGCCCAGGTCCACCGACGGGCCGAACGCCTGCTCGCCGCCGGGACCTTTCCGACGCCGAGCGGTGACTGGCCGGCCCTGCCCTGGCCGTTGATCTGACGTCGGCGGGTGCCCCCGATGGCCGCGCATTAGGCTGACACAGTGCGCTCCTGGCCCGCTGAATCCATGCCGCCCTTGCCGCCCCTCGATGTCGACCTGGTCGCGTTCGACACGGCGACGCAGGCGCTGACGCCGATCGCGCCGGGGCGCGAGGCGCGGATGTACGTGTGCGGCATCACGCCGTACGACGCCACTCACATCGGCCATGCCGCCACGTATGTCGTGTTCGACACCATCCACCGGTTCTGGCGAGCAACCGGGCGGGACGTCACGTACGTGCAGAACGTCACTGACATCGACGATCCGCTTCTGGAACGTGCAGCGCGCGACGGTGTCGACTGGCAGCAGCTCGCCGCGTTCGAGATCCAGCGCTTTCGCGACGACATGGTGGCGTTGCGGGTCCTGCCCCCGACGCACTTGGTGGGCGCTGTGGAGACAGTCGGGGATGCGGCGGCGCGCGTGGCCCAGATCCGCGATGCCGGTGCGGCCTACGAGGTGGACGGAGATCTGTATTTCGCGGCCTCGGCCGCCGCGCGCTTCGGCGGTGTGAGCCATCTGCCGGCCGAGGACATGATTGCGATCTCGGCCGAACGCGGTGGCGACCCGGAGCGCCCTGGCAAGGCGAATCCGGTGGATCCGCTGCTATGGCAGGCTCCGCGGGAGGGCCACCCGTCGTGGGACAGCCCGCTCGGCCCGGGTCGCCCTGGATGGCACATCGAGTGCGCCACGATCGCACTGGACCTGCTGGGACCGGGGTTCGACCTGCAGGGCGGTGGACGGGATCTGATCTTCCCGCATCACGAGATGAGCGCTGCGCAGGGCGAGGTGCTCGAGGGGTGGCCCTTCGCGCGCCACTACGTGCACTCACCGATGGTGTCCTACGACGGCGAGAAGATGAGCAAGTCCCTGGGCAACCTCGTCTTCGTCTCGCAACTGCGTGAGTCGGGTGTGGATCCGATGGCTGTGCGACTGGCGATCCTCGCGCAGTCCTACCGCGAGGACTGGCCGTGGACGCCGCAACTGCTGGCCCAGGCCGGTGCACGTCTTGACGCGTGGCGCGATGCGCTGTCCCAACCGACCGGTCCCTCGTCGGTGGACGCGGTGCAGGCGCTTGCACAAGCACTGGGGTCGGACCTGGACACCCCTGCGGCCCTCGAGGTCGTCGACTCGTGGGTGGAGGAGCAGCGCTTGCGTGGTGGAGATGATCCGGGTGGCCCCGGCCTGATGTCACGCGCCATCGACGCGTTCCTCGGGGTGGCCTGACAGAGCAGCCTCGGCGGGGTCGGACAAACCCGGCGAGGTGAGGGAACGCACGTGCGGTTTCGCCAGCCTCGTGGATGTTCACTCACGTCGACGGTTCAGACCCCGTGCGCTACTCCTTCTTCTCGTCGTGCCCGCCGAACTGCTTGCGCATGGCCGACTGGACCTTGTTGGCGAAGACGTCGTTGCCCTGGGAAGCGAAGCGTGAGTACACGGCGCTGGTGAGCACCGGTGCCGGGACGCCCTCGTCGATGGCCGCGATCGACGTCCAACGTCCCTCGCCGGAGTCCGACACCCGGCCGCTGAACTCCTCGAGATCGGGGCTGGCATGCAGCGCGATCGCGGTCAGATCCAGCAACCACGATGCGACGACCGAGCCGCGGCGCCACACCTCGGCGACGGCGGCGGTGTCGATGTAGTACTGGTAGTACTGGGGGTTCTCCATGGGTGCGGTCTCGGCGTCGGCCGTGCGGGTCTTGGTGCCGGCGTCGGCGTTCTTGAGGATGTTGAGCCCCTCGGCGTAAGCGGCCATCATGCCGTACTCGATGCCGTTGTGGACCATCTTGACGAAGTGCCCGGCACCGTTGGCCCCGCAGTGGAGCCACCCCTCCTCCTCGGGGGTGAAATCGCCGGAACGTCCGGGTGTGCGTTCGATGTCGCCGACGCCCGGCGCCACGGACCGCCAGATGGGCTTCAAACGGTCGACGGCTTCGTCGGGCCCGCCGATCATGAGGCAGTAGCCGCGTTCGAGGCCCCAGACCCCGCCGGAGGTTCCGCAGTCCACGAAGTGGATGCCCTTGTCCTTGAGGTTCGCGGCGTGGCGGATGTCGTCGTGGTAGTAGGAATTCCCGCCGTCGATGATCGCGTCGCCCGGCTCGAGGAGGTCCGCGAGTTGGGTGATCACGGACTCGGTGATCTTGCCGGCCGGAACCATGATCCACACGTTGCGGGGACGCTCCATCTTCTGCACGAACGTGGCAAGGTCGGTCGACCCGTCCGCGCCGTCGGCCTCGAGTGCTGACACGGCGTCGGCCGACACGTCGTAGACGACGGCCTTGTGCCCGTCACGCATGATCCGCCGCACGATGTTGGCGCCCATCCGCCCGAGTCCGACCATCCCGAGTTGCATCGGGGAATCCGTTGCCATCCGATCCTCCAGCAGATCTGTCGCACCGGGCTTTCCGGTGAGGCATTCACTAGGGTCGAACGTAGGCCACCGACCGTGGCGATTGCGCGTTGGTCTTCCCTTTGGAGGCGTTCATGTCCGTCAGCGAGAACCCGGCCTGGCAGGCCCTGGCACAGCACTCGACCGGCACCTTGCGGGAGTTGTTCGAGGCCGACCCGGATCGTGGTGAACGTATGGTCGTGGAGGGCGCGGGGGTGATCCTGGACTACTCCAAGCAACGTGTCACACCGCAGACGGTGGACCTGCTTGTGGCGTTGGCCGATTCCGTGGACCTGGCCGGGCATCGGGAGGCGATGTTCACCGGCAGGCACATCAACACGACCGAGGACCGGGCTGTGCTGCACACAGCTCTGCGCCTGCCGCGCGACTCCACGCTGGAGGTGGACGGGGCCGATGTGGTCGCCGAGGTGCACGCCGTCCTGGACCGCATGGCGGCGTTCAGCGACAAGGTGCGCTCGGGGGAGTGGACCGGGCACACCGGCAAGCCCATCCGCAACGTCGTCAACATCGGCATCGGCGGCTCCGATCTGGGCCCGGTCATGGCCTACGAGGCCCTCAAGCACTACAGCAAGCGCGACATGGCCTTCCGGTTCGTGTCCAACGTGGATGGAACCGACTTCGTCGAGGCCGTGATCGACCTCGACCCGCAAGAGACGCTGTTCATCGTCTCTTCCAAGACCTTCACCACGCAGGAGACGATGAACAACGCGCAGGCGGCGCGGTCCTGGTTGCTGGAAGCGCTCGGTGACGAGACGGCCGTGGCCAAACACTTCGTGGCCGTCTCCACCAACGCCGATGCGGTCAGCGCATTCGGCATCGACACCGCGCAGATGTTCGGCTTCTGGGACTGGGTCGGTGGGCGGTACTCGATGGACTCCGCGATCGGTCTGTCGACGATGCTGGCGATCGGGCCCGACAACTTCACCGATCTGCTGGCCGGCTTCCACGAGATGGACGAGCACTTCCGCACCGCACCCACCGCCCAGAACCTGCCGGCCCTGATGGGGCTGTTGTCGGTCTGGAACCGCAACTTCCTGGGCCTGCCGACGTGCGCGGTCCTGCCCTACGAGCAGTACCTCAAGCGGTTCCCGGCCTACCTGCAGCAGTTGACGATGGAGTCCAACGGCAAGTCAGTGCGCCTCGACGGCACCCCGGTCGGCGTCCACACCGGCGCCATCTTCTGGGGCGAACCCGGGACCAACGGTCAGCACTCCTTCTACCAACTGATCCATCAGGGGACCGCCACGATCGCCTGCGACTTCGTGTTCTTCCTGGAGCCGGTGAACCCGCTGCCGGCCATCGACGCCCCCGACCATCACGACCTGCTGGTGGCCAACGTTCTGGCTCAATCGGCCGTGCTCGCGTTCGGGAAGACCGCCGAGGAGGTTGCGGCGGACGGCACCGCCCCCGAGTTGGTGGCGCACAAGGTCATGCCCGGTGACCGGCCCTCCTCGGTGCTGTTCAGCGAGAGGCTCGACCCTCGGACACTGGGCAGGCTCGTTGCGCTGTACGAGCACAGCGTCTTCACCCAGGGGGTCGTGTGGGGGATCAACTCCTTCGACCAATGGGGTGTCGAACTCGGCAAGGTGATGGCCAAGAAGATTGCACCGCTGCTGACCGCGGGTGGTTCCGATGAGGGCCTGGACAGTTCGACCAAGGAACTGGCACGGCGCTACCGCGACCACAAGGGCTGAGGCGGGGTAGGCCCGCCGACCATCCGTGAGCACTCTGGACATCCGTGAGCCGTCCGCCTGCGCGGAAGTCCTCCCGGATGTGCGAAGTGCTCCCGGATCGGTCGCAGACGATGGACCACCCGCGCCCTTGAGGCAGGGCATCGGCCGCCCCGTAGGCTGGACGCACTATGCGTGAGGACCTACTGACAGCCCTGTCGCGGCGCGTGGTGATCGCTGACGGGGCGACGGGGACGATGTTGCAGGCCCACGACCTGAGTCTGGACGACTTCGAAGGCCACGAAGGCTGCAACGAGATCCTGAACGTGACCCGCCCTGACGTCGTGCGCTCGCTGCACGACGCCTTCTTCGAGGTCGGCGTCGACGCCGTGGAGACCAACACCTTCGGGGCCAATCTGGCCAATCTCGGTGAGTACGGCATCGAGGGCAGGATCCGCGAGTTGGCGCGTGCCGGGGCTGAGGTCGCCGCCGACGCCGCCCGCGAGTGGTCGACGCCGGATCATCAGCGCTACGTCCTCGGTTCGGTCGGTCCGGGAACGAAACTGCCCACGCTGGGGCACGCCCATTTCGCGACTCTGCGCGACGCCTACGCCCAGCAGGTGCTCGGGATGCTCGAGGGCGGGGTCGACGCCGTCCTCATCGAGACCAGCCAGGACCTTCTGCAGGCCAAGGCGGCGGTGCTGGCCAGCCACGCGGCCATGGCCGAGCTACACACGAAGGTGCCGATCTTCGTCAGTGTCACGGTGGAGACCACCGGCACGATGCTGCTGGGATCGGAGATCGGCGCGGCCCTGACCGCCCTGCAACCGCTGGACATCGATGCGATCGGGCTGAACTGCGCGACAGGGCCCCTGGAGATGAGCGAGCACCTGCGGCACTTGAGCAAGCACTCGGGCGTGCTGCTCACCTGCATGCCCAACGCCGGGCTGCCGGAACTGACCGCCGACGGTGCGCGTTACCCGCTCACGCCTGCCCAACTGGCCGACGCGCACGAGAACTTCGTCGACGAATACGGCCTCAACCTCATCGGGGGCTGCTGCGGAACCACCCCCGAGCACCTGCGCCAGGTGGTCGAGCGCCTGCACGGTCATGGGCGTCAGGACCGCCACCCGAGCGCGCCGGCGTCGGTGAGTTCGCTGTATCACTCGGTGCCGTTGCGCCAGGACGCGACGTTCCTCACGGTGGGGGAGCGGACGAACGCGAACGGCTCCAAGGCCTTCCGCGAGGCCATGCTCGCGCAGAACTGGGACGAGTGCATCCAGATCGCGCGCGACCAGGAGCGTGACGGTGCCCACGTGCTCGATGTCTGCATCGACTACGTCGGCCGGGATGGGGCCGCGGACATGTCCGCGTTCGCCGCCCGGCTGGCCACGGCGACCACACTGCCGATCATGCTCGATTCCACGGAGCCCGAGGTGTTGCGCGCCGGCCTCGAGCACCTCGGCGGCCGGGCGATAATCAACTCCGTCAACTACGAGGACGGCGACGGCCCGGGTTCGCGATTCCAGCGGATCATGCCCCTGGTGCGCGAGCACGGTGCGGCAGTGGTGGCGCTGACCATCGATGAAGAGGGGCAGGCGCGCACCGCCGAGTGGAAGGTCAGGGTGGGCGAGCGTCTGATCGCGGATCTCACCGGTAACCACGGCATGGCGGTCTCGGACATCCTCGTCGACACACTCACCTTCCCCATCGCGACCGGTCAGGAGGAGACCCGTCGCGATGCGATCGAGACCATTGAGGCGATCCGGTCGCTGAAGTTGGCGCATCCGGACGTCAACACGGTGCTCGGCGTCTCCAACGTCTCCTTCGGTCTCAACCCGGCGGCGCGCCAGGTGCTGAACTCGGTCTTCCTGCACGAGTGCGTCGAGGCCGGTCTCGACGCGGCGATCGTGCATGCGTCGAAGATCCTGCCGATGAACCGCATCACCGACGAGCAGCGCGACGCGGCACTCGATCTCGTCTACGACCGCCGCCGCTACGACGATGACGGGAACGTGACCCATGATCCGTTGACCCACTTCCTGGAGGTCTTCGCCGACGCGCAGAGCGTCACCGCGGGACGTGCCGACGAACTGGCCGGACTGCCGCTGTTCGAACGCCTGCAGCGCCGCATCATCGACGGTGAGGCCAAGGGCCTGCAGGGCGACCTCGACGAGGCACTGGCGACCAAGCCGGCACTTGAGATCGTCAACGACGTGCTCCTGCCGGGGATGCGCATCGTCGGCGACCTCTTCGGCTCCGGGGAGATGCAACTGCCGTTCGTGCTGCAGAGCGCGGAGGTCATGAAGACGGCGGTCGCCCATCTCGAACCCCACATGGAGAAGAGCGACGAGTCCGGCAAGGGCACCATCGTGCTGGCCACCGTGAAGGGCGACGTGCACGACATCGGCAAGAACCTCGTCGACATCATCCTGAGCAACAACGGCTATTCGGTGGTGAACATCGGCATCAAGCAGCCGATCAGCACGATTCTGCAGGCCGCCGAGGATGCTGCCGCGGACGTGATCGGCATGTCCGGACTGCTCGTGAAGTCCACCGTGATCATGAAGGAGAACCTCGAGGAGATGAACGGCCGCGGGGTCTCCTCGCGCTTCCCTGTGCTCCTCGGTGGTGCCGCGCTCACCAGGGCGTTCGTTGAGCAGGATCTCGCCGAGATGTACGACGGTGAGGTCCGGTACGCCAAGGATGCCTTCGAGGGATTGGCGCTGATGGACGCCGTCATGGCCGTCAAGCGCGGGGAGCCGGGTGCGGCACTGCCCGAGCGCCGAAAGCGGCGGGTCCGTGCGACACCACGGCCCCTGGCCCCTGAGGACCCCGACGCCACATCCGATGTCGCCCGGGACACACCTGTTCCGACGGCTCCCTTCTGGGGCGACCGGATCGTGAAGGGCGTCGCGCTCAAGGACTACGTCGCATACCTCGATGAGCGTGCGTTGTTCCGGGGACAGTGGGGACTCAGCCCGGGCAGGACGGGTCCCGACTACGAGGAACTCGTGGAGACCGAGGGTCGCCCGCGCCTGCGCACCTGGCTCAACCGCGTCACCAGTGAGGGCCTGCTCGAGGCCGCTGTGATCTACGGCTACTGGCCCGCGCGTTCGGAGGGCAACGCGGTGATCATCGGGTCGCCGGAGGACCCGCAGCGGCAGATCGCACGGTTCGATTTCCCCCGGCAGAAGCGCGGTCGGCACCTGTGCCTGGCCGACTATGTGCGCCCGGACGGCGACGTGATCGCCTTGCAGTTGGTCACCATGGGCTCGCGCGTCGATGAGGCGGCTGCGGCTCTGTTCCAGGAGAACGCCTACCGCGATTACCTGGAACTGCATGGGCTGTCGGTCCAACTGACGGAGGCGCTCGCCGAGTGCTGGCACTCGCGCGTGCGCGCAGAGTTGCGGATCGATGACGACGACTCTGCGGAGGTTGCGGGGATCCTGAAGCAGAAGTACCGCGGCGAGCGGTTCTCCTTCGGCTACCCGGCATGCCCGGATCTGAGTCAGCAGAAGCCCCTGTGCGAACTGCTCGGCGCGGAACGGATCGGGGTGGGACTGTCCGAGGAGTTCCAACTGGACCCTGAGCAGTCGACCTCCGCGATCATCTTCCACCACCCGGAGGCGGCGTATTTCAACGCGACCTGAGGCCCTGCTGTTCGACCTCGACGGCACGCTGCTGGACAGCGAGGTGCTCTGGGAGGCCGCCCAGGGCAGGACCATGATCTACTTCGGGCAGACGTGGACGGCCGATGACCAGGCCGCCTCGATCGGCGGTCCCTTGGAGCGGGTGGTGGCCCACATGTCCCGGCGTACCGGGGCCGACGAGGGACATGTGGCGCGTGTGCTCGTCACGGAGATCGAGCACATGGTGGCGACGCTGCCGGCCGAGTGGATGCCGGGCGCGCGAAGCCTGCTGGAGCAGGCCACAGCAGCCGGCGTGCCCACCGCGATCGTGAGCAACTCGTGGCGGGTCCTGCTGGACCTGTTGCTGGCCAACATCGACTTCCCCGTAGACCTCACAGTCAGTGCCTCGGAGGTGGGGCGGCCGAAACCCCACCCCGATCCGTACCTGCGCGCATGCGAGCTGCTCGGAGCCGACCCACGGTTGAGTGTGGTGGTGGAGGACAGCCCCACGGGTGCCGCCGCCGGGCTGGCCGCGGGTTGTCAGGTTCTGGCCGTGGGGGCGGCAGTCGCGGACCTGCGCGAAGCCAACCTTCGGCACGTGACGACGCTGGAGGCGGTGACCATGCAGTCGCTGGCCGCGCTATTCGGTGGCGATGGCATCCAGGATCCGCAGGCGTGACCCGCGCCAGGCCGGCCACAGGGCCGCCAGCACACCGCCCACGGCCGCCAGCGCCAGGAACAGGGCCAACTGAGCGCCGTTGACGGCGAACTTCTCGATGCCCTCGGAGGCGAGGATGCGCTGCAGCAGGGCGCCGAACGCCACGCCGATGACCATCCCGAGCACCGCCCCGAACACCGCGATGATGAAGGCCTCCAGCACGATGGTGCGGCGGATACCGTTGCGCAGCATGCCGACGGCTCGGAGCAGACCTATCTCACGTGTGCGTTCGAAGACGCTGAGCGCCAAGGTGTTGACGATACCCAGCAGGGCGATCAGCACCGCGAGCACCAGCAGCGCGAAGAGGAAATTCAGCAGCTGTCCGATCTGGTCACCGATGCTGTCCTTGAACGCCGACTGGTCCAGCACCTGCACGTTGGGGAAGGGCTCGAGGGCCAGGTTGAGATCGGCCTCCACGCTCGTCGCATCGGCCTCGGTCTCCTTGACCACGTAGACCACGTTGTCCTGCTGCGACGCGCCGAGTTCGCGCGCTGTGGGCAGGTCCACCACATATCCTGTGAAGCCACCGGCCGCCTCGTAGACCATGACGACCTCGAGGTCCACCGGCCCGACCACGCTGAGGACCTGGACCACGGTTCCGACGCCGGCGCCTATCTCGGCCGCGGTCTCGGAGTCCAGGGCGACAGTTCCGCCGGTCAGGTCGTCCAACGATCCCTCCGTTGCCGTCAGGGAGAGCGCCCGCTGAATGTCCTGCGGGTCGACCCCCGTGATCAGCGTGTCCCCGGTGCCGGGCGCTCGCGCCGGCGCCTGTTTCACCACCGCGACCTCGGCCACCCCTGGCGTTGCCCTGATCGCTGCCGAGACCTCGCCGGAGAAGGGCTGGAACCCGTACCCGGTGACGACGAAATCGGCGCCGATCACGTCGTCGACTATGCCTGCCACCGAGGCCTGCGTGCTTGCCGCCAGCACACTGATCGCCGACATCAGCGCCACGCCGATCGTCAGCGCACCCGCGGTGGCGGCCGTGCGCCGGGGGTTGCGGCGGGTGTTGCCACGCGCGAGGCGTCCCACCACGCCACGGAAAGGGCTGCCGATCGCAGCCGCGGCGGGCCGTGCCAGCTCGGGGGCTGTGGCCAGCACCCCGATGAGCACACACAGCGCGCCGACACCGGCCATGATCGCCGCGTTGGTGGTCCCGTACTCCGCCAGCTGCGGCGACATCACGGCCAGCCCGACGCCTGCACCGAGCAGGAACCCCCCGATCACGGTTCGCCGTCCCAGGCCCCGGGTGCGGGGTTGTTCGTCGCGCAGTGCCGCCATCGGCGGGATGACACTGGCCCGCCGGGCGGGCAGGATGGCGCTGGCCAGCGTGATGACCAGACCCACGGTCAGCGCCACGATGATCGTGCGGGGCTGGAACACCAGCGCCGCTGAGGGGAAGGGGGCACCTGCGGCCTGGAACAGCAACTGCAGTCCTCGGGCCACCCCCGCGCCCACCACGATCCCCAGCAGGCTTGCGACGAGGGCCACGATGACGGCCTCGGCGAGGATGGAGCGCAATACCTGGCCGCGAGATGCGCCGATCGCGCGCAGCAACGCCAGCTCCCGGGTGCGCTGGGCGACCAGCATGCTGAACGTGTTGTAGATCAGGAAAGTCGCGACGAACACCGACACGATGGCGAACACCAGCAGGAACGTGTTCAGGAACCCCAAGCCGGAGTCGAGTTGTTCGGAAACCTGGGAGGCGATCTGTTCACCGGTGATGGCCTCGAGTCCGGTGGGGAGCAGGGGCCGGATCCCGTCGGCTATTACCTGCTGGGAGGCGGTCGGCTCCGCGAGCACCGCGATGCTCGTGGCCTGTCCCGGCTGCAACAGGAGTTCCTGGGCTGCAGGGAATGCCCAGTAGACGAAACTCACGCCGAAGTTGCTGCCGGCACGCGGCTCGGTGGTGCCGGAGATGGTGAAGTCGCGCCGCTCACCGGACGGGAGCAGCAGCGTCACGGTGTCACCGGGGGCCACCTCGAGCTGATCGGCCGTACCTGTGTCGATGGCCACCTCGCCCGCACCAACAGGCGGTTCACCGACTGCGATCGTATTCGGGTTGAAAGCGTCGTCCGGCCAGTCGCCACCGATCGCCGTACCACCGGTGAAACCTCCGGTCTCGGCTCCCAGCGGCTTGCCGTCATCGAGGATCACCACGTTGGGGACCAGCACCTGCGGGGAGGCCATCACGACGCCGGGGACGTCCTCGATAGCGCCGGTGAGTTCCGTCGGTACCGTCAGCACTTCACCCGCGCCCTGGAACTCCGGCGAGAAGTCAGCAGCTGCCGGACGCACAGTGACGTCGGGCTGGTTCTGCTGGATGAGCGTGTCCAGTGATGCGCGTAGCGAGTCGGTGAACACGTAGGTCCCTGCGACGAACGCGACCGCCAGAACGATCGAAAGCGCGGTGAGGAACAGCCGCAGTTTGTGCGCGACGAGGTTGCGCAGAGATGCGCGCAGCATCAGGACACGGGGTCGGCAGTGGGGTTGCCCTCGATGTCGAAGCGCTTCATCCGGTCGAGGACACGTTCAGCGGTCGGGTCGGCCATCTCGTCGACGATCCTGCCGTCGGCGAGGAACACGACACGCTGGGCGTAGGAGGCGGCGTTCGGGTCGTGGGTGACCATCACGATGGTCTGACCGAACTCGTCGACGCTGCGGCGCAGGAAACCCAGGACCTCGGCGCCACTGCGGGAGTCCAGGTTCCCGGTCGGCTCGTCGGCGAAGATGATCTCCGGGCGGCTGGCAAGGGCCCGCGCGCACGCCACACGCTGCTGTTGGCCGCCGGACAGTTCGCTGGGCTTGTGATCCAGGCGGGACCGCAGTCCGACAGTGTCGATGATCAGGTCGACCCATTGCTGATCCGGCTTGGTGCCGGCGATGTCCATGGGCAGGGTGATGTTCTCCTGCGCGGTCAGGGTCGGGATCAGGTTGAAACTCTGGAAGACGAAGCCCACCTTGTCGCGGCGCAGGGCGGTGAGGGCCTTGTCCTTCAGCGCCGTGAGGTCCACATCGCCGATCCAGACCTGACCCGAGGACACGGAGTCAAGACCGGCAAGACAGTGCATGAGAGTGGACTTCCCGGACCCGGACGGACCCATGATCGCGGTGAACCGGCCCTGGTCGATGGAGATGTCCACGCCATCGAGCGCGACGACCTGCGCCTCGCCCTCGCCGTAGATCTTCGTCAGGCTCGCCGCACGCGCGGCCGTCGTGGTCACCCCACCAAGGTAGTTGACGATTCGCTGACCGGCATGGCCGGGAGTGGCGGCGGGGTGCCACCGAACTCCGGGCACATCTGCTGGAAGGAGCACCACTTGCACCGCGCTGAGCGGTTCGGTCGCCAGTCACCGGTGTCCGCGGCGCGGGTGATCGCCTTCCAGATGGCGTGCAGTTTGCGTTCGAACCGGTCGAGGTCGTCCTCATCCGGCTGGTAGGTCAGTACCTCGCCGTTGCCGAGGTACAGCAACTGCAGACGGCCCGGGATTCGGCCGGTCGCCCTATGCACAACGAGTGCGTAGAACCTCAACTGGAACATCGCCTGCTGCTCCCACTGCTGGCCCGGGGCGCGACCGGTCTTGTAGTCCACGACACGCAGGCGGCCATCAGTTTCATCCATGCGGTCGACGTACCCGCGCAGCAGCAGGTCCGGATCGAGGGCGACCTCGACGAGCTGTTCGCGGTGGGTCGGCTCGATCCCGCGCGGATCCTCGAGGACGAAGTACCTGTCGAGCAGCACAGTCGCGTCGGCGAGCAGTTGGTCCGTTGCCGCCTCGGGGACCGTGGGCGGTTCGTCGGCCGGCCAGTCGGCATCCTCGACGAGCGCGAACGCTGCCTCCGGTTCGTCCTCGAGCAGGTCGCTGAGGGCCAGCGCGAGGATCCGGCCGGCCTCGTCGACTGTGCGCTCAGGAGCGGGCAGGTCGTAGAGACGGTCGAGCACTTCGTGGACGAGGGTTCCGCGGAACGCGGCAAGACCTGGCCGCTCGGGCAGTCGGTCGATCGTGCGGAACCGGTAGAGCAGCCCGCAACTGAGGAAGTCCCCGGCCCGGCTCGGCGACAGGGCGCCCACGACCGGATGTCCGGGGGTGCCGCTCACCTCGCGGGGGCGCACGCCGTCACGCACCGGTTCGTCGGGTTCGGTCAGGGGTTCACTCACCCGTTCACAGTACGTCCGGGGTCGGACATTCCCGGGTTGTCCACATCGGCGTGCCGGATCAGCCCGGGTTCTCCAACAGGTTGTTCACATCCCCTGCGAACAGCACGCCGAGCGGTCTGCCGTCGGGGTCGGTGACGAACGCAAGAGGCGCCCCGCTGCGCGCCATGGACAGTACGAGCTCGCGGGGGTCGTCATCGAGGACGACCCGCTGATCGGCGGGGATGGCCGTCGTGAACGGCCCGATCAGCACGTCGGCGCGGCGTTCGGCGGGCACCGCGTCCGCGGCCGGGGGCGATAGCACGGCCAGCAGCCGGCCTTGTGCATCCACGGTCACCACCGCCGGCTGGGTGCTGCGGTCCCATCGGTCCAGGGCGGCACCCAGCTTCTCGTGCTCCGAGACGGGCAGCACCCGGCGGATCAGATGCGGCAGGCGCGTCGCGATGGCGTCGAGTGTGCCGCTGCTGCGGGCCGATCGCAGCGACTGGTAGGCACCGAAGCCGATGAACACCGCAAGCACACCCAGCAGGAGCAGTCCGCCGCCGCCCCGGCTGAACGACCACACGGCCAGCACCCCCAGCAGCACCGCGATCACCAGCCCCGCGTATCCGGCGGCCTTCGCGCCGGCGCTCTCCGAGCCGGACACCCTCCACACCAGCGACTTGACCACGCCGCCGCCGTCGAGGGGGGCTCCGGGTAGCAGGTTGAGCACACCGAGCAGACCGTTGGTCCACGCCAGGGCGCCGAGCAGCAGGGACGTGCTCCCACTGGTCGCCTCTGCCAGGACCCAGCACAGCCCTGCCAGGACCAGTGTCGAGACCGGCCCGATGACAGCGATCATGAGTTCCGGCCACGGCCGGCTGGATCGCCGTTCGTAGACGGTGTAGCCGCCGAGCAGCCACAGGGTGATGCCGTGGACCGGATACCCGAATGCACGCGCCGCCCACGCATGGGCGAGTTCGTGGACCAGCACGCCCGCATACAGCAGAACGGCGAAGACCACCGCCAGGACGATCCCGCTTCGTCCCGGCTCGGTGAAGTTGGGGGTCCACAGGTACGCGATGAGCAGCACACCCAGGATTCCCCCGAGCGGAACCGAAACCGGGAACCCGGCGACATGAAATCGCAGACCGCCTTCACCCATGAGCCGAGCGTACCCGCGGGGATACCCTGCTGGATTGTGACCACACATGCGCAGGGCAGGCCGTTCGCTGAGGGCGAGCAGGTACAACTCACCGACGCGAAGGGCCGGATGCACACGATCACCCTGCAGGCCGGCCAGCGATTCCACACCGAGAAGGGCGGGATCGACCACGACGACCTGATCTCGGCCCAGGAAGGCATCGTTGTGATCTCCAGCAAGGGCACCGAATACCTGGCCCTGCGTCCCTTGCTGCACGACTTCGTGATGTCGATGCCGCGGGGGGCCAGCATCATCTACCCGAAGGATGCCGCCCTGATCGTCGGTTTCGCGGACATCGC
>WBZT01000864.1_pt1 | contig 23533 bp, 27 predicted proteins | sample 5204241 | NCBI WGS metagenome assembly WBZT01 (sample SAMN12344358, study PRJNA552823) | activated sludge metagenome | biome: Activated sludge suspended growth; feature: Nitrification reactor; material: Wastewater; isolation source: activated sludge from nitrification reactor of wastewater...
GCGGCCTCCCCTGACATCCACGACCGTTGAGGTATTGTGCGGTCTGCTAGACTGCCACTCCTTCGCCCGTCATGTCTCTAGACCGTCGCCTTCATAGACGTGATAAGATAGACTATCACGAACTGAAAGTAGTGAGCACAGTATCGGTTGAGTGAAATGAAAGTGCGAAGGACGAGCGAAAAGGGTAACAGTACGAGCCGCGGCAACGATGCTGGTCTTTGGGGAGGCCCGGCATGGACATCGACGGTTGAGTCTGTGGTCCGCTCTTGTGTGTCTCCGCATTCAAAGCGCGCGTATAGCACGTCTCTCCGTGCCTATCGGATGTGGCTTCAGCAGACCCCACAGCCTGAATTTTCGCGCTTGTCTATCCTGAGATATCGTGACGCGCTCTTACATCGCAAACACCTGGCTCCGAAATCCATCAATCTTCAGTTAACCGCCCTGCGTAAGCTTGCGAAGGAAGCGGTCGACGAAGGCTTGATTGATGATCGAACAGCGGCCGGCATTCTCCGCATTCCGATGGTTCCCAATCGTGGGGTGAGGGCTGGTGTGTGGTTGCCGCGTGAACAGGCGCAGCGGATCTTGAGCGGGCCGAACGTGCGCACGATCGTGGGGAAACGGGATTATCTTGTGTTGATGCTGATCCTGCGGTGTGGGCTTCGGCGGGCGGAAATTGCGCAGTTGGTGGTGACGGTGGTGCGCGAACACGAGGGCCGGTGGGTGCTGGCGAATCTGCGAGGCAAAGGGAAACGCCTGCGCACCCTTCCTCTTCCCGGTGTGGTGAAGAATGCCTGGGACCGGTGGGTCGAGGCAGCCGGGATTGAGTCCGGCCGAGTCATTCGAGCCATCAATCGCCACGGCCGCGTCTGGGGAAAGGGAGTGACCGAGGATACGATTTGGCGCATTGTCGGACGGTACGCACAGCTGGCGTTGGGGAAACATGTGGCGCCGCATGACTTGCGCCGCACCTTCGGCCGGCTGTGTTATGCACTGACCAAAGATATGCGGGAGATCCAGCAGCTCTATGGCCACAGTTCCGTGATGACGACTGAGAAGTATCTCGGTGTCGAGTCCCATCTCGTGGATTCGGTGACGGATCGGTTGGGCCTATCGTGATCGCTATCTCATCTTCCAGTGACGGCTGCTCTTTGTCACACACGCGTTGAAATGGCCCTGCGGAGAGGGTTCCGTATCCAAAGAGATTCATGGGTGTATCGAAGTCGATTCACTTGACCACCGCTCACGATGTCGCGAGCACGGACAAATGTCCTATCTTTTGGACATTTGCATATTTCCGCACCACCGGCATCACGCTTGCTTTGGAACGAGTATTAGGTGCACGGGCTGTGAGTGTCAGTAGCTCGTCAGGGGTACGTGCAGTATTCACTAGCGGGCAGCGGTTTCTAAGAACTCCAATCCCATTCTTGATCTTGGAGGGAATATGCGAATTCGAGCGTGGCTTTTTGCAGCATGTGCGTTGAGCTTCGGGCTCGGCACAGCGCACGCGCAGAACTACTCAACCGGCGCCGTGGATATCTACAACACATGTAATACAGGACCTGATTTGCCACAAACTATTCCAGAAGCGGCCAATGTCCGGCACTGGTGGGATCTAGCCAAGTTTCCCCAAGTGTCCCGCTGGGAAAATTCAGATGTGTGGAACACCGATTTTACAGATGGTAGCGGCGATCTTGAGCCGCAAGGCGGCAGCGATGTTGCCAATATATATTTCTTCACCGGCCACGGAACCTGTCAAAGTGCGCCACAGGCCACCGACCCAGACTTTCTGGTGACCTGCAGCGGCGGAACACTGGGCTCGACCAACATCGGCACGAAATCACGCTGGGGTAATGCCGGCGGGCATTCGCGCTTTATGTTACTGGATGCCAGTTGCCCGATGGATCTCGTCTCCCTCAGCAACAATTGGTTTCCGCCCTTCCGTGGGCTACACGTCGCCACTGGTCATTCAGGCAATCGCACGCACGATACCTTGGATAGCAGTTCGCGCGGCGATCAATTTGCCGCGCGCACAGTCGGTGTCACGACAACGTTTTTGGGAATCGTGATTTCGACGATCCCCAAACAATCTGTTACCTGGGCATGGATGAATACTGGTCTCATTGACGTGCAAAGCCAAGTTTGCGCGGTCTCCATTGCCAACGACACGACAGCCGCCACCGCCAGCAATCGGCGTGACAATGAATTTATTAGCCCATCATTCGGTCCACCAAGCGGCAATTGGTACGCATGGCGCTGGGTTTGCAGCTAAGCACCAGGAGGAACATATGCGGCGATTCCATTTCATACGCACTTCGTTGCTTGCACCGATCGTGATCGTAGGCCTTACCCTCCACGTTGGTTGTGCTTCGCAAGGGGCCACGGATGATCGCTCGCACAGCAGCGTCACGCTACCTTCCAGTGAAGCCAAAGCACTTGGACCTGAGCATGAACGGTCGCTCCGAGACCTCTCAGAGAAGGTATTCGGGATCAAGTGGTCGGGACGCGTACTTGCTGTTTCGGATCGCGGCTTTGAGATCCTGACAGACCAGGTGACAACCCTCAGCTATCGACCAACCGGAAATGCGTTTTTTGTTCAGAATTCAAACGCCAGCCTGTCACAACCATCGTTCGATGGGTCAGATGGTGACTACATTAAGCGGGGTAACGCCATACTTGCCGGACTTGGCATCGAGGCTTCGGAAATTGCTGAGGCAAAAGTATTGCAGCATTTTGTCCAAGTAGGGATCGTAGATCCTGATGGCAAGAACTCGCGCGTAGAACCCCCGAAGAAGGATCGCCGCACGCTTCTGATTACGCGTGCAGTGAATGGAGTCCCCGTGTTTAACTCGCGATTGATCATGGATCTTGACCCCAGCGGGCAAATTACCAGCCTTGAGATCACATGGCCGAAAATTTCGCCTCACGTGATGGAAAAGGTGAAACTGTTACAGAAAGCGGCGCGCGCAGACTTCAAGGTACCCGAACAACAATTTGCCGAACTGGAAGCGGTGGAGGTTGGGATCTTGCATTCCCCTGCCGCCAGCTTCGTCGATGAGCAAGCAGCAGCCATCCGTGTCATTTATCATTCGAAGGATCCAAATATTGGCAAGAAGGCGGTTGCCTATCTTGATGAGACTGGACAGCCAGTGCCGATGCCCAAGACGATGGAAGTCCGTGAACCTCCCAAGTCACCACGAAACCCGAATCGGCAAAATGAAATGTCTAGATAGTAATAGTTCAAATACTTAACATAGATTGTCTCTGAGCGGGTGGTGACCGAGGCACTCGCCTGTGCAGCCGTTCACGCCAAACGCTACGGCTTATTATGAACTCCGACAGGTTATGAAGTATCTAGGCATCGAGTCCCATCTGGTCGATTCGGTGATGGCCCCGTTGGGCTTGTCGTTCGATTTTCTAAAAGATCCGCGTGGCTAGAAATGGAAGCGGTCTACCCACTGCGTTTACGACCTGGTTCGACGCGTGCGCGGCCAGAGGCGTTGTAGGTCCATGGCTTCCTGAAATGACAACGGTGCCGCTCTATCTCCACCTTCTTCTGAACACCCGCAGCCTTGAGTATCTTTTTGAACTGACCCTTTCCTAAAAACAAGACCACGCGTTGCTAGAAATTCGATGCGTTCTACAGCCTGGGTTGAGCCGCCTGGTCGACAAAATCCTGTGGTGCCTAGTTCCCTAGCGACCCATGCGGCCGATGCTCACTGTAGTCGATTTGCCACGCTTCAACCTTCTGTCGGGCATCGCGCAGCGAGACAAACACATTGGTGGTCAAGCACTCGGCGCGGGACCGCCCGTTGAAACCCTCAATCACGCGATGTTCCACGGGTTTTCCAGGTCGGATCACATCCAGCTTCACCTCGTGGGCATAAGCCCAGGCATCCAGCGCCTTCAAGGGAAATTCGCTCCCATTGTCCTCGGTGATGATCTTCGGGTAGCCACACCGCTTTGCCGCTCGCAAGAGCGGCGGCGACCACCTTCTTGCCGGTCAGGGTGAAGTCTGGCTCGATTATTTGACTGTGCCAACTCTAGTGATCCACGACCGTGCGCGCCAACTGCCGCCCATCCAGTAGTGTATCCGCGACAAAATCCATACTCCATCATTCGTTCTTCTGCGTCGGAGCCTAGGAGACTAGTAACGGCGGATTGGCGCGTTGCCGTCGATGTGTCAGCCGCACCGCCAACCCTTACTCGCGATAAAGTCGACAGACTCGCTTGTCATTGATCAGCCAGCCTTCTCGTTGCAGCATCACGTGTAGCCGGATAGACTCGAAGTGGAGACGGGCTTAAGCCAGTTGTCAGACCAGCGTACGTTTCTAGTTTTCGCTCGTCCAGTTTTTCTGGGAGGACGTCAGCAGCAAGGTGAGGAGTTAGATTTGTTTGTGGCTGGACTTTAAAAAAATCACAGACATCATGTAGCATTAGAATGTCCTAAGGACATTCTAATGCTACATATCGAAGTCGTCAATATTAAAAATGATATACGCCTATAGGTGTACAAGCGGTGTCTCTATTGACAAGTTCGTATGGAGAGGTGTATATGTCCTGAGGACATATACACCTCTCCATCGATACTTCGTGGTTCTCGTTTCTGCAATCTTGTCATTCTGTTATTCCACGAAAGCTCTCTCCAATGTCACTGGATCTTGCAGGTGCAGCAACCCTTGAAATTGGACGGCTGCCTCAGCCAGTCCTGACGGAGTATGAGCTTGGTCGTCTCCTATTTGATCTGTACGACAAGAAGCAGGTCGAAGGGCTGAAAATCGGACGATTAAAAAAATCTGTTCCGGATATTGGTGATTTCGGATCGCTACTCCGTACGCTGCTGAATCGAGGTATCTTGCGAAAGAGACGAGATTTCCGGGGGAGTGTGTACAATATTTTGGGGAAGACCCAGTTCACGCCAGAAGACATTTTGTGCTCGGTGGATCCGTTTGCCTATCTTTCACATCTGAGTGCGATGGCCTATCATGGGCTGACCAATCGAATTCTCACCACCATTTTTTATAGTACTCCCCAACAGACCAAATGGGCTAGCTTTGCGGTGCTCAAAATGAGGTCGGATCTCGGCGAGCACCTGCAAGCCTATCGTGACGGGAATCTGCCTCGACTAACGCACATCCGCTTTGCCCGAATTGACAAAAAACCAGTGCATAAGTACGCAAGCGCCCATACTGGTGCATTCAAAATCGGGAAGGAGCGAGTCCTACGAGTCTCGACAATCGGCCGAACATTTCTGGATATGGTTCGCGCCGCACATCTGTGCGGCGGGATTAATCATGTTATCGAAGTGTATGAGGCTCATGCGAGACAGTATGAAGCGTTGATTGTCGAGGAGATTGATCGACATGGCACGCTGATCGATAAAGCCCGAGCTGGGTATGTGCTCGATGAACGGTGTGGGATCACAGGGAACGCAACTATTGAGAAGTGGGCGACGACTGTTCAGCGGGGCGGTTCCCGGAAGTTGGACCCTCTTTCTGAATACAGCTCCCGCTATTCTGCACGCTGGTGCCTGTCACTGAATAACAGCTGAGGCATGCATGGAGGAATGTGACATTGCTGCTTGGGTCCAGAAGGCGCCTGATGCCGCGCAACGAGAACTTCGACAGGCGGTCCACACCGTGTTGGTGGCAATTGGCCGTTCATCCGATCTACAACCCCACATGATCATAAAGGGGGGCATCCTTCTCGCGATTCGGTACGAGAGTTCGCGATATACGCGGGACATTGATTTCTCAACAGCCCAACGATTCGCTGAATTTGATCAGGAGACCTTTCGTTCGAAGTTTGAAGGCCGGCTTGCAGTGGCGGTCGAGGAGCTCGACTACGGAGTAGATTGCCGCGTGCAATCTTATGCGGTGAGACCAAAACGAGCAGACGCCGAATTTCAAACTATTCAAATGACACTAGGATATGCGGAAAAGGGGACGAGGAAACATGGTCATCTCCTGGCCAAGAACTGCCCCGATGTGGTGGATGTGGATTACAGTTTTAACGAACAGACCAGCTCGGTGGATCAACTTCGTTTTCCTGACGGGACCGTCATTCATGCGTATAGCTTCATTGACCTGATGGCAGAGAAACTGAGAGCGCTCCTTCAGCAAGAAGTCAGAAACCGAGTGCGCCGACAGGATGCCTACGATCTCTTCCGAATGATCAAAGACTATCCCGTGACCGATGAGCTGGTAAAAGCAGTGATTCTTGAGGCCTTGAAGTCTAAGGCCGCCTCTCGTGGCCTCACAGTGAATCGAACGTCTATGGCGAGCCCTGCGATTATCCAGCGTTCGAAAAAAGAGTATCCTCAATTAGCCAATGAGATTCGTGAGGACTTACCTCCCTTTGAGGAAGTCTATGGAACCGTGCGCGTGTTTTTCGAATCCCTGCCCTGGTAGCACATTGGGTTTCCGCGTTTCAAAATGCGACAGTGGTCAAGAATTACCTCCTAAAAGATGAGCGTAGCTCATTCGGTGGTGCAGAAATATGTTGCCCGTGGAAAAGTCCCCGGTCACGGGCAGCTGAGCATGGTCGACAGTTTCTCCATTGCCACCAGCGGCTGACTCTAACGTTCGTGTCAAGCTCTGAAAAACCAAAAGGCCCGGATTTCTCCGAGCCTTTATAAGTCGGCTTGCAAGCTAAGCGCAAACCCTCGAGCATTGCTCCTATGACCGTACCATAACCCACTCTCCAGTTGCTTTCCAGTCGGTCAGAACGAGTACCCTGGTGCAACGAGACGCCAGATAAGCCTCGCCCTCCCCTGCACCGTAGATCTCGCTCCCACCCAGCATTTCGGTACATGGGGCAAAGGTGCCTGGTATACTAATCGTTACCTCACCAGCCCAACCTGAAGTTCAGAAGCTTTTTCTTCGGAATTTATGACGCGCGCCCCCCAAGAATGTTGCTAGGACAGGTAGACTCTTGGTATACCAGGTACTATGGGATCAGGCAGTCCATTAATCACATCCGACCAAGCACCAACCCTGATCGCAGCATTTCTACAGGAGCGGGCGGCGGCGATTGCCGATACCACGGTCGCGACCTATGCGCGAAAGCTCACCACGTTTCACGACTGGTGGTGCGACCATGAACCCTCCCTCCCCGTCAACGAAACGTTGGCGACACGGTACGCGCGCTGGCTCGCAACGCCCAGCACCAGGAGCAAAGCCTCACAAGGCCTGCATCTGACGGCCGTCCGGCAATGGGCCTGTTTTCTCCTAACTGCCGGCCACCTGTCCATCAATCCCTTTGCGGCTGTGTCAGGGCCGCCGCGGGCGCGGTGGTTGCGGCATCGCCTGCTCACCCGTACGGATCTGCAAGCATTGTTGAAGCAGTTCGCGGTGACCACGCTCGTGGGCCAACGGGACTATCTCCTCGCTGCGTTGATGATTCGCACGGGAGCCCGTGAGTCCGAACTTGCCATGGCCAATATCGGTGATCTCACGGAGTACGGAGAGGAAGGGAGTCTGCTGCTGTTGCACAGCAAAGGCAAAGCCAAACAGGAACCCGTCGTGGTACGACCGGATCTCAGCACGAAGCTCTGGGCCTATCTCCGCCAGCGATACCCTGACGGCCGCTTTCCGTCACAAGACCCGCTGTTCACGAATCATCATCCGTCTTCCCGAGGGGAACGCATGACGACACGGGGAATGCGCAAGCAGCTAAAAGCCGCTTTTATGGAAGCCCGCCTTGCCCAACCCCATGTGACCGCCCTGTCACTCAGGCTGTCAGGTGGTGCCTTGGCCTATCGGAAAGGGGCGAGCCCGTCTGAGCTCAAGAAGACTATGCGGCATGAATCCATTCAGACCACTCAGGTCCTCATTGACCAGGTCAACCGCATACGATTTGGAGCGGAACGCTATCTGGACGATATTCAGTAGACAGCAGGATGGGAATCAGGTGGCAGCTTTTAAGGTGTATAACTCAAGACCTCATCTGACAGACAGCGAGTCCTCACCGGGTTTACGCCGCTAAGATTTTCTCCTTCGCCAATGACACACTGTCCATAAACGTCTGCCTCGGCGTCTTGCCATAGCACCAACGGCCTTGATGCGGGCGCTGGTGATTGTACTCCTCCATCCACGCATCGAGATCGGCCTGTAACTCCTCCAGCGTCCGATAGATCTTCTTCCGAAACGTGACCCGATAGAATTCATTGAGCATAGTTTTATGGAAGCGCTCGCAGATCCCGTTGGTCTGGGGATGCCGCGTCTTGGTCCGGGTGTGATCGATGTTCTCCACGGCCAGATACAGTTCGTACTCATGGCGCTCGGGGGCGCCGCAATACTCGGTCCCGCGATCGGTGAGCACGCGGTTCAAGGGAATCTCGTGTTGCTCGAAGAAGGGTAGGACTCGATCATTCAGAAGATCGGCGGCCATCACCGGGGTTTTGCGATCATACAGCTTCGCAAAGCCGACCTTGCTATAGGTGTCGATGAACGTCTGTTGATAAATCCGCCCGACGCCCTTGAGCGTGCCCACATAGAAGGTGTCTTGGGCGCCGCAATAGCCGGGACACTCGCTCTCGAATTCGCCGTGGGCTTCTTTGTCCGCTTTCGCCTTCTCCAACGCCACGACCTGGGCTTCGGTCAGCACCAGTCCCTCTTGGGCGACCTTCGCTTCGAGCGCCTTCAGCCGTTTTCGCATCGTCTCCAGATCATGCCGGAGCCAGATACAGCGGACGCCTGCAGGGGAGATTGTGAGCGTCTGCCTGCGGAGTTCGTTGGCCACGCGCTGTTGGCCCCAGGCCGGTTGGTCGATGGCCATCTGGACAATGGCTTGTTCCACCTCCGCGGAGACGCGATTCTTGAGCAGCGGTTTCTGTCGGGAGATCTCCTGGAGCGCGGCCTCACCGCCAGTCTCATACAGCTCTTTGAAACGATAGAAGCTGTCCCGGCTATAGCCCATCAGCTGACAGGCCTTGGACACATTGCCGAGCTGCTTCGCCAATTCCAACACGCCGACCTTTGCCCGGATGATCTTCTGTTCGGTGGTCATCGTCCTCACTCCTTTCGTGAAGGCGAGGACTCTACCTGGCTGTCAGATTAAGTTCTAGCTTCTACATTTAAGGCGAGGGTCCTGGGTTCGAATCCCAGCCGACTCACCACTATAAATCAACCACTTACGAGGCTGTCGAGCCTCGAAAATCTTCAGAAACCGCCCCGTGTGCTAAATTTGTGCTAAACCGCTCCGGTTGGCACTCATCCAGCACCTTCACACCCTCTCTCAGGCTTTCCGGCGAATGATGCGCATAGCGTTGCGTCATCAAATTCGTCTTATGTCCGAGCAGCCGTTGGACCTTGTAGAGATCCACCCCGCGCTGTACGAGTCGTGTGGCAAAGGTGTGCCGCATGTCGTGAAACCGGAAGTCTGGAATCCCGGCCCGATTGCGAGCCTCACAAAACTCCCGCACCAAAAAACGCACCTGCAGGAGATTGCCAAGCGGCGTCTTGAATACTGGGCCACGTGAGAGGCCGGTTGAAGCCTGTTTCGAGGCCAGGAGTTCATAGACTTTGGTATTTAAGGGAATGGTCCGGCGCGTGCCGTTCTTGCTTTTCATGACGATCAGCGTGCCGCGCGCAAAATCCACGTCCTGCCATTGCAGGTTCAAGATCTCGCCTTGCCGCATGCCCGTATTGAGCGCAAAGACCATGATCTCTCTGAGCCAGGGAGACGAGGCAGTCATAAGCTGTTCTTCTTCCTCTGACGTCAACCAACGATCGACTTCATTCCGCACCTGTTCCATAGAGACCCGGTGCATGGGATTTTCCCGGCACCATTCCCACTCGCGCATCGCAATGTTGAAGGCATGTCGCACGAGTTGGAGTTCCTTGTTGATGGTTGCCGGAGCGGCTCGCTCTAGTCGCCGCTGGGTTTTATACCCTGCCATGAGTTTAGGAGTGATGGCTGCGAGCACCCTGTCCTTGTACAGAGGCAGCAGATGGGTGAGAGCTGCATGATCGCGAAGGCGACTCTTCGGAGCCTTCAATACCGCACGCTCTTTCATATACCGTTCCATCATCTCTCCAAACGTTCGGTCCTGTTCCTCACGACGCTCAAAGAACTGCCCTTCTACGATTTGGACTTTGACCTTCGACAGAATATTTTCTGCCAGTCGTCGGTCCGTGGCGCCCGTACTTCGCCGGACTTGCTGTCCCTGATACGTGAACGTCATCCACCATACTTTGTTCCGTTTAAACAGCCCCATCTGCATCCTCCTTCTGGATGAGGCCTGATTTCGGTCTGGTTTCCCCGTGGCGGGGAGTATAGACGGCGCGTTTTGCGGCTTCAATGAGGTGGTCTATGTCGTTGCAAACCTTGCGGGTTGGCAGCGGGAGAGGCTTGACCGAGTTTGTCCCAAAGCTGTTCAACCAGGCCTGTATGGCGTCAGGTTCGAAACGGATGAGGCCATGGATGCGATGGCACGGAATCTTGTTTTGTGAAACCCAGAGATACAGGGTGGACGACTTGATGTTGAGCCAAGCCGAAAGCTCTTTGGTGGTAAGCATGATGCAGATATACCGGGGGAGTCTATCGACACCCCCAGTCCCCCTAACATGGGCTGCCCGCGTTCCCGCCGGCAGACGACGTGTGAAACCGAGTGGGTGGTTACTTGAGCAAGTTCCGATGTCGGTCCTTCCACCGGGAGATGCCCCTGACAATTTCGTGCTGTAGCCATTCTTCCCCTCCAGGGGTGGCACAAATTACCGCCAGCATTGGCGTCAGGGTGTCGCTCACCCATCGTTTCACGTTCTGCAGGGTCTGCACCTGCTTCTCCTGGGCTAATCGCCCCTTCTGAAATCCCTCCGTCAGGAGGGCGTACCACTCCAACATCGGAGCCCGGTAGCGTTCTTCATCCTCGGCGTCCTTGGGTACTTGCCGGAAGTTGACATAGTTGCGGAGTAATCCTACGACGCACTCTTTCCAGTCGGCCTCGTCTAAATTCGCCAAGGCGCGGGCACAGAGTTGAGCCCGGTCTTTTTTGAACTCCAATTCCCACCGCACGCCAAACTCTTGCCAGTTCTCCCGTTCCTTGCTCTGCATCTCCAGACGCTTGTCATAGATACGCAAGAGGGTCTGGCTTTGGGGACTCCCGAAATACATGGTTTCGCCAGTGGTGGCCCCCGTGCCACGGGTAAGGTTAGAGACGATCTGCCGCACTTGGGCGGCCCGCGTGACGCAGTGACCGTCCGCGACCGCCTGTCGAATGGTGGCGACCGGGACGGTTCCGGCTCGATCATCGAGGGCACAATCGATCCGGGTGACATGTCCTTGTTGCTCATGCACCCATCTGAGTAGGGCGCGTATCTGCTCCAAGGTGAGGGCAGACACGAGGCCGCCGGAGAGATCCACATGAATTTCATTGGGGCGACGAGGTGCATTCGTGCCGAGCTTGCCCACCCCGTGCAGCCCATCTGACTTGATCCAGGACAGGGGATACCCTCGAAATCCCCCTTTGGCTCGACTCCAATCTCCACCAAGGACCTTCATGGTCTCTTGGGGATTGCTGGCCAGGACCGTACAAGCCAGCCAATCAATGGAGAGGGTGAAGGCAGAATCCATGGAACCTATCGAACTCCTGTAAGGAACCCTGTGGTGACAGCCCCCGTGTTACCAAGACGGGGGCCATTCCGCTCCGCGCCCCAGCCTATCGGCATGCGGCGCGGACCGGCGTTGTCCGTTGATGGTGAGTCGGAGAGCACTGTTCTCAGCGTCCTTCCTGCGCTGGTCGTGTGAGCTTCTGGCGTACAACGGCAAAAGCCTTTTCCCCAACTTCTCTCGCCACAATCTTGATCGCGTCGGCTTTGCCATCCATCACCATGCTCATCAGGACTGCTCCCCTCACATACTTGGAGACAGTGGTCCCTTCCTCTGTGGCGCACCGCTCAATCAGTTTTCGTTCTTGCTCTGTGACCTTGAATTGGAGCGTTTCAGTTTTGGCGTCATCGGTTTTCATGTCACCTCCTATTTTAATATAATATATAAGATAGTATTAAAATGCAATAGCCACGATTTGTGCCAAATTTGAAACGGTTGAGCATCCAGCTTTATGGCGCATACAATGGAGGTGGCCTAGATTTGCGCCAATACACAATATATGGTATAGATTGATATTCTCTGACAGCCCAAGCTCGCGGGCCGGGAGACGGTGCTGCGCCAGCTAGAGGTTGCGCCGACGCTCCCAGGTCGGAGCGCGGATGGGTCAGTCCACACGCTGGAGCCCCCACAGGGAAGAACCTACGCTTGATGGTTCTGCATATGACCGGAGCTTGGACTATAAGTTCCCACTGGACGGTCGCAGAGCTTCATTATAGGGCGGAGGTGAGGCAGGCTGAGGGATTGACAAGAGTCTCGAAAAACGTACAGTGGAGGAGGTGACTTTGTCTAAACCTGACGCCTGCAAAAACGTGCCTGGGGTATGCTGGGGAGGGTCGCGGTATGTTTGAGCCTCAGTGTAATCCTGACAGCCCAAGCTCGCGGGCCGGGAGACGGTGCTGCGCCAGCTAGAGGTTGCGCCGACGCTCCCAGGTCGGAGCGCGGATGGGTCAGTCCACACGCTGGAGCCCCCACAGGATGAGCGTTCTTGCATCAGCTGGACCTAGGCTAGCCAGTGGAGGTTCAGTTCCCGCAATTTCAGCGGATTCATATTACAGGAAGGTTTGTAGTAGGAAGACACTGCGTGCGGCATGGCGAGTTGTTTATTCGAACGGTATTAATTCGGATAAGGAGGAGACAAGAAGACTAGTAAAGGAGTTCAGCATTGGCATTGAGACCCATCTTGAGCGAATCTATCGACAGCTTCTCAAGGGCAAATTCCGCTTCCCACCATCACAAGGAATTCCCATACCACGGAAAGGCAAGAAGCCTCGACCGCTTGTGAAATCTCCTATCCAAACTCGTGTCGTTCAGCGAGCCATTCTGGAAGTCCTCCAATCAGCACCAGCGTTAGAGCCCTATTACAAGAATCCCACAAGCTTTGGAGGAATTAAGGGGAAGGGGCTTGGCGTTCCGGGCGCCGTGAAAACTGTTAACGAGGCAGTTGAAGCTGGGGCAAAGTACTACATCAGGTCGGACATCGATTCCTTCTTTACCAAGATTCCTCGGAAAATCGTCCTCGCGAAAATTTCTGGAGTGATTTCCGACCACAAGTTTGAATGTCTGCTTGAGAAGGCGACCGATGTTGAATTGGATAATTTGTCATGGCTAGGCTCATCAGCCTCGCTTTTCCCCAGTTACGAAGTCGGAGTAGCTCAAGGTTGTTGTCTCTCGCCCCTATTGGGGAACATTCTGCTCGAAAGTTTCGATAAGCAACTGAACGGTCGTGGAATTACTTGCATCCGATACATAGACGATTTCGTAATTCTAGGACCAGATAAGCACAAGGTGCAAGCGGCATTTAAAAGTGGTTTGCAGATTCTAGCTCAACATGGACTGACGGCGTACGATCCGAAGCTCTCGACAGATAAGGCGGGTATGGGGGAGGTACGGCATGGGTTCGAGTTTTTAGGGTGTAGCGTCCGTCCGGGGATGATCAGTCCGGCACGCAAATCAAGACGGCGTGTCGTTGAGGCCGTGAAAACTGTATTGGATAAGAGCTTAGTGTTGTTGGATCAGCCGGAATTATTGATGCGAGCCGATCTGGCAGCAATGGACACACTTGCCAGCGTAGCTAACATCCTTGAAGGGTGGGGCAACCAGTATGCCTTCTGCAATGACCGTGAAGTCTTAAAACAGCTCGATTCACAAGTTAATGCGCTTATTGAAAACTACTGGAAGGCAATCTCACGAAAGTATACCAAGTACATGACCGATAAAAATATTGTGGATTCCCGGAGACTTCTTGGAGTGCATCTCCTGGTGGATAGCAAAATTAACCCCATCATTACGTCGACATAAAAGAAGATTTGGTTTTCTCATATACAGTGCGCTTAGGGTAACCCGCGGAGAACAAGAAGCCACTGAGGTTCATCGGGTCTCCGTGATTGGACGATCGACAAACTACTACGGAGGAAAGAGTCTAGCCACCATATTTCGGATGCAGGACAAATTAAAAAGACAGCGCGTTCAGAAACTTTTTTAAATCATCCACGTCATCAGTGGTGAGGAATCCTACGGTAGTAGCTGTTTCTGACCCCAAGGTCATCCTTTTATAAAGCTCATGCCTTGCTAGTGGCTCCATTGACGATGGGTTTAGAAGCCGAAGGGGGTCAAAATGGGCAACGATTGCTTCTTCGACAGTGGCAACTGAGCCTGAGTGTCCATATGGTGCGGTTTTTACCACGTTATAAAGTGGCGGTGTCCTAAACCTGTATAGATCTTTGGGGTCAAAGGTTACGTTAAAACGTCCAAGATCAATGCCGAAACCATTTTTGCCGAATCCAAGTTGAGGGAAAGGTACCGCATGAAACTTGAAGTCAGAAAAATGAGGACCTGAGTGGCACACTACGCAACGACCTCTTCCATAAAAGATGAGGCCCCCGCGTAACTCTTCTGCTGAGAGCGGTTCCGACTTGGTCGTAAACTTTTCGAGTTTTGTCTCTTTGATCCTAAATTCAGACCTGATAAAAGCTGCCAGGGACCTTGCGTAATCTGTATAGGTGAGTTGCTCGACTGGCTTTCGAAGGTACTCGGCAAGGGATTTACTAGCTTGGGGTTCGAACTTTCTAAGGTTATCAGCAATAACTCTGTAGAATTCGCCTGACTTTCCTACAGACTCCTGTTTGTGTGCTAATACAAACTCATCCTCATCCAACATTTCGCGAATCTCCACCAGGGGCAAATGTGCGGCAGTGACAAGCGCATCATCTGATGGTGGCTGGGAGCCAAACTGACTAATTTTCTTTGAATTGCTGAAATCAATCTTTCCATCCCAAAAGAACGTCTCAAACCCTTTTGCCCCTCTTCCCCAAAACGCCAAAGTGTTACGCGGTAGCAGTTTTGCTCCACTGAGTAGCCGTTGTGGTCCCTCGCCGGTTCCGCCAATAGCGGCCGCGTTAGGAATACCATCTGCTGACCCAAATTGGCTCAGATGGCAGGTCTGACACGAAATATTGCCGTTCAGGCTCAGCTTCTTAGTTTCAAAAACTATTTTCCCTACAGGAACCAGACCTTCATCCTTGTTTATATATAGTTCCTTTGCCGGCATGAACCCGTTCTCAAGAACCTGTTTTCTTAGGATTTGGGGAAAAGCTTTTTCATCAGCGCCCCAAACCGTAATACTGAGTGCGAGGATGATGGCAAGGGCAGTACTAGTAGCGAATTTCATGTGTCTCCACAAACGTGCGAACATCTTTCGCACGCTCCTCAATCGCTTCTAGACCAATTCTTGAAAGGTCATTTTCACTCAATCCGAAGCTGATAAGTTGCTTTCTCAATACATCATAGTTATGGCAAGTAAGTAAGCCTACCTCTGCCGCATGAAGATTCCTAATCGCTTCATCTGTTGGTGAGTGCAATACTAGGGTTTTAGCTATGAAGTGGTCCCTCATCACGCTATCACACTTAAATACAAGCTCCTTATAGTCGTTTTTATAAAGCCACTCTGCCACTGTTGGAATCGCTAATTCTTTTGCTGCATAAAAAAGCACAACAGCCAAGGCGAGAATATTTAAGGCCAACAATAGTGAGCCCAAACGTCTCCTCGGACGCATTTGATCCCTCTCACGCTCTTAACGCAAGGTCGCGAACTCTTTTAGTAGTAACTAATTCAGCTAAAACAAAGTGATCTAAAAGAGGTCATCGTTCATTCTCATTTGTATGCAACTGGTAGTCCACTGGGAACAGACCTGGGAACAATTTGACTCTCATCTCTTGATTGCGACTCCAGCGTTGTTAAGAAACTAACAAGTGAATGGATTTCATCCTTTGTTAAGCTGATTCTTGAAGCGAACACAGGGGAGATCGTTTCAATCTGCTCTCTTTCCATAGCAAATGACCCATCTGGCAAATAGCTCCAGGCTCTTTCTAACGGCTTTAAGTGTCTTGCGATTGCGCCTTCAAGATCGGGGGTTGATCCATCATGAAAGTACGGCGCTGACTTTGTTGAGTTTCGTAATGGCGGCGTCCGAAATTTATATCGATCTTCGGCAAGCCTCGTTGTAAACCATCGTCCATAGTCATCTACCACCTCACCTTGAAAGTCGATTTTGCTGTAGATGCCTGCGTTGTGATAACCAAAATCGCTAAACATAGCGCCTGTGTGGCATGCGGCGCATCTTCCTTTCCCATAGAATATGAGTGCTCCTTGCTTTGCGCCATCTGTTATGGCTTGGGTATCACCCACAAGATATCTATCCCACGCTGATTCGTTCGAGCCAAACGCAAGCTCTTCAAAATGAGAAATTGCATTTCCCAAATCAACGATCGAATAGTCGTTGGAGTTCTTGTTTGGGTATGCATCCTGGAAAGCTTGCCTGTAGTCCATTTGCCAGTTTTCCGGTGCTTCGCCTGACCCTAATAGCCTTTTTAGCACTTGTACGTGTACAGATTGAATTCTTTCGGTCTCATTTCTGAAATGCTTAGATGCTATTAGACCGTTTAGTTTATTGCCATGCGGCTCTGGTAGTGACGAATTGGAATATTCACCGTACTCACCAAGCATTTCGTCGGGAACGGTTAATGGAAAAACGGACTGTACAGCCAGCGCATTCTGGAAACCTTTTGGCAAGGCGCTACCCAATGGACTCCTAAACAGACGGCTCTCAGGGTCAAGAACTTCTACGCGACCATCCCAGAAAAATGACTTGACCGCATTGTTATCACGATTCCACAAGTCCAATGAATTGCGAGGATGAATCTCCCGCCCCCTCGTTAAACGCCTATCCGAACCAAGCCCCTCACCGTGTGTTCCTATCGACCTTGCAAGCCCATCACTTAATCCATGCTTCAACAGGTGACAAGTTGCGCATGAAACCTCGCGATTTCCGCTCAAAATGGGATCAAAGAACAAGGCTTGCCCCAATAAAAATTTAGGGTCCGCTTCGTACAGTCGAATTGGCAGCGGTTTCAAATCAAATAAAGAAATAACCTTTTCCAACTTCCTGTCTGCCAAAGAGTGTTCAGGCACAACAAGAGTCGGCAGCGCCTGATAAAGAACGAAGCACGTAAGCGTTATCACAAGTACGGATGGCAAAGCGAAAAACCACTTACGAGTTACCATGATTAGTGCGATGAAAAGTCTTCACCGCTTTGAGTGACGAGCTCCGGCTCACGGCTTAACGCATCAACCTCAACAAGTTTGAGACGCGGTTCGCTTACGCCGCCTGCGAGCAACTTGCTCCTAGTATGTTGATAGCTGTCGCAGCTCATCAAATCTATGAGCGATGTTTTATGTAGCTCTCTTTGCAAGGGGCTGGTTAGCTCAATATTAGCTAGTTCGTTGGCATGCTTCTTAGCCAATTGGCAGGCTATCAAATTGCTTACAAAATCGTTTTTATAGACAACCAATGCCGCACCTGATGCCCCGTGCTCATAGGCGACTAATAGCAACATCCCCAAAAGCACATATGCGAGGTTAGTTAGCCACTGCCTTTTCATGTCCCTCACATTTGAGCATTCCTATAGTTAGCTCATCTAACCTGCCATTAGCTGGTAGCTTATGGGCTACTTGGTACGTGTACACTGCCTCTACGAGTTTGGCATTGAGAAAGGTTGTACTGTCGCCAGGGTCATAACCAAGCACTCTCAATGCTCCTACACACCTTGCTATTTGAGCTTGTCGAGTCGCGTCAGCCCGTTGCGCTTCCTGCTCAAATGCGACACCAGGCGTCGCGGGAAGGATAAAAGAACGCGGGACACTTCGCTCATTACGTTCCGCCAGACTTTCCGGGAACTCGTCCAGAGGATATATACCTGAATCCCGATCCGCTTTCGTCCAGTGAAACAATGACAAGCCCACAGCGCAGAGTATTACTCCTATTTGAAAAACCTTGTGAATAGTTGGCTGTACCGATTCAGTCATTTCCTGCCTGCAGGTTCTTCCAGCCTATCCAAAGGCCCTTATGTATTGGCTATGTTGATATCGCTTGGAGGATGAAAATAACCCTCCGCAATCTGCCCGTTTTGTACACCGCAGACATTCGTCGAGATACTCTGTCTTCCAGTCACTGATAGACTTTCTATAGCTTCTAAGCACGTCAGGATTGATCGTGCAGAGTTGATGGTTGTACACAGAAACAGTCATTCCATAGCTGTTGAGAAGTGCCACCGCTTCACTGAGTGTGTCTTTGTATTCGTAAGGGTCGATCCAAAGAAGGTCCAGATTCGGTCTCGTGAGGCCCGTTATTTCCAAACCCATCAAGGCAACGTGATCCACGAATAATAAATTGCGAGCGATGAACTCGCATGTCTTAACTAGACGATTCACTGTTTGCTTGTGGATCACAATGCGAATCTCTACTTTCTGATTCTCGGCTTTGAGGTTAACGATGCCTCGAATAGTTTCGTCAAATGCTCCCTTGCTTTGCACGACATATTCATGCCGAACGGGATCATCTGAGTAAATCGGTATGCCGATCAGCATATTGGGGTGATTGACCGAAGCATATTTCCTGGCAAACTTTATGTCCCTAAACGCTCTGCCATTCGACAAAATATCGATTCCCGTATTAGGAAGAAATCGGCGTGTGTGATGAAGTAATTCAATAAACTTATCTCCATAAAGGGTAGGCTCTCCTCCGGAAAATCCTAAGCGTTCAGTATCCGTTGGGATCAGGCTAATTAACTCAAACGCCTCTTTCAGCAGCCAAGAATCGTCAACATTCTTGGGCGGTTGAGAGCACATCAAACAATAGTGGTCGCATTGCTCTGTCAGAAGGATTGTATTGTTGGGAGAGGTTCTTCTATAGAGACAACTGAAGGACCCAGAAGCAGAATCTAATCTGATGATGTCTCCTTCGCCCAGATAGTCGTGAGCAGTCGAAATTGTGAAGACATCGCTCTCAGCATAAGACTCCTGGCGTTGTCTTTCATTTGTCAAAATGGCTTTGTAGCCTTTTCCCACATCCTCCGGGTGTCCTATTAGTGCTCTTTGGCTTCTGAGGACTTGTGGCAAGGTGGCGGATTTGGTAACCGTTACAAGGTATGAACCTTTAGTAATAGAGTTGAGAACTGGCAGCTTTCCATGAAGTTTCAACATTGTCGTCCGCCTACTCCATCAATACTTGCCAGCCGAACTACACGAAGGCACTTAGGCTGTTCTTCATTTGCCCTCTAGCCAATTGTTGATTTCCCAGTTCAGAAAAGATCTCACACACTGATAGTCGCCGCCATGGTCTTTCTCAAGAATGTTAAGAGCCCATACGTCATAGTAAAAGGGGTTAACAGTAGGTGGAAAATATAGCCGAGCAAATTCCGCCGATGTTTCAGATTCCTGACCGTTCAAACGACTAAAGTAATAGCCAATAGCATTGGGATGATATTTTGAGCGATGGAAAGTAACCCTTGTTATTTCTGAGTCAATTTTGTCGAACCTCCACAGGAATGCACTCTTGATATTGTTAGGTGTGAATGTTTTGCTTTCGTAAAACTTGACTGATCCGAAATCGAGATCAAGTGTTTCATGTATGACTACAAGGCAATCTCTGCAGTCAGTCAAATTCAAGATAGGGTTACCATCACCATCTCGGCTAAGATGGGAGAGAGAACTTTCTACAGGGAAACACACCCACTGCTCATCCGCAGAAAGGTCAGCTGCCTTTAGTGAGCTTGTGGACGCAAATGCAATCAGGATAGTTAAGCCTAATTGACACAATAACTTGTACTGGAACAATGACATTATCTATTCGCCCACCTTGCGAACAGTTGCCTGGCAAACGTATCAGTTTCCATTCTTTGAATTAGGAACCGAAATATTTCTATATTACGGGAACAGAATTCAGATTCCGGCTTGCGCCCCACGAAGTCATGAGAAACCTTGTAGTGGAAAACGGGATCTGCGCCGCAGTATGGTTCGAAGGCGCAGTCATTGCACATAGGTGCGCTATACGCAAAAGATGCTTCAAGTGGCTCTAGTAAATTGGGGGAAGAAAATATTTCTTCATAGCTGTTCTCCAATACCTTTCCCAGCCTGAATTGTGAATCTCCCATCTCGGCAAGCATTCGACTTTCATCTGAAGCATAGACGTAACCATCATAATTATAGGCAACTGCCCCAATTCCGATGCCCGAAGGACTGGTTAAATCCACGTAGCCAGGATCTTCACTGGTCAGCATTTTCTTTAGAATAGTGGAGGCGTAATACTCCATGAACTCGATACCGCGCCGATTCAGTTCAATGATGTAATGAAGCCCTTGCTTATAAAATTCAAGCCACCGTTCTGCATTATAGGCACGGTAAGCTTTCGTCTTGATTGCGAATCCATATGGAGAAAGTGGTCGAAGAAAAATCCCCTTAAAGTCTTGAGCAAGATACTCGTCAACGATGCTTTCCACGCAGTCTAGACTTGCCTCTGTTGTCGTCATTAGCGCTGAGACTTGATCCCTGCCTAGCATTTCACGAACGGTCTGGATCCCTTCAATTGTTTTCTCGTAACTATTATCCCCGGGTCTTGGACGATTCGTGTTGTGGAGCGCTTGGGGTCCGTCAAGGGAAGTGGATATAAGAATGGAATGTTCCCTGCAAAACTGGAGAATATCGCGGTTGATTAAGGCTAGATTGGTCGCAATGACAAAAGCTAGGTTCTTGCCACTGTGTTGATTCCTTCTTTTGGCTTCAAGAACGATGTATTTAATGAGGTCGAAATTTAGGAGAGGTTCTCCTCCTTGAAATTCGATCTTTATATTTTGTGACGGAGAGCGAAACGTTAAATCGAGCGCACCTAGAGCAATTTCAGGCGACATATCATAGCGAAGCTTGTCTTCTGACTGCCTCGATACCTGGCAATATGGGCAGCTATGCTCACACCTCAATGTGACGACAAAAAGGTGCAATCCTGTGAATTCGCTAAGTCGGGAATATTTTGTTCTTAGCTTTAGAGCTAGTAGCTCTGGGGCTATTGAGGACGTTTCGTCAATCAGGAAATGACGAGCACGCAGCTCAATATAATTCGGGTCTTCATTTGAGAGCTTATGGCGTAGAAAATCGGCGAGCGTGCCGCTCTTAAGACGAAGGTATTCTCCCGCTAGGTTGGTAACTACATAATGGTCCGGATCCAAGGGGGTAAAGCGTAACGGTAGCAGAGTATAGGAGGAGGTCTGCGGTGGTTTGTAGAACTCAATCTCGTGAAACTTGCTCATTGCAAGCAATTCCTGTCTTGGAAAAGGCAAGTGCAAATATCAGGTTTCGTATTGGTTCTGTCTCGGTCTTAATTTGTTCTCGGAGGTCTTGATCCAAAACTTCTTTCTTGAAGTCTCCGATAAGTCTTGAGGAAAGTTCTTCGTCTGCTGGAGAGGTAAACGTCAACGCACAGACGATCTCATCTCCCTCAAGGTTGATGTCTGCGGTGAACGAGTTGATGTATTTGTAAGCGGCTTTCTTTATGGCAGGTAGGCTGAAAACGCGGTTATCGAATCGCAAGAGAGTTTGCCTCGATTCCTCCTCTGCATGTGACATCCAGTACGGTCCTCGTTTGAAGACACCCCAATCTATCTGGGGGAAGATTAGCGCCCAGATCGATGTGAGCGATGTGAGCCATGGGACCTGTGGGATCCATGACCAGCATATAATATCCCGGTCGTTGACCTGTGCAGCGTCAGGGTGTGAGCCTCTTCTCCAACTCGAAACATCAATTCCTTGAGAATTGGATTTCTTAACTCTTTGCTAGTAATGGATGCATCATGAACATCCAGCAGAGCACTTCGTGTATCTGTGGGGACTTTGGCAGCCTCGGAAGCATTCGCAAGCAAAGCTGCCAGAGCCGTTCCAATTGGCACTATTAGACTTTTAGAATTCATTACATTTCCCCCTTTGGGAGATGCTTACTCAGTAACCAGACCTATGGGAGCCATGAGAACCATGCGAGCCATGTGATGAATGTGATCCATGTTGAGCATACAGTGTCCCAGATGATGATTTGTGCAGCGTTAAGGCGTGGGTGTTTTGCCCGATCTGATACATCAATCGTTGTAGAACAGGGCTCACTGATTCTGTGCCAATCTTTGCTGTGCCTTGGGACACTAATGTATCTGCTGGTACCTTCGTGGCCTCAGTAACAGTTGGGATCAAAGCGGCAAGAGCTGCACTCATGGGGGCTATAAGCTGTTTGTAACTCATGACAATCCTTTTTGGGAAAGGCGTGCTCAAGAACCAGACCGATGAGAGATGTGATCGTTATGAGATCGATGAGACGTATGCGATCCATGTTGAGCATACAGTGTTCCAGGCAATGACTTATGCAGCGTTAGGGTGTGGGTCTTTTCCCCAATCTGATACATCAGCCGTTGCAGAACTGGATCAGTTGATGTTGTAGTAGCCTTTGTTCTCTCCCCCCGCTTTGATGAATCGTGTGGTGCCTCTGGTTGCAATTGATTAGCATAGGGGACATTCGCGATCAGGGCCGCGATAGCTGCTCCTACGGGAGCTACAACCTTCTTATGGCTCATGGTCACTCTTTCTTTGGCGGAGCGTGATGGAGTGATCGTGGGCTCTCACCTGGGCATGACACGCATACGAGTTCCTTCGTTTGAATCGCGGCTTCAATTTTAATCCTATGTGGTTACGGAAGCAATTGGAAGACTCAATATAGGTGCCTGGTTGACAGTCCTAAAGCGATGGGGTGCTATTTAGACATCGGCGTGTAGCTATGTCAGGACTATGGTTCGTCGGAAAAGTCTTACGTCAGGAAACAGTGAGGAGGTTTCCTTCATGGCCAGCGAGGTCCAAGTCATCGAGGACGGAAAATCCGGGTGTGCTCCGACGGAAGGGTGTATTATCGCACCCGGTTTGCAGCTAGTGGAAATGGAAAGCTGGTCGAGTTAGCCCGGAGTGTGATGGACCAAGGACGCAGCACGGAGTGAGAGAGGCGACGATGAACCGTCCGGTTGTCATCCACGTTCAAACCGTGTGCTAAATTTGTGCTAGAAAGTTTCAAAACTCTTCATATTGGTTCCAACTAGTAGAATCCATATAATTGTCTTAACCAATTAATTCAAAAGTAAAAACGGGGAAACCTTCGCAAAATCAAGCCGCTATTAAATTGACTCTTGCCGAACTTTTAAGGCGAGGGTTCTGGGTTCGAATCCCACGTGTGGCGGAAATGTATTCCACCCTCTCAGAATATGCACACCTCAACTGGCTTGATGCATTGTCTCTTTACAGAGTTCTAGATACCGAGTCTCGCTGTTTAAGTCTGCAATAGCCAGAATTAGGAATGCGAGTAGGAGAAGGCCTTCCGCTTCTATGTGCGGCACAAACATTGTTCACGCTTTACCATGACTGTGGCTTGCCCCAAGAGCATACGCCGCAAAGGGCTCACAATCGAGCAGGGCCAAACAGTGGTAGTGTCTCAGTTTTGAAATGAAAACAGAGGTACACGGGTTTCCTTACGGAGGACGAACGAGATCATGATGCACTCACTACTCGCTGGCT
>WBZT01000867.1_pt1 | contig 23499 bp, 16 predicted proteins | sample 5204241 | NCBI WGS metagenome assembly WBZT01 (sample SAMN12344358, study PRJNA552823) | activated sludge metagenome | biome: Activated sludge suspended growth; feature: Nitrification reactor; material: Wastewater; isolation source: activated sludge from nitrification reactor of wastewater...
CCTGATGACCATTTGGATATTCCTGCAATCTGTCCTCAGTATACGACCGAGACGGAAGGTGGTCATCTGGGTTCTATTTCTGCAGGCGGAATTCGCGTCGCCAAAGCTTTTTGGGTCCTGATGGCCAAAATCGCAGGTTGGGCTGACGTCTCTCAAAATGAAAACCTCAGGGCAGGTTCAAGATATCATAATGCTGTCACAATTTTCAAGGATCAGATAAAACTGAATAACGACAGTGAACAAATGCTTCAACTGAGCTTCAGTAATCTTTTTGGGCAGAAGGTTTTGGAGATATCGCTCGCTCCCGGCAAATCTTCCATACCAAGGGGTAATCTGCCTCCGGGCTTTTATGTGATCACGACCACTCCATACAAAGGAATGATGAGGATTTTGGTCGAATAGTATTTGTGCAAGGTAGAGGAAATAATTGTTTATGGAATAAAACACAAGCGTAAGACCTTTTTGTCTCGCATTACAGGCCTTTCAGCCAATAGCAAACTGACCTTTCCAGCATAAGGCATTTTGAAAGAAATGAAAAAGTCTTTTCTGAAGCATTTGCATTTATGATCAATGAAGGTTAACGCTGGTTATTGAGAAAATTTATTGCCATGGATTTTAAAAAATTAGATGATGGGACAACTGCATTTAATGCATTTTACGATGCAATAAATAATTCCACCAAAGAAAAATGGGATGAAACAAAAAAAAATAGACAAAAACTTGTCGATCAATGGGAGTTGTTTTTTAAGGAGCACGACTTTTTTATTTGTCCGATAACGTATGGCGTAGCCATTAAAAAATGTGCACAGGGATCTTTGCTGCAGGGAGAAAATGATCCCATTCCATATATGACCTACTTCCCATATTCGTATATATTTAATGCAACTTGACATCCATCCATAGTTGTTCCAATGGGATTAAATAAAGATGGGCTGCCCATTGGATTACAAATTGTTGGATCATATTATTCGGAAGATGAATTGCTTCATTTTGCTGCCTTGATTTCGTCCTATTCTTCTGGTTTTGTTGTTCCGGTCCGATACAATTAAAAGTTTAAAGAGTCGAAGGGTGTGACTAATTAAATTAACACTGCTAAGATTGGAAATGTTACGGAATTAAAAGGCAGCTTGTAAGATATTCAGGAAGTGCCAGAATTATTATTCTCAATTTGGACATTTGTTATATAATCAAATTCGGTCTTCATTGCAAGCCAATAATAATATTGGAAGAATATCTTTCCAAAAAAGTTAGACAAAGTAATTATTGTCTAGATTTTTTTCCAAAAACACCACATATCTAGATAAAAATAGTGAAACTACACAAATTCGGTATCCAATTTATTAAATTTTGCCAAAAACATGCTAAGATTTTGTATCTAACCATATTAATATTTATAATTAACGAACCTATTCATTAGACTAAAGCTTATTTTTGTCCTTCGGTACATCAAAAACTAAGGGTGAGTCATACGGAAGATTCGTTGGGGTTGGCAGAAGATAAGGAATTGTTTGAATTGCTAAAACATGGCAATTATACAGTGTTTGAAGGTCTGTATTTGAGGTATCGCGATGATTTTTTAAAGAGCTCCCTCTTTAAATACAAACAACTCTCAGAACAAGACTGTCTGGATGCCTGGCAAGATTGCGTTATTTCATTCTTTGAACAGGTGAGTAGCGGCCGGTTGAAAGAGCTTAGCTGCAGCATTAAAAGTTATTTGTATTTGATGGGCTATAGATATATTGGTAAATATTATAATGCACAAATAAGGCAAAGTAAAATTTCAGCATCAATGGCTGAATTGGATAAGAATGAGGATGAGAGTGAAGCTTCAAGACTCCAATTTGAAGAAAACGAAATTCTAGTTTTTAAGCAAGTTGATGAATTGCCGGAACAATATAGGAAATTGCTACTAATGAGGTATGTTCAAGGACTTTCGATACCTGAAATCATGGAACAAATGAATTACCAGTCCGTCAATGCTGTCAGTGTTAGTTTATCCAGATCATTAAAAATGATAAAAGACAAATTGATAAATTTAAAAAAATTATAAATGGACGATACTTGGATAGACCGATACCTGCTCAATGAACTGACAGATGAGGAAAGATCGTCATTTGAGGAAATGATCGAGTCAGACCCTATCCTACAGCAGAAAGTTGAAGAACAAAGGTTGCTTATTGATTCATTGCGTCGTTATTCATCGTATCATTTAAAATCCAAATTAAAAGAAACAGAATCCAAAATTCAGGGGCAAAATAACTCGAAATTTACATGGGTGAAATACCTTGGAATTTTTCTTTTCATTACTTTGTTTCTGTGTGTAATTGTTTATTGGACTTCTGAAAAAAAGCGAAAGCTTCAATGGCAGGATTCTAAGCCTTTGCAAAAAGATACGTCCTCTCTGCCATTGCAAATAGCCCACAAGGAGGAGAATGCAATCAATCCTAAAGCAGATGTTCAAAATGAAAAAGTAAACTCAAAAGCAATCAATTTTGAAGATCTCTACGCTGATAATTTTAGTGTGTATAAAGATGAGTTTCTGGAAACAGATTCAAGAGGCTTAGCTGAAAAGTCTGCGCACGATTTGTTTTGTGAATCCTATCTTAAGGCTGAGTTTCAAACTGCTCTGAATTTCTTTGATAAGATGGATCCATCACTGCAAGAAAATAGTAATATATTGTTTTTTAAGGGAATTGCCTATATGAAACTCCATCAATTTGATCGTGCAATTTTAATATTTGAGGGTATCCTTAAAAATGGACAATGCAGGTATTCAGATGAAATCCTTTGGTATTCCGCACTTTGTTATATTAAGAAAAAGGATGCTGCAAAGGCCAAAGCTTTTTTGAGTAAGAAAGAACTCGAAAGGGATCCACGTGCCATAGAATTGATTAAGAAATTAAACTAAATAATACAGATGAGACTATTGAAATGGTGCTTTTTGGCATTCATTCCTTTTTTGGCTTTTGGACAAAAAAGGAATTTGAAGTTGATTGAGCTGAAGTTGGATAGCCTTTATGCAAAGGGTAATAATTTAATGGATCAAAAAAAGTGGGAAGAATCTTACGATGTTTTCTGCTTAGCAGATAGTTTGGCTTTAACTAATTTTGGCGACCAGTCAAAAATTTATAGTTTGGCTTGTTACTATAGAGCTCTGTCAGAGATGAACATAAGAAATTTTGATAAGGCAAAAATTTATTACCAGAAGACGGTTGACCTATTGAAAAAATATGGAGAATTTCAAAAGGATTATTACCCTAATTGTCTGCGAGATCTAGGTAAGATCAGTGCTGATGAAGGAGATTTTGCTCAAGCTGAAAAATATTTTCTAGAAGAAATAATTTATAGAGATAAGCAACTTGGTTCAGTAAATGAAAAAACGGGTAATGCTTTTTTTAATCTTGGGATCGCAACTTCCAGAGGGGAGCAATATGATAAAGCTAAAGTATATTTTAAAAATTGTCTTGCGATCAGAGAAAAATTAAATGGAATCCTTTCCGTGCCATATTCAACAGTCATATATAATTTAGGGAAACTTTATAGTGCGCTAAATCAATATGTTGAAGCAGATAGTTTGTTAAAAGTATCAGTAGAATTATTAATAAAACTGAATAGAAAAACAACACCATCTTATGTTGGTTCATTGGTTGAATTGTCTTATATTTCCCTTCAGGCATCTGATTATTATATGTCTGAAAAATATTTGATGGAGGCTTATCAAATCTATCAACAAAATATTGGTCTGCAAAAGCATGGATCTTATTCCTGGAGTTTGGTCACCATAGCAACTTATTATAAAAATACCGGGCAATTTATTAAAGCATTGGAATTTTACAATAAGGCATTAGAAATCATGAAGGCTTCAGGAAATTTAAGTGGGTGGGGTTATTATTCTATACACCGAAATATTGGACGTATTTATGCAATCATGGGTGATTATGCTTCTTCAAATAGAATTCTTGAAGAAGTACTTAGCACCTCATCTCTGAGTGAACAGGAAAAAGAAATTAATTTTCCTTATGTAAAAGAAATTTTATATAATAATTATTTAGAATTGGGGAAGAGAATTGATGAGAAAGAAATGACTCAGCTTTTTGAAAAACTAACTAAAAAAGGTAATTATTCTAGTGTTTCTGCGCACACCTTACTTGGCAAATGGCTTATGCACGAAGGTAAAATTAGTGAGGCAATGATGGTATGGAAAAATGCCCTAAACATTTCAAAAGACTCTCTTGGAATGCATAATATATTTATTCCGGCACTGACATCATTGATTGCAAAAAGTTACCACTTATTGCAAAACGTTGACTCAAGTCGTAGATATTTTATCTGGTACGAAGAGGTTAAAAATCAAAATGTAATGAATGCTTCGAATTTCATGTCAGAAGCTGAATTGGATGCATATTTGATGAAAGCTCAGGCTGAGGTAGCAAATGTTTCAGATATAATTCATGCCGCTAAGGGGGATTTAACAGGATATTTATATAATGACGCATTATTCTACAAAGCTTATTTGTTGCAAACCAAATTAATAAGAGACAAATGGATTCGTGAAGATAGTCTTTGTTCACAATGGAAATTCGATAATTCCAAGATCTTAAGAAGACTCTCCGATCTCTACAGCAAGGATGATGTGAATCTTACAGATATTATAGAAACTGAAGAAAAAGCATTAAGACTCGAAAAGCAAATAAACGAAAGACTATTTTTATTACATCGCCTTCGTACTAGCGTTCAATGGAAAGAGGTGAAATTGAAACTAGGAAAACGAGATCTCGCAATAGAATTTATCAGGTATCCGGGTTCGGCAAGTGCCGGAATAAGGAATTTATATTATTATGCTGCACTTATTCTAAGACGTAACGATTCCTTTCCGATTCTTGTTCATTTGTGTTCAGAAGATAAGTTGGCAGAAATTTTTTCCAAAAGTTCTGAAAGAAGATTGGAATTGATTAGTTCATTGTATAATCCGCACACGATAAATGCAACGGATGATAATTTGTTCTCTTTGGTTCTTAAACCAATTTTACCTTATATTAAGGATATCAGCACCATTTATTACTCGCCAATAGGATTATTGAATCAAATTCAGTTGAGTGCAATCCCGGATGAAAATGGTAATTTATTACTTGATAATTACCAGCTCATTTTATTGTCAAGCACCCGGGAACTTGTAGAAGAAAAAATCGTGAATATGCATTCTAAAGAATGTGTACTAATCGGTGGATTGGATTATAATTATACAACCAACGACACATCAATGCTTGAATCCTTCCGTCTTAATACACATGTCAGCGTGCGCTCAGATGTGAAAAAAATCGATTCGAGCTCATTTAAGTCTCAGTACAATTGGAAACCATTGCCAGGAACTTTAAGGGAAGTGGAAGAAATTGAAGCGCTCATGAAGTCATTAGCCATTAAATCTACTAAATTAATAGCTAAACAAGGTACCAAGCAAAATTTTGTTCGGTTAGGTATTTCAACAGAAAAGCAGACATCGCCTTATGTTATACATATTGCATCACATGCTTTTTTCGAAAGCAATACACCGCGACTTAGTAATTATTCATCAGATTCGGTGATGATGAACTATAGGAATCCAATGCTAAGTTCAGGAATAGTTTTGTCGGGTGCAAATAATCACCAGAATGAAAAGGGCTCATCTGATACATCGTTACTTGAAGGCGTTATTCGTTCTTATGATATTGGGCTTATGGATTTGCAGCAAACTGAATTGGTAGTTCTCTCTGCCTGTGAGACCGGATTAGGCCTAATTCATGGTGAAGAAGGTGTTTATGGGTTACAGAGAGCTTTTAAAATTGCCGGGGTAAATAATATTCTGATGTCGCTATGGCAAGTGCCTGATAAACAAACATCCGAGTTGATGCGACAGTTTTACAGCAGGTGGTTGCCTGGAAAGATGTCTGCAAGTCAGGCCCTTCGATCTGCTCAGATTAGCCTGAAAAAACGAGGCTGGGAGCCTTATTACTGGGCAGGCTTCGTCCTGATGGAATAAACTCCCACGATTCATTTCCCTATTATTTTTTTCCTCTATGGATGACATGCTTTAGCACTATATGTGCACCTACAACTACAATATTTTAGGCTGGTGAGACTGTACCTCCTTTTTAGTGTAATAAAATAAATTAAAAATAATTCAGTTAGCTAGCTAAGATTACTTAGGGAGGATGTATTAACCTTTTAAATGACCATGAGGTTTAATACAATGACAACTGCCACATTTTATTTAAAAATTGAAGAAGTAATCAAAAAAAAATTTGCTCAGCTACTAATATTTGGTTTCTTATTACTTGTTTCCAATGATTTAATAAGTCAGGATAGATTCTTGATGAAAGATGGAATCAAGTTATCGCTGAAATCAAAATCAACTGTTGGTAAGAATGCAATGATTGCAACTTATTGCCAAGACATAAAGAAGGCAATGGGTTGTAATGAAATAATAATAACGGGAGATGGTAAGAAATACTGGATTCCTTTGACAACAGGTCCTGTCTATAATTTATTAAAAAACGGGAAAACTCCTAATTATAATGGAATGACTGTTTTGAACTCAAAAAATCCAAAATTTAAACAATACTATACTGTTAAAGACAATTTAATCATCGTAGTTACTCCGAAATCATTATCTCATGTTATCAGCATTTTTAGATATGGCAGCAGGCCTTTGCGCATAGATGACGTTAAGCCTATATTTAGAGATGATTATGATCCTGTAAAGGACGAATGCAAGTGTGTTGCTATCTGGCAGGATTGTTATGCTTTTTGGTCTCTTCAGAATCCAAGTCCATACCAATGGATTACCATTCAGGAGATCTGTGATGAAGAGTTTGATGACTGTAAAAAAGATTGTCAGAATATTGTTTTTGAAAATATTCAAACGTTTCTTGTATTAAGGCAAAGTATTGCTGCGAATGATTTTCAAATTGGACTTCGAAAATAATATTTTTATGTTCAAGTATAAATTGGTTCTGATAGGATTTCTCTTGTTATTTTTTTCCATGCATTCGGCTTTTGCGCAGACTTTTAAAAAGCAGATTTATTATACCAAATCGTGTGATACTATATCCAGAGATACTATGGTCTGCATAAAATGTCTGGATCCCGACTTTACCATTCAATGCATGCGTTATGCATGTGCAATCCAGGGTGATTGCATCCTAATCGGTCCAGTTATTCCCAATTCAAATCGATTAAAGGATGTCAGAGCTCCTCAAACCAAAACAAAAAAGAAATAAGAATATGTATTTATCGCGAAATATATTCTTGTTATTCTTTTTTATGCTGCCAGGCTTTTATTGTATCAACCAGATCAATAGAGCAATTAATGCTGATGCCAGTCTTCACGCAGGAAGCAGGAACATGACAGAAATTGGAACATTGGATGAAGTTATAATTGAAGATGTGGATGAAAATGTTCTATTGAAATTTTTCAAATATGATGCTGGTCAAAATATTTTTCTGATGCTTCCAGATTACGAAATGATATATCCGGCATATGCTCAATATCCATATATCGGTTTGAGAAGCGAACATAACCGGAATCCAAGACGACATATAAAATTGGAATTTAATTGTTGTAAAGTTTTTCAAGCCTGTGTTACTGAACCGAAATTGTACTCACTGGACACACCTCCTTCAGTCGAATGTCGATGCCCGTTACAAAGGGTTTATGTCCGCAATGAAGATTGTCTTAAGGCTTATAAGCGAAAAGATTTATATATGAGAATATTCAGCCTTCCTTAATGTCATTCTGTTTGTAAAATTTACATATCCATATAATATTATAAAAATAAATTATGAAAAAAATATCTGGAATAACAGTTCAACTATTTGTCTTCTTGTTCACCCTTTTCACCGGGCACATTCTTTTGGCTCAACTGCCCATGAAAATCAATTATCAAGCAATCGCCCGAGACAATGCCGGAAATGTACTCGCATCAAAACCAATAGCTGTACGATTCAGTATTCATGATGCAACATCCAATGGCGTTGTTGAATATGCGGAAACATTCAATACCAATACAAATCAATTCGGGCTTTTTAGTTTAGCGTTTGGAACAGGCACCCCATTTGTAGGAGCATTCTCAGATATATCCTGGGCTGACAATAAAAAATTCCTTCAAGTTGAAGTCGATCCGAACGGTGGCACATCTTTTTTCAACATGGGCACAGATCAGCTCAATGCGGTTCCCTATGCTTTTGTGTCTCAAAGTGCTAATACATTGAATACATCTCTGCCACTCAAATCTTTGAGTATTGATGGCGCACTGGATGGTCAAGTCATTAAATGGAATTCAACGACTAATAGATGGGAGCCCTCAAATGACAATGGAGGCACATCGGGTCCAGTATATACTGAAGGAAGCGGCATCATGATAACGAATGCCAATGTAATCGTTAATACCGGTGATACCAATGCCGGAGATGATATTACCAATTCAACCCTTGCCGGAGGGGATTTGTCTGGTACTTATCCAAATCCAGCAGTTGATAAAATACAAGGAAAAAAAATCAATTTATCCAATGCACAAAACGAAGATGTTCTTAAGTGGAATGGTCTCGAATGGATAAGCCAGTCAGATGGATTGAAATTACCAGCAACACTTACAGCCAACTCGACAAGATTACAGTCAGTAGACCGCTATGCCCTTGAAATCACGCAGACAGGCAAGGATGGAGTGCTGTATCTAGCCAATTCGAATAACGCCACTTCTAACAGTGTATTATATTCTGAAAGCAATACCGCGGCGCTGGCTGCTGAATTGATTAATAAATCTACTGGAAGCGCACTCAGTATAACCAATTCAAATCCCAACAGCACTGCACAGGTAATGTCTGTTAGCGCCAATGGATTGGGGCAATGTATCCATGTCTTCAATACCAATAACAATAGCAGCGCTACAATGGTAGACCTGGGCAATACCGGAAAAGGGGATGGACTGAATATTGCCATGAATAATTCCTCTTCGAATGCCAGTGGAGTTAGCATCAATTCCGCACACAATGGCAGGGGTCTCTCGATTATTAGAAATAATTCCAACTCGTCATTACCTGCCATGGATGTACAAACAAACGGTAATGGTTCAGTTGGAAAATTCGTACAATCCAGTACAACAGCTGCTAATATAGATGCTGTTTATATTGAGTCGAACGCTTTAAACTGGGGCCTTCATGTGGTCAATAAACATTCTTCTGGTATCAGTGCCAAGATTGAAAATACCAATGCATCATCGGTGAATGATGCCTTGCAGGTGGCCACTGCCGGTTCAGGACACGCCATTCGCTGCACGGGGACAGCCCTCAAAACCGCAGGAGGAAATACCTGGGCGGTTCCATCTGATCTCAGGTTGAAAAAAGATATCAGGCCTTTTACCGATGGCATTTCGGTTATTGAAAAAATCCAGCCAAAGTATTTCAGATACAATGGACTGGCAGGCACAAGCGACAAGAATCAGGAAATTGGAATTATTGCACAGGAAATGGAAAAAATAGCGCCTTATACTATTGGACATGAAAAAGTAGTCCTCAATAATCTCAGCGAAAACGCTGTTGCAGTGGATATTCTGACCTACAATGGTAGTGCCCTTCAATATGTCATGATCAATGCCATCAAAGAGCTGAATGAGAAGATTAAATTGATCATGAAAGAAAATGTAATGCTTAAGGAAGAAATCCAAGTACTAAAATCGAATTCACATTAAGTAGTAACTATCAATTATGAAATATCATTATTTCTTACTTCGGATCTTCCATTTGAATGTATTATTCGGTGCTATGTCCTTAATGTTATCCGCGCAAACAATTAGTCCTACGGTCATTTCATCAGGAGGAAATTTCTATCAGAATGCTGCTTTATCCCTTGCACAAACGGTAGGTGAGCTCAGCATGACCAAAACATTTTTTAACAACCTGATCTTAACACAGGGTTTTCACCAATCAGAAATTATTATCTCTGAAGTGAATAGTTTCTCTGAAGAAATCATTGACTTCGGAATTTATCCTAATCCTTCAGATGATTTTATTTATATAAGCAGCTTATCCTCCCATTTTGATGACTGCACCATAGAAGTATATGATCTGATAGGGCGACGAATTTATAACTATATGTTTAAAGGTTCAGATCAAGGATTAGGCAAAATCAAAATAAATACAAGCGAATGGATTAGTGGCAGCTATATTTTGACGATCCGTATAAATAAAAATAATAAATACCAGTTGGCAAATGGCAAAATATTTATTCAGCATCCTTAAGAATCAAATTCATCCATATTTTGAAATATGAAGATTCTATTAAATATAATGATTAGACTAACTAAAGGTTTGACGCATTTATTTATGCTTTTGATACTATTTTCCATAACGAAGGTCATGGCACAAGAGTATGGAAATTTTGAAAAGGATGGACAGAGTATAATTTTTCATGCCACAGAATTTTCGATTCCGGTATCACCGGCGTTCGATTTGTTAGGCGTCAACCCTTGTCTTGTCCCAAAGCCATCCTTGATCAGAAATTTTAAAGTAGACTGGTCTTTTAAGACCTATGGCTTAGCGCCAAACCTAGCGCTTCAAACTCAGCCCATTAATGAATTATTTTTCAATACACCAAAGAAACTTAAAGATTATAGAAAAGCTGCATCATGGAAAAGATTTTTGTCAACCCTGGATCTTTCAATGGGTACTATAGATGGAGCTAACGATGTGGAGACGAAAGCACAGTTTGTAACATCGTCAGAAGGGATTGATTCACTTGTTATAATTCAGAATAATTGGAGATTAAGAAGTTTTGCTTATGCATTTAAGCTGAACCTGTATAGCCAATTTGATCCATTGAAAGAACGTAAAATTTTTAATAAAGTACTGAAAGATTACGCAGAAGAAAAGAAAAATATTGAAGAAGAAATTAAAAGTGCAAAGGAGAATATAAAACTAGTTAAAGATATTGAGGAAAGGGTAGCGATGAAAACCGATTTGGAGTCTAAGGAAATGGAGCTAAGTATCCTAGATAATCGTTATCTGGATCGAATGAAAAATATTGTTTCATTGTATAAATCAGAGCACTGGAATGCCAGTTTTATCGATTTTGCATTTGGACAGTTTGTTGACTATGACAACAGGGATTCAAGTTTATTCAAATTTTCGAATTTGCATGTTGTTAATTCAGGATGGGCTGCATGGATCAATGCCAGTAGAGGGGTTGGAAAAAATTTATTGCTTAGCGCTATACTTAAATTTCAAACGAAGAAAAATGAATTGATCGATAAGAATGTAAGCAGTATTGACGGCGGAATGAATATGCGATATGGAAATCACCGTTACAATATATTTCTTGAAATTTTCGCACCATTCCGAATTAAAGAAGAGGAATATTTAAAAGAAAAGTTCGTATCATTTGGTGGGGATTGGCGATTTAGCAAAAATGTGATACTGAATTATGGGGTGAGATTTGTATATAATGCAGAATATAAGTTGGATAATATTTTGCCAATAGTTAGCCTTTCGTGCATGATGAGGTAGTGCCTTTAAATACAGATTATAATAATTATTGATACATTAAATATTTAAAAAAATGAAAAATAAAAGCATTCAATTACAGGCGAATGGATTGTACATCGCAATCTTTACATTAATGTTTACGAATTTATCTGGCCAAAAGCCTACATTCACCCGGCCTTCCAATGTCAATGATCTCAAAATTCAATATATTTCATTTACCGTGCAAACAGCAGATTTGGAAGATGCAGGTACGGACGATGATGTGTACATCCAGTTGAATGACAAAATGAAACCTTTTTATTTGAACAAACCTGGAGATGATCTAGAGCGAAACAAAATAGATTATTATACATTTGGTGATATAAATCTTAATACAGTTAGGGATATTAAGTATTTAAAAATCGGTAAATCAGGTTCGAATGGTTGGGTTATAAAAAAAATATCCCTTGACATAAATGGTTCAACATTTTACAGTGCCACATTTTCGAATCTACTGCTAGATAATACGCCCGGTAAAAGTCTGACTAAAGTTATTCCTGGATCAACCCTGATGAGTTCATTCGCTACTTTTTATTCCCGCCTTCCCAACATTCATAAGGTTGAACCAATAATGCCATTTACAAGAATAAAATCAATTGTTGAGTCTGTTGTGGGTAGTGGTTTGTTAAAAATAACGCCTCAGACCACCACCAATTGTGCTGCATGGGGTAATACTACAGGAGTAAATACTTTATTTGGAGATGCGGTGGAATTAGCTTTTCAATCTACTGATAAATTGAAAGTAGATCTGGATCTTCAATACAAACTAAATAATGCCACAAATCCTGAATATGATGTCGATATCATTTTACATATCATTTTTAACACCGTTAATGGAAATATAAGTGTAACGCCAGAATCTACATGGGGGGATTACGGTGCTTGTGTAGATAAAGAACAAATCACCAATCGACTTTACGCGGCTTTTAGTCGTGTTTTTAATATACGGGTGCCATCGCGTTTTGACAACTCTGGTAATTTAATTTATTATTAATTAAATTATAAATTAACGATGAAAATATCTAATAGAATAAAGTTAATAGTAGCGCTTTTTGCATATTATTCAATTAATCTGATAGGGCAGATTCCTACTTTCGTCAAGCCAGCCAATGTGGGAGATGTTCCTGTTTACTTCATAGAAATTGTGTTTCATACTTCAAACATAACAGATGCAGGAACGGATGATAAAATTAAAATCAGGTTTAATGATCAAATGAAGTATTTCAATTTAAATAAGTCCAACGACGAATTTGAAAGAAACAAGCAAGACAGGTTTATACTTTCAGATCGAAGTATTAAATTTATCAAAGACCTGAAATATGTATCGATTCTTAAATCTGGAAATAACGCGTGGGCATTTGATTATTTTGCGATTAGAATTAATGACGCAACGATGTACGAGTCAAGTATTTCTAATAGATGGTTAAGTACCTCCAAAGGGTATAAAAACTCTACCACATTTGGAGGAAGTGAGATCCAAAATGGATTCGCTATTAGTTATAAAAAACCAACAAGTGTTCATGCAACCTTGCCAATCAATAACTTTCAAATAAAGAATATGATTGAAACAGCAGTTGGAGATGCAATTGATTCAATTTATTCAATCAAAAACAGGTTAGCTCATGGTCTTGCCTGGGGTAATACTTCGGGTATTAATACACTTTTTGGTGATGCAACCGAATTCAGGGTAAGAAATCCCCAAACACTTATCGTCGACTTAGATTTACAGAACATTTATGAAAATGATATCAATTCAGAGTGCGATATGGATTTTGATATTTATATCTCTTGTCAAAATGGTGTTGTTAAGGCGGAAGTATTGAGTATTGTTTTTAATCCTTTTTTTAATGTCTCCAAATTCAAAGCATCGATAAACGCTATGCTCAGCAGAAGATTTAATGTGCCGAATTGTACTGCACATTTTGATAGTTCCGGAAACCTGATTTATTATTAAAATCTTCTGAAATTAAACACTTAAATCAGTGTATGGCTGATTGGTACTTGTTTTTGTAGAATAGCTAAATCAAAGAAAAAATGAAAAATTATACCCAACATTATTCAGTGCTTTTTTCAATAGTATTTATGTTTTCTTCAGTATTGCAAGCCCAGATGAAGTCGGATACCATGGCGCAATTAGCAGGACACCTCTGGGGACTTGGGTTTGGTGATTTCTCGTATAAGGCAAAAGCTGACTTGATGAAGCGCGGAACGACCAATCAGTACACCGGGATGGAGAAAGGCCAGAGTTTGTTTCAGTTTCGTCGACTTTATTTGGGCTATGATAATAAAATCAGTCAGAAATTCTCTGCCGAATTTCTTTTGGCCATGGAAGATAACAATAATTCAACGGGTCAAAGTAATGTTACAGGTGACTTACTGAGCAACGGAAGGTATGGCTTATTTATAAAGGCCGCCAATGTTACATGGAATAACATCATTAAAAATCAACATCTTACCCTAGGGCAGATGTTTACTCCTGCAACGGTTCGCTCGACGGAGCCAATTTGGGGTTATCGATGTATTGAAAGAACTATTTCAGAAATGCGGCGTACCCCTGCGTGGGATCTTGGATTGCGATTAGACGGAACCTTACACAATAATTCGTCTTCAGAGTTGGGATACCAGATAATGATTGGCAATGGTACTGCATCAAAACTGGAAAATAATAAATTCAAATGGTTTTATGCAAACATGTACACCCGGTTATTCCAAAAAAGGATCACCATCGATCTTTATGCTGATTATAATCGTACAAACTGGTCTGCACAACTGCATCAGGAAAGACATATGATAAAAGGAATGCTTGCTTATTCAGGTAATAAGCTGACAGTGGGTATTGAAGCTTTTACCAATTTTCTTAAAAATGATATTACGGCCATACTATCTGATAGCTCTTCGACATATATCAATAGTAAAGCTCTGAATTATTCTTTATTTGTACATGGAAGGGTATACAGGGATGTACTGGGATTTTTCATTAGATACGATCGATTTAATCCTTCAATTGGCATTGATCACAAACAGTTCATTGGCTATTATCCTGCTACCATCAACTATGTCCCCATAACTAAGGAGCATTTTCTCTCCCTTGGAATAGATTATACGCCGCACCGAAATATTCACATCATGCCAAATATTTGGTTAATGCAATATAAGGATGTTGGGTTGCCAGCTGAGAATGTAGGTACCGATCTGATATACAGGCTATCTATTTACTATGTATATGGAAAAAATTGAATGAAGCTACATACAAAGTATTTTCTTGTCCTCCTCTTTACTTCAGTTGCTCTTATTTCACATGAGCAACAGTCCACTATTTTAGCTTCCAACAGACTTGATAGCCTGAAACGTATTTCATCCCAGCTTAAAAGCGATTCCAATAAGGTTATGTTGCTGAATCAGATTGCATTCCTTTATAACACGATTAGCCCTTATGATGGTATCAGGTATGCATCGCAGGCTTTAATCCTGGCTGAAGATCTCAAATACAAAGCTGGTCAGGCCCGGGCCAATAGCAGCCTGGGCGCTAACTATTTTTCACTGGCCGATTATCCTAAAGCCTATGAGTATTGGTTAAAGGCTTTAAAACTCAATGAAGAGAGCAGTAATAAAAATGGTATTGCGAATCATCTGCATAATATTGGTCTTGTTTTTTTAAAACAGAAAGAATATGATAAAGCGATTGATTATTTTGAACAAGCGCTCAAAGTGAGTCAGGAGATTAATAATAGAAAATTTGCAACCAATTCTTATACTGCTTTAGGCAATGTCTACCTGGAAAAAAAAGAATTCAGTAAATCGCTGGAATATCACTACAAGTCACTGGCAATGGATGAAGAGACAGGAAATAAAAAGGACATCGCAGCGGATATGCTCAATATTGCCTCCACTTTTAATGCGCAGGGTGATCAGCTGAGAGCTGAACAAATGATACTTAACGCTTTGAGTTTGGAAAAAGTAGCTGAAGACCCCATGGGTTCAGCCAGATCATACTTTCTTGCTGCTAAAATAATGCTCGATTCACAACCAGGTGATGTTGAAGATGCAAAGCTTTTGGATGCTGAAAAACTGCTGGACAGTGCAATATTGATTTCAAAGAACATTGGGTTTCTTGAAATACTACAAAAAAGTTATGAACTCTTAGCAGGGACAGAGGAGAAACTTGGACATTATCAGCAGTCACTATTAAATTATAAAAGTTTTTTTTCAATAAGGGATTCCATTTTCTCAGAATCGCGTAGAAATCAGATTTTTAACCTTGAAAAAAAGTTTGAGCTTGAAAATCAACGTCATCAAATTGAGAAAGATAAAGAAGCAAAAGAAAGAATAAGAAATATACAGATCGCAGGTATATCCTTTTTTATCCTTTTGATGATTACGGCTTCCATTATAACGGGACGATCCAGCGTTCATCCTCCGTTAATAAATGTTATAAGCTCCCTATCTTTGGTGGTCCTGTTTCACTTTATTCAATTACTCTTTCACGAATCATTGAGCGCTTTAACACATCACAACTTGCTACTAACTTTTTTGCTAACATTGATCCTTGGAGCTATTATTATTCCATTACACCATAAGGCAGAACATTGGATGAAAAAGAAAATTACAAATTGATTTTTAATTCCATTAGATTAAAAATATATGAATTAATTTTTCATCTTTCTGAAATAATTGAGGAATTCAATATTTCTCAATATTTAAATAAATTTCACCAATGTAACGAATGAATAAAAATTCTGAATGAATTATTTGTTTCTTAAGCCTTACTTAGAAACCTATTTTTCAAGATTTAGTAATTCTTAACCCTTGGAATGATGAGTGCAATTTTTTATCCGATTTAAAAGTTATTGTATGATTCCCAGTGACAAAAGTGAAATTTCAATAAAGCCTGTTTCTCATTTTTTATTGCGGACTTTATAGTTCTAAAAAAATAACTTGATACTATTCGGTTATTTAATTTTATATACAAGAAGAATTGTTTGCTAAACTTCGAAGTCAAAACGGAGCCAAATTGATATCTTTACACAATGAATCTTTTCTTTTATTGTTGTCTAATGGGCGTTTGGATTTTGACTTTAGAGCCTGTTGCCGGGCAAAATTTGTCAAGGGTTGAATTTTCGACATCTGAACAATTGTTGCAGTTTTCACCAAAAGAATGGTTGAAATCATTGGATTCAAAAAAACATATCCACGAGATGAAATGGCCTGTTGATTCGACATATTGGGTGGTTCAATAGATCTTGTACAGGGTATCATTCTGAACCCAAATTTGTTAAAGGCTATTATCGTGGAATAGCCTTTGCACTGAATTATTAATGGTAGCATTCATTTAAATTCAGATTCAATTTGTGTTTAATCCTCAATTGATATTAGATTCTTAGCAATGCATCATGCTATGTTATTATTGATTGATATTAGACCAGTACGTATTTCTTAGTATTTATTTTTTAATACTACCTTCTAAGAGATTTTAAAATTTATTCTGTTATATTAGGGGTATATTCTGCACCTTCATAATTACGTCTGCGGTTTACGTGGCCATCGGTATAAAGGCTCAGGTCAGTTATGGATAAAATCATGAAAAAGACCAATAATCCGAATTTCTAGAGTCAATAACGCTCAAAATCATTTTCAAGTAGGAGTATTTATTTTTATAATAGTAAGAATTACAGACTATTACATATAATGTGTTGGTTTGATAATTATATTATTAAAAATTGGCATATGTTTTGAGCCAATAGGGTAGAAGTGTTTCTACTTTAAACTTATTACATGATTCCTGTACACAAAATCACTTGTGGGTCACTCAAAATTCAATTTATTATTTCATTGACCCTTGCCTTCTGTCAAGGCACATTTGCTCAGATTAACAAATATTGGGGAGAAGGCTCAATAGCTGTTACCTGTGCACCTTCAGCATTCAACGAAGCAACACAGTCTTTTGATGATGACTACGTAATAGCCATTATCGATACACGCAGAAGTTGTGAATTTCATCCTTTGAGTCAATGGCCGGCTAGCGGAGAAGTCTATCCAGGTAAATTTTTCTATCAGCCTGGTAGTTCATGGAAATTCAGTAATCTGGGTACCGTATTTGCTATGGCTACAGATGAGAAAGGAAATATTTACGCAGCTGCAACAACGACCTATGGCAGTGTTCAATTTCCGGACGGTTTATCACCCAACGGTCAAAGAGGTTCGGGAAGCATTTATAAGATTAACGGAAAGACAGGGGCCGTCAATACTTCCTTTGTCACTACGAGGCAGGCGACTACATTCTCACCTTCTTTTCCCAACAGTATACCTAACAAAACCATTTCCGGAGCATTCTGGGGATTTGAATCTGATATTCCAGTTAAGTCAGGCACAGGCTTGGGTGATCTTGTATACAACAGATACCATAAATTTCTATATACTAGTAATTTTGAAGATGGCAAAATTTATAAAATTGATCCTGACAGCGGTAACATCGTTCAAGTCTATGACCCACGCTTCGGTGATCATTCTGTTGCTGGGTTGGACGATGGTGGATCAGGATTCTCATCACGGGGACAAAGGCCATGGGCACTTGGTATCAATAAAGAAAATGATAAGATTAAACTATATTACTCCAACTGGAGAATTGATAGCAGGGATACTTTTCCTGAGAACGCATATTTTAATGAAATCTGGAGCGCTGAACTGGATGCCATCGGTAATCCAATTCCATCGACAGAACAACTTGAGATACAAATACCGCATTTGACCTTAGCACACCCCGAAAGGCCTTTTCACTTTTCTTCTAATCCAGTTTCCGACATGGTTTTTTCTTCTACTGGGCAGATGTTTCTATCTGAAAGAGGGATGGATGCAGATTTTGGAAGAACCGTAAAGATTGCCTGGGACACTGCTACTGGCGGCTTGATTCCGAGATCTGATAATATTTCTAACCATGCCCGTGTCCTTCGATACGACAGGTCTGGTGTTGGTTGGACATTGTATACTGGAAATGATAAGTTTTACGAAATGGGTCATGATGTGAGCACCAACAAAAGTGTGAATGCATCAGGAGGCATTACCATGGGTGATTACTTTTGCGAAAATTGCTATGTTAAAGACAGTATTATTTATGCCACAGGTGATTTTGATGATGTAAGACCAAATGTCTTTGTTTATGGTGTCAGCGGTTTGCCATCTGGCAATGGAGATTCCGAAGATCATTCCTATTTGGATTTTAATGGGATCGTCGCAAGTTCACCAGGAGGTACATCGCCTAAAACAACACCAGGTGATTCAGAATATATGGGCGTTTGGGAAGGCGAGCCACGCTTTGGTAGTATTGCCTGCAATGATCTAATTCATGTCAGCCTGGACAGTAACTGTTGTGCCAGCATTACCTATGATATGTTGCTCAAAGGAGAATTTCCAAAAAACTGCCTTATTGTTCAGTTGAGCACTCCGAATGGAGTTATTATTCCCGGATCGCCTATGATATGTAATCAGTATGTCGGACAGGAGATTAATTATATGCTTATCGATACCTGTTTTGGAAATCGCTGTTGGGGCAAGATCAAACTGGAAGACAAACTCCCACCAAAAAATAACTGTCAGAATCCTGATACAGTATTGTGTAACAACCAGGTCTTTCACTGGGTTCCACCAGTAATAACTGATAATTGTACAGGACCTGCAACTCTGATTATAAAATCAGATGAGACCCTTAAGTTGAATTGTGAGTCTTTGTGTTCTGCGGTTAGAACAATACAATATTGTTATGAAGATATGTTTGGCAACCGGTCTGACATTTGCAGCAAGGTGATTTGTTACCGACGCCCTCAATTGTCTGACTTTGTATGGCCTAGAGATACCGTACTGAGCTGTGAAGACTGGGATAGTATTCCGCCACCAATAGCGACCGGAGTACCGATGGCAGGGGGATACCCGATTTATCCAGATTGGTATCTTTGCAAAATAGCAGTTCAATATCAGGACCAGCTTATCGAGGTCTGTAAAGGTACTAGAAAAATTATCAGGACCTGGACTTTGGTAGATTGGTGCAAATCGGCTCCTGAAAATGTGATTAAATATACTCAGCTCATCAAGATTCAGGATGACAAGGGTCCTGAGTTGAAATGTCCGGATCCGGTCACCGTATCAACAAACATTCAAGATTGTCAGGGTATGGCAATAATAAATGCACCTGAGATCATTCGCGAATGCTCATCCGCTTCCATTATGGTTGACTATATAAGCGCAACAGGAAATGGAATACCTGTCACCAATGGCGTGCAACAATGGCCGGGTGGGGGATATAAGTTTGTTTCTCTTCCACTTGGACAGAATATGATCGGCTTTCACGTATCCGATGATTGTGGCAACATCTCGCATTGTTTTAGTCAGATTATAGTTGAGGATCAGGTTCCACCCATTGCCATTTGTGATGAAAAGACAGTTGTGGCGCTAACGCAAGATGGTACAGGACGGCTTGAAGCGACCAGTCTGGATGATGGTTCAATTGACAATTGCATGATTGACCACCTTGAGGTACTGAGAATGGATTATGGGGGGAGCTGCAATTTTTATGACGCGGGTCAATGGAAGCCATATACTGATTTTTGTTGTTTGGATGTGGGTAATGAAATTACTGTAGCCTTGCAGGTTACGGACAAAAGCGGCAACTCAAACACCTGTATGGTCAACGTGCAGGTTCAAGACAAAATCCCACCTTATATCCAATGCCCGCCTGATATCACAGTAAGTTGCAGTTTTGATTACAGTGATCTCAGTGTTTTCGGTTCAGTGGCCAACGATGAATTATTGAGGTCAAGAATCATGATCAACGATCCCAATGTACAATTTTCGGCAGAGCCAATAGACGGAATAGCCAGTGATGGATGTTTGGTCAGCGTAGAAGAACTTAATCCAAATTATAACCTGACTTGTGGGCAAGGTGATATTATCAGGACCTGGGTTGCAACGGATATTGCTGGTCTCAATTCTTATTGCAATCAGAAAATATCAATCATCGATTATAACCGGAAAGATATAATAATCAAATGGCCGGAAGATTATTACAGCAGCACCATGTGTTATGAGAAACCTGATTTCAATCCCAATACCACAGGAAGACCTTTGATCAACGGGGCAGGAAAATGCAACTCTGTTTTCGTCAATTACACGGACCAGGTCTTTAAACTTGAGCCGGATGCATGTGTCAAAATTCTTCGCAAATGGTCAATTATCGACTGGTGTTACTATCATCCGAATGATCCATCATCAGAAGGAATCTGGGAGTGGACACAGGTTATCAAACTGGTGAATACCTCCGGACCTAAAATTACCTCGGATTGCTCGGACAGAATTATTCCTGTTGCAGATAATCGATGCGGTGGTGATGTACAGTTAATAGCTGGTGCAGAAGATGATTGCACCGCGGAGACCGATTTGGTCTGGTTACACAAGGTTGATTTATACAATGACGGAATAACAGAAGCAGAAGAATTAATTTTTCAGGGGTATGGTCCTGACGCTTCAGCCTTCTATCCAGTAGGAAAGCATAGGGTGACGTTTGTTGTCACCGATGGTTGCGGTAACAGCGAAAGTTGCAGCTTTGTTATGGATATCAGGGATGCCAAAGAGCCAACGCCCTATTGCAAAACCGGTATTGTAACGACGATAATGCCTTCCACGAAGACATTAGATATCTGGGCTAGTGATTTTGACCTGGGTTCATCTGATAATTGCACTGATAAGAATGATCTGATAATATATTTTGATGAAGGCGGTAATCAATCCGCATCAAAAAGACTTGACTGTTCGAATATTGGATTGAATATTTTGAAGGTTTATGTTCAGGATCAGGCGGGTAATCGGGACTACTGCGAAGTATCCCTTGATCTCCAGGATCCAGGTAAAGTGTGCGGAGGAACTAATTTTAAAATCGCAGGAGTAATAAAATCCTTGGGGGGTCAGAATTTTCCAAATGCAAATATATTCTTGAATAGTTCGGGAAGTTCTTCAAAAGTATTATCACAAAATAATGGTTCATATGCATTTGAAAATATTTTGGGGGGAATAGATGGAGAGATAAGTGTTTTATATGATCAGGATCCGCTGAATGGCATCAGCACGATGGACATTCTAACTATTCAAAAGCACTTACTGGGAAAAAGTTATTTTAATCAACCAATGCAGTATGTTGCAGCGGATGCCAACAACTCATCCAGTGTTACGGCTGCAGATATCGCAGAAATCCGCAAATTGTTGCTAGGCGTTACAAACAACTTTCCAAATAATATAAGCTGGCGATTTGTGCCGGAGGAATTTAATTCAACGGATCTCGAAAACCCATTTCCGTTTGCAGAAAAAATTCAATTCAGAAATCTTTCGAAAGACTTGTTGAATCAGAATTTTGTTGCAATCAAGATAGGCGATCTGAATAATGATGCGGTGGTAGGTGCTGGCGGAGTAATCTCCAGAAGTAAGGAGAGGATTGACCTGATTGCCGGAACCACACCTTCTAAAGGCGCCAACACTTTTGATATGCATTTCTGGTGCCGTGATTATGCTATTATTAACGGCTTTCAGATTTCTTTCAGAATCCCTGAAGAACTTGAATTTCTAGGACTAGATGGAGGCTTAGCAAAGATTGATTCAGAAAATTATTACTTCAATAATAATGTGCTAAATATTGTCTGTTCGAATATTAGCAAAGCTGATGGTCAAACACCACTATTTACAATCAGGGTAAAAGAAAAAACTACTTTTGTTGCGGTTCATGAAATTGCATTAAATGACCAGTGGTATAGAAATGAAATGTACTCTGATGAATTCGGCACAAAATCGGTGACTTTAAAAACATTTTACAATGGACAGGATGTCTATCATTCAGACGGTGAAAATATTATTATAAGCCCCAATCCATTTATTGATGAATTAGTAATCAACATTTTTAGCGTAAAGACATCAGAGGCCATAATAAGTCTATTCGATTGCAGTGGGAAGACTTTGATTGAAAGAAAAATTAATTTAAATCAGGGTATGAATACGGAGAAAATAAATGGACGTGATATCAATAATTCAGGTCTTTATTTTGTCAGGGTAGAGAAAAACAATGGTGTTGTAATAAGGCCTGTCGTATTCAATAAGTAGAATTTTTTTAGAGTATAAACCATATAAGATTGGGATAAAGTAATTTCAATATTTGTCCTGGCAGCTTACCGACATGCTGCCGGGGCTTTTTCATTAGGGAGTTTAATATCAGGGTAATTTTATTGAATAATCAACATTGTGATATTCATCCTGTTGCTAATTAAAGACTTCAAATAAAAGAATTAGCGGTAACATAATATCTTTGTCATACATACACAAAAATGGAATGGACCTTATTTGATGCGCGGACTATGATACGTGGAAGTGAAAAGGAAAGGTCTGAGCTAATTCGGCATATATTTAATGCAACAGGACATACATCAATTGGTGTTCCAATGGGATTGAATAAAGAGGGTCTTCCCTTTGGATTCCAAATGGTTGGGTCATAATATTCCGAAGATAAATTGCTCCATTTTGCTACCTTGATTTCGCCCAATACTTCTGGTTTTGTTGTTCAGTCCGTTACAATTAAAGGTTAAAAAGCTTGAAGGTTGTTGCGTAAACATTCTTTCCAATGAATTAGATAGAATTTATATAGATCTTTTTGAATTGGAAATTGTAATTAAATATTTGATTAGTGAATCGATCCCTTTTGTCTTGTAAAATCTTCCTAAAGAATTTTGTGTTGTTGAATCTTCCAAAGTAAGATGTTTTCAAAATTGTTTGTCATTCGACAAGTTTTAATTTTAATTTATAAATAGTGCTAATTGAAAGCATCTGACTTTCTGAAGTGTGCAAGATTACTCTCATTAATGTGTTTCAGAAATCAAGAAAAGTATGGACACGTATTAAATTACTTTTTCATCTTTCTGAAAT
>WBZT01000868.1_pt1 | contig 23492 bp, 14 predicted proteins | sample 5204241 | NCBI WGS metagenome assembly WBZT01 (sample SAMN12344358, study PRJNA552823) | activated sludge metagenome | biome: Activated sludge suspended growth; feature: Nitrification reactor; material: Wastewater; isolation source: activated sludge from nitrification reactor of wastewater...
TAATCGGTGCAGCAGCGGTGACCAAGGGTGGCGGCTCTGGCACGTTGGCCGATAAGGCAACGGTACAACCATGCGCGTCGGTGACCATTACCGAATATTGACCTTGTCCGATACCTCCTGCCGAGGGGCCTGTAGAAACGGACGGCGACCATTGATAAGCATAAGAACCGGCTCCACCTGTAACGCCGACCGAGATGCCGCCATCGGTACCACCATTACACGAGACCGGAATCACGTTGAGTACGGATCCCGACAGCATAGGCGGTTCGGTGATCTGCACATTCGAAGAACTCGTACAACCGTTCGCGTCCGTGATCAGCACGGAATAATTCCCTGATGATAAGCCGTTCACTTGCGCAGCGGTTGTACCGACGGGCGACCATTGGTATAGATATGGGGTAGTTCCTCCGCTTGCCGTGACGGTAGCGCTTCCGTTGTTCCCGCCGTAACACAGCACCTGGGTAACCGCGTTGATCGAACTGATCAAGGCGGGTGGTTCGGTGATGGCGATCGAGACCGTTGCTGCGCAGCCGTTGGCATCGCTGACGATCACCTGGTAGTTGCCGGGAGAGAGTCCGCTCGCAACAGCGCTGCTGTTGGTGATCGGTGACCAATTGAACGAGTACGGAGAAGTGCCTCCGCTTGCACTAACACTGGCAGTGCCGTCGTTCGCGCCCTGACAGGAAATCTGGGTGACTGGACCGTTGGCCGCAAACAGCGGTGTGGGTTCCTGAACCGTTGCGCTGACCATGGTCGTGCAGCCATGTGCATCGGTTATAGTCACCGCATACGTTCCGGCGAAGAGACCCGTGGCATTGGCTGTTGTATGTCCGCCGGCATTCCAGGCGTAGGTATAGGGGGTGACACCTCCGCTGGTGGTGACGGTAACCGCGCCGGTACCGGTACCGGCACACAGTGCATTGACCGACGAGGCGGACGCCTGTAGAGGTGGTGGTTCGGTGATGGTCACCGTTAATCCGCTGACGCAGTTATTGCCATCCCGAACGGTGAACGAATACGTTCCCGCGGCAAGTCCGGTAGCATTCAACCCTGTTCCGCCTGATGGCGACCACTGATACTGAAAAGGAGCAGTACCGCCGCTCACTTGCATAGTTGCCGCGCCCGTCATGGCTCCAGCGCAAAGTACCGGCACAACACTTCCGTTGGCCAAAGTAGGTCCGCCGATATTCGATACGGCCACCGATTGTATGAGGCGACATCCGTTCGCGTCGGTGATGACAACACTGTAACTACCCGCCGGCACGGAACTGATCGAAGAAGTCGTAGTGTTACCCGGACTCCAGAAGTAGGTGTAAGGCGCGGTTCCCCCTGCAGGTGTTACGGATGCACTGCCATTCGAAGCGCCGCAGGTAGCATCGACCGTAGCGACAGCGGCGGTCAGCAATGGCGGTTGCGTAATGGTCGCACTCGCAGTGCTGGTACAACCGTTAGCGTCGCGAATCGCGACGGTATAAATTCCCGCCGGGAGAAACGATGCCAGTGTATCTGTTCCTCCGGATGGCGACCATTGATAGGTATAAGGACCCGTTCCGCCGCTCACCGATACCGATGCAGCACCGGAATTGTCGCCATAACACAATGGGCTGTTTTGCACAGTGGGTGTTGCACTTAACAACGCGGGTTGGTTAATGACGACAAGTGCGGTATTGGAACAAGCATTCGCATCGGTGACCGTAACCGTGTACGAGCCTGCGGGTAATCCGTTGGCAGATGTTGAAACCGATCCGCCTGCTGACCAGTTATAGGTATAAGGTGTCGTTCCGCCGGTTGCAACAATCGTAGCACTACCGTCATTGCCACCATAACAAGAAACGTCTACCGGCGCCAGGACGGTCGTTTGCAAGAGCGGGGGCTCTTGGATGATGGCAGCGGTTACCGTTTGGCAACCCCGCGCATCGGTAATGCTGACGGAATAAGATCCAGCCGCCAGGCCGGTTACGTTAGCCGTTGTCGTCCCGATCGGTGACCATACATACTGATAAGGAGCGGTACCGCCGCTGACATTGGTCGAGGCGGTTCCGTTCTGGCCACCGTTACAACTCACGTTGGTGGTCGAGCCGACCGACGCAAGCAAGGCGTTCGGCTGAGTAATGGTGACGGGGACACTGCGTATGCAATTATTGGCATCCCGCACGGTGACGGTATAAGAACCGGCAGCAAGACCGGTAGCCGTAGACAGCATTCCCCCGGAAGGCGACCAACTGTAATCATAAGGAGCCGTACCGCCTCCCGCAGTCACCGTCGTGGTGGCGTTACTTCCACCATAACACGATACCGGTTGATTGGACGTGATACTGGCTGTCAGTGCTGGCGGCTGGGTGATCGCGACCGATTGCGTTGACGTACAACCGTGCGCATCCGTGACCGTCACGGTATAATTGCCTGCAACCAGAAGTGAAGCTGTTGCGGCATTGCCGGCTCCGTTACTCCATGAATAAGTATAAGGAGTTGTTCCTCCGCTAGCCGTCACTGTTGCCGTGCCGGTGTTTCCTCCGTTACAGGCAATATCGGTGCTTTGGATATTTTGCGACAGCGGCGCCGGCTCAGTGATCTCGACCACCACCGACGACTGGCAGTTGTTGCGGTCGCGGACGGTGATCGTGTAATTACCCGCCTGGAGGCCGGTGGCCGAAACTCCGGTCCCGCCGCCAGGCGACCATTGATAGGTAAACGGGGCTTGTCCGCCGGTCACGTTGATCGATGCGGATCCATTGGCACCACCGCTGCAAGCGACATTCGTATAACCCGCTACGGAAACAGTCGGTCCGCCGAGGTTCGATACCCCGGCCGCATCGCTAACGGTACATCCGTGCGCATCGGTGATAACAACGGAATAAGCGCCGGCAGCAATACCGTTGATCGTCGAGGTCGTTAGTCCACCAGGTGACCAGGTATACTGATACGATCCGGTTCCGCCGGAAGCGGCGACGCTCGCTGATCCGTTCGCGCTGCCGCATGTAGAAGGCGTCGTGCTCGTAGATGAGCTCAGGTTGGACGGTTGATTGACCACAACACTGGATGTGGTGGTGCAACCGTTGGCGTCGGTAACGGTCACGCTATAACTTCCGGCACCCAATCCGGTCACGCCTGCCGTGGTTGCTCCATTGAATGCCCATTCATAACGATAGGGAGACGTTCCGCCAGACGACGTCACCGTTGCACTACCGTTGGCATCCCCGAAACACAATAAGCTGACCGGTCCGTTGGTCGCGGCCGTTAGTGCCGGAGGTTGCGTTATCGTGACGGTTTGCGTTCGCGTACAGCCGTTCGCATCAGTAACCGTAACTGCGTAGTTACCGACAGAAAGTCCGGAAGCCGAAGATGCTGTCCCGCCGTTGGGTGACCAACTATAGGTATAAGGTGCGGTTCCACCCGAAGCGGTGATGGCCGCCGCGCCATCGTTGCCGTTTCTGCAAGAGACATTTGCCTGTGCTGCTATACTGATGGCAACAGGAGGTGGAGCGGTGAGAGTAGTCGATGCTGTGGTAGTACAGCCATAGGTATCCGTGATGGTGGCAGTATAGGTTCCGGGACCGAGGTTGCTGGCAGTTGCAGTAGTAGCGCCGCCAGGCGACCAGGCGTATTGATAGGGGCCTGTTCCGACGGGCAATGCCGTTGCAGTTCCGTTCACAGGACTTGAACAACGGGAATTGGTGGACGTGGCGGTCGCACTCAAAGGGGGGACCAGCACATCATAAGAATACGTCTGGAATCCCGCACTCGGACAGTTGTTGTCCTGCACCGTTACGGTAAAGCTGTACGGTTGCGGTCGTGCATCGGCGATGGTCGGCGTCCAGGAGAATGTGCCCACCGGTCTTGATGCTGCTGAAGGCGTGAAAGTCGCTCCGGGAATCGCATAGTTCCAGTTCATCGACACGGTTTGCGAAGCATTCGCATCGGCTGAGTTGACCGTAAAGTTCAAAGGCCGGCCCGGGCAGGCGACAATCTGGAAGTTGTTCGTACCGTTGATGCCGGTGGCCGTTGGCAACAGGTTACTGCAGGGGACGGTCCAGATCTGCATATCGCGGATCACACTGCCGACCAACACGCCGTTCCGGTATTCGCGGACAATGATGGCCAGCACGCCGACTTCCGTTTGCGTCGGGGCGACGGTAATATCGCCGCTTGCATCAATCGACATCGCGGGCGATGAAGAGAGTGGGCTGTTAGTCGTGTAACCGGCGTTGAATGTTACGTTCGTATTGGCGGCTGAGCGCGGAGTGATGAACGAATAGGTGATCGAATCACCATCGGTATTGTAAGCTCCGTGGTTGTAATGAAACACCTGTCCGATACACAGGAAAGAGACCGGGATGTTGGAGAATACCGGAGAAGAGTTGGTCGGCGCTGCGACGTTGTTCAACGTAGCCTCGACATAGAGGGCGGGAGATCCCGCGCAGGTTCCGCCGGCGAATACCAGCGTGGTGATAGCACAATTCCGGCAGCAGATGGAATAACCGAATCGCCAGTCGGTGCATTGCGCCGGCAGCGTAACATTACCGCGGTATTCCCATTTCTGAATACCCGGATAGGTGCCACCCGCACAAGTGGTCACCGAGGTGGAACAGGCTTGTGAGATCTCCTGCCCGGTGCCCGGAACTTTATTCAGCGTAACACTCAGGTTATAGCCGCAACTGGCGGAGGAGTAACTGACGGAAACGTTGTTCGGGGCCGCGATGCCAGAACAATCGCGGTACAGGGTGAGATTGAGTTCGAACGTATTACCGCTGATCCATCGGTAGGTGATATCCGCACCGCTGATGTGCGTGGCATACGAAGCCAATGGGAAGGTGAGAAAGGCGAGGAAGATCATCAAACTGCGACAACCAGTCGCAAGGGATGCCCGGAGAAAAAGTCGAGGATGCATTTCCATTCAAATAAAAATTTAGCCGACCGTCGGCAGGAAACTGGCGTTCAAGCCACCGAACCCACTTCGGATAGTTACAATAAAGACGAAACGCACCATGATTCGTTAGCGCATTTCCCTCGGCTTACTTTCAGTCCATACCCGATATTGCAGGAGGAGAAACGCGTTGAAATGAAAAACACAGCCGGGTTGCGGATCATCCATGCCTCCTGTAGAGCGTCTGTAGAGAGATTTTCTTACAAAAACCCAGGCATCCCGATACCCGTTGGCCCGAAGCGGGACGGCTCCGGTCAGAAATAAATCGGCTTAAGTCTTACAGTTTTTCAACCAGTACCCGCGAAGAGTGTTTCGGATGCCAGGAAACGGGTCTGATCGCCGGAAATCGAAAGCTGAACGATCTCCACCCGCCCTGGAGCAGAACGGAAAACCATTCTTCTCAATCCGGACGAATCAATAACTTTACTTTTTAGCATTATCCGGATGGCTCGAGCCTCCTATTACCTTATCAACGGCATCACCAGCTACCGGGTACTGGCGGCTCCGGTGCTGGTGTGGCTGATCTTCACCGGTGAGGAGGATTGGTTCAAATGGCTGCTCGGGATCAGCTTCTTCACCGACCTCATCGATGGCTACCTTGCTCGCCGCTTTCATGTTGAAAGCGTTTGGGGCAGCCGGCTCGATTCGGTGGGTGATGACCTTACCGTATTGGCAGGATTCATCGGGATGTACGTGTTCAAAGGGGTATTCTTTCACGACCATCTCTTCTACTTTATCTTCCTGGGCGGTATGTTTCTCGTACAAACCGCCATCGCATTGATCCGCTTTGGCAAGACGACCAGTTTTCACACCTATCTTGCTAAGCTCTCCGCCATACTTCAAGGGTGTTTTTTCATTTTACTCTTTTTGTTGCCCACCCCGGTCTACCCGTTGTTTTATACCGCTGTCACCTTCACTTTCTTTGAATTGGCTGAAGAGATCATCATCACGTGCTATCTAAAGACATGGCGCACCAATGTAAAAGGTTTGTACTGGGTGCTGCGGGGGAACGTCAATCCCTGAATTTCAACAATCCTGCAGCATCCGGGGCTCCACACCGGAACCTTGGAATAGGTTAAGGGAACGGGATATGATGGCCGATCCCGCGTACGCCTTACCCGGGATGATTTTATCAAAGGTTCCGAATCCTGTTTCGTCCTCTTCCAAGTCATTTCCCGCCAATTATCCGGTCAACCCGCCACTTGTTCAGGCGGGATCCACACCCCGCTTCCTAAGGCAGTATCATTACAACAGATTACAACAACAAACCGCTCGACACGAGCAACCACAACAAGAAAACACAAACCCTCCATACTCCACGCCATGAAAACCTTGTCCCACCTCCGCCTCGCCGCCGCACTGCTTGCACTTGCTACCACCGGCCTTACCAGTTGTACCAAAGAGGATGGTTTCGAACCCAGCCAAAGCGCCGGCATCCGCGACCTTCGTGCTGATGCAGGAACCGCCGAAGACCGCCGCCGCAATGACCTTCCTTTTGATGCACGCGACACCAAATCGATCCATGACCAGGGAGCGCTCGATTTCACTCCTGCCTTACACGGAGAACTGGATGCCGACGATGTTGTCATGATCCAGATCGATAAGTCGGCGCTTGCCGGAAAAGCCGCATACAAACTGATGGTTTCCAAGAAAGGCATCGTTCGCTTCCTCGGCCTTCACGACACCGCAGTTCCCCAGGCTGAATTGAGGCTCAGCGGCAGCCAGCTCCAGCAACTGGAACAGATAGCAAAGGACCATGCCATCTCGACCGCTATCGGAAGCGAAAAGGACCAGGAAGTTGCAGTTTGCTACTTCTTCAGTAAAGCCGGCAACCAATCCGGCAAGCAAGCACTCGCTACTTCCGGTCGTGACTTCCAAAACATCGAAGCAGAAGTTTTGGGCGCTATCGGACTCGACAAGCTCCTCCTCGGCAACACATTTGCAACTCTCCATGACTGACGAGCTTTTCTGAAATGACACACACCTGCCCCCTTCCGGTGAATCCGGAGGGGGTTTTTGCTGAATTAATCACTCGTTTGCACAAACAATCCCTTCTATCGATCTTGTCACTTCATCCACTACACTTCGATCCAATGAAAAATCGCTACGCGCTTCGGCTCATCCAGGTCTTCCTATTGCTGTTGGCAACGGAATCTTCGCTGGCCCAATGGCAACCGTTGAATGGCCCCTTCTCGGGATATGTCTCGTCCATCGCCTCGGACAACGATTACCGATATGCCGGTACCCGCGGCGGCGGATTCTTCCGCTATACCGATGTCGCCGGAACCTGGTCCCGAGTCAATTTCGATCTGCTTTATTATGATTACTATGACCTCCTCATCAGCAACGATACCATTTTCGCTGCAACCAATAATGGAGTTGCTTATTCTACGGATCAAGGCGTAAACTGGACCCTTTCCAACAACGGGATCAACGATGCCGTTTCCGAAATCCTCTTACTAAACGGCATTTACTATGCCGCTAGCGGTTATAGCGGCGTTTTCGTTTCAACGGACGGCGGTATGAACTGGAATCCCTCCAACAACGGACTCACTACACTTACGCTCTATGACATTGAGCATGACGGCAACGATCTGTATGTTGCCACCGACGGAGAGGGAGTGTTTAAGTCAACAGATGGCGGCGCGAACTGGATTGCAGTAAACAACGGCATCACCGGCACGATCGCGCAGGCAATTTCCGCGGGCGGAGGATACATCTTCGCGGCCATTTCATCCGACGGAGTTTATCGCTCCTCCGATCAGGGCGCGAACTGGGAACCCGCCAACACCGGCATGCCGACAGTTTATTATTTCCCCGCCATGGAATACTACGGCTCGGAACTTTACGTCGGCACCTACGGCTATGGTTTCTGGAAAACTTCCGACAACGGCGACAACTGGACGGAGATTAACACCGGCATCCTCAATCCGCAGGGATATTCCGTGTATTCAGAGAATGGAAATCTCTGGGCCGGTTCCGGTGCAGGCATCTTCAAGTCCACCAACAGTGGAACCAGTTGGACCGATATGTCAGACGGTATGCTGGCGGCGCAGGTTACACGAATTGTCCAAACCGGAACCTCATTGATCTGCATTCTCGAAGACGGCGGATTGGTCCGTTCCAGCGATGGCGGAGCTAACTGGTCGAGCAGCAATACCGGTTTCACGGAAGTGAACCAACAGGATCTCTATGTGTACGGCAGCAAGATCTTTTGCGGAACCAACTATTCATCCGTCTATGTTTCTACGGACGATGGCGCGAGCTGGTCGCCATCCGGCAACGGCATCACCAATCCCAATATCGGATGTTTCACTTCGTATGGAAACAAACTCTTTGCCGGATCCATCGGCGGAGGAGTCTATTTCTCGGACGACGACGGCGCGAATTGGTCAGAAGTGAACAATGGCCTCACCACCCAGGTCATCTCCTCGCTGGCCAATACGGGAACAGAGGTTTTCGCAGCCACGTATTCTGCCGGTGTCTTTCGTACTACGGATGACGGAGCAAACTGGAATGTCGTTAACAATGGTCTGACCAACCTTTCGGTATTCAGCCTGGTGTCCCTGAACGGCAACCTCTACGCCGGAACCAACGGCGATGGCGTCTTCATGTCGGATGACGGCGGCGCCAACTGGTCACAGATTAACAACGGATTGGGTTCTTTGTATATCCGACGACTCTATTCGGATGGCACCTACCTGTATTCCTGCTCCGATTTCGCCGGTATCTTCATCTCCGGCGATGGCGGTCTAACCTGGGAGGAATTCAACAACGGGCTCGTCAACACCAACCTTTATGATGTGGTCAGCGACGGCGTCAACCTGATTGCCGCCACTGCAGGCGCTTCGACCTGGATGCGGCCGGTCAGCGATTTTACGGGGCTCGGTTCCATGAACGATTCCAAATCGTCAGTTCGGCTGTTTCCCAATCCTTCCAGCGGCCGGTTTACCATCAAAGGCTTGCCCGCTGAGGGATCTTCCACCATCACGCTATACGATCTCACCGGCCGCGAATTCCGGCGTGTCGTCACACAAGGCGAACAGCAGTGTTCGTTCGACGTCGAGGATCTGCCAAAAGGGAGCTACATCGTGAGTATCCTTAGCGACCGGCTTGTTGCTATTTCTGTGCTGGTCTTGAATTGATCTGTAGGAAAATGTATGAGGGGCGGTCGTGAATAACGACCGCTCTTCTTTTTATATCGGTCGAAACTAAATTCTCTTAATCGTATACGGTTAACGTTTTCGCAAATTCAACGTGGTGTGAATCAACCCTGGCATCCATGTGCATCAGCCGATTACTACTCGGAAGCAATGCATAAACGGTCGCTGATTCCTCGTAGTTAGAAAAGCCTCAGGTATTCAGCCTTGGTAGCATTGCAATAAATCAACTCCCATTATCCGGGTGAAGTGTCAGCGAAAAAGGCTGGTGTAAGGAATAATTGCAGATTGAAGATTATTCCGGGCAGTTCTTCGACATATTATAGGCGGTGAATTGGGTCCATTTCAATAAAATCCCCATCATCATACAAATTCATTAGTCCGCCTTTTCACAATACAGATTGCTGCATTGACACATCCGGAATGCATGATCGCCGAATATAATTGAGCTTCGGCCCATCGGGAAGCTACTTTGCCCACGTTAAATCAGCTTCATTCGATGCATTCACACAACTACACTTCTGCAATGAAAACACTTCAAAACGATCGAAAAGATCGATCTCGGACAACCATGTCCGGAAGGATGCAACAACTGGCCTTCCTCCTGTTGGGACTGATCCTTTTTAGCGGAAAATCATCGCAAGCCGGCGCGCTGCATGATTTTACAGCATCGGACGCTGCGGTCAACAATATGCTGAACCGCTTCGACGAGAAAATCTATTTCACCCGCAACCAGGGGCAGTACCGGCAGGGCGTCCTTTTCAAGGCGGATTTCCCGCTCGGCCAGGCGATCGCTACCCCGCAGGGGATGCTGATCAAAGCCTACGATCCCGCTTCTGTTGAAGCTCGACGTGAAGATGGTGAACGCATTGAACAAGAGATCCATGACGGGCTTCCGGCACGTGCGCTGAACGTCAATCTGCGCGGACACGGCTGGATGATGCGATTCCTCAACAGTTCGGCTTCGATGAAAGTGGAAGGACGAGACGCACACGGTGACCCGATGAATTTCTTCATGGGAAACAAGTCTGCAGTGGGCGTTCAGAGTTTTCAGGAAGTGTGGTACCGGAATGTCTACCGCAACGTGGATGTCCGCTACTACCCTGCCGAAGACGGCACAATGGAATATGACATCATCTGCAAACCGGGGTTTGATGCTTCCCGCATTGCGGTATCGTTCGACGGCTTAAAGGAACTACAGGTGATAGACGGACGACTTGTGCTCGCGACATCTGTCGGTGATATCGCGGTTCCCGCTCCGGTTGCGTATCAGCAGATCAACGGTCAGCGGGAATTCGTCAGCGCAGCCTATACGGTTCAAACCAACATTCTCCGATTCCAGCTTGGTAAATACGATCCGGCTTATCCGGTCATTATCGATCCGATCGCGCTCCGTTGGGCGACCTGGGTGAATACGAACTCGAGTAGCGACAACCACGGCCACTGCATCTGGGTAGATCCTACCGATGGAGCCATCTACATGGTAGCCCGAGTTGTTGGCACTACTGACGAGATCACAGTAGGGGCATTCGATGAAACGGCCAATGGTAATCTTGATATGATCGTCGGAAAATATCTGGAACCCTCCGCGGTAGGCCAATCTGGTACGCGTGTATGGCAGACGTATCTTGGCGGCAGCGGCGATGACAATCCTTATGCGATGGAACAGGGTCCGGATGGCAATCTATACATTACCGGTTACACCTCCAGCTCGAATTATCCGCTGATCGGCGGTGGCGCGTTTACGGGTAGCAGCGTCGACCAGCGCGGTCAAACCGTCAACAACATATTCGTCACCAAGATCACGCCAGATGGAGCTTCTATCAAAAGCGCCGTGATCGGTGGCAACCAGGATGAAGGTTCCTTCGACATTCGTCTTGATGCAACCGGCAACCCGGTGGTTTGCGGCAACACGCGCAGTACGAATCTGGCCACCCTGTACAGCGGTTCAGGTGCTTCGAACAGCAATGCCGGCAACGCGGATATCCTGATCTTCAAACTCAATCAGGACCTTTCATCGGTACAGTGGATGAAGAACTATGGTGGAAGTTCTGCGGATGTTGCCACTATCATGTTGCTGAACAACACCAACGGCGATCTTTTTCTCGGCGGTTATACCAACTCTACCAACTTCCCGGTCAGCAACGCGCGCCAGTCAACACTCGCTGGCAGTCAAAGCGGTATTCTCCAGAAACTTGACGGGAACGGTAACGTAGCCTGGTCGTCTTACTTCCAATCGGCCAGCAACCGCAGCACCTCGATCCTCTGCATGGAGTTCAGCCTGCTGAAAGACCAGTTATATTTCGGCGGTATCACAACAGGCCTCGCCGCTTCGAATATCTCCTCTTTCGGAGTACTCGACAATACGCAGAACGGCAGCAACGACTTCTTCGTCTGCCGCATGGATACGAACCAGAATTTTGTCGCATCGACGTACCTCGGCGGCACCGGTAGTGAGGGAAACATGATGGGTCTGAACACAGACCAGAATAACGACGTGTACATCTTCGGTTACTCCGGCAGCAGCGACTTTCCGGTCAGCGGCCTGCCGAACACGCCTTTGCAGACTACTAACCTGGGAAGCAACGACAAGACATTTACCAAGATCAACTCCGATCTTTCATCATTGGTGTTCAGCACCTACTACGGCGGCAGCAACGACGACTATGATCCGGTAGGAGAACGCGGCATCAAATTCTCCAACTGCCGTATCTACACGATCGTAACCTCGGGTAGCAACAACATCCCGCTGACCACCGGCGCACTGAACACCACGAAGAACAGTAACGTGGGCCTCTACGAACCCGGGCTGGTCGTCTGGGCCAACCCTCCGGATCTGCTGGGTAATTCGATCACCGGCACGCAGGGTATTTGTGCAGGTAACACGCCGGGCGACCTGAGCGGCTCTGAACCGGCCTATGTACTTCCAGAAATCTCCCGTAACGGAACCGGCTCTAGCTATCCTTCACTTGGCTCTGCAGCCACCTACCAATGGCAGATCAGCACCGACAGCGTTACCTGGAATGACATTCCGGGAGCTACTTCCCAAAACCTTCTGGGAAGCCAGATCGGGCCGCTCTTTGAAAAGACTTTCTTTCGCCGGATTATCGGTGGTGACGCATGCATCCTTGCCGGGGTTGCCGACCAGGTTGTTACCGTAAACATCGCAACCGCCGCCGGAACTGTAACCAACCTCCGTTGTTTCCAGGATGCGAGTGGCAGCATCACCGCTACTTCGAACGGTGTGGCTCCCTTTGATTATCTCTGGAGTGATGGACAGACGACTGAAACCGCGACGGGCTTGTCGGCTGGAAATTACAGTGTCACGGTAACGGACCTTAATGGCTGCAGCGCGACTGCCAGCTTCACGCTGACCGAACCTGATCTGCTCACGGTGAGCGCCACCGGTTCGACTGTTACCTGTACCAGCGGCCCGGGTGAAGCAACCGCATCTGCACTGGGAGGAACGCCGGGATATAATTTCTACTGGAACTCCTCTCCCGCTCAAACTTCCGCTACTGCCACCAATCTCTTACCGGGCGTCTATACAGTTGTGGTGACAGATGCCAACCAGTGTTCCGCCACCTCATCTGCAACCGTAAATGAAAGCGATCCGATTGTCGCGACGCTCAACAGCACGCCGGCCACGTGCAATGCTGCAGACGGTGTGCTCGAAGTGATCGTGACTAGCGGTACCGCCCCCTTCACTTACGCCTGGAACCCAAGCGTCAGCACGGGTAGCGTTGCCAGCGGACTCACCCCCGGTTTCTACGAAGTCTCGGTTTCTGACGCCAACGGATGCAGCACCGTGTTGAACGCCTTCATCAATGCTACAGGCGTAAACGCCTTTGCCGTATCTCAGACCGATGCAACCTGCTCAAACGGCGATAACGGTTCGGCAACGGTAGGCGGTTCCGGCGGCATCGCTCCGTATTCCTACCTCTGGATGCCGATCGGTGACACGACCGCTACGGTCAACAACCTTGCGCCCGGAACGTATACGGTCATGGTCAGCGACTATACCGGTTGTCCGGCCTACGTCCAGGTCGCGATCGGATACCAAAACCGCGCCCAGCTTGTTGAACTCGGCAACGACGTCGTGGAATGCCTCGGCATGAACGTCACGCTGGACGCCGGAGCCGGATTCCAGTCTTATCTCTGGAACACGAACGAAACGTCGCAGGCGATCAATGTCGGTACAGCCGGCAACTACTCTGTCCTCGCAACGGACGTCAACGGCTGTGAAAGCCTCGACGCCCTCAACGTTGACTTCATCCAGTGTCAGGTCACCCGTGCGGCCATTGCGATGACGAACGACCGCGTCACGGTGTTCCCCAACCCTGTGCATGATCGTCTTGAGATACGTTCAAAGAATCTTGCAGCCGGCAACGTGACGATCCGCCTGTCGGATGCCCTCGGCAAGACCGTTCAGTTCTCCGAAGAAACCGGCGGTGAATCGTACAGCAAGACCCTGGACCTTCACCAACTCAAACCGGGTGTGTACTTTCTCCACATTCGCAATGGCGGGAACGACGAGTATGTGAAAGTGGTCGTGGAATAAGAACAACAAATAATTCAAATAATGAGAAAGCGCCCGGAATACCGGGCGCTTTCCTATTTCATTCATGAACCATTCAGGCCGATTCGGTACTAACCCGAGGGTTCTTACGCACATATAACTTCAACCCCACCACCTCAGCGATTCGCTTTGCCAGAACGTCTCCTCCCTCGCTGAAGGGCCAGACATACAACCACCGAATCGCATGGTCCCGTCGAATGGCCCGGATAGCGGCGAGCGACACCTGCTGCGCCAGGCCTTTTCCTCTGAACTCCGGTAACACCAGAGCCGAACACAGGTATAAGGCGTCAACGTGTTCGCCAGGATGAGTCCGGTCCAGTAATTCGCGTTCTCCAATCTTGTGATCAAAAAACAAGTCCATCGTTTCCCGGGTTGTGGGGATCAGCAGGATCCAAACGACCGGTCCATCTCCTTCAACATGCTCGGACAAGGTCGCAGGATGCAGGGACTGCAACCGCTCGATGACGGCTTCGTCCACATCCAATTGATCAGGATCGGTTCGAGCCGAAAACACCTCTCCGGCAAGGCGGATCATGCGACCCAGGTTAACAGACTTCATGCGACCGGCTTTTGAGCGAACGTTCAAAGGTAAATGTCCGCACGTACCTTTACGTCGTTCAGAAGGCATCACGACCACCGGGGTCCGCCGGACCGCTGCAAGAACCTAACGACCTCATCCGCACACCCATGAAAAAAATCACCTGCACGACGGGCCAGGATTGTATTGTCTAACCATCAAAATCTGCCAACTGAAACGATTAGTGATACGACTTTTTGTTACCTGAACCCCCTGGATCCGGTACCGATGACCAACTAAGCCTGATCGGCACGGGCACTAAACCGGCATACGCAACACATTGAAACCCCATAGTCACCTGCACAGCGCCGCGAAAGCGGGGTTCCGTGCAACTGCGGCTTCATTGTCCGTCCTCCGGACGCAACGAAGCCTTAGTTGTTATAAGCTGGCCTTCTGTCTGTCGAGGTTGCAGAGTTGTTGTCTGCCGTTGGTTTTACTGTAATTGTCGAGCTGCGTATGTGTCGGCTGTGGGTAGCGGTTTTAAAAATTTAAGAAGGGAAGGAAATTTTAAAAAAATAATTTTTCTTTGGGGGTAAAGGTGTAAGCTCTTTTGCAATTTTTGGTCTGTGCGTTGGCTTGTGCGAATTGCAAATGTGCTTACGCCTGTGCGATGGCTAAACTGTCTTACATATAAATCACCATTACATTAATTGACTTGTTTTCTTTCAACTCAAAACTTGCTTTTGAAAAATTAGGTCTGTTTGTCAAGCCAATTGATTGAAAATTTGAGAAACCAATACCTTCTATCGGTAAAATAAATCCTTTGTCAATTTTGCCATTTTTGTTTTCATCGTGTAAAATGTTAACAGCATATTTACCTGATGGAATATTTTCAATAGTAATTGTTGATGAACCATTCACAATTTCGCCTTTTACAATTTTGTAATAGTTTTCATAATCTTCATCTGGGATTGAGCCGTCTTTGTTATAAAGTGCAAATTGAACCACGCCTTTTTCATTCCGTAAATTCTTCACCTCAATTGCTAAGGAAAATGTTTTTGCATTCGGTTTGGCAAATGAATAAAGTGTGAGTGAAAACGAAAATGCGAGTAGTGTTATGATTGTTATTTTCATTTCAATTATTTTTTACGATTTATTTTTTCTTTCGTTGTGTCAACTAAATAATAGACCATAGGCACTAAAAACACGGTCAAAATTAAAGATGATAGAAGTCCGCCAATGATTACCCAAGCAAGTCCGTTTTTCCATTCTGCTGCTGTTCCTGTTGCCATTGCAATGGGAAGCATACCAACAACCATTGAAAGAGTTGTCATTAGGATTGGTCGCATACGACCTTTTCCTGCAATGATTAAGGCTTCTTTAAAATGTTTACCTTCTGCTTTTAATTGATTGGTAAAATCGACAATTAGAATAGCGTTTTTGACCACTAAGCCCATTAGCATAATTAAACCCAATAAGGCGAATAAACTTAAATTGCTTAACGACAAATTCAAAGCGAAAAACGCCCCAATTGCTGCAACTGGTATAGAAAACAAAACTACAAATGGATAAACAAAACTGTCATACAGTGCTACCATAATCAGGTAAATCAGCAAAAACGAAATGAGTAAAACAGAACCTAATGCTCCAAAACTATCATTCTGTCTTTTGATGTCACTTCCCCAAGTCATTTGTATTCCGTTTGGCAATGGATTTTCTTTGAGATATGCTACTACATCGTCTGCTACTGTTCCTGATGGTCTGCCTAATGCGTCTGCTGTCAAAGTAACAGCAGGTTGTCGGTCTTTTCGTTCTAATAATGACGGGGAATTGTCTTGCTCTACGCTTGCAAATTGTGAAACTTCAACTGGTATTCCCATTGGGTTAATGATAGAAAGTTGTTGAACATCCTCAAAATTTTGTCGGCTAAATTCAGCTAACCAAATTCTCACAGGATATTCTGTTCCGTTTTCGGTTAGGGTAGCATCATCATTGCCTGTAAACGCTGTTCTTAGGTTCAATCCAACATAAGCGGTAGTTAAACCTAATCGTTGCATTTTATCTTTGTCGGGAATTATTTTGTATTCGGGACTACCTGCTTCAACTGATAAGCGAATGTTATCCGCACCAGGCATTTTTTCAATAATCGCTTTTAATTCGTTTCCGCTTTTCATCACTTGATTTAAGTTGCTTCCGCTTAATGTAATTTCAATTGGGGCGGAACGAGGTATTAAACCCAGTGCAGCCATTGAATAATTTATGCTCGGAAATTTTGATTTCAAATCTTCTCGCAGGGATTTCATAAATGTTTCGGTAGACAAATTATGCAGTTCCTTCTTAGATTTTAATTGAATGGTAAATTCTGTTTTGTTTGCAGAACCAACACCCAAACTTCCAATACCTGTGCTTGGTCCACCAATATTGCTGAATACTGTTGCTACTTCAGGTTGTTGAATAATGTATGCTTCAATTTTTTGAGCAATTAAGTTGTTCTGTTGTATAGATGTGGATTTATCAAACTCTAAAGCCATTCTAAATTTGCCTTGGTCACCTGTTGATATTAATTCTTTACCTATGATGCCTTGCTTCATAATGCCTAAAGTCATTACAAAAAGCAACAAAACAATTCCTGTGAAAATTAATTTATGGCTTAAAACCCATTCTAATTGTCTGCCATACCAATTGGTGAAATTTTCTAATTGATGCTCAAACCAAAGCAAGAAACGATTGAAAAAAATAGTTGGTTGTAAATCTTCTTTCTTTCCAATACGTGAAGCCAACCAAGGTGTAAGAGTAAAACCAACCAATAAACTGGTGAGTGTTGAAGTTACTACAACTACCGAAAATTGTTTGAGCATATCTGCAACAAACACTTGTAAAAAAAGAATTGGTAAAAATACCACTACGTCAACTAATGTAATTGACAATGCAGCAAAGCCAATTTCCATACGACCATCCATTGCAGCGGTTCGTTTATCTTTTCCCTTGTCTAAATGTTTTTGAATATTTTCTAATACTACCACTGCATCATCGACCAAAATGCCTATGATTAAAGACATTGCGAGTAAGGTCATTAGGTTAAGCGTGTAGCCTAAAAGCCACATTACTGCAAACGCTGTAACTAAAGATGTTGGAATTGCAACGATAACAATTAATGAGTTTCTAAAACTTCTTAGAAATAATAGCATAACCAATGAAACCAATATCACCGCTAATATCAAATCAAAAACAACTGAATTAACTGCTGCAATAGTGTTGTCTGTGCTATCGTCTGCAATAATAAATTCTACACCTGAACTCGCATTTTGTTGCTCAATGGATTTGAATTTTTCACGAACTAATTTTGAAACATCTACAGCGTTTGCATCTCCTTGCTTTTTCAATAAAAGACCGATACCGTTTTTGCCATTGTAACGACTGATAGAAGTTGTTTCTTTTATGCCATCAATAACATCTGCTACATCTTTTACATAAACAGGACTGCCCATTACAGGCATCGCCACTTGAACATTTTTAATATCTTCTAATGATGTAAATTTTCCGGTTAAACGAACGGAATTGTTTTCTTTTTCGGTTAGCACTTTACCGGCAGGTAAGTCTAAGCCCGAACGATTAATTGCTTCAACAACCTGAACCATTGAAATTTTATACAATTTCAGTTTGTCCTGATTTATTTTTACCTGAATTTCTCTTTCTTCTCCTCCTAAAACGGTAATCTCTGCAACGCCTTTTATTTGTTGAATTTGTGGCAGATAATCATCTTTCATTTTTTGATAAAACTCAGTAGTAGATAAATTACTTGTTGCACTAATTGACATTATAGGCAAATCATTTGGCGAAACTTTACTCATTACAGGACTTAAAACATCCTGTGGTAAATCTTTACGAATGTTGTCAATGTAGCGTTGTGCGTCTTGCATTGACTTATCCAAATCTGTCCCGTATTTCAGATTGGCTATGATGATTGAGGCATTTGGCAACGATTTAGTAACCAAGTAATCTACACCCTCCAAGTTGGATAAAGCATCTTCAATTTTTCGTGAAACAGATGTTTCTACTTCGTTGGGTTCAGCACCTGGATAAACAGTTTTAATTACAACTACTGGCTGATTAAAATCAGGCATTAATTCGTAACTCAAATTTTTATACCCTATAAAACCTAATAAAGTAAATACGCTGAAAAGCACGATTATCAGCGAAGGGCGTTTGATTGATATTTCTGTAATATTCATTTTTGCTGATTTTATTTAACAGTTACATTTGCACCATCAAAAAGATTGATGAAGCCATTCGTTACAATTACTTCACCTTCATTTAATCCATTTGAAACAACTGCTTTATTCTTTATCTTATTTGATATAGTGATGTTTTGCAAAAGGGCTTTGCCATTTTTCAATATGTAAACTTGCGGTTGATTTTCAGAACCTACGATTGCTGACGCTGGAATAATAATGCCCCTTCCTAGTTTATCACTTTTTAAATTCACTTTACCAAACATCCCTGATTTTATTTTCAAATCTGATGTGTTATATACAGTAAACTGAACTGGAAAACTACTGCCCATATTTGCTTTACTACCTATCATAGTGGCTTTCCCCGTTAATAGAATATCAGGATAAGCATCTACTACTACAGGATAGCTTTGATTTAATTTGAATTTGCTTAACTCATTTTCGGGAATATTTACAGTGAATTTTAAATTTGTAATGTCAGTTATTTGAAGCAATGGAACTCCGGGTGCAGCGAATGCTCCTTCTTCACTTAGTTTTGCCGTAACTACTCCGCTAAAAGGTGCTTTAACTGTGGTTTTGTTTATCTGCTCCAACAAAGTGGTTTTTTGCACTTTTGCAGATTTCAAACCTAACTCTGCTTTCTCTAACTGAATGCCTTGTATGGCATCTGCTTTAGCTAAAATGGTATAACGATTTACATCGGCTTCCAAGCCTTCAATTTGCACTTCAATAGTTTGCAGTTGCAGTTTCAATAATGAGTTATCCAACAGCACTAATGATTGTCCTTTGTTTACAATACTTCCAACATCAACTAAAATGGTGTTGATTTTTCCTTGTAATTCGGCACTTATTTTCGTTTCCTTATTAGGTTCAAATGTTCCTGAATAAGAAAATTCAGCGTTCACATTTTCCAATTGCAATGTATCTACCTGAACATTTATAGCTTGTTCTTTATCGTATTGATAAACTTTGCCTTGTGTAATTTCTTTGTTGGTTTTTAGCTTAAAAACAACAAGGACAACGATTGCAACAACTGCAACAATTCCTATTATTTTTTTCCAATTCATTTTCATTGTTTTAATTCTTTTTAGAAATATTTCCAGTTAGTTTTTTTAGTTCTAAATCTGCTTTTAGATAATCAATTACTGCGGAGAGGTAAGTTTGTTGTGCTTCACGTAAAGCATTGTCAGCAAGCAAAACATCTGTTAGGTTTGCTGTTCCTTGTTTTTGTTGAAGAACAGTTTGTTCGTATATAGTCTCTGCTAACTGGATTTGTTTAGTAGTGGTTTCGGCTGTCTGTTGAGCAATCTTTCTTTGCAGTTTTGCATTTTCAACCTGCATATTATTTTGTTCGGTAAGTAAGCTGAATTGAAGCTCATTATTTTGGAATTCAATCCTTTTCTGATTTATTTTCCGTTGCGTAACCGTTCCGTTAAATAAAGGATAGGAAATCTGAATACCTGCAAAACCAATCGGATAAAAATCAAGGAAAGAAGTAGGTTGTCCATTATAACCAAAGCCCGTTGTTCCATACATTCCAATCAGATTTAGCGAAGGCAAATACCTTGATTTATTGAGTGTGTTGAGTTCACTCGACAATAAGCGGTTTTGAGTTTTTATGATACGAATATCTAAAGTTGATGAAGGTGTATATTCATTTGTATTTTGATATTGAATGTTCGCTTCAATTTGTAGATTTTGTTCAATGGAAATACCCATTGCAAATTTCAAAGCATTTAGAACTTGTTCATATTTACTGCTTATATTTTCCTTTTGCGTGGTTAATTGTGATACTTGCAATTTTACCTTGCTTACATCTGTTCCTTTAGCAAGTAATTGTTCATTGAGCAGTTGCATATTTTTTAGAAGTAGTTCTGCATTAATCAGGTTGCTGTCAATAAAAGTCAACTGATGATGCAAAATTTGTCCATTGTAATACAGGTTTGAAATTTCAAAATAGATTTGCTCTTCTGTTCTTTGATATTGCAAGTCTGTCAACTCCGAGGCTATTTTAGTAGTTTGAATAGCTCCATAAACTTGTGGACTATACAATGGCATTGAAAGTTGCAAGTTGGCGTAGATGTTGTGCGGAACACCAAATTGGGCTTCTTTAAACTGTCCTTCAGGTGCTGTCGGATTAAAAGTCGACAAAGGCATTAATTGATAGGGCAGGTTTGTAAAATATTTGTAATCGGTATTGGCTGTTACTTTCGGAATTAAATTCGCTTTGGCTTCTTTTTCTCTTTGTTCACCAATAGCAACATTGTTTCTACTCATTTGCAGGTTTTTATTGTGAACCTGTGCTGTATCAATACACTGTTGCAGTGTCCAAACTTGGGCTTGAGCTGTATGAACCCCTATTAAAAGGAATAGTAGAAGCAACTTTTGTATGTGAATATTTACTAACTTCATTGGTCAAATTTTTTTACTTGATGAGTATTAATTGACTTTCAATAATTCCATCTACCCAATGTTTTACCATTGGTTCAATGTTTATAAAGTCACCCGATAATAGTTTTTCTTTTATCCCTTTTTCATTTTCAAAAATCACTTCTCCTTTCACACAAATCAAAAGTGCTGGTGTTTTGGTAATATGCTCTTTTAATTTCTCGCCTTGCAAAATTTGTATGGCAGTTGCATTGCCCAGTTCACTTTTAAAAAGAGAAGTTGCTGAAACTGGTTTTTCTAGAGTATGTAATTCTTTTATGTTCATTGGAAGTATTGATTAAATGCTGTGAATGAAGTTTGAATATTTTGAAATTGTTTTTCTGCTTCGGTTTCGTCTTTAGCTTCTGAAAGTTCTTTTACCAAATCAATGTAGGGCAATAACCACTTATGCAGTTCATCGTGTGCTTTGCCTTTCATTGTGCAATTAGAGGTAAGTAAATTAATGTTGGATTGTAATTGTTTTGATAATGACTTGTAATCTTTTTGCTCAACCTTAGCAAAGGAAATAACATCGTTTTCCATATTACGAATATGAGTTATCATATTAGCATCAACTTCCCATTTTTCACCATTGTTAAGTTCGATGTTTTGTATTTCAGCGTTGTGCTGATGTTCTTCGTGAGTAACGGTTTCGGTTTGCTCTTTTGATTTTTCGTTAGAAGTATTGCCACAACTGAAAAGGAACAAACTGATTACTGGAATTAAAATCGTTATCTTTTTCATAATTTCTTTTTTGTTATTGTGAAATATGCAATGATTGCAAATACAAGGGTCACGGAAATTCTAAAAATCATTGCACCGATGGTTTTTGTTTCATAAATACCACCTGAACTTGCGTGAATTTTAAGACCGACAAAAGCTGTTATTAGAATAAGTGTTGAAATTCCTAAAAGCGAAGTAGTCCATTTCTTGTTTTTAATAAACCCATAAGCAGCGAATAGGTAAAGAATGCTACTGATGAAGTTTGACCAAACCACAAACAGAACATAATTACCCTCTTTGGCTCTAATGCCAAACAAATCAAATATAACAGATGTGCTTAGGAATAATGTCAGCAAACCAAACCCTGCTAAAATCGTTGTTAATAAATAGGGGATTATTTTTTTCATTTTTCTAACATTTTCAGAAGTCCGTTTAATACATTTTTTCCATCATTTACTAAATTGGATTTGTTACCCGAAAGCTTCCATTTTAAAACAACCATTCGCATACTCCCCATAATAATTGTTGTAATAGTGTCAGCTCCCAATAGCTTTCCATAAACACCTTCGTTTTGTCCTCTTGTAATAAGTGCGTTAATGTTGTTTTGCATCAGAGCCATCATTGTTGAAACCTTGTCACTTAGTTCTTTATTAAATTGAAATATTCCTTCGGAAAAAATCACGCTAACTATGGCAGGTTTTTGAACAAATGTGTTAAGTTGCGACACAAATACTTTTTTCAAAAGTTCAGAAGGTTGTTTTTCTTTATCTTCTATTATTAAAGCAAGTCGCTCGTTCATTTCTAAAATAAAATAGGTCAATAGACCGAGCAATATTTCATTTTTACTTTTAAAATGGCGATATAATGCAGCCTCAGATAAACTCAGGTCGGAGGCTAAGTTTTTTATCGTTAATTCCTGTATTCCGAATTTATCAATGCGAAGCGTAGCGGCTTCCATTATTTCTATTTGCCTTTCGGTAAAATCTTTATTTTTCATTGTTTAACTTTAAATTAATAAACGAAAAACCTAACCAAATTACAGAAGCAGTCATAGCAATTGCTCCAATTAATACTAATGCAGGAGGCAAGCCAAGATACACCTCAGTTAATATTCCTATTGGCATTAATAATCCTGTAAGTGCCAACCAAGAAATGGCTTTCACGTTTTTAAGTTTGTCTCTGAAATGTAGAAGTAAATAACCAATTAGAATATTTAGAAAGGCAAACAAGTTGCCGTGAACGTGAGCCAGTCTACTTTCAAAGTGCTTGCCGATACTGTATGAGTTCACCCATTCTTCCTTTCCTGGAGCAAAGTCACGGAGATAAATAAGTAGAAAACCGTAACCCATAAAAAGCCCCATTGTCAGGAAGCCTATTGAGATGTTGTTTTTGCCGTTCATTTTATTTGTATTTATTATGTAAGTGAGTATTCGCTTACAAAGGTAATTGAATTATATTCACACCTGCAAGTTTTTTTTGAGAATACTTTAAAATATGACGAAAATCATCTGGTGCGGTGGGTAATTGGCTCTTTTGGGGTTTGCCTGTGTGTCGGGTTATGTGAAGGGGCAAACCCCAAATGTGCCAATGTGGGGAGGCTAAAATTATTTTTTAAAATGTGCGGTGGGAAAATTTTTAAAACCTTGCGTTGGCTTGAGTGTCGGTAAACTGGATTGGGTCTGTGGCAAGTTACAGCGAATTGTCAACCGAGTTTTTGTCGCCAGAAAGTTAGTTTGGAAGTCAAAAGACTGGTCGTTTTGGTGTCCGCCCGATGGTTGCACGGTTGTCTTTTAGGCTTGCTTATAACGGCAGTTCGTGCAACAACCCACCCCAAAATCACTCTCACGCTACCTGGGCGTTGATAGGCCCAAACCGACAGCCCGGATAGTTTAGCTGCTGCCAGCAATTACGGAGTGCCCTATCCGTAAAA
>WBZT01000869.1_pt1 | contig 23491 bp, 31 predicted proteins | sample 5204241 | NCBI WGS metagenome assembly WBZT01 (sample SAMN12344358, study PRJNA552823) | activated sludge metagenome | biome: Activated sludge suspended growth; feature: Nitrification reactor; material: Wastewater; isolation source: activated sludge from nitrification reactor of wastewater...
CAAATGTTCTATTAAATTTATTTCATTCATCAACTCGTCAATAATAGACATACAATTATCGTTATTAAAATAATTTACAAACTTTTCATTATTGACTTAACATCTGAAACATAATTATCGTTCCTATGGTCTGCATATAATCCGTTGTGACTCCGTATCATTTCATCTTCGCCCATCCACTCGTTCTTTTTAAGTCTGTTCGCAGTGAAGTCCGTTGACCATTCAAAATCTTTTGCGTTCTCAATCGTAACATCAGGATGAGCTGGTCGATTGATTTGGTAGGCTCCGATACTTCGTCCATTGTCTCCGATTCTCGAAGAATCACATCTACTTTCTTTCTTACATATCGCCGCGATGATTTTCCAGTCGATACCATATTCTTTAGCTATTCTTTTAATGGTATTCACCCGCCATTCGTTCTGATTAACCAACGGAATCTCACTCTCATCCTTTTGTGCTAGGACAGTCACAATGGTTATAGGTTGTCGATATGGCGAGTAGAATATCCATTTCACAGGATTCATGGCTTCTCCGATTTCCATTGACACATTGAACCAGAGCAATGAATCAATCAACAACAGTATCAGTATTTTTTTCATCGTTTATAAAGATTGTCCATCGCATAATTCTCCGCCTGCTCCTCTGCTTTCGCTTCTGCTTCCTCATATTCGTCAATAAGTTCCCCGATGGTTTCTTCTTCCTGTTTCTCAGCGAAGAACATATCGAAAGGAGAAGTATGATACCGTATATCGGCATCAAACAATTGTGTCTCAATCATAGTTTTTTAGTAGTGATAGTGCGTAAAGATAGTTACGCGCTATCACTATTACTCAATCAATAACTTTTACGGCCGTGTCTCGAGTACTTGTTTTGTCCGTTCAGGACTACCGCGTTCCGTCGCTCCACCACCGTATGTAATCCATTATACTCCTATTTCAGAACTTGTCAAGCACGCGTGAGAAATATACATTTGACATTATCTTTTGCGTATGCTATACTCCGGACATAACCAATTTATGAATTACTATGTCGCTGAAAATCATAGCGAATACAGGAACGGAAGTCATTGCCGATTATGTCGGAAGAGATAAGAAGGTGACAAGCGTGAGAATAAAGGGAACATTCAATAATCCGTCGGAAGAAAGAACAGCCGTCGTCGAATATCTCATTATGAATAAAATAATCAGTGCCGGACAATATATGGGATTTATTTCCGCTATAAAGAGTCCAAGGTCGAAGGACTTCTACTCTGATATGGGGAAGAAAGGAAGCGGAAGTCGTTGGGGTAAGAAATAGATATGGATGAAAAAGAAGAATACGACAAGTATCAGAATCCGGAAGAATATGAGAGAAGAATGAATCTTATAAGAAAAGGGATTGATAATGCGAAGAAAAACTCAGCTCAGAAAAAAGCATTCTTAGAGACGAAGAACCGATGGATGAAGAGAAGAGATGTTACAGAAAAATTTGATATATGAAAGAATCACAAATTCAATCTTTGTTTGGAAAAAAAAATACTGCAAACGGAGTATTTGAAATAAAACTGGTAAAGGAAAAAAGGTTCAACTTCAAGAGTAAGATGGAAGACCAACAGATACCGTCACTTCTGAAAGCCGAAAGCGAAGATGGTTGCTACCATAAATTGTCGGACATGAGCGCAGGGAAGAAGCCGTGGGACTGTCAGAGAATCGCGAATACTCCTGCATATATCGTTCTTGTATGGTATAAACCTAGAAAACCGAAAATGGCATACTATATCCGCATCGGAGATATATCGAAATTCATTGATAACAATAAAAGTATCACCGAGGAAGAAGCAAGAAATATATGTGAATTATTTGTATCATTATGACTATAATAAACGAAACAAATGTTCATAGAGGTAGAGCAAAATCAAAGAAACTCCGTTGCCCGATAGATGGTAAAGTATCATATAAAGATGAAGAAGACGCTGAAAAACAACTTGATATTTTCAAAAAATCTGGTAACAGTTTTGATGAGAATAAATTGAATGTTTATATGTGTGTCCCGACCGGATACTTCCACATCGGGCACAAAAAACGAGGATGCCAATAATTGAAACCATATGAAAGACTACAAAGTGGAGACAAAGCCGACGTTTTGGCACGTGACTCTCGAAGAAGGATGCTATTCTGACTGGGAAATAGATTCGCTGTTCTTTCATGCTAACGATGAGTTCGAGGTATGGGATATGCTCAAGCGGTATGCTACCGATATCTACGATAAAAAAGATTACTCTGGAATAAAGGCTATGGTTTGGAATGATGAAAGGTTCGTTGTTCCTGGATTTCTGAAGGAAAGAAGAATAAGCGTAGATGATGTTAATTGGGAAAGCGGCTATGGGTACGCGAAAAAAGTTACCATCAAAAGGTTAGATGTAATTGAGTTTAAGAAGTAACGCAACACAATGAAAGAATGCGACTCCTGCAAACAGACACAGCTCACAAATGCTCGCCTCCTAGCGAACAACAAGGAGCTTGAGGAGAAGTTGAGAGCGAAAGATGTCGTCATAGACGTTTTGAAAGAACTAATAAACGGTAGAATGCGCAAGAATACTTATTTGGCAACAGCGCAAGAATATAAAATAAAAGATATTTTTAATGAAGGAGTGTAACCAACAATTCGCGTCGAAGCTCCGGTGGAGATGGGATGTAAATGCTGTGAACAAGTCCGTCATTGACGGTGACACTTCACAGTCCAGCCGTCCTCCAAATGGATTGGTTCCGAACGCCTCCACCGGAACTCCGGCGCGTAAGAAAACACTATGACCGCAAACGAAATCATCGAGGAGAAGGTGAAGGAACTCCGACAAAAATTCACGGACGACATCGACGGCTATCAGCATCCGTTTGAACCTTTCCTGATTGGAGCCCTCTCCGAATCCATGAAGACTGCCGTGGAGGAGGTGACGCCGAAAAAATGCAAGATATTTGAAAAGTCAGACCTATCGAATATAAACGTAGACCAAGTGAATTCTGGAAATGCTCGGTACAACGCCGCAATTTCCGACATGAAAGACAAGAAGCGCAAGTTTTTTGAAGAATAATCTCACCGATAAAATAAGGAATATGGAAGCATCTGAAAAAATACCAAAGTGTTGTAATAAGTGTGTAAACGGCCCGTTTTACGGGTTTAGATGTAAAAATGAAGAATGTAGTTGCCATACTAAAAAAATAAGAATATGTAGTCATGAATCTGGACTTTGTATACCAGAAGAAGGACTACACTTTCTGGATTGCCCGATGGATGAGCAAAAACCAACCATAACTATATAAAATGATAAATAATATAATCTGATAAAATATGGACTACCTACTTCCAGAAGCTGTGGCAGCCGTACTCTTAGGATGGTGGGCAGGCGAGTGCAAAATGCCGATATGGAAGGGTCTCGTAATCGTTGTGCTTTTCTCCATCGCTATTTTTGTGAAATAATTTATTTACAAATACTATGAACATCCAAGAAATCATCTACAGACCGAAGGAGTACCGCGTGGTTGCTTCGACTCGTTTTACGTGTGACGAGAAAATGTCAATGATAGGAGGAGACTTCAAAGCTGCTATTGTGAATTATGCAGAAAATGAAGTAACTCTATGGAATAGTTGTAATTCGGAACGTTGGTCTTTCAAATTCTCCGATGTCCGAGAACTCACTCCTACATTTTTCAAGAAAAAGCGAATCGCAATCGGCGACCAGGTACTATGGAAGGGAGAATGGAGAGTCGTGTATGGATATACGTGGTTCAATGGTCAATGGGTGATTTTCTGTACGAGAGATATAGACAATTCATCTGTCATATTTTCAGAGATAGAAGACCACCGAACAGGGATAGAGACAGACGAAGAGAAAGCTATCAAGCTCCTCACCGAGCGGGGACGTATCAAGGACGGGAAGATAGTCGTGTAACAGGAAAGGATAAATAATATCATCTAATAAAGTGGTATGGAAAAAGAATATAAAATAGCAAAGCATGTTTTTGAGGCATTAGGCGAAGTTGCGGCACTATTTATGAGCCGAGAGGAAAGAGGAGTCGATATAGTTATGCCGAGTGAGGAAATTGAAATGATAGGAGACAACTTAATAGAATGGATAGAAGAGTATCACGGATAACCAACCATAACTAGAGAAAAGACATATGAACCTCGAAAATCTAACTCCATTCTCAGGAAGACTCCTCGCGTTCTGGACACGCTACAAGGTCGATAGATGGGAGGAATTTCTCAAGGCGGAGCGTAAATGGATAAACTTATGAAAATAAAAAACAACTGATACAATCAGTTGTTTTTTTAACAATTCTTATTTAATTTTTCCAATAGCCTGCCTACCTGATAGGATTGCGAGTCCTTCTATTACTCGGTTCGTGTCTCCTTCGATTAGTCCTTCGATTGCGATTATAGCTCCTAGGATGTATGTCTTCTTCCCGTCTAGGAAGTTCCATATATTTATTAGTGCGTTCATATTTTTAGAATTTAAGGATTCTGTTTCTTAATTCACGGAGCAAATCGACCAAGGTCGCATCCGTGAGACCATTTACCTGTACTGGTACTTTTGCCTGTTCGCACTGGTTGAGAGAAATCTTTGCATTCTCAATCTCTTTTCGGAGTGTTCCTATTGAAGATACGACTTCTGCCAGCTTCTTTGATGCCTCTTCCTGCTCCTTTTCGTTCAAGTTCTCTCCGTAGTCTTTCCCGCAGATGGTAGATACGGCTTTCACGAAGTCTTTGTTCATAGTGCTTTCGATGAGTTTATCAATTATCGTTTTATCGGTTGATGGGCAGTTAGGTTTGAGCGAGTAGATTTCATAATGCCCGATGACGTGGTCTCTATCAAGCGGGATTCCGTTTCGTTCGCAGATGTCCTTGATAAGTTCTTTTGAAGCGTCAATTTGCGATTGTGGCGCCTTCGAGAGGTCGTACCCTTCATGCTCGATGCTGATTGAATAATTATTCGGGTTCCCGCCTTTTTCTTTCACGATTTTCGATGTCGGATTATTTACCCTACCGTTCGCCCACGCGGTATCTTCTTCTTTTACGAATTGTACTACTTCTCCATTAAGTCCAACTCCGTAGTGTGATGATACTTGCGATGCAGGATTCTTGAACCAAGCAACAGTTCCTGCGAGAGAACCTGCCATTATATGAATTACAACTATTTCAGGCTTATATTGGCCTCTTTTATTCGTAAAATTAGGGCTGAGTTCCTGCTTCATACCAGTTTCTTTAATTTTTCAAGCTCTATGATGTGCTTCTTTCTCGTTTCCGGAGCTGTCCATGGATGCGCCGTTGCAAGTTTCAAGTGTTTGATGCGTGATTTCACCTGAGAAATCGTGTATTTTTTTCCGTCGATGATGACCGTTTTTACCATACGCGAGGATGGATATGCTTTGTGACGCTTATTACCAAATGAAAAAATGCAAATACAATACAGACAGAAGAAAACAGCAGAAGATAACAATACGTCCTATATTTAGAGAGCGTCTGGTTACCATTTATACGCTTATTCTAATGATTAGAGCCCCGCAGTCCGAAGACTTATCCCTGGCTTGTCTTATTTTCAGCATTATTTTCCTAAAATATACTTGTTGCTTTATTTAAGCATATTCTTAGAATTTTAGGAGGTTTCCTTATTTTCACTTCCGGTTTCCTAAAATGACCTTGTCGAGTTTTTCCTGGCTTATCGGTTCCTCCTTGAGGACTCGTGTGAGGATGGTATGGATGCGATTCCGTTCCGTCTCCACGTTTTCAATAGCGTAATGTTCAAGTTGACCTTCGGTGTACAATTTACCGTGCGATTCTTCGCAACCATCTCCGAAATAGTGCGTCTTACCTTCTCCCGATTCTTTGAATGGCATATGCAAACATTTACCTATTATTTACACGTTCTTTACCTATTCCCTCTCCCCACCCACAAGGATACGTGCACCATACCTTGAAGGGGAGGAGAGACGGGCTATCTCGGTTCAGATAGCCCACATTGTTACACACAAAGCGATGTAGCCGCTTCTGCAGGTATCGGCTGTTTCGGCTCTTCTTTCTTTTGAAAAGGCGACGCCCAGGCGGATAGGTAACTTCCGCATTGAGTACATTCCCAGTGGTCTGGACTGAAAGTCGCTTCCACCATCGGCGTATGGCACTTCGAGCAAACGGGTATCATAGTAACCTCCTAGCATTTCAGCTTGATTGGTACAAACGGGTTGATGGCGCGTTCCGGTGCTACTTGTGGCATCACCGGAGGCGGTAACGGCAACAGCATCGGGTTGATGATGATGACGTGCGTTTGGAGCAGAAAAAAGAATATACAGGGCATGATTCACTCCTTCCAATATGGGCAGATAGTACCTTCGAGGTCGGTTACGACGCAATATCGCCCAAACGATGGGCAGAACCCCCCGCAAGGATTTCGATGACGGGGAGTGTCATCATTTTTGTATCGAACGCCATTTGGCACTTCGACGAGCATATCCATCCTGCTTTCGTCCGGGCCCAGGGAGCTTGGATTGTCTTGTGACATTCGATGCACTCCTGCGGTTGGATTTCGTTGATGGTTGCTTTGGCTTCGGTCGCTTTCATTTGTGTACTCCTTGAAAAAGAACGAAAGACCGCGCGTGCTTGACGTGCCGTCTTTCAAACCTTCAAGTTTCCTCCGAAACTGTTTTTCATAGTTCAATGATAGCACGAAAAAATGAAAAAGTCAAAATCTCTTGAACAATGCATACAGCATCGCTCCGACACCTCCGACAAGCAAAAATGTCTGAAAAAATCCCTTGATTCCCTTTGCTTTTATGATTGCTTCATACATCTCCGATACCTGCTTTTTCATACCTATCTCATCACGCTCCTTGTTTCCGTAAAACGCAAAAACGAGGTCATCGAGCTTCGATGTCACTGTTTCCCTCCATGATTCATGAGTGTTTATCCATCTGTGGATTTCCTCTAGCTCTTTTTTCGTTTCAGGGGATGTTTGATGCACTCTCGACATGGCTTCATTGTATTTTTGCCCTATTTCATCGTAAATATCATTTCGAAAGTTTCGAAATTCTTCTTCGAGTTCCTTTTTCGTTACACAGGCTTCGTGGTTCATAGCTCTTTTCTACAAGCGGTACACATAGCAGGCCATGTCTCGTTCCGTGATGGATGGACGAACCCTCCGTGTCCTTTTATTAAATGTTTAAGGCGAATGATAGCGAAAATGAACGTCGGAAACGCTCTGTAAATCTTTGGATGTCGGATGAAGAATGTTTCTATCATATCTTGTTTGCTGCGTTGATGAAGGTTATCTGCCCCTCGGTCTTTGCCCACACTGCGTCGGCAAGGTCAGACGGGTCAACGGCGTACACGACACGAACAGCCCTCGCCGCGAAGTCAACGCTCCCATTTACTTCGTCATCTGGTGAGGTTCCAGTAGACCCAGCAACCACAGGGAGACAGTCAAGAGAAGCATTTGTATCAGTCGTGTGCCACCGTCGGAATCTCCACCCAGCGGAAAGAGGGTCAAGTAAGATGTCCCGTCCGTCAAAAGTCAATATCTCAGGTGCTTGGATACCTTCCGAAGTAGCCTGATACTCGCAAACCGAATCATACAAATCTTCTCCTTTCACCTCTCCATCCCCTATGTCGATACGAAGGTCTGCTAAGTTGAAATTTATCAGCGATGTTGTCGTACCTGCACCGCGTCCATAGATTGGGTCTCCTTGAATGTCTTTATTCTCGACCTGCGTGATAGGAACGATATTCCCGAGCTGGTCATACTCAGCGTTGAAAACAATAGGCGCATATCCGGCTTTACGGACGCGAATAGTAACCGTTTCTTTCCCACCGACGAAACCATACGGGCAGTTGATATAGCCCTCGTCTGTCGTGAGAACCTTAGAACCGATGAAAACTCCTGCAGGATAGGTAAATGCGGCGATACGAGTTCCCGCAACCGCTCCAGATACCCCGACACGAGCGAACCCAATTTCCGGTGTAAATGTAGAGTCTACGTTTACTGCCATCAATATCTTGTTAAAGTATCGTGTGGAATCATCGGTAGTTGCGGTAAGTCTGATTTGCATATCGAATCCCTCATCAGAATCAAACCCAGTAAGTGAGGAAATGCTTGCAGAGAGATTCGTCCCATCAGCCGTAGCCCATGTTGTCCAGTCACCGAGTCCGGCATTTGCAATCCTAAAATCAATATCGACTCCGCTCACATTGAATCCGCCAGTCGTTATAGCGGTGTTTTGGAATGAAGTTATACCTCTTAGCGCGAAGTAGCTTTTTATCGTTACTGAGTCGCCAGTCGTGCCAATATAGATACCACCGTTGTTGTCGGTGTAGACACTTGAACCTGAAATGTCATAGATATCACGATTCACTTCCGCGCCGAATGGGCCACAGTTTATAAAACCTGTTGTCGGACTTGCTCCAGTATCGAGGAGAGATGAGAACGGCCCAAACTCAGGATAGTTCGGGAGTGATGAACTTACTGAACTTCCGACCACAAACTCAACTTTTCCTCGGGTGATTCCGTTTAAACTTGATAACTGATTTCCTCGCACATTTTTCACCGAACCAGAACCAGCAGCAGAACCTATTAAAGAGATACCGCTTCTTTGTGTATAGAAAGCATTAGCGACGATACAGTTTTCACCAGTGCATGAAACTATGCCGTTACCGTTTGAGGATGCATCATAGTCTATCGTATGCACGATACAGTTTGCAGATTGAGAGTCGAAGTTTGCAAGGTAGTTTCTTGGTGGGACACCACCGGTCAGTTTTTCTACGTCATAAACAACAACACCGCTACAATTTGAGAAACGTATTGCATCAAGAGCGGTGGCCGTTGAGTCAACACCACTTACTTGGTCTGAGTGGCGTACTTTCTGCACAACTTGTCCGATGAGGTTAGCCGGCTGGAGATACCCACCGATTACAGTAACATCATAGATGTTCTTTTGGTTTCCATCGTCATCTACGTTCACGATATTTACCAAACCTACTGGGTAATTTGAAGTAGACGTTCTTTCGGTAGATACGCCTACAACCTGACTAATATCAGCGTTTGTTATCGTGTTTAAGTTACAAGATTGTGATGTCTTTGTTACTCCGATAGCTCTTTTAATAATTGCTCTTCCAGTTACGTTTGTTATGTTGATACCGACAGATTGTGTTGTCCCAATCGGGTCTGGATTTGATACGGCCCACGAACCCGTGTTAGAAATACCGTTATCGAGGTCTCCTGATGTGGCTGTAAGACTTAATCGGTTTACTACCCCTACTCTATCGAGTGATGCGTAGGCAAAGTTTTTCAAAGTTACATAAAAAGAGTTTGTGAAGTTAACACAATTCATGTATATAGTACCAGCCGGGTCACTATCAAACTGCGCCCTGCTTGAGTATGTCTCTACGTTCGATTCCGCATGAATGACAATCGAAGGAAAACGAACCGTCGCTCCGTTCGGTATCACGTTTCCATTCGTTCCATCTCCGCAGGTAAGAGTCTTTGTGACATCATCCCAGAAGAGGTAATTTCCTACTTCATTTGCACCGAACTGTGATTTTGTATGTGTATAGGTATAGGTATATCCCGTACCATCTATGTTCGTACAAATTATCGGCCATGGTTTTACCGTCACACCGTCATCCACTTCAACGTATGTGGGGTATTTGATGTTTACACCTGCCACCAGCCCACTAGAAATGAGTGTCTGAGTCGCTGTACCGTCACCAGTATAGAAATCAATCATGTTTCCATTGGCACGAAAGACAGAGTTCTGCTCAAACTTTAATCGGCTTGATGAGTTCCTGAGCGTAAGAACCAAAGGAACAGTCGTAACTGTCGGCTGTATGATAAATGAGCCGGTTGTAGCGTATGAAATAATATAAACAGGAGTAACATTGGATTGTCGCATAGTCACAACAGCATTTTGAGATACATCTAATGTATCCGACCTACGGTATGAAACAATCCAGTCTGAATATGTCCCCGTACCTCCACCAGTGTTCTTTGTGAATGTCATAGCCCCCGTAAGCGGGTCATATGCAGTTATCGTCCCGTTCTGATATACCGATGAATCGGCAACACGATGCAACTCAATAGTCATACCGACAAACCACGCTTTCCCGAGGTCAGTCGTGATTGACTGAGAACCAGACGTCCCCATGGTGAAAGATGTCGAGGATGTTCCCTCATAGTCATCCAGGTATTGATTTGTCGTTATTGATACTGCCATACTATAGGTAGGTTAGTGAAGCTCTGTTGTTCCACACGTTGTCGAAACTTGAGTTACCATCAGCCCAAGTGATAGAGATTCCTGTCGTGTCAATCTTTTTAATCATCCACACAGCTGAAGATGTCGCAGAGCCTATCGCCGCCTTCCCGATATACACGACACCGGCAGTGCTGGTATCTATTTGCACCGCATAATTCCCGATGATTTCATCCTGCTTCGCTTCGGTTGCAAGAGTTTGTAATTTCTCACTTTCTGAATCAGTCAATCCTCCTCCTCCTCCGCCTGCCCTATCGACATTCACCTTCACTCTTCCAAATTCATCAAATTCGAGTTTGTTTTTATTGAGAATCTTATCAAGAACATCTTTTATAGGAGAAAGTGCTTTTTCAAATATGTCTGAAAAATTAGGAAATTCAGGAAAATTCGGAAATTCTGGAAACTTTGGAAATTCAGGAAATTTCTTTTCCTCTATTTTTTTAAGAACTTTATTCGTCTCCGATAAATCAGTCGGTTTCCACCATTTTGGCTTCGATACAATTATCTCACCATCAATTTTTACCGTTTCTTTCTGTTCTGGAATTTCAGGAAAAGCGACATCTTCTCTATCGCGGATTTCCTTCAAAACTGACACTACTTCCGTAATGTCGGTTTTTGCCTGTTCGATATTTTTTACGGAAACTTCTTCTATTCCTTCCTTTAATTCTACGGCTTCCTGAACTTTATAGAGAGCATCAACAATCGGAGAAGAAATATCATCTGGAGAAATCAATGGAATTTCCTTTTCCTGTATTGCGGTAACAATCGGGTCTGAAATTTCCTTCGTGTTGATAATTTTTGTGAATACGAAATTATCATGGAAGAATTTTTTCCAACCATTGAAGTTTTCCTTTAATAGAGCCTTGAAATCAGGTAATTTCTGTTCCACGATTTTCTTTTATTATGGCACTTTTATGATACTTTGGCAATTTACTTCGATAATTCGTTTACCACAGCCGTATTTGACTTAAATTTATTATCTCTTTTTGAGGTAACTGGATACTGACTTAACGGATATTGCCTGAATATCTTCTGTTTTTCAGTTTCTTTGATGTTTGAAATCACTTGTGCCTTATCTTTATCTGACAAGGAATTATATTTAGGCGTATCAGCTATTGAGCGAATATTATCAAGAACCGCATTATTGTAGTCTTTGTTCGCTTTTTTGAAGTTATCTTCACCAACTCTCGCTCTGAAATTCACCATCTCATTAGTCGTTTTATCCTCCCACTGCGAACCTGTTTTCGTGTATGTTCCCGAACCTGCGAAAGCGGCTACTGAAACAAGCATTTTTTCAATTATGTTTCCTTTTCCATTTGTCATTATTGTCTCCATATCAGTTATGAACAATGGGAGCATTTTGTCATGCAATTCTCCAAGAACCGTAGGTTTCTGACCTATATTGTTTTCTTTCATCAACCAATCAAGAACAGCGGAAGGAAATTGAGAAAGTTTGTTCCGCATGAATGAAGCAGTTATATTTCCAACACCTATTGGTGCTCCATGAGAATCAACAGCTCGAATCTTTCCTGCCTTCATTTCTTCATCTGATAAATCGTGAAGAGATTTTGTTACACCATTCGTTACTGTTTCTTCAGTCATAAATCTCGTCAAAAACGTCATATAGGAACCATATCCCAATGTTGTATCCACCATCATTCCGTCTATATCACCTTTTCCAAAATCTGAACTTCTCGGGTCTGTTTCAACTTTATAACCTTTAGCAGCAAGAATAAAAGACGTAAGAGCTGAGAATGTGGCTATTCCTATAAGAGAACGTAATTTTGCTCTAATAACCGTCTGACTCAGCCGATTATATTTTGTAAGACCGAGTATCGAAACTTCTTCTTTATTAGCAACATGCAGAATCAATGAAGCAGCTATTTCAGCTGGGCTTGCCAGTGTCTTGAATTTCGTAGCAAAAAGACGAGCTGAACTCATAAGAGCATTAGCCGCAGTCGAATTTCTCTCAAAGAAATCCATTCCAAGGACTGAAAGTCTCGCAGACCCTGTTTCCGTATTCGTCTGTCGAATGATTGCGGTCAATTCTTTTGAACCACGGGACATATCATATCCGAGTTCTTCAGATAGATGGTACATCGTCTTAAATCTCTCCAACCGTGTCAAAGACATGGCTGCGGTATAACGCTCCATGTATGAAAGAGCCTCATTCGCTCCGTGTATTCCTTTTTTTATCAATCCGTTCCTTACGTTTTCAGGAAGTTTCTTATATGCTCCAATCTCGAACTTCTTTGCCAGTTCGTTCGCATACATATTGAAACGGATTCTCTCCTTTGTATTATTTGAAGCCAAATCATAGAGCGGGTCACTGATTATATATGCACGCATATCCTTCAAAGCCTGTTCATCTTTCAAATTCTTGAATCCCTGAATTACTCCTTTCAGATGTTCTCCTCGTGAAATGACACCGCCACCCTGTAAAAGAGTCGTTCCAATATCTCCACCATAGTTTATTGCTCGCACCATCGAGTTTACGGTAGTAGCTATTTCTTCAGGAGTCTGTTTCCCGACAGCCTTCATTTCCGAAGCATATGAAAGCAAATCATCCTTCGCGCGACCATACGCCATCCGAGCGTTCATATCGTTAGGTTGCGCATCAAACGCCATCTTTTTCTTACTCACATCCGAAGCCATCGTGATTATCTGGTCAGTCTCTGATTTCGACAGATATGCTCCATCCTTAAAATAAGAGAATTGCGAAAGATTCTTCTGAATATATGCTTCAAAATCTTTCACGCTTTTGAAAGTTCCTACTTTTGCGCGCAAATCCTCTTCGAGACTTGTCATGCTCACCTGCTGAATCTTTTCCTGAGCGATTACAGCCTCATCCGCTGGCATCATTTTCTTCAACTCAGCGAGTTGTTTTTCAGGAGTCATGTTCAAAATATCCTTCATCGGGATTGAAATCCGTGTCATCGTACGTTTTTTTTGCTCGATATACCGTTCGACGACCGCTCTCTGAAGTTTTGCTTTCTGTTCCGCAGTAAGCTGCTTCGGTTTCGCGTTTTTCAGTTCTTCCTTCATTTTCGCGACACGAAGCATGAGTTCATCATTCATCGACTTCGCCTTTTCCTTATCTACGAGAGTTTCAAGGAATTTCAATCTGTCAGTATTGCTCATCTTCAAAATATCCCTTATAGGAACATTCAATTTACCGTTTGTTTGCGTCTCCGCTTTGAGATATTTCTGGATGAGAGATACTTGACTTTTCACCCGTTTCTCTGCCTCGGTCATTTTCGGTTTCTGCGATTCCTGTTGTTTCTTCAGAGCCTTTTTGAACTCTTCGCGTATTTTCAAAGCATCTTCCTTGTTCTTGAAATTCTCATTCACAACCTGCATAAATTCCTCATCCGACATTTTCTTCATATCTGCTATCGGAATTATCTCCGATTTTCTTTTCCCAGGAAACAGTCTATCTGTGATATATCTCCGTATCGACGATTCCTGTTTCCGATTCAATGCCCGTTCCATCCTTTCTGGGTCTGCATTTTTTCTCACCCACGAAGATACTTTTTCAAGATATACCGATTTTTCAAATTCCGTGTTCAAAAGAACAGCCTCGTCATGCGTAAGTTGCTTCTCGAAGTTCTTTATTCTTTCTTCGGGACTCATTTCCGCCAAAGCCTGAAGTTTATCCTTCCGTTCTATGGAAGCAAATATCTTCTTCATCTTATCGACTTTTTCTTTTACAAGACAGGAAACATTCATATTATTGGCAAAGCAACTTATCGAGAACGTCTTGAGCTTTTTGTATGCTCATCTTGGCTTTCGTCATCTTTATTTCCTTATCGGTTTTTTTGTTCAATTCTACCATTTTATCAGGTGCCAATCCTTTTGCTCTCGATTGTCGTATTTCATTCATAACTCTGAGAGGATTATCTTCCGTCAGCAATCTCATTGATGAAGCATCTTGTCCCGCCGTTGTCATTTGACTGAATTTTTCAATAAATGATATATTATTAGCCAACCGATTTATAAGTTCTCTGTCACCGGAAGCATTAATGATATTTACAGCGGCCCACGAAGTCATATCATTCGAGTGTTCTTCATTAGCGGCTATCCTAAATAACTTTTCAGGGTCTTCTGAAAATAATTTTTTTGCAGCTGCAATCTGTTCAGAATCTTTAAGAACATTATATTCAGGAATATCTTTCATGGCTTCCTGGCCGTTCCTAATAAGGTTCTCATTGAACGTGACAGCACTTTGACGCTGTTTCGTTTCTCCAGTCCCAGTATATGTCTGAGTTTTCGTTTTTGGTTCTACAACTTGTGTTTGTTGAGTAGGAGTTTCCGCTGTCGGTTTTACAGGTTCTTGCGCAATAAGAACCTCTTTCGGAGTCTTATATGAATCCAAAACATTCGCAATCTCCGCAGGGTCTTTCATCGAAGACAAATCCTTTGCGACACTTTTGATATCCTTTTCAGGAACGATACCAGCAATCATTTTTTCAATTGATGCTGTATTTTCAGTCTTTGAAACCTGTGTAGCGACCTTATCGGTAATTGCTGCCGGATTATACCCGTCCAAAACATTCGCGACTTCTTCGGGGCTTTTCACCGCTGAAAGTCTTTTTGCCACTGCTGCTTTTTCAGCTTCAGGAATGAAATCAGGAAGAAGCGTCTTCACTTCGGAAGGACTTTTCGCGGCGACGATTTCAGAAGACACCTGAGCGGTTTCAGGAGCATCGAATATACCGGATATAGTGGCATCAGGAGAAGGATGTACACCAGTAGCAGCGACGATATTCGATGTATTCAAATCTACTTTCGCATTGTCCGCTTCCTTGATTATAGAATTTATGACCTGTTCTTTCGTGGAACCGTCAAAGACAGATTTCGTAATCTGTTTCGCTTCCGTATTTCCTAATTTATGACCGAGCAATTCTTCGGCTGCCTTTATCGTTGTGCGCGCCTCTGCAACTGCTTCCGGGCCAGCGTTTTTATTCGCTATTGTCGATGTGAGTTTGCTTGTCGCTCCTCCGATGAGTTTCCCGACCGTGTGGAGCGCGACACCTCCTCCGATACCATATAAAGTACCTTCAGCAGTAGATTTAGCGAGGTCTAATGCTCCCTGATTCTGTTGCATCCCTCCAGCAAGTCCATATCCTGCTCCGTATGCAGTTCCTCCAGCAACTAATGGATTTGTTGCAAGTGCAGTAAATCCGGCTTTAGAGACAAGTTTATTACCTTTCAGTATACCATTTTTTCCGAGAGAATCTGCGCCAGCTTTTATTATCGAATCGGTAGCTTCAGCCGAAAATTTCCCGCCTCCTTTTTTCAGCATTTCATCAATTCCGTCCTTCCCTATTATTCTTGAACCCTCGCTGAATATTGCTCCGAAAGTATCCGGCCCATATACTTTCATCGCCTGTTTTACAACGAGTTTTCCGGTATTTTTCAATAATCCTTCTATTGGAGCTATAAGAGATGTAGCTACATCAATAGAATCCATAGCAGCTCCTCCGAGCAACTGTTCTTTTGATATCTCTCCTTTTTTATACGCAGCAGACCTATCAGCAGCACTTTGCTGTATGCTTGTCACTTTATTACCGAATACGTTCACTGACGCTCCAGAAAGAGATTCTTTCCCAGTAGTAGTGAGAGAAGCGATATTATACGGATTTGCCAATTCACCGATAGATAGACCTGTTTTCACGATTGGAGTAATTACAGCTCCAGGAACCTCTTTGGCGAAGTTCCATAATCCACTCGCAAAAGCACCAATCTTTTCAAATGCGGATGGTTCTGGAACAGGAATATCAGATGTAGTATTCCCAGGTTTTATTGTAACCCAATTTCCACCGACATCACTTTTTGATGGGTCAAAGTTATCAGAAGCAGGTTTTATTGTAACCCAATTTGGCATATTTATTGCTGTTGTTGTACTTCACCAGTTACCTGATTTTCTCTTGTTCCATCGGAATAGTATACCCAATCACCAATCTGCTTTACTGCTGTAGCTTTATTGTTATCAGTTGATTTTCTATAGCTATCCTCCCAATTGTTATGAACAACAACCCCCTGTACATCAGCAGTGCTTACTCCATATTTTGAAGCATTTGCAAGTGCCCATTCTCTACCTTGCTCTGGCATCTTAGCAGCCTCAGTAAGAAGCGTTTCAAGTTTCGACAAACTAGAACCACTCTTTTCTTTTAAATCAAGTTGCGCGCTCTGGAGTTGCAGATTTTTCAAAGCCTTATCAGCGTCAGCCTTCGACTTATACGAAGCTGTAAGAGCCTTTTCCATCGACTTCACGCTCATCGTTCCTCCCTTTGAGGTTTTATTCGATATTCCAAGTTGCATTAAAGTCTCTTTCAGATTTTTCTTGTATTCCTCATCAGCGGCTTTCTTCGCTTTCTTCGCTTGTTCATCCTGATAATCACTTATTTTCTTCGTAGCAGATTCAATAGTATCCGTGAATTTAATCTTTGCGCCAGGATTTTGCGTAATAAGTTGCACTAGTTCAGAGCGCTGCGAAAGAGCAACATTTGCCTTCTCGCTTGCCGTCTGTTTCGCAGAAGCATACGCCGCTGAAGAGACCCCTGCGGCATCAGCCAGAGCATTCAACGTAGCTGTATCGAGTTGCCCAGCTCGTGCCTGCTGTCCGACTATAAACTGCTGTGATTCAAGCGGATTTCCCTCGATTGCAAGCTGTCGGTTCCGAGCTGTAGCTTTCGCGGCAGCCAGTGCTTTCGCATCAGCTTCTGCGGCAGTTCTTGCGGATGTAACATCAGCTCCATTGAGATAATAGTCGTAAATAGAAGAGGCATTCGACAAATCAGGAGGCGCTACTGGAGCGTTTGTCGCCTGAGCGATATTCGATGAAGAATAAATCTCCGTTGGTGTCGGAACAGGAATTGAAGAAGCGGTAACAGGAGCAGTTACCGAAGTTGTTGGAGTATTTGCAGTCGTGACCGGAGTGACATCCGGTACATAATTACCTTGCGAATCTATCATATTTGTATTATAATTTGTTTTTTGTTTTGTATCAATTTAAGACAATTTACCCTTATCTATATAGATAAAATACTGATAATAGAATGTTCTTGAAGACTCAGCATATTGTACTGTCTTTATATAGAGATTTGTATCATCAGCATACGCATACACACTTTTTGTTGATAAAAAAGATATAAGAACAGGTGTTTCAGACCAGAAATCTTCATCTCCAAATCTTACAAATACCTGTGGCATTGGAATATACCCAAGACCATGCGGTATCGTGGCTATAGTTGTTTCATTTCCATTATTTGTGATGCTCCCATTTCCATATATAGCTCCCTTTAATATAGGATATTTCGATGTGATAACAGTTTCATGGTCATCGCATGTTTTTACATCTTTCCCATCAGTTGAAATCCGCATCCCATAATTTCCCATCAGCTTATCTTATTTTTCAGAATAACGTAATATAGTTTTTCTCCCGTTTCGAGATATGTCGTGAATTGGTTATCATAAATATTTATTCTCTCATAATTTATCGCTGATTCACCTACATACTGAAAATAAGCGAGAATAGACGGAAGATAACCAAGCCCGTGAGAAATCGTGTACAAGTCTCCTGAAGTAGAAGTTATAACTCCCTTCTTATCTACAATATCTGAAAAGAATGAGCTTGTGAGGATGCAGTCTACGTTCGCGCACGTCTTTACGTCTTTCCCGTCTTTTGAAATCCTTACTCCATAATTCGCAGAATCAGAACCTACAGTATCATCGGTATTTATTATGCTTTCATCGAAAGTCGTGAAATCGTCAATGAATATATATACCGTGAATGAAACCGTATCTCCAAAATTGCTGTTTATGCTATCCCAGAAATCAGTAATCGTTATCTTCAAATCATTTATCGACATCTTGCAATTATCGTAATAATCACGAGTCATCGAACCTCCATCGCTATCGCAGAAAAGATAACTGTTATTAAAACCTATTGTCGTGCTCCCGTTATACATCACTATGAACGGTGCATAGTAACCGAGATTATGCGTTATTGTTATTACATTATCTGCTCCTCCTGATGATGGTATTGTTGTCGTTACATTCTGCGAGCTTAATACTTTCAATGTAGGGAACGAAGAACTATATGTAAGAAATCGGTCATCTGCGAATTTCACATCATATCCTTTCTGAGACGATTTTGCTCCGAAATTTCCCATATCAGAATCCTCCTTCCAATCTTCCGAATATTACTCTATCTGTTCCTGTTTCATCCCTGCTTATAAATGCTCCGTCGCGTATAGATACTGTCCCGTCATCTAACTTCACTTCTTTCACATTCTTAAGACTGACACCATTCGGGTCTACTGATGGCAATGATAGCGGTTGTACTTCTACGGTAAATTCAGCCATATCAATCTTCCGTTATGATGATAACCTTCGTATCTGTGAACTCAGTTGATACTATTTTCGTTCCTTCTGACTCGATAAGTTCTATGTACTTTTTCGCCTTCTCGATTCGTGCATCATGACTCTCCTGTCCTTTTGCTCCTCCTGGTACGAGGTTGAAAATTATCCTGCTCATACTATATTTATTGATTTTATTACGGAAAGTCCTGTAAGTGTAATGCGAGCCTGAACCGTATTCGCATATCCAAAATTCGTTTCTGTCCGTATCTCTTTTCTCGTCGTATCATTCACGACTGCCTGTGAAACATACGACCCGTTGTCTATTTTAACTTCGATTCCGACCGTTCCGACACTTCTGTAAGGAATAACGACATAATTGAACGGTATTTCCATACCATTCGTGTCCAAGTGAGATATCGTGTCCGCTTCAGGCGTCTCAATGACCGCCGTGGCGTAGGAAGCTCCGATATGACCGACTACGCCTCCTCCACTCACGAAAAGGTCTCCTACCGACGATATTATAGACTTTATTGTACCTGAATGAGTATATTCGCAAACCAATGCCCACGGAAAATCTCCGTCAACCCTGTGAAGTGAGTAAATCTTTGAGCCAATCGCTATAAGCCCTCGTCCTTTGAACTCAGTCGAATTATATGAGTTTACCGTTGTCGTTACTCCTTTTATTTTTTTCAATTTAACTGCCTGATTCCCTGTCCAGTAATAGAGTTGCCCGGAAGTTCCTGCTTGGAAAACATAGATGTTATCCATCTTCATGAAACAGTTTATACCGATTTCAGGAACTCTATCTTCTCCAGTCCATGAAGGGCTTATCCGGTTCCATAGGAATATCTTGCACCACGGAACATTCGCTCCGATTATTGTTCCTATGAGAAGGTCATCCGAAACACCATCGAGCGCCGTAATCGTGAACTGAGAAGGCAAATCAAGCGCATCAACGATAAATGTATGCGTAGAATCGACAATATATACATTATTCCCATCACCGATATAGAGTCCAGAACCAATCGTATACATCGGTTTGTACGCTCCTGCCGTGATGAATGTTTTCCAAGAATCCGACTGTGAAGACCACGATGCTTCCGATGATGCATTCGTTATATAGATTCTCCCTAGTTTCGATTGCGTCGCATAATACAGATAATTCTGCCAGAGTTTGCAACCAAGATGCGCTCCGTTCGCGTTTGTGCTCACCAAAGAATATACTCCTGCGGCAGTCCGCTTCCACGTTTTCCCGGAACTCGTAGAGAAATAAAATGTATCTCCGTTCGGAAGAATTTCTGAAATACAATCCTCATTCGGAGTTGAACTTTCAGTCTCCAAAGCAAGATTATTAGAAAGAACTCCCAAATCTGAATGAACATCACAATTTGTTAGCGAGAAAAACCCAGATTGTTCACTGAGCGAGCGATTTTCTCCTACCGTGAATTGTGAGTATTTCTTTGACAATTATTTTTTCTTACCTTTTTTCTTACAAGCCATATTTAGAACATTAGAAAGAATTGAGACATATTTAACGTACGATTAGTTGCATATAAACCCTATATTCAGTGTCCCTGTAGGACTTCCGGTCTTTGACCACGTTAGCGTAAACCCATCAGCATCGTACGATTTAACTATTGCCGATATGTATTGCCCAGACGCTATATCAGAATAAATGAGTGTCGAAGATGGGTGCGCGGTTCCGTTGTTCTGTCTCGTGTTCACGCAGAATGATGTTTTTGAACTGTCAGAGAAACCGTTTCCATCTCCAACGGAAGCGGAGTCCTTGCAGAAAATAGCCCGGATGGATGTCGGAGTAAACCCGACGCCGGTGTAAGCAACATCTCCTGCCACTGCAGAATAGTCACGGGTAGCCGTGATTATTTTTGAATTTCCATTATTCGTCGCGCCTTCGATTTTCACGTCTACGCAATCCCATACGGATGCTACCGAATTATAGAGAAAACCGACGTAGGTATATTTTCCAAGTACCGTCGTCGTCGGGAGCGTTGCCCCACGAGATACGAACGAAGCCCCCCAGGTTATCGCTCGCGCCGTTCCATCATCTTTGATACGGATGATGAGTTTCTGCCCTGAAGTAGGTGTTCCTGAGAGGTTCGTTGTCATCGAGGTGATAGCTGCAGCCAGCGCCGTGATGGTGAACATATCAGTAGTGTCCGTGTTTATCGTAGGAGTGGCAGACGATACGACGGTATCATTCCTTGGTGTAATCCGTTTGTTCGTTAGTGTAGTAGTAAGCGAATCAAAATATGTCTTTAGCGTCGCCTTCAAATTCGACCATGTCAGTTTTTTCAGGACATACGAAGATGCAGAATCCGTTATACCGATTTCATCAGCATTTACTGGAGTTGTCTTACTAGTGGCTCCATTAATCTGTCCTTCAATTAGTAATGATTTCCCTTTTACTGAAAAAGTAGCATCGGCAATTGTTGGAACGACATATTGCGATTGTATTTTTTTCGTAGTACCTGAAGCACTCATTGTCGTATCCGATTTATCGACAACGACGAACATATCATCAGAAGCAGGTACTTCCGCGAGTTCACTTAAATTGCTTATTTTATTATCCGGCATATCTATGTTTTAGGTATCTTACTCCAAATATCATCGTCGATTTTAACGAATGTTCCGTCTTCTTGCATTATTCTGAATCCATCTTCCTGGAGCAAAAATGCGAGATTCGATTCTCTTCCTGAATATGATGTCGATACATTATTTATTTTCGAGTACGAAGTTGATATTGTTCCAATAGGTGAATATGATGTCGATACTTTCGCTCTATTCGACCAGTTAGGAGACGATTTATCTTCAAGTCTCCATATCCCTTTCGACCTGAAAATATCAGAAGCAGGTAATGAAAGAACAAAATTAGTTACATCGGCGAATATCTTGCTTATCTTTATGAAATTGGTCGTCGATGTCGATATTACGAATGAACCGACCGACGCAACAACTGCTCTTGCGACTACGAATATCGAATCAATTCCTGAAAGTATGAATGTAGCGTAATCGGCTACCAGTTTTCTATTCGCGATAATTCCTGCGTCAATACCTGAAAGTATGAATGAACCGACTGCCAATGGAAACGAGTAAACTGTCGGGCTTTCATCAAATATCAATGAACCGTTTTCTTGCAAAATATAAAATCCATCCTCTTGCAATATCGAACTCATCTTTTTACGCTATTGTCAAAACTCCGGCTGAACCGTCAAAATCTATCGTAAAAGTCTCTCCGTTCTGAATACTTATCGAAGAGCCGTAATCATAGAATCCAATCAATTCCTTATTTGTCGCAGTATCTGAATATAGAACGATATATCGGAATGGGCCTACCGTGCCAGTAGCCGTCAAAACCAAATCAGTTAGAATAAGTTTCGCAGTACCTGAAGTCTGCGTAAAACTTGTCGTCGTTACGTTGAATGGTGTTGCTCCTGAAAGATTCGTCGTTGCGAGTGGGCTTACAAGGTCGGAATACTGATTATCAGTACCGACTGTTGGTAGCGTATTCGTCAACGCAACTTTAATCTGGTCGGTTCCAAGATTAAAAACCTTATTTCCAAGATTGAGTACGAATTTTTGTATTTTTGTAAATGTCGCCATAGTATTTTACGCACAATCCTGTACTTTAGGAGTTGCTTTGAAATTACGTTTCATTCTGTTGTTGTAAAATGCAATGAATCTATTTTCACGACGAGTTCGCTCATTTCTGATACGAGAGACCGTTTCCGATGAATACAGACGAGCATTCCGCATCAATTCCATTTCAGCGAGGTCAAAAGCAAGAATATCATGGAGATTCTGCTCAAAATCAGGAGTTCCACCGTCAGTCAACGCTGTCTGTCTCATTTCATACCAGATTCTCACTCCAGCAGTAACGTCATCAGCCGGCAACGGTCGGATAAAGTACGATTCTCGTTCAAATCTTACATACGGTTCATCTTGAGCATACCTATTCGACAAATCCGTTATCTCGCTCTCATCATTTTCGTTCAAATCGTATATTTTAGCAGGATAGAAAGAAATACCATCGAAAGAAATCTCCATCCGAATAGGACGGAGTAAATCTGTTGGGAACGCGTATTCTCCATCGTATCCGTTCTCCCCTTCCGTGAGCGAAGTCGTATCAACCAAATCCGTCTTCGCCATTTCCATCGAAGCATTCCTATCGACTTCGTATTTCAGGATGTCGAGAGTCCGATGTCCGAGAGCGATATTCAGCCATTCAAGTAATTTTGAATCAGGAAGAACAGATGAGTTTGTTCCAAGAATATCGCGCGTCAAAGTGTATATGGTAGCAGTTGTCATTTAGCAGTATTCAATGAGTGCCTTCGCGCTATATGCTCCGTCGGTAGTGACCGTGGCTTTAACCTTGATGAAATTATATCCGAACGGTTCCAAATCGAGTGCTACAATATCGCTTATGTTCGTTGATATAGTCTTTGATGCTACTCTTGTGTAATTCTGAGCATTTGTATTCGTCAGATTATCAATCAAAGTATTTATCGCTACATACGTTTCTCCGTCGATAGAACCAGTAACCGTGAAAACTCCGTTACCGGAAGTGATTGCAGAAGCGGTAAGCATGAGAGTAATCTTCTCAGCACCTCCGACTTCAATAGGTTCAGAAGTAGTCGTAGCCGTTACTGCAGAAAGAATATTCTTAATTGTAGATGCGTTATCCATTTTTTTTCATTAACATTTTTATGAGCGTAAGTTTGCTCGGCTGACCCTGTACTCTGATACTCTCGTTCTTTGCGATTTCTCTAAGGTCAGCGACACTGAGTTCCGCAAGTTCTGACTCGACAAAACCATCTTCCGTTTTCTCTGGAAGTTTA
>WBZT01000872.1_pt1 | contig 23418 bp, 27 predicted proteins | sample 5204241 | NCBI WGS metagenome assembly WBZT01 (sample SAMN12344358, study PRJNA552823) | activated sludge metagenome | biome: Activated sludge suspended growth; feature: Nitrification reactor; material: Wastewater; isolation source: activated sludge from nitrification reactor of wastewater...
CGACGTGATGGAAGGCGTCCCCGAAATGATCCACGACATCCAGGTGGAGGCAACCTTCCCGGACGGGACCAAGCTGGTTACCGTCCATCACCCGATCGTCTGAGGAGCCGGTCATGATTCCCGGAGAAATGCAGATAGAGGACGGCGAGATCGAACTCAACGCCGGTCGCGAGACGATCCGGCTGACGGTCGCCAATACCGGCGACCGGCCGATCCAGATCGGTTCGCACTATCACTTTGCCGAAACGAACCTGGCGCTGGCCTTTGACCGGGCGGCGGCACGCGGTTACCGGCTCGACATCGCCGCCGGCACCGCCGTACGCTTCGAGCCCGGGCAGACGCGCAGCGTGCAGCTGGTTGCGCTGGGCGGGGACCGTAGGGTTTACGGTTTCACTGGCTCAGTCATGGGGGAACTGTCATGAGTGTCCGCATCTCGCGGCAAGCCTACGCCGAAATGTTCGGGCCAACCGTCGGCGATCGCGTGCGCCTTGCCGATACCGAACTGTGGATCGTCGTCGAAAGTGATTTCACGATCTACGGCGAGGAAGTCAAGTTTGGCGGCGGCAAGGTGATTCGCGACGGGATGGGGCAGGGGCAGAAGCCTGCCGGTGAAGTCGCCGATACGGTGATCACCAACGCGCTGATCGTCGACCACTGGGGGATCGTCAAGGCCGACATTGCGATCAAGGGCGGGCGCATCGCCGGCATCGGCAAGGCGGGCAATCCGGACATCCAGCCAGGAGTGACGATCGCCATCGGCGGCAGTACCGAGATCATCGCCGGCGAAGGAATGATCGTCACCGCCGGCGGCATCGACAGCCACATTCATTTCATCTGCCCGCAGCAGATCGAGGAAGCGCTGATGTCGGGCGTGACGACCATGCTCGGCGGCGGCACCGGACCAGCCACAGGCACTTACGCCACCACCTGCACGCCGGGCCCCTGGCACATTCACCGCATGCTCGAAGCAGCCGACGCCTTCCCGATGAACCTCGGTTTCCTCGGCAAGGGCAACGTCTCGCTGCCGGAACCCTTGCGCGAGCAGGTGCGCGCCGGCGCCATCGGCCTCAAGCTGCACGAGGACTGGGGAACCACTCCGGCTGCGATCGACAACTGCCTGACAGTGGCCGAAGAGATGGACGTGCAGGTGGCGATTCATACCGACACGCTCAACGAATCCGGTTTCGTCGAAACGACGCTGGCCGCCTTCCAGGGACGCACCATCCACACCTTCCACACCGAAGGTGCGGGCGGCGGGCATGCGCCGGACATCCTGCGCGCCGTCGGCGAAGGCAACGTCCTGCCGTCTTCGACCAACCCGACGCGGCCTTACACGGTGAATACGGTCGATGAGCACCTCGACATGCTGATGGTTTGCCATCACCTCGACCCGGCGATCGCCGAAGACGTTGCTTTCGCGGAAAGCCGCATCCGGCGCGAGACCATCGCCGCGGAGGATATCCTGCACGATCTCGGAGCGTTGTCGATGATGTCCTCCGATTCGCAGGCAATGGGCCGCGTCGGCGAAGTGATTCTGCGCACCTGGCAAACCGCACACAAGATGAAAGTGCAGCGTGGTCCTCTGCCATCGCCTGCGGCGGGGGGTGCCGAGTATGCGAACGACAACTTCCGCGTCAAGCGCTACCTAGCCAAGTACACGATCAACCCAGCGATCACGCACGGCATCGCCGATCTGGTCGGGTCGATCGAAGTCGGCAAGCTCGCCGATCTGGTGCTCTGGAAACCGGCCTTCTTCGGCGTCAAGCCGTCGCTGATCCTAAAGGGCGGGATGATCGCCGCCGCCGCGATGGGCGACGCCAACGCCTCGATCCCGACGCCGCAGCCGGTACACTATCGGCCGATGTTCGGCGCTTTCGCGGGCGCGCGCAAGACCTCGGTAACTTTCGTTTCGCAGGCCGCGCTCGACAATCCGGAGGTCGCCGCGCTGCGGCTCGCGAGACCACTGCACGCCGTGCGCCGGACGCGCGGGCTGGGCAAGACGGACATGATCCACAATTCGGCGACGCCGACGATCGAGGTCGATGCCGAAACCTACGCCGTGCGCGCCGACGGCGAACTGTTGGTCTGCGAGCCGGCCAGCGTCCTGCCGATGGCGCAGCGCTACTTCCTGTTCTGACGATGCTGATTGCCGAGACCTTCGCCGACCGGGATACTCCTGCCAGCGACCGCCTGGTGCTTGCTTACGACGCCCGCTGCAGAAGCCGGCAGCGCGTCGTCCTGGTCGGCGGCGAGGAATTGGGCTACGTCTTTCCGGCAGGCACCGTGCTTCGTCACGGAGACCGCTTGCGGACCGGCAGCGGTCGCGTCGTCGCCATCGAGGCGGCAGCCGAAGCGCTGCTCGAAGTGCGCACCGACGACACCTTGCAGCTCATTCGTGCCGCCTACCATCTGGGCAACCGGCATGTGCCGGTGCAGCTTGCCGAGGGCTGCCTGCGCCTGCAGCCGGATCACGTTCTCGCCGAGATGCTGCTCGGACTCGGCTGTACGGTCACCGAAGTCGAGGCGCCGTTCGATCCCGAAGGCGGCGCCTACGCTGCGCACGCGCACACTGGCGCCCACGACTACCGCCCGGCACGAGCAGCGACGGCGGGTAGTACACGCCATCCGGCTGATGGCGCGCAGAGTTCGCCGGCGAGGATTCACGAGTTCAAGTGAGCCTGGCCTTGGCGCGCCTGCTGCAACTCGCCAGTCCGGCGCTGCCGGTGGGCGCCTACACCTACTCCCAAGGGCTCGAATGGGCGGTCGAAGCGGGCCGGGTAGGCGATGAGGCGACTGCGCTGGATTGGATCGGCGGACTGTTGGCGAATGCCGTCGGCCGTTTCGAAGCCCCGCTGACGGCCAGTCTGCAGCGAGCGTGGATGGCCGCCGACGCGGGCGAAGTCGAACGCCTGAACGCCGACTTCCTGGCCAGTCGCGAGTCGTCCGAACTGCGTGCCGAAACGCTGCAGATGGGCTACTCGCTGCGCTGCCTGTTGCACGATCTCGGCGCTTCTGCGCTGCCGCCGGCCTGCGCTGTGCCGCAGGAAATTACTTTTCCTGCCGGCTGGGCGCTGGCGGCTGCCGTCTGGGCAATCGACCCCGAGCATTCGCTGACCGCTTATCTCTGGTCCTGGTGCGAAAACCAGGTGATGGCCGCACTCAAGGCGGTACCCCTGGGTCAGACCGCCGGGCAGCGTCTGATGCTGACGCTTGGCGCTCGCCTTCCGGCGCTCGCCCTTGCGGCTCTCGATCTGCCGGAGGAGCGCTGGAGCAACCTCGCTCCCGGTTTCGCGCTGGCGTCCAGCCGTCACGAAACGCAGTATGCGAGACTTTTCCGATCCTGACAGAAAGCAAACTCACATGAACCGTCGTCCCGCATTGCGCATCGGCATCGGAGGTCCGGTCGGCTCCGGCAAGACCGCACTCACCCTGGCCCTCTGCCTGGCGCTGCGTGATCGCTACAGCCTCGGCGTCGTGACCAACGACATCTACACCGCGGAAGACGCGAAGTTCCTGGTTCAGCATGCAGCGCTGCCGCAGGAGCGCATCCTCGGTGTCGAAACCGGCGGCTGCCCGCATACCGCGATTCGCGAGGACGCATCGATCAACCTGGAAGCAGTCAGCCGCCTGACGGCTGCTTTCCCGGACATCGAAATCGTGTTCGTCGAATCCGGTGGCGACAACCTCGCCGCCACCTTCAGCCCGGAACTCTCCGACCTGACGATCTACGTGATCGACGTCGCCGCAGGCGACAAGATCCCGCGCAAGGGCGGGCCCGGGATCACCAAGTCGGACCTCCTGGTGATCAACAAGACCGATCTGGCGCCTTTCGTCGGTGCGTCGCTGCAGGTGATGGAGCACGACGCCCGGCGCATGCGCGGCGAGCGGCCGTTCGTCTTCAGCAACATGAAGACGGGGCAGGGCTTGCCGGAGATCATCGCCTTTGTCGAGCAGCGTGGGTTGCTGGGCTAGGCCAGCCAACGGGAAATCTCTTGGGCGCAACCCGTGCTGGCCGGACCTCCCGCTGGCAGGAAAAGGGCAGGGAATGGGGCGAACGGCAGGGCGATCAACGATCTCGCCTATGCCTTGACGACCCGGGAAGAGCTACGAACCCGCCCAGCGATTGTCATCGGTGTCACCGGTTGCCATGCAAGGTATCGCGCGTTTTTTCTCGTCTCGATACATTGATCACACCAGGGTCGCCCAAAGGAAGTGGAGATGACTACCCGGTTCCTTGTCCTCGCGCTGCTCGCCAGTCTGCTGTGGTGGTCCGCTGCGCGGGCCGACGAGGTCACGGTCGCGATTGCCGCAAACTTCACGGCCCCAATGCAGAAGATCGCCGCGGAGTTCGAGAAGGAGAGTGGACACCGGGTCGTCGCTTCCTACGGCGCGACCGGAAAGTTCTCTGCGCAGATCAGGAACGGCGCGCCGTTCGAGATTCTCCTCTCGGCGGACGAGGAGACGCCGAGGAAACTGATCAGGGAGGCGGGCGCGGGAAACCGGTTCACCTATGCGATCGGCAAGCTCGTGCTGTGGTCGCCACGAGCCGCTTTCGTCGATGGCGCCGGCGACGTTCTCAGGCAAGGCCGAATCGAAAACCTGTCGCTGGCAAACCCGAAGCTGGCGCCCTACGGAGCCGCCGCCGTGCAAGCCCTGCAGGCGCTCGCCGTCCACGACGCACTGCAGCCCAGGTTCGTCACCGCCGAAAACATTTCGCAGGCACAGCAGTTCGTCGCCAGCGGCAACGCTCAGCTCGGCTTTGTCTCGCTTTCCCAGGTATTGAAAGACGGCAGGATCGAAGGCTCCGCCTGGATGGTTCCTGCTAATCTGTACCGGCCGATTCGCCAGGACGCGGTGATTCTGGAAAAGGGCAGGGGGAAACCCGCCGCCGAATCACTGATGAAATACCTGAAAAGCGAGAAGGTCAGGGCAATCATCAAGTCCTACGGCTACGATTGTTGACGGCGCGATGCGAACCTCCCGAATACGTTTGCCTCGATGCTTTTCCGACCCCGTGGCGCTTGCGCCGTCGTGCCGGGCGCCCCCGCATGATGACACTGCTGTACTGCAGAAGACGGATTCGCGATGCTGAGTTCAACCGACGTCGCCGCGATCGCCCTGACGATCAAGCTCGCTGGCCTCACCACGGTGCTGCTGCTGATTCTGGGGACGCCGCTGGCCTGGTGGCTGGCGCAAACCCGTTCGCCGTTGAAGAGCATCGTGGGCGCCGCCACGACCCTGCCGCTGGTCCTGCCGCCGGCAGTCCTCGGCTTTTATCTGCTGGTGCTGCTCGGCCCGCAGGGGCTGGTCGGGCGCCTTACGGAATTCCTCGGTCTGGGTCTGCTCCCGTTCAGTTTTCCAGGCCTGGTGGTGGCGTCGATGATCTATTCGACACCCTTCGTCGTGCAGCCAATCCAGCAGGCATTTTCCGCGCTTGGCGAACGACCGCTCGAAGCGGCGGCCACCTTGCGAGCATCGCCGCTCGATGCGTTTTTCACAGTCGCGCTTCCGCTCGCCAGACCAGGGATCGCCACGGCAGCGGTGCTCGGCTTCGCGCACACGGTCGGCGAATTCGGCGTCGTCCTGATGATCGGCGGCAACATCCCGGGCAGGACGCAGGTCCTGTCGATGGCGATCTACAACCATGTGGAAGCGATGGAATACGCGAATGCCCACTGGCTCGCGGGCGGCATGCTCGCCTTCTCGTTCCTGGTGCTGCTCGTGCTGTACGCGCGGGGCGGAAATCGCACGCAATGACGATCGACGCGCATTTCGAGCTGTCGTACCCGGGATTTTCTCTGGCCGTCGATGTCTGCTTGCCCAGTCGAGGCGTGACGGCTCTCTTCGGACCTTCAGGTTGCGGAAAGACGACGCTTCTGCGTTGCATTGCCGGCTTGACGAGGGCCGCGCGTGGTCGCCTGTTCGTCGACGGCGAGCCGTGGCAGGACGATGATCATTTTCTGCCAACGCATCGGCGACCTTTGGGCTACGTCTTCCAGGACGCGAATCTCTTTCCCCATTTGTCCGTGCGCCGCAATCTGGAGTATGGCCGATCGCGGGTCCCGGAAACGGCACGCGCGCAGTCCGTTGAGCGCGTGGTGGAATTGCTCGGCATCGCGCGGTTGCTGCAGCGCGAACCAGGGACGTTGTCCGGCGGCGAACGGCAACGCGTGGCGATCGCGCGTGCACTTCTCACCAGCCCCCGCCTGCTCCTGCTCGATGAGCCACTGGCTGCGCTCGACGTGGCGCGCAAACAGGAGTTCCTTCCCTATCTCGAACGGCTGCGTGACGAACTCGAGATCCCGGTGATCTACGTCAGTCACGCGCCGGACGAGGTCGCCCGTCTCGCCGATCATCTCGTCGTCCTCGACGCTGGCCGGATCGTCGCGGCCGGGCCTCTGGCGGAAACGCTTTCGCGTGTCGACCTGCCGATCCGTCTCGGCGAGGACGCTGGCGTCGTACTCGAGGCCACGGTCGCAGAAATCGATGAGTGCTGGAGCCTAGATCGCGTCGAATTCGGAGGCGGCAGTCTCTGGGTCCGGAGTTGCGGACATCTTTCCGGAAAACGCGTCAGGGTCCGCATCCTGGCGCGGGACGTCAGCATTGCGCTCGAACGATGCGAAGGCATGAGCATCATGAACTGCTTGCCGGCCAGAGTTCTGGAACTGGCCGGGGAGTGGCATCCCGCCCTCGCCCTCGTCCGCCTGCAGGTTGGAGAGACCACCATCGTCGCACGCGTGACCAGACGCTCCGCGGCCGCACTCGGACTGGTGGCCGGCAAGGCGGTATGGGCGCAAATCAAGGCCGTTGCGGTAATTGGCTAGGCCCGCTTACCCCGGGGGAGAAAAGGAGTTTCGGGAAGAGCGTGGGGTTTTCCATGAGCATGTGATGAGCAACGTGAGGAATCGCACAAGGCCTGCGTCGCTCCGATGTTCCAATGCGTCCGTGTTCACGAAACTTTGGGTTGCAGCCAGCAGCACACGCGTCTTGCTGTACCTCCGCAAACATTCCGCGAAACTGAACCAAGGAGCAATAGTGAAAACCATGATGCAACGGATCAACGGAAAGATGATCACCGGTATCGTCGTGTCTGCGCTGGCAGTGTCGGCAGGTAGTGCCCAGGCGAGCACGATTGAGGTTACGACCGGCAAGTCGACGGCGGGAGCGCAGGGCAGTGCGGCCAGTTACCAGAGCGTCGTCGAGGCGGCGGTTGCTACCGCAACGGCGGGCTATGGCCATGCCTCTCCGTCGGTCTTTGATCATATTACGAACCACGGCCTGTTCGCCGGCGGCTCGTCCACGGATATCGCTTTCGACTTCACGGTCACCTTCGGCGTAACTGCCGGGCAGGCCGGGATCTGGGAATTCCGTGCGGGAACCGACTTCGGCAACGGCGGCGCGGTCTTCCTCGACGGTGTCGCCCTCGGTTTCAAGTCCAATGACATGTGGTGGGCCGGGTCCTATAACGATCCCAGCCAGTATTTCGACTACACGGCGAGTCTGGCGGCCGGCAATCACGTGCTCCAGATCTATGGTCTCGAACATTGCTGCGATGGCGACCAGCAGGCGCAGTTCCGTGCGCCGGGTGCACCCGGCTTCACCACCTTCAGTGCGAGCGACGGCCTGGCGACGACGGTCCCCGAGCCGGCCACCTACGCGCTGTTCGCCATTTCGCTGTTCGCTTTCGGCGTGGCACGCAAGCGCCACCCGTAGTTCTACGGAGCGGCGGCCAGCACGGGCTCAGGCGGCCGTACTCCTGACCACGGATACCTGTGGCTTGCCGACGACGATCTCGCCGATGACGGTCGCGTGGTCGAAACCCTCCTGCAGAAAGATCGCGAGGACTTCGGTGACCACTTCCGGCGCGCAAGCGACGAGCAGCCCGCCGCTGGTCTGCGGGTCGGTCAGCAGCGCCTGCTCGAGGTCGCCGAACTGCCTCTTCTGGAGCGAGACGTGCTCGCCATAGCTCGCCCAGTTGCGCGCAGAAGCGCCGGTGACGCAACCCTTGGCCGCGTAATCCAGGGCGTTGGGCAGCAGCGGTAGTGCCGAGTAGTCGATCACCGCGGCGACGGTGGACGCCTTGCAGATTTCGACCAGGTGTCCGAGCAGACCGAACCCGGTCACGTCGGTCATCGCGTGTACACCGGCGAGGCAGGCGAGCGAGCGTCCCGGCGTGTTGAGCTGCGTCGTCGAGTCGACCAGGGCCGCGTAGCCGGCTGCGGACAACAGTCCTTTTTTCTGTGCAGCGCTGAAGAAGCCGACTCCCAGCGCCTTGCCGAGAATCAGCTTGTCACCGGGGCGGGCGCCTGCGTTTCGCTTGATATTTTCGGGATGGACCAGACCGATGGCGACGAGGCCGTAAATCGGCTCGACCGAGTCGATGGTGTGTCCTCCGGCAATCGGGATGCGAGCCTGGGTACAGATCGACTCGCCGCCCTCGAGAATCCGCTGGATCGTTTCCAGCGGCAATCGCTCGACCGGCATGCCGACCACGGCCAGCGCCAGAAGCGGTACGCCACCCATGGCATAGACGTCCGACAGGGCGTTGGTCGCCGCAATGCGGCCAAAGTCGAACGGATCGTCGACGATCGGCATGAAGAAGTCGGTCGTGGCAATCAGCGCCTGTTCCGCGTTGACCTGGTAGACCGCCGCGTCATCGCTGGTTTCGATGCCCACCAGCAGTTGCGGTGGGACGATCGCCGACGTCGTCTTGGCGAGGATCTGTTCAAGTACGCGCGGAGCGATCTTGCAGCCGCAGCCGCCACCGTGGGAGAACTGCGTCAGCCGGATCACTTCACCCGGTGCCACTCCCGGCACAGCAGGCTGCTCGGACTTCGTCTTTCTTCTCGACATTTTTCTTCGTCAGGACAGTTGCAGGATGCGGCAAGCGGCAGCCTAGGTGCCGCCCGGAGCGTCGAATCCCGCGTCCTCGATTGCTCGGCGCAGGTCGGCGGCACTCACCTGAGTGGAGTCGCAGGCGACGCTGGCGACTCCGGTCGCCAGGGACACTATCACCTCCTCGACTCCGGGCAACGCCTCGAGGGCGCTGGTCACACTCTGCACGCAGCGCTGGCAATTCATCCCCACGACCGAGACCACGATTCTTTCCATCAGACGGAACCTCTCTTCTTCTTGTATCGGCGGCGGCATCACGCCCGGCTTCCCGCCACGTCCGGTTGCGGGCCCGGACGGCCGCCCGGGCGCCAGCGCCTGAGCAGCAACGAATTGGAAACTACCGAGACCGAACTCATTGCCATCGCGGCTCCGGCAATCACCGGGCTGAGCATGCCCAGGGCCGCCAGCGGGATGCCGAGCACATTGTAGAGGAAAGCGCAGAACAGATTCTGCCTGATTTTCCGCAGCGTCGCACGCGAAAGCAGGATGGCATCGACGATGCCGCCCAGATCGCTGCGTACCAGCGTAATGTCGGCAGCCTGGATCGCAGCGTCGGAGCCGGCGCCGATGGCGAAGCTGACGTCGGCCGCCGCCAGCGCCGGAGCGTCGTTGATGCCGTCGCCGACCATCGCCACCGGCGCCCCATCGGCTTTCAGCGCTTCGACCGCCGCGGTCTTGTCGCCGGGGAGGACGCCGGCGTGGAAATCGTCGATGCCAAGCTCGTCGGCGATCACGGCGGCGGTGGCGGCGTGGTCGCCAGTCAGCATCACGACGCGGATGCCCATCGCCCGCAGGCGCGCAACGGCGATCCTTGAGCTGTCGCGAAGAGGATCGGCAATCCCCAGCAACGCCAGGGCGATCTCGTCGGGTCCGGAATCGACCTCGCCGGCAGTGCTCCGGGCAGCCATTTCGGTCAACACGACGACGGTCTTGCCCGAACGCTGCAACTCTTCGACCAGGCCCTCTGCGACAACGCGGGTAGCGCCGTCCGCTGCGGCCAGCCGCAGCCGCCGGCCGGCGACCACTCCTTCGACGCCGCGTCCCGGAATCGCCCGGAATTCTCCGACTGCCGGCAGCGTCACCCCACGCGCCTGCGCCTGCTGCAGGATGGCACGCGCGAGCGGGTGCTCCGAAGCCTGCTCGAGACCCGCGGCCAGGGCCAGCGCTTCGTCCGCCGACGTACCCAGGGCAACAAGATCGGTCACCGTGGGCTCTCCGCGCGTCAGCGTGCCCGTCTTGTCGACGGCCAGTACCTTGACCTTCTCCGCACGTTCGAGCGCCTCGGCGTTCTTCACCAGGATGCCGGCGGCGGCGCCGCGGCCGCTGGCGACCATGATCGCGGTAGGTGTCGCCAGTCCGAGTGCGCAAGGACAGGCGATCACCAGCACGGCGACGGCATTGATCAGCGCCGTACTGAAAACACCAGCGAAGGCCCACCAGCCGATCAGGGTGAGCAGGGCGACGGCGCAGACGATCGGCACGAAGATTGCGGATATGCGATCGGCGAGTTTCTGCACGGGCGCCTTCGATCCTTGCGCCTCGGCCACCATGCGCACGATCCCCGCCAGCAGCGTGTGCTCGCCGACGCCGGTAGCCCGGCAGCGCAGCACACCCTCGCCGTTGGCCGTGGCAGCAAACACACGGTCGCCGCGGTGCTTGGCAACCGGCATGCTCTCGCCGGTAAGCATCGCCTCGTTGACGCTCGACGAACCGTCGATGACCTCGCCATCGACCGGCACGCCATCGCCGGGACGGACGAGGAAGACGTCACCCGGAACGAGCAGGGCCGCATCGATCTCGATCAGTCGCCCGTCACGCTCGACACGCGCGGTTCTCGGTTGCAGCCGGATCAGCGCGGCGATCGCTTCGGTGGTCTTCGCCTTGGCATTCGCTTCGAGCAGCTTGCCGAGCAGGACCAGAGTGATCACTGCCGCAGACGCTTCGAAATAGACGTGCAGGCTGTTGGCACCGAACACGGTGACCACCAGGCTGAAGCCGTAGGCCATGCTCGTGCCGAGTGCCACCAGCACGTCCATGTTTGCACCGCCACCACGCAATGCCTTCCAGGCACCGTCGTAAAAACGCCAGCCGATCCAGAACTGCACCGGCGTCGCCAGCAGCAGTTGCCACCAGCGCGGCAGCAGGTCGTGGTGCTGTCCGCCGGGCTCGAACATGGCCAGCATCTGCGCGGCGAGTGGCAGCGTCAGCGCCGTCGAGAGCCAGAAACGACGCAGCTCGCTCCGTCGTTTCGCGGCCTTTCTCGCCTGCTCGTCGGCACGCGTCGGGTCGTCGGCCAGTCGCCCGCGGAAACCGGCACGCTCGATCGTGGCGAGCAGCAGGGCAGGCGAGACGACACCGGGACGGTAGCGGATGCTCGCGCGTTCGTTCGCCAGGTTCACCGTCGCTGCAACTCCCGGCAGCCGGTTGAGCAGCTTTTCGACGCGAGTCGAGCAGGCGGCGCAGCTCATGCCTTCGATGGCCACTTCGAGCGTGGTCGAGGGGACACTGAAACCCGCCTGTTCGATCGCCGTGACGATCTGCTGCGCACTCGTCTGCGGAGAAGAGATCTCGACCAGTGCGCGCTCGCTTGCCAGATTGACGCTGGCGGTGACGCCCGGCAACCGTCCGAGCACTCGCTCGATGCGTATCGCACACGCTGCGCAACTTATGCCGGCGATCGGCAGATCGAGGCGCCGAAGCTCGCTGGCGGAGTCGCCCGACATCGCCTGACTCATTGCCCGCCGTGCAGGAGCCGAGGCGCCAGTCCGGAACCGACGAACAGTCCCCAGGCGCCGAAAGCGAGAATGAGCAGGCCGGCTGCCACGCGTACCGCCGGCATGCGTGCATACGCCTGCAGGCGGGCCGCGAGCAGGCCGGCGAGCAAGAGGTTGGGCAGGGTGCCGGCGCCGAAGGCCAGCATCATGCCGGCGCCGCGCCAGGCGGAACCGCTGGTCAGGGCGGTCGCCAACGCGCTATAGACCAGACCGCAGGGCAGCCAGCCCCACAGCAGACCGAGCGGAAAGGCCTGTGCCACTCTACGTGCGGGAAGATAGCGACGGGTCAGCGGTTGCAGATGACGCCACAATTTCTGACCGCAGCGCTCGCTGAAGGCGAGGGCACGCGTCACGCCGATGAGGTAAAGGCCGAGTGCGACCAGCATCAGATTGGCGAGCAGATAGAGGAAAGTGCGCAGCGGCAACGGACCGGCCAGCGCCATGCCGGCCTGGCCGATGCCGCCGGCGACGGCGCCGGCAAGCGCATAGCTGGCGATGCGGCCGCAGTTGTACGCGAGGTGCAGCGAGAGGCGCGCCGCCGTGCCCATCGCCAGGGCACCGACGATCCCGCCGCACATCGCGACGCAGTGGGGGCCGCCCAGCAGGCCGATCAGCAGCAGGGCGAAATAGGCGGGTTCGGGCATGGCAAGGGACGACGATCAGACAGGCAAGGATTCTACCCCGTGCCGAACGTCCGCAGTTCGCCGTCAGATCACCCGGGAGTAACGCGTCCGTTGCCGATCGGCGCGCAGATAGCGGTCGAAAACCATCGAGATGGCGCGCACGAGCATGCGTCCGCGCGGCAGGACGCTGATCCACTTGTCGTCCACACGCACCAGGCCAGCATCGACCATTTCGCGGAGATCATCGAGTTCGGTCGCAAAGTAGCTGGCGAAGTCGATCAGGTGCGCGATTTCGATCGATTCGATCGACAGCTCGAAGTGGCACATCAGCGATTGAATGATCGAACGCCGCAGCAGGTCGTCGGCATTGAGTTCGATCCCCCGATACACCGGCAGCGTGTTGCTGTCGAGCAGATCGTAGTATTCGTCGAGTGTCTTCACGTTCTGACTGTAGGTGGGGCCGACCTTGCTGATCGCCGAGATGCCGAAGGCCAGCAGGTCACAGTCCGAGTGCGTCGAATAGCCCTGGAAATTGCGGTGCAGACGCCCCTGGCGCTGCGCAATCGCCAGTTCGTCGTCTGGTTTGGCGAAGTGGTCCATGCCGATGTAGAGGTAACCGGCTTCGGTCATCCGGCGAATCGCCAGCGCGAGAATCTGCAGGCGCGCGTCGGCCGAAGGCATGTCGGCTTCGAGAATCCGGCGCTGCGGTTTGAACAGGCTGGGCAGATGCGCGTAGTTGTAGATCGAGACACGATCCGGACTGGCAGCGATGACGCGCTCAAGGGTGTGGCCAAATCCGAGCACCGTCTGTCTGGGCAAGCCGTAGATCAGATCGATGCTGATCGACTTGAAGCCGGTGGCACGTGCGGCGTCGATCACGGCAAGAGTCTCTTCCTCGCTCTGGACGCGATTCACCGCCTGCTGGACGTTCGCATCGAAATCCTGTACGCCGATACTCATGCGATTGAAACCCAGCTCGCCCAGCAGTTCCACGGTCGTGCGATCGACCTTGCGTGGATCGACCTCGATCGAGTACTCGCCGCCTGCGACCAGGCGGAAGTGTTTGCGCGTCACCGCCATCAGTTGGCGCATCTCCTCATGCGAAAGAAAGGTTGGCGTGCCGCCACCCCAATGCAACTGCGCCACTTCCTGATCGGCGCCATCGAGATAACTGCTCTGCAGGGCCAGTTCACGCGCCAGGTATTTCAGATACTTGGCCGAGCGACCATGGTCCTTGGTGATGATCTTGTTGCACGCGCAGTAGTAGCAGATGGTGTTGCAGAAGGGAATGTGGAAGTACAATGACAGTTGGCGGCTGATGGCGCCAATATTGCGCTTGCCGAGCCAGAGCTTGGCTGCGTCTGAACCGAAGGCTTCGACGAAACGATCTGCCGTCGGATACGACGTGTAGCGGGGGCCGTTGATGTCGAAACGGCGGATGATCTGCGGATCAAAAACGAGATTGCCGGCAACCGAATTCATGTTCCCGTTACATTGTTTATTGCGTGCATTATCGGGCTGCGCTGACTGGGCCGGGTTGACGTGGATCAAAGACAGGGTTTGACGAAAAAGAACCGTGGATGTCTGCAAATGTGGCGACTGCGAGGCTGGCGTTTGAGGTGGTGAAGACCGCCTGCTCGAACTGCAACCTGCGCGAACTTTGCCTGCCGATCGGGCTCGATGCGGCGGAACTGAAGAAGCTCGACGAGTTGGTGTCGACGCGCCGACGGGTGAAGCGCGGCGATCATCTCTATCGCGCAGGGCAAGCTTTCGAATCGATTTACGCAATTCGCAGCGGTTTTTTCAAGACCGACGTGCTGGTCGAGGACGGCCGCGATCAGGTCACCGGTTTTCAGATGGCCGGCGAGTTGCTCGGTCTCGACGGGATCAGCGGCGAAATCCACAGTTGCAATGCCATCGCCCTCGAAGACAGCGAAGTGTGCGCAATTCCTTTCTCGCATCTCGAAGGACTGTCACGCCAGATCCATACCCTGCAGCACCACTTCCACAAGGTGATGAGCCGCGAGATCGTCCGCGACCACGGCGTGATGATGCTGCTCGGCACGATGCGCGCCGAAGAGCGGCTCGCCGCCTTTCTGCTCAACCTGTCGCAGCGCTTCAAGGCACGTGGCTACTCCCCTGCCGAATTCAATCTGCGCATGTCGCGTGACGAAATCGGCAGCTACCTCGGACTCAAGCTGGAAACGGTCAGTCGCGCCTTCTCGCGTTTCCAGGAGGAGGGGTTGCTGGCCGTGCATCAGAGGAAGGTCCGGATTCTCAATACGGCTGGCCTGCGCAAACTGATGAGCCACCAGCGCAACGGCTAGCGCCAGGCGCAGCGTGTGGCCGCCACCCGTTCACGCCAGGCAGACAAGGAAACCGAGCGCATTGCGCGTTACGGCGACCGAGACGATGTAGGCAAAGGCGGTCAGCGCGGCCGCGAAATACGCAGCGCGTTGCTGCCGACTGCGGGCGCGCTTGAGAGCCATCGTGCCGCAGCCGATGTAGACCAGCAAGCCGACCAGTTTGGCGGTCAGCCACGAAGCGAAAAAGGGATACTGGGCGCTGAGCACCGCCATGGCGATCGCGCTGCCGAGCAGAACCGTATCCACGATGTGCGGCACAAGCTTGACCGCCGCTCGCTGCAGCCACGGCGACTCGCGCAGCATCCACAGCCCACGCAGGAAGAAGCCGCTGCCGCTGAGTACGACACAGCCGACATGCAGGTGCTTGAGAAGCAGGTAGCTCATCTGCGGGTGCCGTCGGCGCTCGCGACAGCGGCAATCCGCAGACGATGCCGGCGATAGAAGGCAACCGCCGCGAGCAGGTTGCGCAGCAACCAGCCGTTGGCCAGGACGATCGCCAGGCCTGCCGGATAGGCAAGCCATTCGGGCCAGACAACGGCTGCCAGGAGCAGCGCCAGCGAGAGGAAATGGCTCTGCGCCTGCCGCTCGATCTGTCGTGCCGCTATCACCTTGTGCATGCTCGGAGCGAGCACTCTTCCAGCACCCTGGTTCTGCAGATGCAACCAGACGAGAAAAGGGACGATCTTGTAGAGCATGCCGATGGTCACCGACATGAAGCCGCCGAGCAGGGCGAGGACGCCGCACAGCCACTCCAGCCGATCGTCCAACTCCGGCACCGTGGTTCCGGCATACCACACGCTGCAGGCCGCGAGAGCGCACAGCATCGCCACTTGCCAGAGGCGCTGCGTGGCGTCGAAAGAAGCGCGCTTGCTGCGGCTCTGGACATGCAGCGTCAGCGCGGCAAAGGCGACCACGTGCAGCACCACGGCGCCGGCCAGTAGCGCCCCGCCAGGCCATTGCCAACCGGCGACCAGACTCCAGCAGCAGAGCAGGGTGAGTAAGGACCAGGCAAACGAGCGTGCGAACCACGCCGGATAGGGCGGAGTGATCTGAAACATCGGCACGACGACGAAAGCGACGGTGGCAAGAAGAATCACTCCCCAGCCGACGAGTCCCCAGGTAAGATGGATCGAGGCGAGTTGCTGCAGCGGCAGCTGCAGCGATCCGGCAAGTCCGGCTGCCAGCGAGCCTCCCAGTCCGACGGTCACGGTCAGGCTCGGCAGCGACAGCTTGAGGCCGCGAATGGTCGGATTGGTCGACGGCACGACGAACAGTGCATGGCCGGCGACGCCGACGAAAAGCAGGGCGCCGCCGCCAAGCAGGATCGCTGCGAGCCAATAGGCGAGCGGCTGGAAAGTCAGGAAGCCAGCCGTCAGCAGCAGGGCACCCGGCACGATCGCGGCATGGACCAGCGATGCCAACAGGCCCGGACGTAGCATGTTCGCGCCGGCGACCACCGGCAGGATCTGGATCATTGCGCCGAGCATCACCTGCAGCAGGAATCCGACCGTGATCAGATGGGTCAGTGCCAGCGCGGCGGGCGTCCAGCGCGAGGCGAGCAGACCGGGGCCGGTCCACAACAGGAGCATCCCGGCAAGCATGGCAAACAGCGGTGCGGTCAAAAAGAAGCGGAGCGGTGCAGCGAACGGGGGCGCCTGTTCGAAGGACAGCAACGCCTGCATTACTGCTGTCTGCGCTGAATCAGAACTTCCACCGTGCCGTCTGGCCGACGCTGCGTCTGCCAGGAAAAACCGTTGATTTCGAGCGCCCGGTAGAGCGGAAAGGGTTCCCGTGGCAGGAGCACCAGGAGTCTTTCGTCCGCACCGAGCTGGTCGAGTGCTTCCATGCTGCGCACCATCGGCTCGGGAGGTTCCATACCCCGCGCATCGATGACGATGTCGGCATCCATTGGCGTCACCTCGATAACCTTTCTTCTCCCGCGATCTGCTTCTGCAACTCCGGCAACAGCGTTTCGAGCTGATCGGCGAGGTACTGGTCGCACATCGGATAAAGCACGTTTTCTTCCTTGACGTTATGCTGCTGCAGCATGATCAACAGGGTTTCGGCAGTGCCGGCATAGTCGTCAGCGTTCGATTCTGCCAGTGCGGATTCGGCAGCGGAAAGCAGCTGCCGGATCTGTGAGTGCTCTCCGCGCATCACCTGGGTCGGTCCCCGGTACATCCCGGTGCGTTGTTCAAAGAGCGGGAAGAGAACCGATTCTTCGGCCGCGAAATGATGCAGCATGGCATCGTGGAAGCGGCGAAACTCGTTGCCGGCCGCCTGCCATGCGCCCCTGGCAACGGCCTGCTCGACCGCGACGAACAATGCGTCGCAGCTGCGATGGTCTTCCGCCATGAAATCGGTAATCGCGTCCATGCCGAGCCTCCCGGAATCAGAGGAGCCATTGTCGGGCGCGCCGGCGCCGCCAACGTTGATCGGCATCAAATATTTTCCGCGAGGACATTTCACCGACTCCGGTATCCGCCCGCACTGCCCGGATGCCCGATCGATAGTTTGATTTCGATCAAGATTCAGTGCGCCAATCCTGCCTATAGTGGATCCATCCCACAATGGAGGAAACGCCATGTTCAAGCACATCCTCGTTCCCACCGATGGCTCGGAGCTGTCGAAGGAGACCGCCCGGCGGGCGGTTTCCTTCGCCAAGGACGCAGGGGCCCGCATCACCGCGTTTTTCGCCAAGCCGGAATACCCGGTCAGCTACTATGGAGAAGGTGCCCTGATCGACCCGACGACGCCCGAGAAATTTGCCGAGCTTGCCGAGCAGCAGGCGCAACAGACCCTTGCCTTCGTCGCCGATCTTGGCGCGGAGGAGGGCGTTGCCGTGAGCACGCTGTCGCTGACCAGCGACATTCCCTATCAGGCGATCATCGACGCGGCAACCCGCGCCGGCTGCGACCTGATCTTCATGGCTTCGCATGGCCGTCGCGGCTTCTCTGCCCTCCTGCTCGGCAGCGAGACCAACAAGGTGCTGACCCACTCGAAGATTCCCGTTCTCGTTTATCGCTGAGTCCTTCGCCCGGCGCTCGCGCGGGCTGTGGGCAACGCATCGCGCCGGGCGTCAGCGCCGCCTGATCCGCAGGCCACCGGCTACCGCGGCGGCGCCTGTCGGTAGCCCGTCCTGTACGATCCCTCCTGCCGCCGCGGCCGTATGTCCCGATAACGGGAAGGTGCCGACGGCGCTCATTGCCGCCAACGGCGTCGTTTCGATCGCCTCCGGCACGGCCGCCGGAATGTGGCAAAATGCCTTTTCTCCTTCCATTTCTCGTGGCCCAATACGCCTGCCTTCAGGAGGACGCAGAATGTTCGTGCGGTGCTTTGATCGGGATGGCCGGTGCAGACGAACGACAGGGAAATGGCCTGTCGTCTGCCTGTGCCTGGCCTGCTGGTCGGCATACGCAGTGGATGTCGGGCTGGCCGGCGTTTTTCCCGGAAAGGCTCTGCTGACCATTGACGGTGGCGCACCGCGCACCGTTGCCGTCGGCGTCAGGACCGGCGAAGGCGTCCGCGTGCTGGCGGTGGATAGCGACACCGCAACCATCGAGGCCGACGGAAAGAAGCGCGTCTTGCGCGTAGGGCAGAATGTCGCTGCGCAGGAAACCGGTAGCGCCGCTGCCAAGGCGACCTTGACCGCCGACGGTAGCGGCCATTTCGTCACCACGGGAAGCATCAACGGAACCAGTGTTCGCTTTCTCGTCGATACCGGGGCGACGATGATCTCGCTCGGCGCCGGCGAAGCACAGCGCATCGGCCTCGACGCCAGCAAGGGCCAGCCGGCGGTCGTCAATACTGCCAATGGCCAGGCGTCGGCGATCCGCGTCAAGCTGGATACGGTACGCGTGGGCGAAATCGTCCTGAACAACGTCGACGCCCTCGTGCATCAGCAGGACATGCCGCTGACACTGCTCGGGATGAGTTTTCTGAACCGTATGGAAATGCAGCGTGACGGTCAGACCATGACCCTCAGGAAGCGCTACTAGGAGAATTGGAGCACATGCGTCGCCGCCATGAAAGAATAGCCTTGCTGGGCCGCGAACTCGAGTTGTTGATGGGCGAGAGACAAACCCTGTTGCAGATCGTCGGTGCGACGGCAGCCCTGATCGCATCCCTCGACGGTCGCCTGCTGCCGATGACTGCGGTAAGGCCCGCCGATCTGGTTTCGAGCACGCTCAACGCGCTGCCCGATGAAACGCTGCGCGACGCGCTCGCCGCAGTGCGGGCGGAGATCGACGAGGAGGCGCCGTTTGTCAGTGGCTGATGCCGAATCCCGGCTGCCAGGCGACAGCGTGGACCTCGATCGTGTCCGGCTGGTCCTGCACCGCGAACCTTCGCCAGCTGCCTTCGTCCTCGAAGATGGTGTCGGCGACGAGGAATTGACGCCGGCCGCCGTGCTCTTCCCGATCGTCCAGCGGAGCGAAGCGCCAACCGTGCTGCTCACACAGCGGACCACGCATCTGAAGGATCATCCGGGCCAGATCAGTTTTCCGGGCGGCCGGCGCGAGTCGGCCGACCCCTCGCCGGCGCACACGGCACTGCGCGAGGCGGCCGAGGAAATCGGTCTGTCCGAGGAGCAGGTCGATATCGTCGGTTATCTCCCCGAATACCGTACCGCGACGGGCTTTCGCGTCACGCCGGTGGTCGCCCTGGTCACCCCGCCCTTCGACCTGCAGCTCGACAGTTTCGAGGTCGCCGAGGTCTTCGAAGTGCCGCTCGCCTTTCTGCTCGATCCGGCCAACCACCAGCGACACTCGCTCCATTATCGCGGCAAACTGCGGCACTACTACGCGATGCCTTACGGCCGCTACTTCATCTGGGGAGCCACCGCAGGGATCATCATGTCTCTCTACCGCGCACTGGCAGTCGGCGACGATTAGTTCAGTAGGGCAGCGGCCCGACCTGCTGACCGAGCGCAGCAGCGATGCGGGTGAAGAGCGTCAGAACCAGAGCAATGTGCCATGTCGCCGTGCGGAACCCGCCATGGATCTCACGATTTCGCAGAGGTCCTCTTGGCGATCCGCGCCTGGTGCATCAAGCAACACGTGGCACTCCTGGTCTAAGTGCCACTTGTCCCTCAGCTTGTCGCACCGCGCGTCCCGATCCTTGCAGGCACGGGTAGCCCCTCGCGGTGAACCGATCCGATCCGGTGTTTCGGTCGCCTACTCGCCCGCGTGGCTCGTGTTCTTCGCCTCCCGCATCGCAGTCATGATCTGGTCGAGGTTGTAGCTGGCCGGAGCCTGCAGCGGCGGGAATTGCCGGAATGTCTCCAGCTCCCTCAGCCACAGCAACTGACCGATCGGCAACAGGTTCCAGTCATAGGTCATCTCTCCGATTTTTCATACCGTTGTGTCCAATACTTTTAGTTGATTCTGAGATTGGAGGTATTGGTGATGGGAGTGGCCACGGTAGTTGAAAGGAAGGTATCTCTGGAAGCCGGCCACCTGGAAGATGTCCGGCTTGCTGCGAGCAAGATGACTGGGGCGAGGCGCAGGGCGTATCTGGCGGAGAGGGCATGGAAGTATTGTCGTGGCAGTACTCGGCGTGCCGAGGACGTTTTCGGCTGGAGTCGGCAGGCCGTGCAACTGGGTCTGCATGAGAAACGTACCGGCATCGTTTGCCTGGAACTTCACACGTTCTGTTGCGGTGCGAAGTTGTGGGAGAAGAAACCCCCGGAGGTGGCGCAGGCCCTGTGGGCACTGGCGGAAAGTCATGCCCAACAAGATCCGACGTTTCGCACGGCCTTGTCGTTCACCCGCCTGACGGCCGAGGCAGCCATCAAGCAGCTACGGGCACAGGGAGTTGCGGACGACATGCTGCCCTCCCGAAGCGGCATGTCGGAAGTATTGAACCGAAGTGGGTACCGGTTGCGTCCGGTGCTCAAGGCCAAACCCCAAAAAAAGTCCCTGAAACCGACGCCATTTTCGCCAACATCCGGGAACGTGACCGCGATGGCCAAGACGAAACCGTCCTGCGCCTGAGCATGGACGGCAAGGCGACGGTGAATATCGGCGACTGCTCACGCGGGGGCAAGACGCGGGGAGACCACCGCGCGGCCGACCACGACATGGGATGCGAGGAAAAACATACCCCGTTTGGTGTCGTCCATGAAGCCATTGACTCCCTCTGTCTGTCCTTCGGAAGCTCGGCGAAGACCAGCGATTTCATCGTCGACAGTCTCTACGCGTGGTGGGAGCGTCAAGCACCCGAGGTGTGTGCTCGCGTCACCCACCTCCAGCTCAAGGCCGATAACGGTCCCGAGAGCAATGGCCGGCGCACGCAATTCCTCAAACGCATGGTCGAGTTCGCCGATCACATCGGCAAGTCCATCCGCCTCCTCTGCTATCCGCCGTACTACAGCAAATACAATCCGGTCGGGCGTTGCCGGGGAATCCTCGAAAAGCACTGGAACGGCGCCAGGCTAACCGATACCCGAACGATGTTGGAGTAGGCCAAAAGCAGCGGATGCGGGAACCCCACGGCGCACGTTGGCGTCAACTCGTGTGCTTCTCCGCATCCTGGTTCTCCGGAGCATTCGCCGGAAGCGCGGCAATACGGCGCGCATAGAGATTCATTCCCGGCAGCGCGCTCAGGCCATGCGCGAAAATGCTCAGAAACACGGTCGCCATCACGGTGAGACGGATGGTCTCTTCCCCTGGCAGACGCGCCTCCATCTCCAGATAGACCATCCCCAGCACGATGGACGCCAGGCCGCGCGGGCCGAACCAGCCCATGAACAGCAGCGAGGCCGCGCTCAATCGTGTACCGATGAGCGACACCGCCACCGGCAGCATCCGCGCCACCGTCAGGCTCAGCAGCGCGTACAGCCAGTGACTGCCGGCAATATCCGGCAGGTTGCGGGCGAACAACATGCCAAAGAGGAAAAACACCGTGAGGTTGATCAACTGGCCCCACTCGTCGGCGAATTCGACGCTGTGTTGGCCGGCGCTGCGGAAGCAGATCTGCACCGCCAGCCCCGCGACAAACGCGGCGATGAACATGCTGGCCCCCGTCGGAATCGAAACGAGCAGGCAAAGCAGCGGCAGCGTGACGACCGCCAGTTGCTGCAGCGAGTCCGCCATCCATCCCCGGCGACGTGCCAGGTTGAGCAGGTAACCGCCGAGCAGGCCGATCCCGCCACCGATCAGCGCGCCATAGCCGAGCTGTTCCACGACATATTGCATCAGGCTCGTCTTGCCGCCTTCGATCCCGCTTGCAGCCATCGCCAGCAGGAACAGCATGAACGGCACCGACAGGCCGTCGTTCAGGCCGGCCTCGACGTTCAGCGCTTCCCGGATACGCAAGGGCACGCGCGTGCACGTGACGATGACCTGACCGAGGCCTGCGTCGGTCGGCGCGAGGATCGCCGCGAGGATGCCCGCCTCCCAGACGGTCAGGTGAGCGAACACCGCCATCGCCAGCAAGGCGCCGAGAACCATGGTCAGCAACATACCCACGCTCAGCAATCGGGCCGGCAGGACACGGAAGCTGTTGAGCAGGCGGTAATCGGTGCGACTGGCATCCGTGAACAGCAGCAGCACCAGGCCCACCTCGGCCACATGCAGGAAAAAATTCGCGCCTTCGTGGCGTGTGGGCAGCCACGGCAGCGAATCGCAGGCTTTCATCACCGCGAAGGTCAGGAAACCCACGGCAGTGAACAGCAACGGTGCGGTGATCACCGTGTGCTCCAGCCGCCGTGAAAACAGCCCGTACGCCAGCACCAGAAGCGCAAACAGAATCAGCAATGTCAGGTTCATCCGGCCTCCCTGGATCGAGGTGTCCGGCGCGTAGTTCGTCGCGTCGCGCCGGGCAGCATGGGCAAGTATAGGAGGGATCACAGGCATGCCATGAACCGATTGCCTGTCGCGCCAGGGAAGGCGCGCTGCTGGTGCCGGCGCGGCCGGGGCAGTGTCCCGGTGAGAAGTCCAAGATGCAGGCAAAATCCTGAGAAAGACGCTCCACGCGATGTCCGTACCGGGCACCGGCAAAGACATCGCGACGGGCGTACCGGCGAAACTGTCGACCGTGCGGCGACCGTGCAGATCGCGATTTACGAAGCCCTGCACAACGAACCTTTGTTATTATTGGCCGGCTTCGGCTGCGGCCCGCTGCCCGGAGCGCCGTCCTTGACGAAATTGGGGCCCCGCCGACTGCCGGTGTACGCGCGGCGAACGCATCCGTACCGGCATCGCGAGAGGCTGCCGAACCGTCAAGATCGGCGGGGTAGTGCGGTCGATTTCCCGGTGAGAGCCGTCCGGCGGGGATGGCGGGCGCTGGCGCCGTGGATTATGCTGTGGTTGGGGCTTGCCAGTCTGGTAGGCGGTGATCGATTACTTACAGGAGTTTCTTCATGAGCAGAGAAGTCGTTGTACTAAGCGCGGTTCGTTCAGCCATTGGCACCTTCGGTGGTTCCCTCGCCAACATCGAGCCGCACGAACTCGCCGGCACCGTGATGAAGGAGTCGATCGCTCGCTCCGGTGTCGATCCGCAGCAGATCACCTACGTCACGGTCGGCAACTGCATTCCGACCGATGCACGGTTTGCCTATGTCGCCCGTGTGGCCTCGATCCAGGCCGGCCTGTCGATGGATTCGGTGGCGATGGCGGTCAACCGCCTGTGCGCATCGGGCCTGCAGGGTGTCGTCACGACGGCGCAGAACATCCTGCTGGGCGACGCCGACTACGGGATAGGCGGCGGCGTCGAAGTGATGTCGCGTGGTTCCTACATGCTGACGGCGATGCGTTCGGG
>WBZT01000873.1_pt1 | contig 23374 bp, 22 predicted proteins | sample 5204241 | NCBI WGS metagenome assembly WBZT01 (sample SAMN12344358, study PRJNA552823) | activated sludge metagenome | biome: Activated sludge suspended growth; feature: Nitrification reactor; material: Wastewater; isolation source: activated sludge from nitrification reactor of wastewater...
GGCGCCAGTTCCAAGCCATCCAGGCAGGCATCGGCTGCCCACCCAGGGCTGAGTCGGGCTTTCCAGGCTTTCCACAGACCGTTTGAAATTCCTATGCGCTGGCCGGCAGCCAGGCCTGGTCGGCGAAGCGCAGCTGCTGGTAGTCGTACAGCGTCACGGCGGCGATCACGTCGAGCGTCGGTGTGCCGTGCATGGTGATCGCACCGGCCTGCTCTTCCAGGCGTTGCATGCCTTCGATCATCGAGCGGCGGCGGCGCAGGCCGACCGGCGTCTCGTCGAACAGCGCCGGCGCCGTCACCTTGCGCGTGATGATCGTGATCACCGCCGCCTCGATCGCGCCCATCGCGATGCCGGCACGCGAGAGCACGCCGGCGGCGCCGGCGGTCGGGCCGACCAGGCTCGGCCAGTCGGGGGCCGGGCGCGTGGCCTCCAGCCACTGCACGATCAGCATCGCCTCGGTCAGCGGCGTGCCGTCGTCGAGCACCAGTGTCGGCACGCGTGTGGCTGCGTTGGCGGCCCGCAGGCGCGCGTCGTCGGCCCACGGGTCGACGAGCGTGGGCTCCACGTCGAGGCCCTTCTCGAGCATCGCCGTGCGCGCGATGCGCACGAAGGGGGAGGTGGTGTTGGCGAGCAGTTGCATCGACGTCTCCGCGGTGTGAGGTCGGCGGATCAGTGGATCGCTCCGAGCTGCTTCATCATGCCGAGATTGTCGAGCTGCGCCCAGTGCTCGACCAGCACGCCGTCGCGGATCTGGAACAGGTCGAGCACGGCCACGTCGATGCGCTTGCCGGTGGCGGCCATGTCGCCGAACGCGCCGGTGTGGGTTCCCAGCACCTTCAGGCGCACCAGCACCTTCTCGCCCTCGGCCACGAAGTCCAGCAGCGGCAGCTCCATGTCGGGGAAGGCCGGCAGCAGCGCGTCGTGCAGCTGCGCCACGCCGTCCGGCCCGCGCACCTCGAAGGGCAGGCCGGGATCGTGGCGCACGAAGTCGGGCGCGATGTGGCGGGCCATCCACGCCGTGTCGCGCGCGAGGAAGGCCTTGAAGTAGTCGCGGCAGATCTGCTTGTTGGTCTCTTGAACGCTCATGGCGGTCTCCGTGTGTCGTGAAGGGATCAGACCGCGACGACGTCGAAGCCGAGGCGCGGGAAGTGGAGGTGCAGTTCGCCGGCCTGCGGGTCCTTGCGGTGGATGACGATCTCGGCGTCGCTGGCGGCCACCAGCGTGCCGCGCACCGGCACGCGCGCGTTGTCGTCGGGCGTCACGGTCACCGGGCAGCCGGCCTTCAGGCCACCGGGGTCGCCGTTCGGGTCGAGGTGCGTGACCGGCGCGGGTCTGGCGGCCAGCGCGATGCTGAAGGCCTCCTCGGCGCTCATCGGCGTCGGCGTGCCGTGGCCGAAGGCGGCGATGCGGTCGTACCAGGCGGCGAGCGGCACGAGGCCGAGCAGCGCGTCGACCTCCGGCGGGCAGTTCTTGCGCAGCAGGAAGATGGTCTGCCAGCAGGCGAAGTCGGCCGCGCTCGGCGCGTCGCCGAACAGGAAGGGCCGCGCGGCCAGCGCCTTCTTCAGCCAGGCGATCTGCGCGCGCACGAACTGCACGTGCTGCCCGAACTGCGGCGCCATGGCGTCCTTGCTGATGTCGATCATCAGGTAGCCTTCCTTGCGGTCCTTCAGGAACTCGGGCGGGATGTGCTCGCCGATGTAGTGCACCAGCACGCCGATGGTCGGGATCCACATCTGGCGCTCCCAGGCGAAGCCCAGGCCCTGCGCGACGCCTTCGCTGCCCTTCGGGTAGAGCGTCTTCTCCGGGGACAGCCGGTCCAGCGCCGGCAGGATGACGTTGGTGTCGCAGTAGATGTCGGCACCGACCTGCAGCACCGGCGCGCGCCGGTAGCCGCCCGTCAGCGGGCTCAGCAGCGGGCGCGGCGGAAGCCCGGCGATCTCGACGGACTGGTACGCGAGGCCCTTGTAGCCGAGCACGGCGCGCACCTTCTCCGAGAAGGTGGAGAAGGGATAGTGGTGCAGGATGATGTCGCTCACGGATGTCTCCTCGTTGTTGCTGGTGTTCAGTGCGTGCAGCACATGCTCAGTACATGATGTGGCCGCCGTCGACGACGATGGTCTGGCCCGACACGAAGCCAGCCAGGTCGGAGAGCAGGTACAGCGCGGTGCCGACCAGGTCGTCCGGGCGCTGCTCTCGCGAGATCGCGCGAGCCTTCAGGAAGCTCTGCTGCCACTCGACGGGGCGGTTCTTCGTCGCATCGGTGATCACGAAGCCCGGCGCGATGACGTTGACGCGCACGTTGTGCGCGCCGCACTCCTTCGCGAGGCCCTTGGTCATCGACAGCACTGCGCCCTTGGTGGCCACGTAGTGCAGGTAGCCCGGCTGGCCGGCCACGGCCACCACGGAGGCGATGTTGACGATGGCGCCCGACTTCTGCTCGCGCATCGCCGGCATCACCGCCTTGCAGCACTGCCACACGCCCTTCACGTTGACGGCGAAGATGCGGTCCCACTGCGCCGGGTCGAGCTCCTCGAAGGGCGTGAGCTTCACCTCGCGGAAGTAGGCGGCGTTGTTGACGAGGCCGTCGATGCGGCCGAAGCGGTCGACCGCCGCGCGGGCCATCGCCAGCACCGATTCGTTGTCGGCCACGTCGACGCGCACCGCGAGCGCCTTTCCGCCCACGGTCTCGACGGCCGCGACGGTCTCGTCGGCGGCGTTCATGTCGGCGACGACGACGTTGGCGCCCTGCGCCGCGGCGCCGACGGCGAAGGCCTGGCCGATGCCGGTGGCCGCGCCGGTGACGATGATGGTGCGGCCGGCGAGCAGGTCGTGGGTGGGCATGCAGGTCTCCCGAATTCAGAGTGCGATGGCGGCGGACTGTTGCGCCGGCCGCCGCCGCGGGCAATTCCAAAGACGTTCATGCAGCGTTGCCGGCGCCGCAACAGGCGGCTTGCGGACGCGTCAATGCTGGATTCGCACAAAAGCAATTCCGCGAAGGGGCGTACGCTTTCGACAATGACAGCCGACCCGACCCCTGGAGACGACATGCTCGCCCCCGACAACCGCACGGCCCGCGCCGGCGTTCGACCGCTGGACGGCATCCTCGTGGTGGCCCTGGAGCAGGCGGTGGCCGCGCCCTACTGCAGCAGCCGGCTCGCCGACGCCGGGGCGCGCGTGATCAAGATCGAGCGCACGGAAGGCGACTTCGCCCGCGGCTACGACCGCGTGGTGCATGGCGAATCGTCGTACTGGGTGTGGATCAACCGCGGCAAGGAGTCGATCGCGCTCGACGTGAAGAAGCCCGACGACCTGGCGCTGCTCGAGCGCCTGCTCGCGAAGGCCGACGTGTTCATCCAGAACCTCGCGCCCGGCGCGACCGAACGGCTCGGCATCGGCTCGGCGGCGCTGCGCGAGCGCCACCCGCGCCTGATCACCTGCGACATCAGCGGCTACGGCGACGACGGCCGGCTGTTCGGCCTGAAGGCCTACGACCTGCTCGTGCAGGCGGAGAGCGGGCTCGTGTCGGTGAGCGGTGCGCCCGGCCAGGGCGTCGATTCGCTCGGCCGCATCGGCGTGAGCCTGTGCGACATCAACGCCGGGTTGAACGCGTTGATCGGCATCCAGCAGGCGCTGATGCAGCGCGAGCGCACCGGCCGCGGCTCGGCGGTGAAGGTGTCGCTGTTCGGCTCGGCCGCGGAGCTGATGGCCGTGCCCTACCTGCAGGCACGCTACGGCGGCAAGGCGCCCGAGCGCGTCGGGCTGAAGCATCCGACCATCGCGCCCTACGGCGCCTTCACCTGCGCCGACGGGCGCGACGTCGTGATCTCGATCCAGAACGAGCGCGAGTGGGCCGACTTCTGCCGCGTCGTGCTGCAGCGCCCCGAGTTGCCGGGCGACCCGCGCTGCGCGAACAACGCCGCGCGCGTGGCGCACCGCGACTTCGTCGACGGCGTGGTGGCCGAGGTGTTCGCGGGCGAGCCCAGCGCGACGATGGTCGACCGGCTCGCCGAGGCGCAGACCGCGTTCGCCAACGTCAACTCGGTATACGACCTGATCGAGCACCCGCAGCTGCGCACGCGCCAGATGCCGGTGCATGGCCGCCAGGTCGAGATGCCGGCCTCGCCCTGGGGCGTGGAGTGGGAATCGCCCGAATTCGCGCCGGCACCGGCGCTCGATGCGCAAGGCGCGGCCATTCGTGCAGAGTTCAGCGCAGAGTTCGGTGCCCTGAGCAGCGCACAGGGTGGCGGCGCAGAAGCCGGAGCGCGGCGCGACAATGCCCGTGAACCCGCCCGAACCCCGACCCCGTGACCCACGACGTCCCCGCCCCTGCCCCCGAAGCCCTGCCCGCCGCGGCCTACGCGGTGGTGTCGCCGCGCGCGGTGCGCGCGAGCGTGCTGACGCGCGGCCCCTGGGATCCGCAACACCAGCACGCCGGCCCGCCGATCGCGATGGTGTGCCGCGCGATCGAGGCGGTGGCGCAGGAGCACGGCCTCGGCCACATCGGCCGGCTCACGGCCAACCTGCTGCGGCCGGTGCCCATCGGCGAGCTGGAGATCGAGGTCGTCACCGACTACGCCGGCCGCAACGCCGCACACTACTCGGCGCGCCTGTGGGGCGCCGGCAAGGAGCTGGCGCGCTTCACCGCGCTGGCGCAGCGCGAGAGCGAGCTCGTGCTGCCGGCCGAGCTCGACGGCCACCCGCTGCCACAGGCGCCGAGGCCGCCGCACGAGTGCGAGCCGCAGCGCATGCCCTTCGGCCGGCGCTCGGTGGGCTATGGCGACCTCGTCGAGAACCGCATCGCGCACGGGCAGTTCTTCCGCGGTCGTTGCGCCGCCTGGTTCCGGCTGCGGCACCCGCTGGTCGAGGGCGAAGCGCCGAGCGGCTACCAGCGCGTGGCGGTGGCGGCCGATTCGGGCAACGGCGTCTCGGCGGTGCTGCGGCTCGACGAGTACAGCTTCGTCAACGCCGACCTGACGATCAACCTGCTGCGCCGCCCGATGGGTGAATGGATCTGCCTCGACGCGCGCACGATGCTCGCACCGAACGGCTGCGGGCTGGCCGAATCGCAGCTGTTCGACGAGGCCGGCCTGATCGGCCGTGCGACGCAGAGCCTCGCGGTGCGCGCACGCGAGCGCTGAGGGCGGTCGCGATCGGACGCGTCACCACTCGCCTCCCAGCCATCGCGGGCTGCGCCAGAGCGCCCGGAGAGCCACGTGCGACACCCGCCCCCCGGCGAACCGTTCCCGCCCGCCCTCGATCGACAGGGTGATCTGCTCGTACGGCTGGAAGCTGACGGCGGCGGTGGCGCGCTCCACAGGCCCGCCTCCGGACAGCCCCGCTGCATCGCTCAGCAACACGGTGCCGATGCCTTCCAGACGGTTGGCCGGTACGAGCCGCTCGAGCCGGGTTGCCAGCACCCAGCGATGGGCGGGCTGCCACGTCAGGTCCGCCCACGCACCCGAGATGCGCGAGCTCAGCCTGGCATCTCCGCTGGAGGCATAGAGCGACCCCTGGTCGCGGCGCCACAGGCCCGCCAGCGCGACACTCCACCGACCCTGCGCCGGTTCCCACTGGACACTCGCGCCCACCACATCGGTGGTTCCGTCAAAACAGACGCGCTGCTGCACGCTCGCACGGCAATCGAGGCTCCCGTGCACGTGTCCCGTCGTACCCAGAGATCGTGCCGCCGCACCGCGGGCTTCGGGCCGGAAGCGCGCTGCCGACAGGTGGGCACCGAGTTCCCCCCAGCCCGCATGCAGATGCAGCGAGGGCACGGACGGCCCCGCGGGTCCACCGGGAAAGGATCGCCCTCGCCAGAGACCGGCCTCGAGCGCACGCAGCCCTTCCGCTGACGGTCGGCGCCATGCGAGTGCGAACCCATCGTCGATCCACTGATCGTTCAGAACAGCGCGCTTGGCCAGAGGGGGTTGACTGAAGCGATCGAAGTGCCCTGCGCCATCGATCACGGCACCCATGCGCACGGTCTCGCGGCCCAAGCGCGCCTCGACCTCGTCGTCCCCGAGTTCGAATCTGGCCTGGAGGTTCGCAGCTTCGGCGTGCACCGGTTCGCGATCGTGCCAACCGGCGGCCAGTTGCACGCCGAAGCGCCGGTCGAGGCGAGCCGCCAGCTCCAGCGTGCCGTGCTCGAGCCGCAGCCCGTGGCGCTGATCTCGCGGCGCACTGCCGTTGACGAGCACGCCCGGCCAAGCGGCGGCGGGCCAGCGATCGTCGGCTTTCGGGGCAACGACCGCGATGGAAGCACCTGCCTGCCATCCCGGCGAGTCGGGCAGCGCCTCCGCGCCAGGCTCGTGGGCCTGCGCTCCAATGGTCGACAGCGCGCCCAGCAGCGAGAGCAGGCACGCCCGGGTGTGCTCAGTTCGCTGCGAACGGATCGGCATGTCGCGTATTGGTGAGGAACTCATGATCGGTCAGCGTCCTGAGAAACGCGACGATGTCGGCCTGCTCCTGATCGCTCAGGTCGATGCGGCTGACGAGGTCGCTCTTGTAGGGGTTGGCACGGCCATCGCCGGCGTTGGGCCCGCTGGTGATGTTTCGGCCGCCGGCGGCATAGAAGCGGAGCACGTCCTCGAGGGTCGTGATCGTGCCGTCGTGCATGTACGGCGCGGTGACCTCGACGTTACGAAGGCTGGGCGCGCGGAACTTGCCCATGTCCTCCGCCCGGGCGGTCAGCTCGAACACGCCGCGGTTCGGTTCCGGAAAGGCCCCGGTGCCGCCGATGTTGTAGAGCCCGGTGTTGCTGAAAGGGGTCTCGACGATGCGGCTGCCGGCATGCACGATCTGGTCGTTGAAGTTGAAGCTGCCATGGCAGTGGAAACACTCGGCCTTCTCGCCGAAGAACAGCTTCATGCCGCGCAGTTCCGCGTCGCTCAGCGTCGCCTTGCTGGCCAGCCATTGGTCGTAGCGGCTGTTTCCCGAGATCAGCGTGCGCTGGAACGCGGCGATCGCCTTGATCACGTTGCCCCAGCTGATGGGCTGCGCCTCGGCGGGGAACGCTGCCGAAAATCGCTGGGGGTAGGTCGAGGCTGCCGTGTCGTCGCGCAGCCGCTGCAGGACGGCCTCCTTGTTGGCGTCGTTGACCCCCATCTCGATCGGCCGTTCGCCGAACAGCGGCGTCTCCATCTGCCGCTCGAGCGTCACCAGCGACGGGTTTGCCCAGGTCAGCGTGGCGTTGTAGACCACGTTCACGAGGTGCTGCGCGCCGCGCGGGTGCACTTCGCCGGTCGAGCCGATGGCCTGCGCGAGGCCGTCGGTGAAGGCGAGGTCCTGTCGATGGCACCCGGCGCAGGCCTGCTGGCCGTTGCCCGACAGTCGCCGGTCGTAAAACAGGAAGCGGCCGAGCTCGACCTTCTCCGCCGACATCGGGTTGTCGGCGGGCACCTTCGGCTCGGGGAAGTAGGACGGCAGCGACCACGACCAGTTCGCGGCCGAGCTTCGCGTCTCGACCAGGTCGGTGCCGCCGCCACCACAGCCAGACAGACCGGCGAGCACCGCGACCACCGCGGCGCCCCCGGTCAACCAGGGGCTCCGGCGCTTCACTTCGCGATCGCCCGGAAGAGCGTCTGCGCGGCGCCGCCATTCAGCGGCAAACCCGTGCCCGTGCCGTCAGCCTTCCAGTCGATGGCCAGCGCCTCGAAGACGTGGAGGCACTCGGGGTCGGTGCCACCCGACATGCAGCCGGGCGCTCCCGCGCCGTTGACCGTGATGTTGGTTCCAGCCACCAGTGCCTTCACGTCGACGGCGATCTTCTGCGTCGACGGGTTGAAGCTCGCGAACTGGAAGTCCATGCGATTCGGCGCCACGCACGACACGGTCTCGCCATTCGCGGGGTTGCCGGTGCAGCCGGTCGAACCCAGGTGGAAGTTGAAGGTGTTGGCGGCCCAGGTACCGGGCACGCCGGCAGGGTCGGTCACCTCGATCTTGGCGAACTTGCGGCCCGACTGCCAGCTCCAGGCCATGGCCTGGATGTCCAGCGGCTTGGTGGCCGTCGCGTAGTCGCTGTGATTGAGCGCGAACGGCACGCCCATGGTCATCTTTACGCCGACGTAGTTGCCCGCCGGAACGGTGCCCTTGATCGTGGCGTTGGTCGCGGCGGTTCCCGCGGCGCACGATCCGGTGGCATCCTCAAGGTCGATGAGCGTGAGCGCGTTGCTGCCGGAGGTCAGGTTCCAGTCGTCGTTGGCGCCCAGGGTGAGGGGCACTTCGCTGCCATCAGCCTTCAGCAGCTTCACGTTCGAGATGTAGAAGCGGAAGTCCTTGATCTGGGCGTCGACGTTGCCGCTGCCGAGGCCCGTGACTACCGTGCCGCATTTCACCGGCGTGCTGCCGGCGTAGGCAGCGAATTCCAGGGTGACCGCCTGCGGGCCGTCGTCACCGCCGCCGCCGCAAGCAGCCAGCACGATGGAGGCGGCGAGCGGCAACGCCGCGAGTTTCAGTGTGTTCGTGTTCATGGGGTGTGTCTTTCGTAGATTGAAGAGAAAGTTCGACAGGTCGAAGACGCTCGCGCGGGTCACCGGTCTCGCAGGTGATCACAGCGACGAACGCCCAAGGCGGGAAGGTGGTGTCTCGGCGTGGAGGGCCCGGGCAGTGCCCGACGGCGTCATGCCCCGCATGACACGTTCGATGCTCTGCACGGAAATCTCCTGCTGCCGTGAGGACCCGGCACGGACTCGCACCGGCAGCGGACCTTGACGACCCGCACGCCGACGGCTTTCAGTCGCTCAGGAACAAGAGGGAGGGGCGCGTGGCTGCGCGCTCACCCACGCATGGAGCGTGCGTGGCGCGGCCAGGAAGGCCACCGCAACTTCGTGGCCTCGATCGAGCATCTCGGGAACCGAGACGGGCGACGCCGGCACGCCGAGAGCCGGGACATGGATGGAGCAGTAGGGGCAGTGTTCGAGAAGGTGCTGGGCCTGGGTCGGCGCACCGGAATCCCCCGAGTCGCCGGACACCCACTTCGAACCTTCCGTGGTGCACACCTCGATCCACGAACGGCCCTTCTCGAACCCCATGGCCTGCGAGATCGAAGGCGCGAGCGACGCCAGCAGGATCGCCAGCATGGCGATCCAGGAGGTCAGTCGGGCTCGAACGGGCAATGCAGGCATCGGCATCGATTCTAGGTGCCGATCCTGCGCGGACCTGACACCGGATCACGGTGGGGAACCACCCCCAACGCCTTGCGCGCGCATGACGCCGCGCCGCACGCTGACCCGTGCAATGCCCGCGAGCGCGAACGCGCCGCCGGCGACGAACGCCGCATCGAGCGGCTCGCCGAGCAGCCAGGCGCCCAGCAGCACGCCGAACAGCGGCGTCAGGAACGAGAACACGTCGAGCTGCGAGGCAAGGTAGCGGCCCAGCAGCCAGCACCAGGCGAGAAAGCTCGCGAACGAGACCACCAGACTCTGGAAGCCGAGGTGCGCCCACACGGCCGGCGTGAAATCCGCATGCCCCTCCTTGGCTACCAGCGCCACCGGCAGCAGCAGCGCCACCGCGCCGAGCAGCTGGTACAGCAGCAACTCCGTGGCGGGCGCAGCCGCGAGCGAGCTGCAGCGGATCGTCACCGTGGTGGCGCCCCAGGCGCTGCCGGCCAGCAGCGCCAGCGCATCGCCTGTTTGAGGCGTGCCGGACCACGGTGGCCGCGGAAGCACGGCCTGGGGTCGCGCCTATCGCAGCGCGCGGATGGCGCCTCTGCCGGCGAACCTGGCGCCGCTGCCGAGCTCGGCTTCGATCAGCAGCAGCCGGTTGTATTTCGCCATGCGGTCTGAGCGGCACAGCGATCCGGTCTTGATCTGCGTGGCCGCCGTGCAGACGCTGAGGTCAGCGATGGTGGTGTCCTCGGTCTCGCCGGATCGGTGCGAAACGACCGACGTGAATCCGGCAGCCTCCGCCATCGCGATGGCGGCCAGCGTCTCCGTCAGCGTCCCGATCTGGTTCGGCTTGATGAGGATGGAGTTGGCGGCGCCACTCTCGATGCCACGCTGAAGGATCTCGGTGTTGGTGACGAACAGGTCGTCGCCGACCAGTTGCACGCGACTTCCCAAACGCGCCGTGAGCAGCTCCCAGCCGTCCCAGTCGCCTTCGGCCATGCCGTCCTCTATCGTGACGATCGGGTAGGCATTGACCCAGCGGGCCAGGTAGTCGACGAACTGTGCCGAGTCAAACCGCTTCCCTTCGGAAGCCAGTTCGTAGTGGCCGTCCTTGTGGAACTCCGAACTCGCTACATCGAGGCCCAGGGCGATTTCAGCGCCCGCCTTGAATCCCGCCTTCTCGATGGCGGCCAGGATGACTTCGATGGCGGCTTCATTGGATGGCAGGTCAGGCGCGAAGCCGCCTTCGTCGCCGACCGCCGTAGACAGGCGCCGGCCCTTGAGCAAGGCCTTCAGGGCATGGAAGACCTCGACCCCCCAGCGCATTGCTTCGGAGAAATGCGGGGCACCCACCGGCAGGATCATGAACTCCTGCATGTCGACGTTGTTGTCGGCGTGCGCGCCGCCGTTGATGATGTTCATCATCGGAAGCGGCAGCCTGGGCGGAGTTCCCTGGCCCAGGTGTCGGTAGAGCGGTTGTCCGGATGAGGCCGCCGTCGCCTTCGCCAATGCCAGCGACACGGCCAGAATGGCGTTTGCTCCCAGTCGGGCCTTGTTGGACGTGCCGTCCAGTTCGATCATGCGTTGATCGAGGGCCGCCTGGTCCTGCGACGCCCGGCCGACCAGCAGCTTGGACAGTTCGCCGTTGATGTTGCCAACGGCCTTCAGGACGCCCTTGCCGAGGTAGCGTTTCGGGTCACCGTCACGCAATTCGATCGCCTCGCGCGAGCCAGTAGAGGCACCCGACGGCGAGGCCGCGGAGCCTCGTGCACCATCGGACAGCACGACTTCGGCAGCCACGGTGGGGTTGCCGCGTGAGTCGAGGATCTCGAACCCGCGGACCTGCAGGATGTTCGACATGGGGGCGCCTTTCAATCGATCTGCGCGATGCGCAGCAGGTTGGTGGAGCCCGGCGTGCCAAAGGGCATGCCGGCGGCGATCACAAGGGTTTGCCCGGGCTGCGCGAAGTTCATCGCTTTGGCCGTGGCAATGGCGCGCTCGGTCATGTCGTCGACGCTGGTGACGTCGCTGCAAACAACCGGGTTCACGCCCCAGACCAAGGCCAGCCGGCGTGCGGTGTCAGGCCTGGGTGTCATGCCGATGATGGGCGCCCTGGGCCGCTCGCGCGCCATGCGCAGCGCCGACGAGCCGGAGCTGGTGTAGGCCACCATCGCGGCCACGTCGAGCAGGCCGGCGACCGAACGCGCGGCCCAGCCGATGGCGTCGGGTGTGGTCGCCGAGTGGGCCGCCGGTTGGGTGTGGGACGCGTCGATGGCATCGCGGTAGTGCGGATCGGCCTCCGTCCGGGCGATGATCCTGTCCATCATCGCCACCGCTTCGACCGGGAACTTGCCCGAGGCCGACTCGGCGGACAGCATCACCGCATCGGCACCGTCGTAGATCGCGGCGGCGACGTCCGAGGCTTCGGCGCGTGTCGGCACGGGTGCGCTGACCATCGACTCCAGCATCTGTGTCGCAACGATCACCGGTTTGCCGAGCTTGCGGCATGCGCGGACGATGCGCTTCTGGATCGCCGGCACCTGCTCGGCCGGCATCTCGACACCCAGATCGCCGCGCGCCACCATCACTGCGTCGGTTACCGCCAGGATCTCGTCCAGGCACGCGATGGCCGCCGGTTTCTCCAGCTTGGCGACGATGCCGGCGCGGCCCCGGATGATGGCCCGTGCCTCGACGATGTCGGCGGCGCGCTGCACGAACGAAAGTGCGATCCAGTCGATGCCCAGTGTCAGGCCGAAGTCCAGGTCGGCCCGATCCTTGGCGGTCATCGCCGACAGCGGCAGCACGACGCCGGGCACGTTCACGCCCTTGCGGTCGGACAGCATGCCGCCGTTGATGACCGTGGTCTCGGCGAAGTCCTGGCCGCACCGCTCCACCTTCAGGCGCAACCGACCGTCGTCGAGCAGCAGCTCGGCCCCCGGCTCGAGCGCCGCAAAGATCTCCGGATGAGGCAGCGGTGCACGGGCCACATCGCCCGGCTTGTCGCGGTCGAGGTCCAGGCGGAACGCTGCGCCTTCCACCAAGTTCACCGGACCGTTGGCGAAGGTGCCGACACGCAGCTTGGGTCCCTGCAGATCGAGCAGCACACCGATCGGGCGCCCGAGGTCGGTCTCGATGCTGCGGATCAGGGCCAGGCGCTGCTGGTGGTCCGCATGCGTGCCGTGGCTGAAGTTCAGCCGGAAGACATCGGCGCCGGCCTTCACGAGGGCCTCGATGGTGGCGCGGTCGGCGCTGGCCGGTCCGAGGGTGGCGACGATCTTGGCGTTGCAGGGACGATTCATCGAGAAGCTCCAGAGGATCCGGTGGGTGGGCCATCGACGACGATGGCCCGGAAGTCGTTCACGTTGGTCAGGGTCGGACCGGTCACCACCGCATCGTCCAGCGCCTCGAAGAAGCCATGCGCATCGTTGTCCTCGAGCCGCTCGCGGGGCTTGATGCCTCGTTCCCACGCGCGGGCCAACGTGTCCGGTGTCAGCACGGCGCCGGCGATCTCTTCCTGGCCGTCGACGCCGTCTGTGTCGCCCGCCAGGGCATGGATTCCGGGCTCGCCGCGCAGTGCGAGGCCCAGCGACAACAGGAACTCGACGTTGCGACCGCCGCGCCCTCGGCCGCGCAAGGTGACCGTGGTCTCGCCGCCGGACAGCAGCACGCAGGGCGGGGCCACTGGTTGGCCGCGACGAGCCACCTGCAGGGCAATGCCGGCCATCGTCTTGCCGACATCGCGCGCCTCGCCTTCGATGGCGTCGCCGAGGATGCAGGGCGTGTACCCGGCGGACCGTGCGACTTGGGCCGCGGCTTCGAGCGCCATCTGCGGCGTGGCGATGAAGTGCGTCTCGATCGTCGGCAGACGTGGGTCGCCGGGTTTCAGGGTCTCGCCTTCGCCGCTTTGCAGAAGGTCCAGGGCTCGTGGTGGCACATCGATCTCGTAGCGCCGCAGGATGTCGAGCGCATCGGCACAAGTGGTCGGGTCGGCGACGGTGGGACCCGACGCGATGTCGATCGGGTCGTCGCCGGGCACATCGGACAACAGCAGGTTCACGACGCGAGCCGGCGCACAGGCGGCAGCCAGCCGTCCACCCTTGATGGCCGACAAGTGCCGGCGCACGCAGTTCATCTCGGAGATGCTGGCGCCGCTGGCGAGCAGCGCCTTGTTGAGGGCCTGCTTGTCGGCCAGCGTGAGTCCGGACAACGCCAGCGGCAACAGCGAGGAGCCGCCACCCGAGATCAGGCACAGCACCAGGTCGTCTTCGGTCAGCCCCTCGACGAACTGGAGCAGCCGCCTGGCCGCTGCCTCTCCAGCGGCGTCGGGGACCGGGTGCGCGGCCTCGACGATCTCGATGCGCTGGCAAGGCACCGCGTAACCGTAGCGTGTGACCACGAGCCCCGACAGCTGACCTGGCCAATGGTCTTCCACCGCTCGCGCCATGGACGCCGAGGCTTTGCCGGCGCCGATCACCAACAAGCGGCCCTTCGGAGCGGCTGGCAGATGCCGTGGCACGCAGAGGGCCGGCTGCGCGGCAGCGATGGCAGCATTGAACATTCGCCGCAGCAACCCGGACGTTTCGGTCGTGTTCACGATGAGGTCCCGTGGGCGCATCAGGCGGCGACCCTGGACGCCGAGAGAGGCTGCACGTTGCTCGGTGGATCCTCTCCTTCGTAGAGCTCATGCAGGTCTTCGGGATCGGTCTTGCCGTCCAGCACCTGGGCGAGTCGCTCGCGGTCGACAGAGCCGACCCAGCGTGCGATGGCCACCGTGCCCACGGCGTTGCCGATGGTGTTGGTGATGGCGCGCGCTTCTGACATGAAGCGGTCCACACCCAGCAGCAGCACCATGCCAGCCACCGGGATCTTGCCCATCGACGCGAGCGTGGCCGCCAGCGTGATGAAGCCCGATCCGGTGACACCCGCGGAGCCTTTCGAGGTCAGCAGGAGTACGCCGAGAACCACAAGCTGGTCGGTCAGCGTCAGCGGTGTGTTGGTGGCCTGGGCGATGAAGATCGCAGCCATCGTGTAGTAGATGCACTGGCCGTCGGGGTTGAAGGTCAGGCCCGAGGGCACGACCAAGCCGACCACCGGCTTGGAGACGCCGGCGGTCTCAAGCTTGCGCATCAGCTGCGGCACCACCGACTCGGACGAGCTGGTGCCCAGGACGGTGAACAGCTCGTCCTTGATGTACTTCAGAAACTTCCACAGGCTGAAGCCGGACAGCCGTGCGATTGCGCCTAGCACGATGACGACGAACAGGAAGCAGGTGATGTACATCGTGCCCATCAGCTTGCCGAGCGAGACGACCGAACCCAGTCCGTACTTACCAACCGTGAAGGCCATCGCACCGAACGCCGCCAGCGGTGCGAGCCGCATGATCATCCCGACGATCGAGAACACGCCGTGGGTGAACGAATCCAGGAAGTCGACCACCGGCTTGGCACGTGAGCCGATGTGCGACAGCGCCACGCCGAACAGCGTCGCGAACACGAGGATCTGCAGGATGTCGTTCTTGGCCAGCGCGTCGACGATGCTGGTCGGCACGAGGTTGAGCATGAAGTCGACGAAGCCCGTGGGCTTAGCCGCCGTGGCCGTGTAGCCCGCGATGGCCTTGGTGTCGAGCTGGGTGGCATCGATGTTCATGCCGTCGCCTGGCCGAACGACGTTGACGACGACCAGACCGAGCACCAGCGCAAAGGTCGACAGGATCTCGAAGTAGATCAGGGCCCGGGCACCGACGCGACCGAGCTCCTTCATGTTCTCCATGCGCGCGATGCCAAGCACCACCGTCGCGAAGATGATCGGCGCAAAGACCATCTTGATCAGCTTGATGAACACGTCGCCGAGCGGCTTCACGTCCACCCCGAGGCTGGGATAGAAGAAGCCCAGGGCCACCCCGGCGAACACGCCGATCAGAACCTGGACGTAGAGCTTTCCGAAAAGGCGCCGCATGGCTTGTCTCCTGATGGATGTGCAGGCGTGACTCGCCCACCCCTGCAGCGCTTGGCGGCTGTTACGGGACTCGGCGCCGGTGGCGCCGGAAAGACCGGGGGAATCGGCCCTGGCCGGCCCTCCCTGGGGCGGCCGAGGCCGTTCGGTTCAGGCTGCCTTGCGCTGGGCGCCGGCGGTCAGCAGCTCGCAGACCGCTTGCGTAACCTGGGCCGTCGTGGCCTTGCCGCCGAGATCGCCCGTGTGCAGCTTGGGGTTGGCCGTGACCTGTTCGATGGCGCTCATGACCTGCTTGGCGGCCTCGAACTCACCAAGGTGCTCGAGCATCATCACCACCGACCAGAAGGTGCCCACAGGGTTGGCCAAGCCCTTGCCCATGATGTCGAAGGCGGAGCCGTGGATCGGCTCGAACATCGACGGGTAGCGGTGCTCGGGGTCGATGTTGCCGGTGGGGGCGATGCCCAGGCTGCCGGCGAGCGCCGCGGCCAGGTCACTCAGGATGTCGGCGTGCAGGTTCGTCGCGACGATGGTGTCCAGCGTCTGCGGCTTGTTGATCATGCGGGCGGTCGATGCGTCGACCAGTTCCTTGTCCCAGGTGACGTCCGGGAACTCCTTGGAGATCTGCAGCGCGATCTCGTCCCACATCACCATCGCGTGGCGTTGCGCGTTGCTCTTGGTGATGACGGTCAGCAGCTTGCGGGGCCGCGACTGAGCCAGCTTGAAGGCGAAGCGCATGATGCGCTCGACGCCGGCACGGGTCATCATCGACACGTCGGTGGCGGCCTCGATCGGGTGGCCCTGGTGGACCCGGCCGCCGACGCCCGAGTACTCACCTTCGGAGTTTTCGCGCACGATGACCCAGTTCAGGTCGTCGGGACCGCAGCGCTTCAGCGGGCCGTCAATGCCTGGCAGGATGCGCGTCGGCCGCACATTGGCGTACTGGTCGAAGCCCTGGCAGATCTTCAGGCGCAGGCCCCACAGCGTGATGTGGTCGGGGATGTGCGGGTCGCCGGCGCTGCCGAACAGGATCGCGTCCTTGTTGCGGATGGCATCCAGGCCGTCGGCCGGCATCATCACGCCGTGTGCGCGGTAGTAGTCGCCACCCCAGTCGAAGTTCTCGAACTCGAATCGGAAGGTGCTGCTGGACTTGGCGAGCGCTTCCAGCACCTGCTGGCCTGCGGGAACGACTTCCTTGCCGATGCCGTCACCGGGAATGGTGGCGATGGAATAGGTCTTCATGTTCTGTCTCCGGGGTATGGGTGGGCGGTGAGGGGACTGTAGGAAATGGACAGGCCCTGCGCTCACGGCTAAAGTGAATCCATTGTTCACCTGGATCTAACAATCGCACCGCAGGAGCGTCCATGGCCAGTGCCACCAGCAGCGGCATCCAGCCCGCCGATCTCGGCTTCTTCTCCGTGCTGGCCAGCGCCGGCAGCCTGAGCGCTGCAGCACGCGAGCTGGGCATCACCACACCCGCTGTCAGCAAGCACCTTGCGCTGATGGAGTCACGGGTGGGTCTGTCGCTGGTGAACCGCACCACGCGGCGCATGAGCCTCACCCCCGAGGGCGAGTTGTACCTGGAGCATGCGCGCCGCATCCTGGGCGAGATCGACGACATGGAGCAACTGCTCGGCGTTTCCAAGGCCACACCCAAGGGCCTGTTGCGGGTGAACGCAACGCTGGGCTTCGGGCGCAGCCACGTGGCACCGCTGATCTCACGCTTCGTGCGGAAGTACCCACAGGTGGAGGTGCAACTGCAGCTGTCAGTTAATCCGCCGCCGCTGACCGACGATTCGTTCGACGTCTGCATCCGCTTCGGCGCCCCGCCGGACGCCCGAATCATCGCGAAGTACATCGCACCGAACCGGCGCCTGCTGTGTGCAGCGCCGGCCTACCTTGCCAAGCACGGCACACCCAAGGTGCCTAACGACCTCACCAAGCACAACTGCATCGGTATCCGGCAAGGTGAGGAAGCTTTCGGCCTATGGCGCCTGACCAGCGGACGGGGCAAGAGCGCGACGACGGAAGCGGTCAAGACTCGGGGCAACCTGACGACCAACGACGGCGAGATCGCCGTCAACTGGGCACTCGACGGGCACGGCATCCTGATGCGCGCCGAGTGGGACATCGAGCGGTACCTGAAGAACGGTCGGCTGGTGCAGGTGCTGCCGCAGTTCCATACACCCGATGCCGACATCCATGCGGTGTACCCGCAACGCCACCAACTCGCGGCTCGGGTGCGGGCGTTCGTTGACTTCGTGGCCCTCTCACTGAATCAGCGCTCCCAGGCCGCGCAATAGCAACGCGGTCGACGGGCAGGTATCGGGCACGCTTGGTTTCGTCGCCCTATGGCCGAGCAGAGACAACGAGGGCTTCAAAGTCGCCGCCGTAAACCGGACACTCGGACGTGCCTCTAGGTGCAGAATTCGCGAGCATCAGCTAGGACCGCTTGTGGCCGGATTGATCTGACGAGAGTCTCAGACTCGTCGCCGGAGACCGGCCGCTCGGACGCGCATCGGGGCGCGAAGCTCGATGGCGGTGTCGGTGCTCCTCTTCGCTTAGCACGACAGGATCGTCGCGCTGTTCGTCGACGACGCGGCCGTCGTCGCGATCGGCGGCGAGTGGCTGTCGATCCGGGCGTACTCGTACTTCGTCTACGGCTGGTGGATAGTGGCGGTGCAAGCCTTCAACGGCGCCGGCGACACGATGGGCGCTGGCCTTCCCCGGCGACGAGCCGACGATGGCGGTGCTCGAGCGCGCGGCGCGCGACCACGCCCGCCGCCGCGAACCGTGGCTGCGCCTGCAAACCATTCTGTTCGCGCTGGCCGAGCAGGCCCGCACCGAGCCCGAGGTGCGCGCCGGGATCGCTCCGCTGTGGCAGGCGATCGAGGCGGTGCACGCCACGTTCTTCGCCGAGCGCACGGCTTCGCTCGTGGCGCCCGAGCCGGCCGCGCCGGCACCGTTCGAGGCGCTGAACATCAGCCCGCGCGTCCTCAACGGGCTCGAGACCGCGCGCGAGCTGGCGCTGGCCGGCGGCACGGCCGCGCCGCAGGTCGGCGTGCTGCAGCTCGCGGCGGCGCTGGTCTCGCGCCGGGTCGACAACGATGCGGACCTGGCACAGCTCGGGCTCGACGGCCCCGCGTTGCGCCGCACGCTGATCGGCTACGCCGCTGCGACGGGCCAGAACGCCGACATCTGGCGCGACGCACTGGGCGAGGAAGACACCCCGCCGTCCAGCCGCCCGGTGGACCTGAACAGCGACGAGCCCGAGGCGGTCATCCGCACCGACGCACCCTGGAAGACCGACCCGCTGGGCATCCGGTCCGACGTGCACTCCTTCGCCGCGCTGCTGGCCTCGCGCTCGCTAGAGCCGCCGCTGTCGATCGGCCTCTTCGGGCCGTGGGGCTCGGGCAAGACGACCTTCCTGAAGCGCCTGCGCCTGGTGGTCGACCAGCGCGCCGCCGACGCAGCGGCGCAGGCACGCGACGGCCTAGGCAGCCCGTGGGTCGCCAACGTAGTGCACGTCGAGTTCAACGCCTGGCACTTCGCCGAGGACGCGCTCGTCTCCAGCCTGATCGACACCGTCGTGCGCGAGCTGCGCGCCTTCATCCGGGACGACCGGGCGCCGATCGGCCAGCAGTTGCTGGCGCTGCGGGCAAAGACGGTCGACGGCGCGCACCGCGCGGTCGACGAAGCCCGCGCCCGGGAGGCGGCGGCGCGCCAGGCCGTCGAGGCGACGGCGGCAGCGCTGTCGGCCAGCGAGGCGCAGGCACGGTCGCTCGAGCGCAATCTGCGCACGGCGCTGGCGAAGGCCTGGGCCGACACCGTCCAGGCCACGAAAGACTCGGTGGTCGTGCGGGACAGCGGCGTGCTCGACCAGATCGGCGGCACCGTGCAGGGCGTGCAGGACCTGCAGGAGCGCATCGCCGCGATCCGCACGCGCGCCGTGCCGATGCTGGGCTCGCTCGGCACGCCCGGCACGCTGGCCTTCGCCGCGCTGGTGCTGCTGCTGCCGCCGCTGACCGCCTGGACGGTGCGGCAGGTCGGCGGCCTGTCCGGCATCGAGCAAGCGCTGTCGACCGTTGCCGCGGTGCTCTCGTCGATCGGGCTGTGGCTGCGGGCAGCGTCGGCGGCGGCGGGCAAGGTGGAGAAGGCCGTCGCCGAGGTGGCCCGGCGCTACGAGCAGCAGGTCGGCCAGGACACCGGCGTTGTGCAGGCCGAGGCCGCGCTGGAGACGGCGCGGGCGGACGCCGCCCGCGCGGCCGATGCGCGCGCCGCCGCCGAGCGCGCGTTGCAGGCCGCGCAGTCCGACGCCGCCGCGGCATCGCTGCCCGCGCAAATGCTGACGCTGGCCGCCTCGCGCGTGGACGACGCCACCTACGCAAAGGAGTTGACGACGATCTCCGCCGCCCGGGGCGACCTGCAACTGCTCAGCCGCATCCTGCGCGACCAGTCCACCTGCGCGGCGCCATTCCCCGCCACCCCGGGCGCCGCGCCGCTGCGGCCGGTGGACCGGGTGATCCTCTACATCGACGACCTGGACCGCTGCAGCTCCGCGCAGGTGGTGCGCGTGCTGCAGGTGGTTCACATGCTGTTGGCCTTCGAGCTGTTCGTCGTGGTCGTCGCGGTCGACGCCCGCTGGGTCGAGGCCTCGCTGAAGGCGCACTACCGCTGGCTCGACGACGCCGACGAGGCGGACGCGGCGGACGGCCGTGCCCCTGTGACGCCGCAGGACTACCTGGAGAAGATCTTCCAGATCTCGTTCTGGCTCGAGCCGATGACGGCCTCGCGGGCCGCCGCCTTCCTGAAGTCGCTGGCGCGGCCGGATCGCCCGGACGGCGAGGCGCCGATCCCGCCGGCGCGCACCGGCTCGGGCACCGGGCTCGAGGGACTGGGCCGCATCGACATCGAGACCCTGGAGCTCGACTACATGCGCGCACTAGCCGCCTACGTCGGCCCGTCGCCGCGGCGCGTGAAGCGGCTTGTGAACGCCTACCGGCTGCTGAAGGCACGCATGTCCGACGCGCAGCTTGCCGGCTTCATCACCGACCGCAACACCGACGGCGGCGAGTCCCGCTCGGGGCCGTACCAACTCGTGATCGGCCTGCTCGTCATCGGCACCGGCGCGCCGGCGATGGGCGCGCGCATCCTGAAGGACCTCGCCGAGCGCGACCCGCGCGACGGCTTCGAGCAGGTTATCGAGGCCTACCGCCAGCGCGGCCACGCCGACTGGACGATGGCCGCGCGCGTGCTGGAGACGCTGATGCGCACGCAGAAGGCCCGCGACATCTCCGAGCTGCGCGGCTGGGCCGGCAAGGTCGGACGCTTCCTGCTGCAGGGACCGCGCGAGGTTGTGGGCCCGCAGGCGGCGCCCTGAGGGCCAACGGCCCGAAGCGCAGCCGGGCCTGGATCCGTCCGTCGGAGACGACGATCCGGTTGATGCCCATCAGCACCGTGGTGGCCATCAGCTGCTGGCGGTTGCGGGCGAGCCGCCGGCACGCGGCCTGCACCAGCGTCAGGTCGGCGGCCGGCAAACGCCACCCGCTGCCTGCTTTCGGTCGGGTCCACGCGCTGGCTAAGGGCCGCTTCCGAGCGGCCTGCCTTCAACGACCCGTTTCAGGCGGGGAAATCGAGAGGGCGTCAGTCATGACACGACCCTTTGCCGCCCTCCGGTCCGGGCCAAACCGGTCGTTCACTCCGGCAGGTTGACCCCACGGTGACTCGACGAGGTCACTACCCCGGACAGTCCAACGGGCCCGCCCAAGCGCCGTGCAGTGGCAATTCTGCGACCGCGACGATGAGCCGACGATGAGCCACTTGTGCGAGACGCCAAGCCACCTCGCCTGAGGGGCTGATTCCTAAAGTGACGGACATGCCGCGACACACCGCGGCCCCACCACCGCAAAAGGTGTCCGTCATGTCCGAAACCGCCACTTCCACCAGGACCGCCGCGCTCGACTCCGAGTCGTTCGCCGCCTTTATCGCCACCGAACCGGGCCCCGTCGTCGTCGACTTCTGGGCCCCGTGGTGCGGCCCCTGCCGTGCGCTGGCACCCCGGCTCGAACAACTGGCCCGGCAGTTTGAGGGCCAGGTCCAGGTGCGCAAGCTCAACGTCGACGACGCGCCCGAACTGGCCACCGCCCACGGCGTCCGTGGCATCCCCACGCTGATTCTCTTCAAGGGCGGCCAGGCCCATTCGCGGCTGGTCGGTCTTCACGACGAGACGCAACTCTCGTCGTGGGTGCGCGCTGCGCTCTGAAGCCCCTGTTCCCCGTCCCGCTGCACCTGTCGCAGCTTCCAACCCCCTGAAAGGTACCACCATGTCCCGTCTGTCCATCCCCGCCGTCGTTGACGCCCCCGCCGCGTCCCAACCCCTGCTCGCCGTCGTGCACAAGAAGCTCGGCGTCGTCCCCAACCTGATGAAGCTGTTGGGTCAGTCGCCGGCCGCGCTCGAAGGCTTTCTGTCGCTCAGCGGCGCGCTCGACAAGGGCGTGTTGAACGCCAAGCTGCGCGAGTCGCTGGCGCTTGCAGTGGCCGAGTTCAACGGCTGCGACTACTGCCTGGCCGCGCACAGCTACATCGGCAAGAACCTCGTCAAGCTCACCGACGACGAGATTGCGCAGGCCCGCGACGGCCGCGCCGCCGACGCCCGCAACGACGCCGCACTGCGCTTTGCCCAGCGTGTTGCAGCCGAGCGTGGCCGCGTGCTGGACGCCGACATCGCCACCCTGCGCGCCGCCGGCTTCAGCGACGCCGAGACGGTCGAGATCGTGCTGCACGTGGCGCTGAACGTGCTGACCAACTACGTCAACAACGTGGCCCACACCGACGTCGACTTCCCCCGGGTCAGCGCGCACACGCATGCGTGATGCGGCGCTGACGTACTTCCCCTCTCACCTGAACCGAACCGACACAAGGATCCCATCATGAATGCCAAGACCCTGCGCGCCAGCCTGCTGGCCGTCACCACCGCCATCGCCCTGTGCGCCGCCATCGTGCCGCTGGCGGCCCACGCCTATGACGAGAACTCCACCGCCGCCATCAACGTCGACGCCAAGGGCGTTGGCCTGAAGGGGCACGACCCGGTGGCCTACTTCACCGCCGGCGCGCCCACGGCCGGCAAGGCCGAATTCAACGCCGCCCATGCCGGCGTGACCTTTCTCTTCGCCAGCGCCGCCAACCGTGACGCCTTCAAGGCTGACCCGGCGAAGTACGCGCCCCAGTACGGCGGGTTCTGCGCGATGGGCGTGGCGCTGGAGAGGAAGCTCGACGGCGACCCGAACGCCTGGCGCGTCGTCGACGGCAAGCTCTACCTGAACGTCAACAAGGACGTGCAGAAGAAGTGGCTCGAAGACGTGCCCGGCAACAACAAGAAGGCCGACATCAACTGGCCGCAGATCAAGGGCAAGGCCCCGAAGTCGCTGGCCTGAGCGTGGCCGGGCAGGCCTGTGAGCCTGCTCGCGCCGTCCGTCGCGACGTACCTCAACCCATCTCAAGGAGAAACACCATGTCCACCCGCCGCACCGTGTTGAGTGTGATGGCCTTGGCCGCGCTGGCCCACGGCGCTGCACTGGCCGCCGACAAGTCGGCCAGGCCCGCCATGGAGAAGTGCTACGGCGTCTCGCTGGCCGGCCAGAACGACTGCGCCGCCGGACCCGGCACCAGTTGCGCCGGCACCTCCAAGGTCGACTACCAGGGCAATGCCTGGAAGAAGGTGCCCGCCGGCACCTGCCTAGCGATCAAGACACCCAAGGGCAGCGGCTCGCTGACGCCCCTGAAGGCCTGAGCCAGACCCGCCACCAACATCGCTCTGGGGAAAGGCCATGACCCATCTCGCCGCCGGGCTCGGCTTCAAGCCGTCGCACCTGCAGCGAGCGCTGGCAGCGCGGCACCCGGGCCTGTGGTTCGAGGTGCACGCCGAGAACTACATGGTCGACGGCGGCCCGCGACCGCGATTGCTGCAGGCCCTGGGCGAGATGCACCCGGTTTCGCTGCATGGCGTGTCCATGTCACTGGCCGGCGCCGAACCGCCGGACCCGGATCACCTGCGCCGATTTGCGGCTCTGGTGTGCCGGGTGCAGCCTGTGCAGGTGTCCGAACATCTGGCGTGGTCGCGCTTGGGCGCGCGCTACGAGCCTGACCTGCTGCCCTTCGTGCGCAACGCGCAGTCGCTGCAGCGTGTGGTCAATCAGCTGCACCCGGTGGAGGGCCATCTTCTTGCACCCACAAGCCCGACCGAAGGGCGATGGCGAGTGCAGGGCGATGCTGGGACGGTAGAGGTCCCCATCGAGTCCTCTGCATGCCGTGCACGCCGCCCG
>WBZT01000874.1_pt1 | contig 23355 bp, 20 predicted proteins | sample 5204241 | NCBI WGS metagenome assembly WBZT01 (sample SAMN12344358, study PRJNA552823) | activated sludge metagenome | biome: Activated sludge suspended growth; feature: Nitrification reactor; material: Wastewater; isolation source: activated sludge from nitrification reactor of wastewater...
CCAAGGAGATCGTCAAGGAAGGGCTGAGCGAGTATTTCATCTATACCATCGAAGGCAGCGAAACCGTGCCGAACGGCTGGGCCAAGCGGCTGCGCAGCTTCGAGGCAGACGCGGTGCCGATGACGGTCGAGTATCGTTATCGCCCCCGTGAGTACGGCGACCAACTCACTCGGCTGTACCTGCTGAAGAACGACGCGGCGTCAAAACTCGGCGGCACGCCGCTGCCGGACGGCCTGATCCGGGTATTTCGCGCCAACGGCCACGAGGGCTTGAGCTATCTGACCACCCAGAATCTCAAGTACGTGCCCATCGGCGACAAGATCGAACTGAATCTGGGCGTCGATCCAGCGGTGGTGTTCGAACTGGTCAAGCAAAAAGTCTACCGCGACAACTTCTGGCTGCGAATCAAGGGCGGTAACCTCTATCGCAAACTGGGCGAGGACGGCCTGAAGCTGGAACTGGACAGCCAGGTGGCGGGTTGGGACGAACACACGGTTTACCGGCAACGCATCCGCAACTACAGCCGCAAGCCGATCGCGGTCCAGATTCGTCGCGACTATCCGGGCGATGTGGTATTTCGTAGCCGGCTCAATCCCACCCTGCACGACTTCCAGACTGTACAGTTCGAAGCCAAGATTCAGGCTGGCGAAAAAGCCGAACTGGATTACGAGATCATCCTCCGGCAGGGCTACAACCAGAAGCAAAACCGGGTGGAACTGCAAACCGGGGAGCCAGGACGCTGAGAGTCGGATAAAACCGGGAACGGCGATAAACCGTTCCCGGATGCGCGGCTTAGCGCAACATCAGCACCAGCTCCTCCTGGCCGCGCAGCAGATTGAGCAGCAATCCATCGCGATCGATCATGAGTTGCCTCAATTCGGCGGTGCTGGAGATAGGGCGGCGATTGACGCCGATGATAATGTCGTTTCTGCGCAAACCGGCGCGGGCGGCGGGACTACCGGAATCGACGCCCACGATCAGCACCCCCTGTACCTTCCCAGCTAGCGGCGAATTCGGCCCGATATCCTCGAAGGTGGCCCCCGCCAACCGCGGATGGAGTGCCTCGCCTTCCGCCTTGGCCGGCACGTACTCGCCCACCTTGGCATCGAGGGTGAGCGGCTTGCCATCTCGCAGGATTTCCAGCCGCACCGTCTCGCCCACCTCCAGTAAGCCGATAGCGTTACGCAGGCCGCCGCCGTCGCGAATCGATCGCTCGTTGACCCGCAGCACCACGTCACCCTCTTTCAGTCCGGCCTTGGCGGCGGTGGAACGGGGGCTGACCTGGGCGATGATCGCGCCCTGGCTGGTGGGCAGATTGAAAGCCCGCGCCAAGTCCGGCGTGAGATCCTGCACCGACACCCCCAGCTGACCGCGCCGCACCGCACCATGGTCGACGATCTGCTCCATCAACCGCGCCACCATGTTGGCCGGAATGGCGAAGCCGATGCCGACGTTGCCCCCGCCGGGCGCGATGATGGCGGTATTGATACCGACCAACTCGCCACGCAGATTGACCAACGCACCCCCGGAGTTACCGGGATTGATGGACGCGTCGGTCTGGATGAAATCTTCGTAGCCCTGGATGCCCAGGCCAGTGCGGCCCAGGGCACTGATGATACCGGAGGTCACGGTCTGGCCAAGGCCGAACGGATTGCCGATGGCCACCACGAAATCACCGACTCGCAGCCGGTCGGAATCGGCCAACGGCAGTGCGGTGAGGTTGCGGGCGGGCACTTGGATCACCGCCACGTCGCTTTCCGAATCGGAGCCGATGACTTTGGCGTCGAGCTGACGACCATCGCGTAGGGTCACGGTGATGGTGTCGGCGCCATCGACCACATGGTGGTTGGTGATGACGTAGCCACGCCGGGCATCCACCACCACTCCGGAGCCGACGCTCTGCGCCCGGCGCTCGCGCGGCTGGTCGGGGATATTGAAGAAGCGGCGGAAAAACGGATCGTCCAGCAACGGATTACGGCGCAGTTGCACCCGGCTTTCGGTGGCGATGTTGACCACCGCCGGGGTGACTCGTTCCAGCATCGGCGCCAGGGTCGGCAGCGGCTGGCCTTCCACCAGGGCGGGCAAGGCCGCTTGCACCGGCGGCGGAACGGCGGCGGCAAGACCCAGCACCAGCAGGGCCATCGGCAAGAGACGGCGTTGGCTGTTCATGCGACAAAAACTCTCTATCTTGACCAGCATCGGGCAATTTCAGGCCAGGGAACAACGTCGTCTGGAGCCATGTTACGACGGTGTCAATGTTTCCAATGAGCGCGCGGATCGAACGGAAGTTCCCGCTCCATGCGTCGGAAACATTCGCGCGCTTCCTCGGTATCGGCCGACGGGTTGACGATGCGCAGTACCGCCAGTTGATCGCCGGGCGGCTGACCGGGCAGACCGCGACCGCGCAGCCGCAGCTTCTGACCGTTGCGGGCATTGGCCGCGATGTTCAGCGTCACCGGACCACCCAGCGTCGGCACTTCGACCTTGCAGCCCAGCGCCGCTTCCCAGGGCGCCAGCGGCAGCTCCAGCGTGATATCGCGCCCCTTGACCTGATAGAGCGGATGCGGCCTGATCGTCACTTTCAGATAGAGATCGCCGCCGGATCGGCCTCCACCCTGACCGGCCAACCGGATCTTCTGACCGGTGGTCACGCCAGCGGGAATCCTGACGTTCAAGGTCCGGGTCTGGGTGCCGACCCGCCCGCTGGCATCCATCTCCGGCGCCTGCAACTGCAAGGCGCGCTGACCACCGTGATAAGCCTCTTCCAGACCGATCTCCAGAGCCACGGTCCGATCCTCGCCGCCGGGCTGCTGGAACCCGCGTCCGCCACCGTGAAACCCACGCGCGCCGCCGAGCCCGCCGAGCCCACCGAGCCCGCCGAACAGCGATTCGAAAAAGTCGCTGAAATCGCCGCCGCCGAACCCGCCAGCGGCGGATGGCCGTCCACTCTGCCAGCCGGGCGGCGGACGGAACTCCTGACCAGCCCGCCAGTTGTTGCCGAGCTGGTCGTAGGCGGCACGTTTTTCGGAGTCGCGCAGCACTTCGTAGGCCTCGGCGACCTCCTTGAAACGGTCCTCGGCGTTGGACTCCTTGCTAACGTCCGGGTGATATTTGCGAGCCAGCCGACGATAAGCCTTCTTGATGTCCTCTTCCGAGGCATTGCGGGCCACGCCGAGAATTTGGTAGTAGTCCTTGTATTTCATGCCGGCTCCGGGCGGTTTGGACGGAAGCGACCGGCGGGAGCGCTCCCGCCGGTCATGGGGTTCAGCCTTCGACCTTGATGGTCCGCGACACGGTCTGGGTCAGCTTGGGAATGCCGATTTCCAGTACGCCGTGCGCACTACGGGCGGCGATCCGCGCTAGATCGGCGGTGTCGGGCAGGCTGAAACGACGATAGAAGCTGCCGCAGGGCCGTTCGACCCGGCTGTAGCCGGCGCGGGTTTCGCGGGTTTCGCCCGGCCGATTGCCGCGGAGAGTCAGGATACCGTTTTCGGCGATAATCTCGATATCCTTCGGGTCCACGCCGGGGATATCGGCGCGCAGCACATAACGATCCTTCTCTTCCTTGATGTCCACCGCCGGAATCCAGTCGCAAGTAGCGATACTGGATTGGTCGTTGTCGGCGTTGTAGGGTTGTTCGAACAGCCGGTCCAGTTCATTGCGCAGGTGGTGCATGCGCCGCCAAGGTTCGAAACGGTTCGGGTTCATGGCAGAAAGCCTCGCATAAGTGGGTTGTTGATGATTTTTAGATGCGGTCGGCCGATCGGATTTCAAGCGATTCCGGCCGGATTTTCTTCGAAGCAGCAAGGAGTGTCCGTCATGAACGAATGTAAGTTTCTGCCGCTGGCGATGGCGGTGCTGACCGTGTCCGATACCCGGACCCTGGCGGACGACGCGTCCGGTCAAACCCTGGCGGAACGGCTGACCGCCGCCGGTCACCGGCTGGCCGATCGGACGCTCGTGCCCGACGATATCTACCGTATCCGGGCGGTGGTGTCGGGCTGGATCGCCGATCCAACGGTGCAGGTGGTGCTGATCACCGGCGGTACCGGCATGACCGGCCGCGACAGTACGCCCGAGGCGATCCGACCGCTGCTGGACAAGGAAATCGACGGTTTCGGCGAATTGTTCCGCATGCTGTCCTGGGAAGAGATTGGCACCTCCACCCTGCAATCGCGGGCACTGGGAGGACTGGCCAACACGACTTTCATTTTCTGCCTGCCCGGTTCGACCGGAGCCTGCCGCACCGGCTGGGACCGCATCCTGCAAGCTCAATTGGACGCCCGCACCCAACCCTGCAATCTGGTCGAACTGTTGCCGCGCCTGCGGGAGGGGTGGGAAGGAAGCGGTGGCCATGCGGTTGCGTAAACCCCGGCTCGGCATCGCCCTTGGCAGCGGCTCGGCCCGCGGCTGGGCGCATATCGGCGTCCTGCGGGCGCTGGAACAGGCCGGCATCATCCCGGATGTGGTGTCCGGGACCTCGATCGGCGCACTGGTCGGCGCAGCCTACGCCAGCGGTCGGCTGGGTCCGTTGGAAGAGTGGGTCGCGCGAATCGACTGGTGGGAAATCATCCGCTACATGGACATGCGCCGCGGTGGTGTCGAGGGCGAGCGGCTGATGCGCGCCTTCAGCGAGCGGGTCGAGGATGTACCGATCGAAAACTTGCCCAAGCCGTTCGGCGCGGTGGCCACCGATCTGCAGACCGGCCGTGAGGTGTGGTTCCAGAACGGTTCGCTGCTGGAGGCGGTGCGCGCCTCCATCGCCTTGCCGGGACTGTTCAGCCCGGTGCGGTTTCAGGAGCGCTGGTTGGTGGACGGCGGGTTGGTGGACCCGCTGCCGGTGTCGTTGTGCCGGGCATTGGGCGCGGAACAGGTGATCGCGGTAAATTTGAACGGCGATATCGTTGGCCGACATCTGCTCGGGCGATCGACGCGGCGACCGGCCTCGAATCCACTGCTGGCACGGCTGAGCACCGGCTGGCAGACGGTGTTGGGGAATCTACACGATCGCTTGTCACCGCCGGAAAAGGAGGAGGACGAACCGCCGAGCCTGTTCGACGTGATGGCCGGCTCGATCCACATCATGCAGGACCGCATCACCCGAGCGCGGATGGCGGGCGACCCGCCGGACGTGGTGCTGGCCCCGCGACTGGCGCATCTGGGGCTGATGGATTTCGACCGCGCCGGCGAGGGCATCGCCGCTGGCATGGATTGCGTGCGGCTGCACCTGCCGCTGCTGCGCGATGCCCTGAACCTGGCGGAAAAGCCGGGGTGACAAGCGACGATTTCGCCTACAATCCGCCCTCTTCCGCGCAACCCTGCTGAAATCGCCATGCCCATCCTTCGCTATATTCTGACCATCGCCTGCCCTGACCGGGTGGGGATCGTGGCTGCCGTGTCCGGCGTGCTGGCGGCCCATCGCGGCAATATCGTGGAATCCAACCAGTTCAGCGATACCGAGTCCGGCCGGTTTTTCATGCGTCTGGTGTTCGACCTGGACGAAGCGAGCGAACCAGTGCTACTGGAGCATTTCACTCCACTGGCCCAACAGTTCGAGATGGATTGGCGTCTGTACGACCAGCGCCGGCCACCCCGGGTAATGGTACTGGTGTCCAAAGCCGAGCATTGCCTGAACGATCTCTTGTATCGGCACCGCACCGGAGCGCTGCCGATGGCGATCACCGCCATCGTTTCCAACCATCGCGAGTTGGCGCATCTGGCCAACTGGCACGCGATTCCCTACCACCATCTGCCGGTGACGGCGGCGACCAAACCGGAACAGGAGCAGCAGATCCTGGACTTGGTCGAGCAGACCCGAACCGAACTGGTGGTGCTGGCTCGCTACATGCAGATCCTGTCGCCGGAGCTGTGCCGGGCACTGGCAGGACGGGCGATCAACATCCACCATTCCTTCCTGCCCGGCTTCAAGGGCGCCAAACCCTACCATCAAGCCTACAACCGTGGCGTGAAACTGATCGGGGCCACCGCCCACTACGTCACCGCCAACTTGGACGAAGGGCCGATCATCGAGCAGGAAGTGGAGCGGGTGGACCACGCGCATAGCCCGGAACATCTGGCGGCGGTCGGCCGCGACATCGAGAACATCGTGCTGGCCCGAGCGATTCATTATTACCTGGAACGGCGGGTATTCCTGAACGGTGGCAAGACCGTGGTGTTGCGCTAGGAGTGGCGGGATGGCCATCGATCCTCCCTATCTGGCCGCTTTTTTGATCGGTCTGAGCGGCGGTGCGCACTGCTTCGGCATGTGCGGCGGCATCGTCGGGGCACTGACCCTGGGCTTGCCGCCCACACCGACACATCCCTTGCGTAGTCGATTGCCGTTCCTGCTGACTTACAACAGCGGGCGTCTCATCAGTTACATGGTCGCCGGCGCGCTGGCCGGCGGTGTGGGCGCCTGGGCCTCGCATCTGGTGTCGGTCCACCACGCCCAGTTGATCTTACAACTGCTGGCCGGACTGTTCATGATCCTCCTCGGCTTGTATCTGGCCGGTTGGCAAACGGTGCTGGGCCGGCTGGAACGAGCCGGCGGCGTACTGTGGCGACGGATCGAACCGCTGGGCCGGCGCTGGCTGCCGGTGCGCGCCCCGGCGCAAGCTTTGGGCATCGGCTTGGTGTGGGGTTGGCTGCCCTGCGGCTTGGTCTATAGCGTCTTGGTGTGGGCAATCGGCGCGGGCGGGGCACCGCAAGGCGCGCTGTTGCTACTGAGCTTCGGCCTGGGCACCCTGCCGGCGCTGCTGGCGATGGGCACGGCCGCGGCGGCGCTGGCGGAATTCGTGCGGCGACCGGCGGTGCGCCGCGTGACGGGCAGCCTGGTCATTCTGTTCGGGATATATGAAATCGTGCTGGCGGCGCGGATGCTGGTGGGCTAAAAGCCGCCCGATCCCGCTTGATCCCATGGCCGTTCGGTCGTCCCGCCATGGCCACGCACATTGCTCCACAAATCCCGCTGAATTCTGATAGTCTTCGACTTTTCCGATCGTCCTTGCCTGCCCAGCACCCATTCCATGACCCCGACACCCCGTACCCGTGTCAAGATCTGCGGCATCACCCGTTTTGAGGACGGCGTGACGGCAGCCGAGTTGGGCGCGGACGCCATCGGCCTGGTCTTCCACCCGCCCAGCCCCCGCTATGTAAGCGCGGACGCGGCGCGACGGATCGTCGCGGCCCTGCCACCCTTCGTCACCCTGGTCGGTCTATTCATGAACGCCGAACCGGCGGCGGTTCGCGCCGTCTTATCCCAGGTTCCCGTGCAGCTACTGCAATTTCACGGCGACGAGGAAGCGGCCTACTGCGCGGCGTTCGGTCTGCCCTATCTCAAGGCCGTGCCGATGGGTGCCGACGCCGATGTACGGGACTACGAGCAGCGTTTCGCCGACGCGGCCGGGTTGCTGTTGGACAGTCATGGCGGCAACAAGATGGGTGGTTCCGGCCAAGGCTTCGACTGGGCGAAAATTCCCACCGAACGCCACAAGCCCCTGATACTGGCCGGCGGTCTGAATCCCAGCAATGTCGCCGCCGCGATCCGCCAGGTCCGGCCTCAGGCGGTCGACGTCAGCAGCGGGGTGGAAACCGCCAAAGGCATCAAGGACGCCGAATTGATGCGCGCATTTTTTCGAGGTGTGAACGATTGTGAAAGCCGCACTGCGTAACCCGGTCGATTTCAGCCAGTTTCCCGACGCTAACGGTCATTTCGACCGTTACGGCGGCCGGTTCGTGGCCGAAACGCTGATGGAAGCCCTGCACGAGTTGAACGAAGCCTGGCGGGACTGCCGCAACGACCCCGAATTCCTGGCGGAACTGGACGCCGACCTGGCCCATTACGTCGGCCGCCCCAGCCCGCTCTATTACGCCGAACGCTGGAGCCGGCAACTGGGCGGCGCGCGAATCTACCTCAAGCGCGAAGATCTGAACCATACCGGCGCGCACAAGATCAACAACACCGTCGGCCAAGCACTGCTGGCCAAGCGCATGGGCAAGATCCGACTGATCGCCGAAACCGGCGCCGGCCAGCACGGCGTGGCCTCCGCCACCGTGGCCGCTCGGCTGGGGATGGAATGCGTGGTCTACATGGGTGCGGAAGACATCCAGCGCCAAGCGCTGAACGTCTATCGCATGCGGCTGCTGGGCGCCACCGTGCAACCGGTGACCTCCGGCTCGCGCACCTTGAAGGACGCGCTCAACGAGGCCCTGCGCGACTGGGTCGCCAACGTGGATAACACGTTTTACATGATTGGCACGGTGGCCGGCCCGCACCCCTATCCGCTGATGGTGCGCGAGTTCCAGGCGGTGATCGGCCGCGAGGCGCGCGAGCAGATGCTGACCGAATACAACGCGCTGCCGGATGCCCTGGTCGCCTGCGTGGGTGGCGGTTCCAACGCCATCGGCCTATTCCATCCGTTCCTGAACGACAGCGAAGTAGCGATCTATGGGGTCGAGGCCGCCGGCTCCGGCATCGACACCGGCCGCCACGCCGCCACCCTGTGCGCCGGTCAACCCGGTGTGCTGCACGGCAACCGCACCTACCTGCTGAACGACGAGCATGGCCAGATCACCGAAACCCACTCGGTTTCCGCCGGGCTGGACTACCCCGGCGTCGGCCCGGAGCACGCCTGGCTCAAGGATATCGGCCGAGCCCAGTACGTCGCCATCACCGACGACGAGGCGCTGCAAGGTTTCCACGACTTGACCCGCGCCGAGGGCATCATTCCGGCGCTGGAAAGCAGCCATGCCTTGGCCTACGTCACGAAACTGGCCCCGACGATGCGCCCCGACCAAAGCATCGTGGTCAACCTGTCTGGCCGTGGCGACAAAGACATCTACACCGTCGCCGCGCTGGAAGGCATCCAACTGTAAGGGTCTCGAATCTTATGAACCGGATTACCCACCGTTTCCAGGAGTTGCGCCGCGCCGGGCGCAAGGCCCTGATACCGTATATCACCGCCGGCGACCCGCGCCCGGAACTGACCGTGCCGATGCTGCATGCCCTGGTCGCGGCCGGTGCCGACATCATCGAGCTGGGTGTGCCATTTTCCGACCCGATGGCCGATGGTCCGGTCATCCAGAAAGCTTGCGAGCGGGCGCTGACCCAGGGCATGACCCCGCGATGGGTACTGGAACTGGTGCGCGAATTTCGCCAGATCGACGCCCAGACCCCGCTGGTCCTGATGGGCTATCTCAACCCCATCGAGCGCATGGGTCACGCGGCATTCGTCGCCGCCGCCCGCGACGCTGGGGTGGATGGCGTACTAACCGTGGACCTGCCGCCGGAAGAGGCGGCCGAACCGATCGAACTGATGAACGCCGCCGGGATCGCTCCCATATTCCTGGTGGCCCCGACCAGTTCCGTCGAACGCATCCGGCGCACCGCCCAATTGGCGCAAGGCTATCTCTATTACGTCTCGCTCAAGGGTGTGACCGGCTCGGCCGCGCTCAACGTCGCCGAAGTGGCGGAAAAACTGGCGACGATCCGTGCCTGCACCGATCTGCCGCTAGGTGTTGGCTTCGGCATCAAGGACCCACCGACCGCCGCCGCCGTCGCCCGGATCGCCGACGCCGTGGTGGTAGGCAGCGCGCTGGTCGCCAGGATGCACGAACTGGCCGACGACCCCGAACGGATGCGCCGGGAGGTTGCCGCGCAGATCGCCGCCATGCGCCAAGCCATGGATCAAGCTGGTATGCCCACCGCTTTCGCTGGCTGAGCGCTCCATCGCACGCAATATTATTTCCTTCTCTCCAGGCCTGCCCGGCATCCTGATCACCGGCTCCGCCGGAGGTTTTCCCCGAACCCGGAACCCGTTGCATGAGCTGGTACGAAAAACTCGTTCCCTCCCGCATCCGCACCGACGGCCGCAACAAGCACCAGATTCCCGAAGGCTTGTGGAGCAAGTGCGAGGAATGCGGGGCGGTGCTGTATCGCGTCGAGCTGGAGCGCAATCTACAAGTCTGTCCCAAATGCGGTCATCACATGTACCTAGGTGCCCGCCAGCGCCTGCACGGTTTTCTGGATGAAGCCGATTCGAGCGAAATCGGCGACGATATCGAACCGACCGATTTCCTCAAGTTCAAGGACAGCAAGAAATACAAGGACCGCCTGGCTCAGGCACAGAAAACCTGCGAGGAAAAAGATGCTCTGATCGCCATGCGCGGCCTACTCAAGGGCATGCCGGTGGTCGCCGCCGCTTTCGAATTCGAGTTCATGGCCGGCTCGATGGGGTCGGTGGTCGGCGAGCGTTTCGTCCGCGCCGCTCGAATCGCCTTGCAGGAACACATCCCCTTCATCTGCTTTTCCGCCAGCGGTGGCGCACGTATGCAAGAAGCCCTGGTCTCGCTGATGCAAATGGCCAAAACCAGCGCCGTGCTCGCCCGGCTGGCCGAGCACGGCATCCCTTACATCTCGGTGCTGACGCATCCGACCACCGGCGGCGTCTCCGCCAGCTTGGCGCTGCTGGGCGACATCAATATCGCCGAACCCAAGGCTCTGATCGGTTTTGCCGGTCCAAGGGTGATCGAACAAACGGTCCGGGAAAAATTGCCGCCCGGCTTTCAACGCAGCGAGTTTCTGCTGGAGCACGGCGCCATCGACTTGATCCTCGACCGCCGCGAACTGCGCGACCGCTTGGCCAATCTGCTGGCGTTGCTGACCGGCCACCCCGCCGTGGCGGCTTAGGCGCGCGCATCGAGATCCCCTGATGGCCGATTCGCGGTTTGCGACCCTGGACGACTGGCTGCGCTGGCAGGAAACCCTGCACCCCCGAACCATCGACTTGGGTTTGGAGCGGGTGCGGACCGTGTTGCGCCGGCTGCAGCCGGAACCACCGCCTCACATCGCGATCACGGTCGGCGGCACCAACGGCAAAGGCTCCTGCGTCGCCCTGCTGGAGGCGATACTGCGGGCAGCCGGTTACCGGGTCGGCGCCTACACCTCGCCGCATCTGTTGCGCTACAACGAGCGTATCCGCATCGACGGCGCGGCAGCGAGCGACGACGCGCTCCACCGGGTTTTTGCCCGCATCGACGCGGCTCGCGGCGACATCTCCCTGACCTACTTCGAATTCGGCACCTTGGCGGCGCTGGAGCTGTTCCGCGAAGCCGACGTCGAAGTCGCGCTGCTGGAAGTAGGGCTCGGCGGACGGCTGGACGCGGTCAACATCGTTGACGCCGACGCGGCGCTGGTGGTCAGCATTGGCCTCGATCACACCGACTGGTTAGGCCCGGATCGCGATAGCATCGGCTTCGAAAAAGCCGGCATCTACCGCGCTGGCCAACCGGCGATCTGCGCCGATCCCGATCCGCCACGCCGACTGGTCGAATACGTGCGCGACATTGGCGCGACTTACCGGCAAGTCGACCTCGACTACGGCTTCGAGCGCACCGGTCGGACCTGGCGCTGGTGGGCGGACGAGCTACGCTTCGATGACCTGCCACCACCGGGGCTGGCCGGCTCGCACCAGATCGGCAACGCCGCCGCCGTGCTCATGGCCCTGGCCAGCCTGCGCGACCGCTTGCCGGTAACCGCCGCCGCCATTCGCGCCGGATTGGCGCGCGCCGAACTGCCCGGTCGCTTGCAAAGCATCTCCGGCCCGGTTGAGTGGATTCTCGATGTTGCCCATAATCCGCATAGTGCCGCCGTCCTGGCCGCCCACTTGCGGGAGCGACCTTGCACCGGGCAAACCCGAGCCGTCATTGGTCTACTGGCCGACAAGGACGCAAGCGGCGTCATCCGGGCGCTAACCGGCCTGATCGACGTCTGGCATCCGGTCATCCTGGCCGGGCCGCGAGGCGGCTCCGGTGATGAACTGGCGCGGGCATTGCGTGACACCGGCGCGCCAGCGCCCGCCGACATCGCCAGCGCCTGCCGAACCGCCCGGACCGCCGCTCGGCCCGGCGACCGCATCGTCGTACTAGGTTCGTTCCAAACCGTTGCGCCCGTGCTGGCCGCCCAGCCGTGGCTATCCGATTCTCCCCCGCCGCAATCACGGGAGGCTTGATTTTGAACAACCGCTTAACCCAACGCCTGGTCGGCGCCGCCGTCATTACCGCGCTGGCCGTGATTTTCGTCCCGGAATTGATGGAAAAACGGCAAACTCCATCCGACGCGCCCCCCTCTTCGGCTCGCTCGCCGGACACCCCATCGCCAAGCGCTCCAAAACCGTCCACACTGACATTCTCCGTTCCGGCGCCCGCCGACACCGCCCCACCGGTTGCCCAGACGACGCCCGCGGCGGCTCCAGAAAAACCGGACTCCTCGGCCGAGACGCAGGCCGCTCAGGAAGAAGAAGCGGCACGCGTTGCCAGGGACCAAGCCGAAGCCGAGCGCATCGCGGCCAGCAAAGCCCGTGCCGAAGCTACCCACCGCCAAGAGCAGGCAGACGCTGCTCTGACGCGCGCCCGCGCCGAGGAAGCGCGTGGCGCCGCCGCCAACAGCCAGGCCGCCCGCCTGCAAGCCGCCCAGGAAGCCGCGCCGCCGCCACGTTCGTCCGCCGCGGAAACCGCCGCCGCGCAGGCTGAAACTAACCGCGCCGCCGCCGCCGCCCGCCGGGAGGCCGCTCGCGCCGAAGAAGCCCGCCGCCAGGCCCAGGCCGAGGCTGCCCGACGCGCCGCTCAGGCCGAAATCGCCCGTCGGGAAGCCGCTCGCGCCGAAGAAGCCCGCCGCCAAGCCCAAGCCGCCGCCGACCGCCGGGAGGCTGCTCGCGCCGAAGAAGCCCGTCGCCAGGCCCAAGCCAAGGCTCAGGCTCGGGCTCAGGCTGCCCGAGCCAAACCGCCCACCGCCCTGCCCCAAATCGAGCTGGTCGCCAAGTCCCGAGCTCCCGCAGCGACTTCGACCCCGCCAACCCCGCCAACCCCACCAACCCCACCAACCCCGTCAGCCAGCGGCGGTACCGTGGTAGCCAGTTTCGCATTGCAGGACAATGCCTATGCCGTGCGCGACCGCTACCGGAGTCGCAATATCCGGGCGGCGGTCGAACAGACCACGGCCAATGGCCGGCCGCTGTACCTGGTGCGCATCTGGCGTTGAATCCCGTCCATAGCCGCCGCGTTTCAGCCCACGCGCGTTTTTTGCTAAGATGTAAGTCCCTGAGGCCGCAAGCGACCCTCCCCTCATGATCCATGCGTACGAACATTCCGGAGCGGGATACCGCAACCCATGAACTGGGCGGATTACCTGATCATCGCCATCATCACCCTTTCCATGCTGGTCGGATTTTGGCGCGGCCTGTTGCGCGAAGTGATCTCGCTGGCCACCTGGATCGCCGCCTTCGCCATCTCCTTCCTGTTCGCCGAACAAGCCGCCACGCATCTTACGCCCTACCTGGATGTACCGTCGCTGCGCGCCGCAGCCGCCTTTGGTGGCCTGTTCCTCATCACGCTGCTGATCGGCGGGCTGATCGGCATCCTCGCGTCCTACCTGGTCCACTATACCGGACTGACCGGCACGGACCGGGTCTTGGGCATGAGTTTCGGTCTGGCGCGAGGCGCGGCTGTCGTCACCGTGCTGGTATTGGCGGCGGGATTGACACCGCTACCCAAGGATCCCTGGTGGCAACAATCGCTGCTGCTACGTCACTTTCAGGAAACCGCTTTCTGGCTGCGGGATTTCCTACCGCCGGAGCTGGCTCAGAATTTTCGCTTTCCTGAAATCGTTCCCAAATGACGGCGGTAGCCGTCCAGCACGCGCGGGTGGTGACAGATGTGCGGAATTATCGGTATCGCGGGACGTAGCCCGGTCAACCAAAGCCTATTCGACGGCCTCACCGTATTGCAGCACCGTGGCCAGGATGCGGCGGGCATCGTCACCTGCGACCTCGGCCGCTTGTTCCTGCGCAAGGACAACGGCTTGATCCGCGATGTGGTCCGCACCCGCCACATGCGCAACCTGCCCGGCAATATCGGGATCGGCCATGTCCGTTATCCGACCGCCGGCAGTTCCGATTCCGCCGAGGCGCAGCCGTTCTACGTCAACTCGCCGTTCGGTATCACCTTGGCCCATAACGGCAACCTGACCAACGCCATCCAGCTCAAGGATGAATTGTTCCGCTCCGACCTGCGCCACATCAACACCAATTCCGACTCGGAAATCCTGCTCAACGTATTCGCCCACGAATTGCAGCAGCGCAGCAAGCTGTCGATCGATGCCGAGGATATCTTCGCCGCGGTGGCGGCGGTGCACCGACGGGTGCGGGGCGCCTACGCCGCCGTGGCGCTGATCGTCGGCTTCGGCCTAGTGGCCTTCCGCGACCCCTACGGCATCCGGCCACTGGTGTTCGGCCGGCGCGAGACCGAGGATGGCATGGAATACATGGTCGCTTCCGAAAGCGTGGCGCTGGACGCGCTGGATTTTCAGCGCGTCCGCGACGTGGCGCCGGGCGAGGCGGTGCTGTTCGACCTCGATGGGCGCATGCACGCCCGCCAGTGCGCTGACCACCCGAGCTATTCCCCCTGCATCTTCGAATTCGTCTACCTGGCTCGACCCGACTCGATCATGGATCAGGTCTCGGTACACAAGGCCCGGCTGCGGATGGGCGAATACTTGGCCGAAAAAATCCTGAGGGTCTGGCCGGATCAGGATATCGACGTGGTGATTCCGATTCCCGACACCAGCCGTACCGCCGCCCTGCAAATGGCTTCGATCCTGGGCATCAAGTATCGGGAAGGCTTCATCAAGAATCGTTACATCGCCCGTACCTTCATCATGCCCGGCCAGAAAATCCGCAAGAAATCGGTGCGGCAGAAGCTGAACGCGATCGACCTGGAATTTCGCGGCAAGAACGTGCTGCTGGTGGACGATTCCATCGTTCGTGGCACCACCTCCGAACAGATTATCTGCATGGCTCGGGATGCCGGCGCCCGCAAGGTGTACTTCGCCTCGGCCGCGCCGCCGGTGCGCTATCCCAACGTCTACGGCATCGACATGCCGGCCGCTCATGAGCTGATCGCCCATGGTCGTTCCGAGGAAGAAGTAGCTCGCGCCATCGGTGCCGATCATCTGATTTTTCAGGATCTGTTCGACCTGGAAGAAGCGGTGCGACGCGGCAACCGTGCGCTCAAGACTTTCGATGCTTCCTGTTTTACCGGCGAGTATGTGACCGGCGACATCGATCGGGCCTATCTGGACTGTCTGGCCCGCGAGCGTTCCGACAGCGTCAAGGTCACCTATGAAACCGCCGAAAACGCTTTCATCGACTTGCACAACGATGCCTGAGCGCGGCGCTCGGTCCTTTTGACAGCAGGACGCTGACCTTCTAAGCTTGCTCTTCAGCGCCGATTTGAATGTTCAGCTTGCAGGCGCTTAACAAATTTCGCTAAAGCGGGTTGAACCTGCCTGGGTCTCCCACCGAGCGGGTTTTTTCATGCCCGAGCGCCGTCGGCGCCACCAGGACACTCCGCAGCGACTTTGCAACCTCTATTTACCGCGGAGATGCCCGAACATGCCCATCGACGACATTCCCGAACTCGGTTTCGCCAGCCTAGCGGTACGCGCCGGCCAGCAGCGCACCTTCGAAGGCGAGCACGCCGAACCGATTTTTGCCACATCCAGTTTCGTATTCGCCAATGCCGCCGAAGCCGCTGCCCGCTTCAGTGGCGCGGTCGCGGGCAACATCTACTCCCGCTTCACCAACCCGACCGTGCGCGTGTTCCAGGAGCGGCTGGCGGCGCTGGAAGGCGGTGAAACCTGCATCGCCACCTCGTCGGGGATGGCGGCGATCCTGGCGACCTGCATGGCGTTGCTAAAGAGCGGCGACCACATCGTCTCGGCCAACAGCATTTTCGGCAGCACAATTTCGTTGTTCACCAACTACCTGAGCAAGTTTGGCATCGCCACCAGCTACGTCCCCTTGTCCAGTCTCGCCGCTTGGGAAGCCGCGATCCGCCCGGAAACCCGGTTGTTTTATCTGGAAACCCCGTCCAATCCGCTGATGGAACTGGCCGATATTCGGGCGCTGGCCGATCTCGCCCACGCGCACGGCTGCCTGCTGGTGGTGGACAATTGTTTCTGTACCCCCGCCCTGCAACAGCCGTTCCCACTGGGCGCTGATCTAGTCATTCATTCCGCCACCAAGTATCTGGACGGTCAAGGCCGTTGCGTCGGTGGCGCCGTGGTGGGCGACCGGCAACGGGTCGGTGTCGATATTTATGGTTTCCTGCGCACCGCCGGCCCCACTTTGAGCCCGTTCAACGCCTGGGTATTCCTCAAGGGATTGGAAACCCTGTCCCTGCGGATGCGCGCCCACAGCGAGAGTGCGCTGCACTTGGCCCGCTGGCTGGAGGCTCAGCCGGCGGTGGAGCGGGTCTATTATCCGGGTCTGCCCTCGCACCCGCAGCACGAACTGGCGAAGCGACAGCAGAGCGGCTTTGGCGGCATCGTTTCCTTCGAACTGCACGGCGGCCGGGAAGCCGCCTGGGCGCTGATCGACGCCACCCAGATGATCTCCATCACCGCCAACCTGGGCGACGCCAAAACCACCATCACCCATCCCGCCACCACCACTCACGGCCGACTGACTCTGCAAGAGCGCGAAACCGCCGGCATTCGCGAAGGGTTGGTGCGCATTTCGGTGGGCCTGGAGACGGTCTCGGACATCCAGCGCGATCTGGAACGCGGCTTCCAGCGTATCGCTCCTCATTTCGATCTCCCTTCCACCGGGGGAGAAGCGACCGATCGATGATCAAAGCCATCACTTTCGATCTGGACGACACGCTCTGGGATATCTGGCCGGTGGTCGAACGCGCCGAGCAGTTGCTGCACGACTGGCTGGCGGCGCGCTACCCGCGCATGGCCGAGCAATTCACTCCGCTGGAGCTGCGGGATTTATCGGCCGAGGTGATCGCCGCTCGTCCGAACATGGCCCATGACCGCACCTGGCTGCGCAAGGCGGCCTTGAATCTGGCGGCGCGGCGGGTCGGTTATCGGGAGTTCGACGTGGACAGCGCGTTCGAAGTGTTCTTCATTGCCCGCAACGCGGTGGAGCCGTTCGCGGACGTACGGCCGACCCTGGAGCGGTTGGCCCGACGCTATACCTTGGCCTCCCTGTCCAACGGCAACGCCGATCTGCGTTTGATCGGCTTGCACGACGTCTTTGCCTTCTCGCTCAACGCCATCGATGTGGGCGCGGCCAAACCGGAACCGCTGATGTTCGAACTGGCCCGCCAACGGCTGGCGGCACAACCCGAGCAAATCGTCCATGTCGGCGATGACCCGGAACATGATGTCTTCGGCGCGACGCAAGCCGGTTTCCGCACGGTCTGGGTCAATCGCACCCATCGGGAATGGCCCGGTGGTCCGCGAGCGGAAGCGGAAATCGGCCATCTGGCGGAACTGGAAAGCGTATTGACGATGTGGGAGAGCGCCGCTCCCTAAAACCGCGCCAGCGTCGGTCTACCAGGGAATCGGCTGACCGTCGCGGAAGAAACCGCCGCTCGGCCCATCGTCCGGCAGGGTGGCGGCCCAGACGATGCCGGTGGCACCCTCCTCCACCGTCCGTTCGGCATTGGGGCCACCCATTTCGGTGCGCACCCAACCCGGACAGACCGAATTGACCAGAATGTTATGACCCTGGGTCTCGGCCGCCAGGATGCGCGTCAGCGCGTTCAACGCGGTCTTGGAAATCCGGTAGGCCGGCGATTTGCCTTCCATCTCGCTCAATTGCCCCATCCCACTGGAGATATTGACGATACGGCCATGATGTTGCTGCTTCATCAGCGGCACCAATTCCTGAGCCAGGAGCAATGGGCCATACAGGTTGGTTCGCAGCGTCGCCGTCAACGTGTCCAGGCTGGCATTGAATACACTGGCGCTGCCCGAATCTTCCGAACCGTGGCTATCGAGAAAAACCCCGGCATTATTGACCAGTACGTCCACTCGGCCGCATCGGCTGTGTATGAATGCGCCCAGTTCGGCGACGCTGTTTTCCGACGTGACGTCCAGCGGCTGGAACAGCACGTCCAGCCCCTCGGCCAACAATTTCTCCAGGGCCATTTCGCCCTTGCCCGCATTGCGGCTGGTAAGCAGCACGCGGAAGCCGCGCCGGGCCAGTTGTCGGGCCGTTTCCAGACCCAATCCGCGGTTGGCGCCCGTCACCACCGCTACGGGCAAGGCGTTTTTATCGGTTAACATGTGATCCGCTCTCCAATTCAGCCCTGTTTGTTGTCAAAAAAATACGGATTGTTGTAAATCTTAACAGCATCCCTCCTGCAAGAAAAATAAAACCCTATCGGATCGACCGCTTGGCTGGCCCGAAGAAGCCGCCGCAGTTTCTGCGGCGCAACAAAAAAGGGCGCGATACCCGCGCCCTTTGCCCAACTTCCGGGAAACTCAAGTATTGATTTTGTGCAGGGCGCGGCCATGGACAGACAGCGCTGCCTCGTGCATCGCCTCGTACAGGGTCGGATGGCCATGGATGGTCCGGGCCAAATCCTCGCTGCTGGCGTTGAATTCCATCGCCAGCACCGTTTCCTGGATCAACTCGGAGGCATAGGGACCGATGATATGGCAGCCCAGCAGCGCATCGGTTTCCGCATGGGCCAGCATCTTGACCATGCCGACCGCAGCATCCATCGCCTTGGCGCGGCCGTTGGCGCCGAACGGGAAGGTACCGATCTTGTAGGGGATGCCTTCGGTCTTGAGCGCCTGCTCGGTCTTGCCGACCCAGGCAATCTCCGGATCGGTGTAGATCACCCAGGGAATGGCGTCGTAGTTCAGGTGGCCGTGCTGGCCGGCGATGATCTCGGCCACCATGACACCTTCTTCCGAACCCTTGTGGGCCAGCATCGGCCCGCGCACCACGTCGCCGATGGCGTAGACGCCCGGCAGGTTGGTCTCGCAGTGCTCGTCGACATGGATGAAACCCCGCTCGCCGAACAGCAGATCCGACTCGGGGGCGGCGACATCGTCGGTATTCGGTCGCCGGCCCACCGATACCAGCAGTTTCTCGAACACGATCTCATGGTCACCGTCCTTGTCCTTGAAATGGACCTTGACGCCGTCCTCGGTCTTTTCGGTGGCGATGACGCGGGTCCCGAGCCGGATATCCAGACCTTGCTTCTTGAATTGACGCAGCGCGTCACGGGCGATCTGCTGGTCGGCCAAGGCCAGGAAATCCTCGACCGCCTCCAGCATGACGACCTTGGCGCCCAGGCGGTTCCACACGCTACCCAGTTCCAAACCGATCACGCCGGCGCCGATCACGCCCAGAGTTTCGGGCACCTGACGGAAATCCAGGGCACCGGTCGAATCCACGATGACGCCTTCGGCGTTGTCCACCGGGGCGGCACCGATATCGATCGGCACGGAACCGGTGGCAATAATCACGTTGTCGGCGCTCACCACGTCGCTCGAACCGTCGCGGTGGGTGATTTCCACCTGCCGGTCGGCCAGCAGCTTGCCATGACCCTGCAACCATTCGACACCGTTGGCCTTGAACAGGGCGCCGATGCCATTGGTCAACTGCAGCACGATGTCTTCCTTGCGCGCCATCATCCGGTCGAGGTCCAGCTTGACCCCTTCGACATGGATACCGTGGCTGTCGATACCTTCCTTGAGGTGATGGTACTGTTCGGAGGATTCGAGCAAGGTCTTGGACGGGATGCAGCCCACGTTCAGGCAGGTGCCGCCCAGAGCGGGATCGCCCTTGAAATTAATCCACTGCTCCACGCAGGCGGTCTCCAGACCGAGCTGCGCGCAGCGGATCGCCGCCACATAGCCGGCGGGACCGCCTCCGATGACGACCACATCGTAAGTCTTTGCCATTGCTTGTACCTATCAGCGAACAGGGAATAAGGAAATAGGAATATGGAGGACAGGAAACAAGGATGCGCCTAAGGCCGCGCACCGACCTCGATTCCTGTCCTTCTCCCATGTCAGACGTTCAGGACCAGGCGGGCCGGGTCCTCGATGCACTCCTTGACGGTGACCAGGAAAGTCACGGCTTCGCGCCCGTCGATGATGCGGTGATCATAGGAGTGGGCCACGTACATCATCGGCCGGATCACGACCTGACCGTTCTCCGCCACCGGCCGGTCCTTGGTGGCGTGCATGCCGAGAATGCCGCTCTGCGGCGGGTTGAGGATCGGCGTGGACATCAGCGAGCCGAACACGCCGCCGTTGGTGATGGTGAAGGTGCCGCCGGTCATATCCTCGACGGTCAAGGTCCCCTCTTTCGCTTTCTGGCCAAACTCGCCGATCGCCTTCTCGATATCGGCCAGGCTCATCTGGTCGGCGTCGCGCAGGATCGGCACCACCAGCCCGCGCGGCGAAGATACCGCGATGCCGATATCGTAGTAACCGTGGTAAACGACATCGTTGCCGTCGATCGAACCGTTCACCGCCGGATAGCGCTTGAGCGCTTCGATCACCGCCTTGACGAAGAAGCCCATGAAGCCCAAGCGGACATTGTGGGTCTTTTCGAACTGATCCTTGTAGCGGTTGCGCAGATCCATCACCGGTTTCATGTTGATTTCGTTGAACGTCGTCAACATGGCGGTGCTGTTCTTGGCCATCAGCAGTCGCTCGGCGATGCGGGCGCGCAACCGAGTCATCGGCACGCGCTGTTCCAGGCGACCGAGGGTGTCGGGCGGCAGCGGCGCGGCCGGCGCGGCAACCGGCGCGGCAACCGGCGCGGCAACCGGCGCGGGGGCCGGAGTCGAACGACCTTGCTGCTGCGCCTCAATGTAGGCCAGCACGTCGGCCTTGGTCACACGGCCGCCGCGCCCACTACCCGAAATCTTACTGACATCCAGGCCATTCTCGGCGGCCAGGCGACGCACCGCCGGGCTCAGACCTTCCAGATCCACTTCCGCCGTGGCCGCGAGCGCCGGGGCGGCGGCGGGGGCGCTCGCCGGAGCAGGGGCGGCGGGGGCTTCGGCCGCAGGCTGGACAGCCCCTTCCTCCAGCATGGCGATCACGTCGCCGGTGGTCACGATGTCACCTTCTTGCCGCAGAATCTGCCCGAGCACACCGTCCGCCGGGGCGGGAATGTCCAGCACGACCTTATCGGTCTCCAAATCCACGAGGTTTTCACCTCGTTGCACCGCTTGACCTGGCTGTTTCTTCCAGTTGACCAAAGTGCCGTCGGAGACGGATTCAGGCAGCGCGGGGACTTTCACTTCTATGGTCATTGTATTTGTTTCCCTTGAGTTCCGGGTTTTTTTAGCCTAAGCCATGGTGGTTACTGGCCCAGGGCCTGATTGACGAGTGCTTGTTGCTGTTCGACATGGACGCTGTAGTAACCCACCGCCGGCGACGCCGAAGGTTCGCGACCGGCATAATGGAGCGTCTGGTGTGGCTGCACACCCCGCTCCAAGTGATGCAGGCTTTGATACCAGGCGCCTTGGTTCTTGGGCTCTTCCTGACACCAGACGATGTCGGTAACGTTGGGATAACGCTCCAGCTGCTGGCCGTAGAGCGCCTGCGGGAACGGATAGAGTTGCTCGATGCGGATGATGGCGACATGCTCCAGCTTCCGCTCGCGACGCGCTTCCAGCAAATCGTAATAAACCTTGCCGCCGCAGAACACCAGCCGGGTAACCTGCTGAGGATCGTGCGGATCGATCTCGCCGATGATCTCCTGGAAACAACCCTCGGTCAGATCCTCCAGGCTGTTCACCGCCAGCCGGTGTCGCAACAGGCTCTTGGGACTCATCACGATCAGCGGCTTGCGAAACGGGCGCAGTATTTGCCGGCGCAACATATGGAAACACTGGGCCGGCGTCGATGGTACCACTACCTGGATGTTGTTCTCGGCGCACAATTGCAGATAGCGCTCCAGCCGGGCCGAAGAGTGTTCGGGTCCCTGGCCTTCGAAACCATGCGGCAGCAGCATCACCAACCCGCACAACCGGCCCCACTTGGTCTGGCCGGAAGAAATGAACTGATCGATCACGACCTGCGCGCCGTTGGCGAAATCGCCGAATTGGCCCTCCCAGATCACCAACCCGTTGGGCTCGGCGGTGGTGTAGCCATATTCGAAGCCCAGCACCGCCTCCTCGGACAGGATGGAATCGATCACGAAAAAGGTCGGCTGGCCCGGATACAGGTTGGCCAACGGCGTGTAGCTGCTGCCATCCTTCTGATTATGCAGCACCGAATGGCGGTGGAAAAAGGTACCGCGACCGCAATCCTGACCGGAAATGCGGACCTGATAGCCTTGCTTGAGCAAAGTGGCGTAGGCCAGATTTTCGGCGAAGCCCCAGTCCAGCGGCAGGGCGCCGGCGGCCATCTTGCGGCGGTCATCCATGATCTTGGCCACGCGCGGGTGCATCTCGAACCCCTCGGGCACCTTCAGCAACTGCTCGGATAGTTCGCGGAGGGTCTCCAGCGACACGGTAGTGTCAACCGGAAGGCTCCAGTCCTCGTTCTTGAACGCCGACCAATCGACGGAGTGCGGCCCCTTGACATGAGGTTGCGTCGGCCGCGATACCTGATGACCGGCATCGAGGTCATCGCGATACTTGGTCTGCATGTCGTGGAATTCGGCCTCGGCGATCACGCCTTCGGCTATCAACTTCTCGGCGTACAAGGCGGCCGTGGTTTTGCGCGCCCGGATCTTCTTGTACATCATCGGTTGGGTGGCGGCCGGTTCGTCGGCCTCGTTGTGACCGAGCCGGCGGTAGCAAATCATGTCGATGACCACATCCTTGTTGAAGGTCATCCGGTATTCGAGCGCCAACTGGGTAACGAACAGCACCGCCTCGGGATCGTCACCGTTCACGTGAAAGATCGGTGCCTGCACCATCTTGGCCACGTCGGTGCAGTACAACGCCGAGCGGGTATCCAGCGGGTTACTGGTGGTAAACCCGATTTGGTTGTTGACGACGATGTGCATGGTGCCGCCGGTACGGTAGCCACGTACCTGCGAGAACTGAAGGGTTTCCATATTGACGCCCTGGCCGGCGAAAGCGGCGTCGCCATGGATCAGCAACGGCATCACGGCATTCAGGGGTGGAAACTCCGCGCCGGGCGGGCGACGGCGTTCCATGCGGGCGCGCACCGAGCCTTCGACCACCGGATTGGCGATTTCCAGGTGCGAGGGGTTGAAAGCCAGGGCTAAATGCACCGTGCCGCCGGGCGTTTCGACATCCGAGGAGAACCCCATGTGGTACTTGACATCGCCGGTGCTGCTCTCGGCCACGCGCCGCTTGCCTTCGAACTCCTCGAACAGCTCGCTGGGGGCCTTGCCGATGATGTTGACCAGCACGTTGAGGCGACCGCGATGGGCCATGCCGATCACGATCTCCCGCACACCTTGGGCGCCAGCCAGTTGGATGATCTCGTCCATCATCGGAATCAGGCTTTCACCGCCTTCCAGAGAGAAGCGCTTCTGGCCGACGTAGCGGGTGTGC
>WBZT01000562.1_pt1 | contig 23338 bp, 11 predicted proteins | sample 5204241 | NCBI WGS metagenome assembly WBZT01 (sample SAMN12344358, study PRJNA552823) | activated sludge metagenome | biome: Activated sludge suspended growth; feature: Nitrification reactor; material: Wastewater; isolation source: activated sludge from nitrification reactor of wastewater...
ATCGCACGTTACGCGGACTCGACGGGCTATGGGCAGGATTCGATGCGGCAGGTCGCGCCGTGGCCGTATCGCGATTGGGTCATCAACGCGTTCAACCGGAACATGCCGCTGGATCAGTTCACGCTGGAGCAACTCGCCGGCGATTTGCTCGATCATCCGACCGAGGAGCAGTTGATCGCGACGGCGTTTCATCGCAACACGATGACGAATCTCGAAGGCGGCACGGACGACGAGGAGTGGCGCGTGGCCGCCGTGAAAGATCGCGTGAACGTGACCGTGCAGGCGTGGATGGGCCTCACGATGGGTTGCGCGCAATGCCACACGCACAAATTCGATCCGATTTCGCAGAAGGAATACTACCAGTTCTATGATTTGTTCAACCAGACCGAGGACAACGATCAACCCGACGAACGCCCGACGCTGGCAGTTTACAAACCGGAGCAAAAGAAGCGGGTGGCCGAGTTGAAGGATCAGATCGCCGCACTGGAAAAGAAAATCTCGGCGGACAATCCATCGCTCGCGAAGGAATTCTGCGAGTGGGAAAAGGCTGCGCCGACCGTGGCGTGGCGCGCGGTGGATTTGAAGAGCTTCAAGTCCGCTCGCGGAACGGAATTCAAGAAGCTCGAAGACGGCTCGCTGCTCGCGGGCACGAACTCGCCGGACAAGGACGTTTACACTCTGAAGTTCGATTCAGGGTTAACCAACGCCACGGCGCTGCGGCTGGAAGTTTTGCCGGATGATTCGTTGCCCAAGAACGGGCCTGGTCGCGACATGAGCGGGAATTTCGTTTTGACCGAACTGCAACTCACCGTGAAGGCCGCGACGGAAGCGACGCCACGCGCGCGGTTCGTGCGGATCGAGTTGCCGGGCGAAAATAAAATCCTGTCGCTCGCCGAAGTGCAGGTGTTCAGCGACGACAACAACGTGGCGACGAAAGGCAATGCCACGCAGTCGAGCGTGGATTACGACGCGAGAGCCGAGCTGGCAATTGACGGCAACACGAGCGGTGACTTCGAGAAGAAATCCACCACGCACACGCGGACGGAAGCGAATCCGTGGTGGGAAGTGGACTTGGGCGCGGAGCAGCCGGTGGACTCGGTGGTGGTTTGGAATCGCACCGACGGCGGCTCGGGCATCGGCGACCGGCTGGCAAATTTTCGGCTGATCGCGCTGGATGCTTCGCGCAAACCGGTGTGGACGACGCAGACCGCCAAAGCGCCGAAGAAGAGCGTGCGGCTCAGTTCCAGCGAGCGCACGGTGGTGTTGAAGCGTGCGACGGCCAGCTACGAGCAGAAGGAATTTGAAGCCTCGCACCTCGCGAGTGCGGAGGCGGACATGAAACATGGCTGGGCCGTCGGCGGCGCGCAGGGCAGGGCGCATGCAGCGGTCGTGGAATTTTCCGAGCCGTTGCCGGCGGGCGAGATCACGCTGAAGCTCACGCAAAATTTCGGCGAGCGGCACACGCTCGGGCGCTTCCGGCTCGCGCTCACCGGTGCTGCCTCGCCGCAGGCGGTGCCGGAAAATCTTCAACCGTCACTCGCGCTTGCTGCTGACAAACGCTCTGCTGCGCAGCAAAAGGAGTTGTTGCAGTGGTATCAGCAGTTCGCGGTCGCCACCGCGGAGATTCGGAAGCAAATCGAGCCGTTGCAGAAGGAAATGGACGTCATCAAGCCGCTGCAAGTGCCGGTCATGCGCGACTTCGCGGCAGACAAGCGGCGCGTCTCGCATTTTCTCAACAAGGGCAATTACCTCGATCCCGGCGAGGAAGTTTCGGGCGCGTTCCCCGCTGCCTTTCCGCCGCCGGCTGGCACGCCGTTAAATCGGCTTGGGGTAGCGAAGTGGTTGATGAGCGCGGAGAATCCGCTCACCGCGCGGGTTTGGGCAAATCGCTTCTGGGCGCAACTGTTCGGCGTCGGTTTGGTGGAGACGGAAGAGGATTTTGGGACGCAAGGCTTCCTGCCGACGCATCCGGAATTGCTCGACTGGCTCGCATGTGAATTGCGTGACGGCGGTTGGGACGTGAAGAAGTTTTTGAAGCTGATCGTGATGAGTGCGACGTATCAGGAATCGTCGCGCGTCACGCCGGAAGTGCTGGCGAAGGACCCGCGAAATCGTCTGCTGGCGCATTATCCGCGTCGTCGGCTCGAAGCGGAAAATGTCCGTGACCAGGCGCTCGCTCTGAGCGGATTGCTCAGTCAGAAAGTCGGCGGTGCGAGTGTTTATCCGCCGCAGCCGGACGGGCTCTGGCGCGTGGCCTTCGACGGCACGCGCGCGTATCCGACGAGCATGGGGGAGGATCGCTATCGTCGCGGACTCTACACCGTTTGGCGACGGACGATTCCGTATCCGAGCATGGCTACGTTCGACGCGCCGAGCCGTGAGAGTTGCACGTTCCGCCGGTTGCCAACGAATACGCCCTTGCAGGCTTACGTCACCCTGAATGATCCGGTATTCGTCGAAGCGTCGCAGGCCTTGGGTCGGCGTTTGATGAAGGATGGCGGCGCGACGGTTGAAGCGCGAATCCGTTACGGATTGGAACTGGTGCTGGCTCGGCCGGCTGGCAAAGAACAGATTGCCGCGCTGGCGAAACTCTACGAAACGGAACTCGCGCACTATCGCGGTGCGGAAAAGGAAGCGGCCAAGCTCGCCACCGAACCGCTTGGCGCTTTGCCAAAAGAAGTGAATGCTGCGGAGGCAGCGGCTTGGACCGTTATCGCAAATGTGCTGCTGAACTTGGACGGTGTTTTGACGAAAGGATGACAGCGTGACAGCGAAAACAAAGAGCGGTGCTAAAGGCACCGCAGTCCAGGGGCTATCGCGAAGTATTGGTGCATTCGGTTTGCGCGAAGCGTCTGGAGTGCGGCGAGTTTACCGCCGCTTTACGGAAGGAGAGCGATGAATCGTATAAACCCCTATCACCTCCATCTCGCCCACACGCGCGCGTTGACGCGACGGCATTTCTTTGCGCGGGCCGGTCTGAGCTTGGGCGGCATCGCGCTCGGCGGTTTGCTCGCGCGGGATGGCTTTGCCGCGACCGCAAAAGGAAAGGCAGGTAAGTCCGCCGCGGGTCCAATGGCGCCGAAGCCGTCAATGATTCCGGCGAAGGCGAAGGCGATCATTTACATTCATCTCGCCGGCGCACCGCCGTCGCTCGATTTGTTCGACTACAAGCCGAAGCTCAACGAACTCCACATGCAGCCGTGCCCGGAGTCGTTGTTCAAAGGGCAGCGCTTCGCGTTCATCAAGGGCGTGCCCAAGATGCTCGGCTCGCCGCACAAGTTTCATCAGTACGGCAAAAGCGGCGCGTGGGTCAGCGATCTCCTGCCGAACATGGCGAAGGTCGTGGACGAGATGACGATCATCAAATCCTGCACGACCGATCAGTTCAATCACGCGCCCGCCGAGTTGTTTTTGTTCACCGGCTTGCAGCGTCCGGGCTACGCGTCGCTCGGCTCGTGGGTCACGTATGGCTTGGGAAGCGAGAATCAGGATTTGCCGGGCTTCGTGGTGTTGTCGAGCGGCGGCACGGACCCGAGCGGCGGAAAAAATCTTTGGGGCAACGGTTTTCTTCCGGGCGTTTATCAAGGCGTGCAATGCCGCACCTCCGGCGAGCCGATTCTTTACGCGAACAATCCGCCGGGCATGGATCGCGAGAGCCGGCGGCGCAGCCTGGATGCGTTGCGCAAGTTGAACGAAGCCGAGGCGAAGCAATTCGGCGATCCGGAAACCGTCACGCGTATCGAGCAATACGAACTCGCCTATCGCATGCAGGTGAGCGTGCCGGAGGTGTTCGACATCGGCAAAGAGCCGGCGAACATCCGCGAACTTTACGGCGCGAAACCGGGCGAGGGCGGCTTCGCGAATAACTGCCTGCTCGCGCGGCGGCTCGTCGAGAACGGCGTGCGCTTCGTGCAGTTGTTCGATTGGGGTTGGGACATGCACGGCACGAGCGCCGACAACGATCTCGTGACCGGTCTGCCGAAAAAATGCCGCGACGTGGATCAAGCCACCGCCGCACTCATCAGCGATCTCAAGCAACGCGGCTTGCTCGATCAAACGCTCGTCGTGTGGGGCGGCGAATTCGGTCGCACGCCGATGAACGAGGCGCGCAACGGTTCAACCTTCCTCGGCCGCGATCATCATCCGAATTGTTTCACGATGCTCATGGCCGGCGCCGGCATCAAACGCGGCTTCGTTTATGGCGAGACGGACGAGTTCGGCTACAACGTGGCGAACGACAAGGTGAGCGTGCGCGATTTGCAGGAGACAATTCTCAATCAGCTTGGTCTCGACGCGCATCGTTTCACTTATCCGTTTGTTGGCCTGAACCAACGCCTCATCGGTCCGACGGAAGAGGCGCAGTTGATCAAGGGGATTTTGAGCTGAAAGGCTTTGGAGATTCCATCTGTTCCGCCCTTGCTGATTCATGAGACGAATGACATGTAGCGGGTGAGAATTACCCATGTTGTTCCGTCTTTCCGCAGAACATAAGTGTACCCGGCAGAAGCAAGAGGTGAAGTGTGCCAACTACATGAAACCATAACTAGCGTCGGGCTTATCCATCCAATCTCGCCTACAATAGATTGAGGATGCTTCATGTGCGCAATTACCGCCTTGCGAATGGATTCAAGGTCTTCCGTGACGCCAAGCAGGGTTTTGGTTGCTCCTTTCCAACGTTTTCGCACAAGTATTTCTCCAATTTCGTCTTTAAGAAACGGATATGGTTCTTCCTTGTGCTCTGGCCAGAATTCGGGCGAATCGCGGAATAGTTTCTCAGCCGCTTCTTCATCGGATTTCTGCTTCTTCTGAGCCTCTACTTCTAAACGTGCCAAATCCTTTTTGCTCGTAACTTCCAATTCTATGTCTGGCTTTAGCGGGATGAAGTCATTAGCTCTCTCTGCTAATTCGTCTGACGAAGATGAGTAGCCAAAATGTTCGTCGTACTGGTCATTCGCTATTACGACATCGTAAAAAGGGCCACCTCCTGTTGGATTAACTCTAAGCATCGCTTCGCCTGTTTCGCCTGTAACAGCTTTGTCTGGCTGATGAGAAACCCACGACGACCAAGAAGCCATCGGATACCAAGCGCGGACGGTGGCGCCACGTATCGGTTGGAGCGTGTTCGAGTCTACGACGGAGACTAAAACGTGCTTATAGGGAGAAGCACAGCCGAATGTTCCGACTGCGATTAGGCTAAGCCAAAGAACTTTCTTAAGTATGGGGGAAATTTTCACCGTTGTTTCAGTCGTGGCAGAATTGAAAGTAACATTATCGCAACGCAAGCCCACCCAAACCAATCCCCGTGCCGATTGTAAAATGTCGGTTCGCGCTTTTCACCCGAAACGACCAGGGGAATCTCCGCCGTCATCACGCCGGCGCCGTGGATGCTTCCCGCGCTATCGCGGAAGACCTGGCGCATCACGCCGCGGGAATCAATCCAGCAGGTCAGGCCGTTGTTGCTGCAGCGGAGCAGGGGAACGCCGTTCTCCACGGCGCGGAAAGTGGCGCTGGCGGCGTGTTGCCATTGCTCGCCGCCTTCGCCGAACCAGCCGTCGTTGGTGAGATTCACGAGAAAGTCTGTGTCGTCGTTCACGTAGTCGCGGACGTGTTGCGGGAACATGTCCTCGAAACAGATCAATGTAGCGGTGTGGATCGCTTGGTGGGGCGAGTCTCCTGACGCGCTGTTCGTGGCAGCCAAGTCCGGCTCGCGCGGACGCTCGCCCCACCGATCAATGACAAACGGCAAAATCCTGTCGCCCGACTCGAAGCCACCGTCAATCGGGGTGAACCATTTCAGGAAGGGCAGCCAGCGTACGAGCGGGATGTATTCGCCGAAGATCACCAGGTTGCGTTTGCAATAACGCGTGGCGAGTTCGCCTTCGGGATTGATGAGGAAGGCAGCGTTGAAATAATCCGCCTCATCCTTCTTTTTCCCCGGGCCGCGCGCGGGCTCGGCATCGTCGCTGCCCACGATCATCCACACGCGATTCGATTTCGCGAGGTTGCCGATGCGGTAAAGCGTTTCCTCGTCGTAGCGGATCATCTTCGGCACGGCGGCTTCGGGCCAGAGCAGCAGGTCCGTGGAATTCGTCAGTGCTTGCTCGGTCAACTTGAGCAATTCCTCAAAGCGCCGTTCATTGTCGGCTGAATTCCAAATCATCGTCTGCGGGATGCTCGGTTGAACGAACGTCACCCGCAGTATGGGGTGAGCATCGTCGCGAGCCGCGCGCATGCGCGACGTGCCCCACGAAAACAACCCTAGCACCACCAGCACCGGCAGCAGCATGTCGCCGAGCCAGAGATAGCGAGTCGTTGGTTGCCGCAGGATCGCGGTTGAGGCGGAAAGAATCGTCAGCGATGTCCACACCACGATGAACGAGACGCCGTAGATGCCCATCACCGAAGCGATCTGGATCAGCGGCGTCATTTTGAACTGCGAAGCGCCCAGCAGATTCCACGGGAAGCCGCTGAAGAGGCGCGCTTGAATCATTTCGAGTCCGACCCAAGCGGCTGCGCCCAGCAACGTCCACGCAAGCCGCCGCAGCCACGAGCCGTGACCGATCTTGCCGGTGAGCAGCCAGACCCACGTCGCCGGATAGAGCGCCACGTAAGCGCTCAGGGCCAGCCAGCCGAGGATCGGAAAACCCGTGACAGGAATCCGCAGCAGCCAACAAAGCGAAGCGAGGTAGTAGGCCAGTCCGCCAACGTAACCGATGCGCCAGGCTTCCCAACCTCGGCGACCACCGGCGGAAGCGACGAGCAGTGCGGGGGCGACCCAGGCGAGGCCCGCAATGCCGACGCTGGGAAATGCCAGCGCCAGCAGAATTCCCGCGGCGGCGGCGGGCAGGTAGCGACTGCGTAGAAAAAGCTGGGCCAGCAAATTTTTCAACGCGGCGAGCTTGGCCGAATCGCCCGGAAAGGCAAGTTTGCGCGGCAGCGCTGCCGTTCCGCCTACTTGACCTTGCGATACATCACAATGGCCGCGCCGGGCTGCTCCTTGATTTCGACCGTGAGCCCGGAGTTCATGAGATCGCGCCCACGGACGATCGTCCGTTGATCCGCGTCGAGATTGGAGATTTCGTATCTGGCGGAGGCGCTCATCCCACGCAGGCGCAAGACGCAGGTTGATTCAGCACAATTCGCGCGGCGGAAGACTTGCACCGCGCCATCGCCGTGCTCGGGGCGGTTGAATTGCCACGCGATGTGGGTGTCGAGCTTCAAGCTGTACGGCGTTAGTGGATAAAAATCGCCGAGCATCAGCGGCGCGAGGCGCGCGCATTCCGAATATGCGCGACAATGCAGTGCCGCCTTCGCCGGACTGAAACCGACCGTGCCGTAGGCGGGCAGGTAAAAGCTGCGCAGGGCGTAGAGCGAATCGTGGTAGCAGCCGGTGCCTTGATACGGCAGCCACGCGGAAAGGCCGTAGGTGTGACCTTGATTGCCCTCCACCACCCCGGCCATGTCCGGGAATTGAAAATCGCTGCGTAACAGCGGCACGGCGCGGCGCATCGTCTCGAGATCGTTGCGGCGGCCGCCCGAGGCGCAGGAGTCAATGTGCAGGCCGGGATTGCGGCGGCGTAGTTCGTCCCAGAAGGCGAGGTGGCCTTGCACGTAGAGATTTTCGGTGAAGCCCTGCCGGTCGGGCGCGTCGTTCTTGCGCCACGCCGGCAACGGCCCGGCCCCGTTCATGTCCTCGCGATACCAATCGAGTCCCTGCGCTTTGATCAGATCACAGACGTGGTCGGTCAACCACTCGCGCGCGGCGGGATGGCCGAGATTCAAAATCGAACCGTGCGAGCTGCCGGGCAGCAACCACTCGGGATGCTTCTGCCCCAGCCAGGAATTCGGATCGCCCACGCGCTCGGGCTCGAACCACAAAAGAAATTGCATGCCGCGAGCGCGCACCCAATCGCTGAACGGCTTGAAGCCGCGCGGATATCTCACGGGGTCCACGTCCCACGTGCCGGTGTTGAGCCAGATGTCGTTACCTTTGTAAGGACCATTCGCGCTCGGATACCACGTGTAACCGCCGCCAGCGTCGCGCCAGCAAACATCCGGTTTGATGCCCGCATCGAGATAGGCCTGCACACCCGCGATGTTTTCCGGCGAACCGTCCACTTGAATCTGCGTGAGCGGCGGCTGCGGCTGGCCGTGAATGCGCGGCAGGTTGTGCGCGAGATACCAGCGACGCCAAAGATTCTGCGCGCGCGTGACGTCATCGCCCTGCCAGAAGAGCAGAGCAATGAGCGGCGTGCGGATTTCCTCGCCCGGCTGCAGGAAAAGATGCATGCACTGCTGGCCGGCTTTGACGCGGACGCTGCGGTCGCTCTCGCGTGAGAAGGAACTGGCCCATTGCCCGGGCCAACCGACGGCGATGATCACTCCGCCGCCGGGAGTTTGCAGATTCCAATACGGCCAGCCGTCCGGGCCATCGCAGGATTTGCCCGAATGCCCCGGCGGGCTGAACTGCCTGGCTTTTCCGGCAGCGAGTGGAAGCGCGAAAGGCTCGTAGCTATCCGCTGTGCAGGAATCGCCCTTGATGCCGTGCAGAATGAAATCACCAGCGCGACTTGTCTCAAACGCTGCATCCAAGCCTTGAATATTTTCCAGCACCGGCGTGTTCCGTTGGCTGATGTTCTTCAGGTAAACCGTCCACTCGACAACGGGGAAGCGCCGATACTTCACGCCCACGGCGCGCACTTGCAAGCCGGTGGTTTCGTTAGTCCAGATGTGGGTGAATTCCGTTCGGTCAGCATCCAATCGCTGGCTGCTCTGTTCGGATTTGGAGTGAGCTATGAACTGACTGGCATCGCTTTCGCCGAGTTTGAAACCAAAGGGAACGCGCGGCGATTTTCCATCCCAGTGTTGCTTCGTCCACGCGTCGCGTTGGCGCAGCTCTGCCGGCGTGCTGTTAAGACCTAGTTCGCCCGCGAACGAGGCGAGCGCCGTGAGGGCGAATCCGAGCAGTGGAGCAATAACCCTGAAGCACATGAGTTGATTCAACCTGAACCCCGTTGCCCACGCCAGCTCGCAAACCGGCGAGTCAAACTTCTTCGAGCGCTTTCGTCGCGTCGCCGAATTTCGGCAGGCGCACGCTCATCTTGTCCATCATCGAAAGATACAGTCGGCACATCTGGCGTTCGGACTTGTCCTTGTAATCGAGCACGCGTCCGCCTTTGAGCCGTCCGCCGCCGCCGCCGAGCAGCACCACGGGCAATTGCGTCGCGTCGTGATTGCCGGTCAGCATCGAGGAGCAATACATGAGCATCGTGTTGTCGAGCGCCGTGCGCGGGCCTTCCTGGATCGCCTCCAGCTTGCGCGCGATGTAGGCAACTTGTTCGAGGAAGAATTGATTCACCTTCAACCAGTCCGCCGTGTCCGAGTGCGAAAGCAGATGGTGGATCATGTAATCCACGCCGAGGTTCGGGAAACGCAATGACGAGTGATCGTTGTTCAACTTCAGCGTCGTGATACGCGTCGTGTCGGTCTGGAAGCCGAGCACGAGGATGTCGCACATCAAGCGCATGTGATCGGCGATGTTCTGCGGGATGCCGTCCGGCGGACGCGGAATGTTCGGCGCGGACAGCGTCGGTCGCCAGCCCTGCAACTCGCCTTTCTTGCCCGCGTTTTCGAGCCGCGTTTCGACGTCGCGCACCGATTCCAGATACTCGTCGAGCTTGCGCTGATCGTTGCTGCTGATGCGACGCCGCAAATCTTTCGCGTCCGACAATACCGCATCGAGCACGCTCTGGTCGCCCTTGCTAACCTCGTCCTTGAACAACCGGTCGAACGCCAGCGCCGGATAAACTTCCAGCGGCGTGGGCGACGTAGGCGAACTCCACGAGATGTGCGAGCTGTAAAGCATCGAGTAGTTCTTGTGGACGGACGGGTTGGACTTCTCGCAACCCAGCACGAGGCTCGGGACTTTTGTGGATCGTCCGTAACGCTGCGCGATCAACTGGTCGAAGCTTGTGCCGGAACGGATTTCGCCGCCGGACGCGAGCGGTGCGCCGGAGAGCAGGTTGCCGGTCTGCGAACTGTGGATGTTTCCCTTTTGCGCTTCCTCGTTGTAAAGCCCGCGAATGAAAAGCAGTTTCTCGCGAAAATCCGTGAGTGGCGCGAGCACCTTGCCGAGCTCCATGTCCTTGCCCTCGCCCTTGGCCCACCATTCCTTGGAATGAAAACCGTTGCCGGAGAACAGCACCGCGAGTCGCACCGGTGCTTCGCTGGCGGGCGGCGCAGCGGCGGGTTCATCGCCCCAGACCGTGAGCGATTCCATCCACGGCAGCGCCATGGTGACGCCAACGCCACGCAGAAAAGTGCGGCGGGAAAGTTTATGCGAGTTCATAATAGACTATGACTGTTGGTACGTCGTCGCGGTGATACGGCAATCAGAGCAGAGGAAAGCGTAATAGATTCCTTCGTGGCCGGCAAAGTATCCGTTATCCAATTGAGCGATGAACTTCATGGTTCTTGTGCACTCAGGGCAAGATGGGTATTCAGAATCTTGCACCCAAGTGGGCAGGCCACCAAGCTGAGACGCAGGCAATTCCATGCACCATTCAACGGCGTGGATCGGCCGCCTACCTGTCAGGGTGATGTTTATTCTGCTCCAAGGTCCGCGTCCCCAAGTTCCAATGTTCTCGGGCAGCCAATTAGGTTGGTGACTATGCTCCGACCAACTAGCGCTACCCAAGGAGCTTACTTTGGCAAACAAAGTCCCGAAGCAGGTGCAAGCTTCGCAGGTCAGAACCGGCAGCCGCGGTGCATCAAATTGCAGATATGCCAGCTCTGGAGCAGTCAGATCGAGATCGAACAAAAGAACGAGCGGTGACTTGCACCACCGGCAAAGCTCCGTGGTTTCCTTGAGAATAGTCACAGATCTAAATGACATCTCACCCGCATTCACAGGCCGCACCGAAAAACACGTTTCGTAGTGAAGTTCCCTTCGGCCCATTGCGGTTGGTTCCCAGCCAGCAACGTGCGCGTACTGATCAGCATCAACATGAAGCTCCTTTCGCCAAGCAGGGGGCGACTGTTTCCAATTCCAGAAAGCATCTGATACGCAGTTGTCCCCAATCCACGCGAGAGCGGAAAGAGTGTGGTCTAAACTCAAAGTGCCGCTTATGGCTTTCAGTCTCGCAAACAAGAGGTCGCGAATTCTGGAGCCCGCACCTCGAAAGGTGACAGGAGGCCAAACATGGTTTCTAGCAAGCCCACCTTCCAACATTGAGTCCAAGGGGAAAGTCGTCAACACGGCCAAGGATTGGGCCACGTCATCCGCGAAATCGGTATTGCCAATTTCAAGTTCCTTCAAGGCTACCGACATCAAACTTCCCGCGTGCCCTTGATCAAGCGAAGCATAGATTTCCTCGATTGATTTTGGTGGAGGACAAAATTCAACGAGCGGGTCCGGTCGCCGTGGTGTTTGTAGAATCCGGATGATCTCCACGGGGTCCGTGATACCTTCGTATGGATTCACTAGTCTTCGGTGCTGGCGCACAAATGCTTCCCGTTCTGCGCGCCTTCGCTTTTGAACGCACGGCATGCAGTACCCGTCATTCGCTTTTGCGGTCGCTGGCAAAATTGTATTTGTGCAGCCTTCGCTGCGGCAGGGAATCCTTTCAATGTGCGCCTGCTCATTCATCCTTCGCTATCTCCATGGCTCTAATTTCCCGAAACTGCTTGCTCCGCACGATCGTCTCCATGGCCGTGCTGAAATGAAAATCGTGGCTGCGGAGTTGCGTTTGCATCTCAGTGAGCAACGGCTTGTCCGAAAGCATCACCGCGCGGCCGAGCGAATAGCCGAGCAGCTTCCGGCAAAATTGATTCAGCACCGCGTCGCGCTTGTTGGTGAGCAAGTATTCGCGCAAACCCGCCGCGCCGTTCACGGTCGTGCCGTCGAACACTTTCGCCACGACATCAATCGGGCGACCGCCGAGGTCTTTCGTGCGCGCGCGGCCAATGGCATCGAAGCCTTCAAGGGCAAAGCCGAAGCCATCAATCCGCACATGACAACCGGCGCAACGCGGATCGCTGCTGTGCTTTTGAACCAGCTCGCGCACGGTCAGGTTTTCGGCGGCCTCGTCATCGGGCAGGCGCGGCACGTCTTTAGGCGGGCGGGGGAGTTTGTCGCCGATGAGGACTTCCGAAATCCAGTTGCCGCGCAGAATCGGGCTGGTGCGCGACGCGCCGGATTGTTTCGCGAGCGTCGCGCCGAGACCAAGAATGCCTCCGCGCCCGTATTGCTTCACGCCATCCACGCGCCGCCATTCGTCGCCCTTCACGCCGGGAATTTCGTAGAACGCCGCGAGCTTTTCGTTCAGGAAGGTGTGGTTCGCATCAAAGAACGAGAGCACAGAGGCGTCGTTTTGAAACGCGTCGGTGAAGAAACGAATCGCCTCCTCATACATCGGCCCGCGCAGTTCGGTGAAGTTCGGGAAATGGCGCTCGCTCTTTTCATTGAGTTCGTCGAAGGCGTGGATGTGCAGCCAGACGCAGGCGAATTCGGTGGCGAGCCGGCGCACGCGCGGATCGCGGAGCATCCGACGCACTTGCTGGACGAGGACGTCCGGCTGATGCAACTCCCCGCGCGCGGCGACCGAGCGCAACTCCGCATCCGGCGCCGACGACCACAGGAAATAACTCAGCCGCGTCGCCAGTTCCCAGTCGTTGACGGGCGCGGGCTTGCTGCCGGGTGCGGGTTGTTCGGCGCGATATAGAAATGCCGGCGAAACCAGCACACGCGCGAGCGTGAGGCGGACGGCTTGGTCGTGCGGCAGTTCTTCGCGAAGCAACTTGTCGTAAAGCTGCCGGAGTTCGACGGATTCACCGCTCGTCAACGGCCGACGATACGCGAGTTCGGCGAACTTCAACACCCCATCGAGATGCGCGGGTTGAGTTTCGACGAGGAGCTTCTTGAATTGTTCCGCGCGCTGTTTGATCGGCTCACGCATCGGCGTGAACGCACTCGGGTCGGCGTCCTGCGTGGCGAATTGCCAGAGTTGCTCGAACGCGTCCACGAGCTTGAGCGCGTCCTGGCTGACGTAATGCAACTCCGCCCAGAGCTTGTCGAGTTCGGCGGCCTGCGCGTCATCGAGCATCAAGCGGCGCAGGTGATCGTCCTCACGATAGTAGAGCGTCAACGTCACGACCTCGTCCACCGGCACGATCTTCGTGTAACACATCGCGGCGGGGAAAAGCTGACGGAACTGATCCAGCTCGGTCTCGATCCGTTTGCGCGCGGCGCTGCCGTCGCGCACGAGAATCGGCGAATCAGAAATCACCGGGCGCTCGCCGTCGGACCACGTTTTCTTGTCGCCTTGGGCGTGAGCCGTGCCGGCGATAACTCCCAGCGCACTGCTGGGTCGCGTGGTGAGCACCTGCATTTGCACGCTGCCTTCTGCGCCCGCGGCTTTATCGAGTGTGCCGGTCGCGACGAACTCACAACCAGCGACAAACTCCGCCGGCAACTTCACTTCCACGACCGAAGGCGCACGAACGGAGAGGTTGAGATTTGTCGAATCCGCTTTGCCAAAGAGCGACGAATCGACGCCCCAATTCGTGGCGGCGGTGCGTTTCGGAGATTTCTTTGCGGCGATTTCAACTCCCAGCGCTTTGCTCTCGCGCAGAAGCGAAGCGAGCAACGGCCCGTTCGCCGAGATCAATTGCCGGAACAGCGCCGCGTCCGGGGAAGTTGTCGGGAGCTTTTCTCCGCCGCTGACCAATAGCTTTTGCAACTGATGCGCGAGACCGCGCCGCTCCGCTTTGCTCTCGCTGGTCTGCCACTTGGCCAAGAGCGAACCGGCGGGCAGCGGCGGCTGGCCGTCGTCCTTGTCGGGCTCGCTGAAAAAATGCCACACGTCGGGCATGCCCGCGCCGTCCGCGTGTGGATTGCCGGCGAGAATGTTCGGCGAAACATTCTTGGCGAGATTCCACGTGTGCCTGCCGTCCGTGAGATTGAATTCCAGCGCGGTCAGGTCGCATGAATGATCGCCGTTCCGCGGTCCGATGCTGAGCGAAATGAAATCGCCTGGGCGGACGCTGATTTTCTCGATTGGTCCGAAACTGGTTTTGCCGCCTTTATCCAATGCGCCACCCGCGAGACGCTGGCGTTGCGCGGCACGCCGCAATTCCACGGCCCAACTCACGCCGTTGCCGCAGTCCGGGTGCGCGTGTTGCACGTTGCCGGTGATTTGCAAAGTCGTGGCCGCGGTGCAGCGCCAGCCAATGACGACGCGCCGCGACGGCGAAGGATGCACGGCGATGCTGTGCGCCTTCATGCGACCGGGCACGCGCACTTCCTTGTCGGAAGAATTCGCCAGCACGCTGAGCGCATCGGCCCCGGACCAGCCCTTCACGAAATCGTAGCTCTCGAGCTTCTCCAGCTTTCCGGTGATGAGAGCGTCAATCTTCACGCCGCCCGAGCCGATGCCGAGGCAATTCAGCCACGCCGCTAGCGCGTAGGGTTCCACGTGATGCTGCTTTCCCAGCCGATTGAGCGCAGCTTCGTCGAGCGCTTCATTCACGTCCTCCGCTGCGGCGAGGCAATCGGCCGCACTGGCGAAAATCTTTTCGCGCTTGGTGTTAAACGCAGCGTAGGCCGAGCGCACGTGGCGCAGTGGCAAATCCGCTCGGCCGGGCGCGGCGAACCGCGGATTTTCCCAAACCGCCAAATCATTCGCACTGCCGTCGCCGGCGTCTGAAGTCGCGAGGTAAAGGGTGACCAAACCATTCGTGTCGGGCGCCGGCAGCGGCATTTTGAAATCGCGCGTGTTTGCGAGCGGCGTGACAGGCACCTGCCACGCGGTGGGACCGTCGCGTTTGCCGATGTGACCGACGGTTGTGAACCGCCACAGGGACTGTTGCCATTCGCGAATGACGCGGGCGATTTCACCGGCCTCTTCCGGCTTCGCCGTGCGCCAGCGGACGCGCACTTGATCCAGCACGAGCGACGGTGCCGTGGCATTCAGCTCCCGCCACAACAGGTCGAGATACTTCGCGTTGAGTCCGGTTTGTTTCGCGACATCAGCGGTGGTTTTGCGGCGAGCCTTGAGGGCTTCGCGCTCCGTCAAAGTGGCGGAGAGATATTTCTCGAGCGGCAAAAGCCCGCTGTCTTTCGTGTCGAACTTGATGCCTTGCAGGTTGACGGCCATGCCGTCGCCGCGTTCGGTGAAGCGCGCGTAAAACGCCCGGATCGCGGCAAGCTTTTCCTCGGACCAATCGCGCGTTGTCGTGCTCGGCGAAAAGCGGATGCCGTCCGGCAGCAACATGGCGTGGTTGGCGATTTCCTTGGCAGCATCGAAATACTTCGTCAGCAGCGACGGCGACATGACGAGCGAGTTGCCGACGTTCATGAAGCCCTCGCCGGATGCGGAGTCCACCGGAAATTCCTTCGCCGGGTCGAGGGAGTTCACGCCGGTGAGATCGCGGATCGTGTAGGTGTATTCGGAGTTGGAGAGCCGTCGCAGCACGACCGGTCCGGGATCGCCGGCGTTCGCGCGGGCGGCTTCGTCGAGCGCGGCGTTCACCCACTCGATCAGCTTGCTGCTTTCCGCGGGCGGCGGTTGCGGTTTGTCCTTCGGGGGCATCTCGCTCAGGTAAATCTTCTCGATGACGTCCGTCCAGATATCCGGATGGCTGAGTACTTGTTCGCGGGTCTTGAACCGTTCGAGATCGAGATCGCCCTTGTGCTTCTCGGGATTGTGGCAGGGGAGGCAATATTGCTTAAGCACGGCGTGAACTTCTTCCGGCATGGCGACGGGAGAATTGGTCGCGCCGTGCACAGGGTGAATCGCCGCCGTGATGATGAGCAAACGCAAGGCAGCAGAATAGAGAAGAAAGCCGTTCAAGTTACGCCAGATCATTTCCAGTTCCCGGAGTCAGGTGATTGTCTGGGAAGAATCGTAGCTGGCCGTCGCTGGAACCCAAGCGCGAACTGATGCAGTGGAGCAAATTGAACCAAGCAGTGTTGCTTTCTTCAAAACTGGCAACTTGCCACATCAGCGTCCGTCCCCGAGACTCGCCAGCAGTTATGTTGAACCGATTTTCTTTGGCCACTCTCGGTCTGATCTTTTCGCTGGCGGCGTCGCGAGCCGCGCAACCGGTCGTCATTGCGCATCGCGGTGCGAGCGGCTATCTGCCCGAACACACGCTCGAAGCCAAAGCGATGGCGCATGCGATGGGCGCGGACTTTCTAGAGCAAGACCTCGTGCTCACCAAGGACGACGTGCCGATCGTGATGCACGACATCCAACTGGAAACGATTAGCGATGTGGCGACGAAATTTCCCGATCGCAAACGCGCCGACGGGCATTATTATGCGCTGGATTTCACCCTGGCCGAGATCAAACAGTTGCAGGCGCACGAGCGCGTCAATCTGAAGACGGGGCAGGCGGTGTATCCGGGTCGGTTTCCGTTGGGCAAATCGTCGTTTCAAATCCCGACTTTGGAAGAAGAGCTGCAACTCATCGCCGGCTTGAACAAGAGTCGCGTTCGCAACGTGGGCATCTATCCCGAAATGAAGCAACCCGCTTGGCATCGTAAGCAAGGCCACGACCTCAGCAAAATCGTGCTGCCGATTCTGCGCCGCTACGGCTACGCGACGAAGAAGGACGAGTGCTGGGTGCAGTGCTTTGAATGGGAAGAAGTGAAACGCATTCGCACCGAATTGGGGTGGGAAGGGCAGCTCTTGCTGCTGCTGGGGCCGACCGCAAGGAATTCCGATGGGAGTGATTCCTCGCGGTGGTTTACCGCGGAGGGTCTGCGTGAAGCTGCTAGATTTGCCGATGGCGTCGGGCCTTCGCTCAACGCCATTGTGTCGGGCACCACCAGATCGGAACGTCAGATCACAGAGTTCGTGCAATTTGCACATGCTGCAAAACTGGTGGTGCATCCCTATACGCTGCGAGCAGACGAATTGCCAAAGTTCGCCGACTCAACGGAAGATGCGCTGGAGGTGTTGTTCGTGCAGGCAAAGATCGACGGATTGTTTACTGATTTTCCAGATTTGGCGGTTCAATGGATTGCGCATCACAGCTCTAAATAGATTCCCCGCTTAAGTAATTCCCCCCGCTGCCGATAGCTTGGCTGGTCAACGAGACCAGCCTGGCTGCGTTTGCTACCCCCAAGCTTGGCTGCGCTGCTCCCGCATTGGAGCTCTCGTTTCGTCTAAAATTACGACTAGCTGTTCGCTTCACGCGAAGGCAACAACCTTCGCCGCAGCAGCCGTCGCGTAAATGGGAACTCATGAAAATCCTGCCGTTTGGTAGAAATGCGTTTGCTTCTCACCTCTGGTTGTCTGGCCTGGTCGCGCTGGGGTTGCTCCAGGCTTTTCGCGCGGGTGCGTAGGACGTGATTGATAAGTCCACTGGCACGAATTACGTGACGCACGCGGCGGGCTTCAGCAACGAAATCTATTACGCCGTATATTCCATCACGAATGAGACCGCTTCACCTTTCACCAACGTCTGGATCAAACTGGGAACGTTTACCAACGGGAGCAGTGCGAAAATCAGTCTCGCACCCGGCGGATTAAACAAACGCAGCCTGGGAGATTTTGGGGCCGCCAGCCAGCAGTACGTATTTTTCTGCATGCTTTCGAAGACCAACTCAACCTCGGAAACCAACGGTGTGAGTGTTTACACCGGTGATCCGGATAACGGCGGCATTCTGCTGACCAATCGGGTGTTCACCAACAACTGGCTTAAGGCCATCACGGCTGACGCCGGCAGTTCGTTCGGTACGACCACAAACTACCTTTCCACCACCTCGCCGCGTTTGGGCGGAACGCTGACCCTCACGACGGTTTACAAACTGAGCAACAATGCGAAGGCGGGCTTGGTGGCGTTTTATCCCGCCGTTTCGAATAACTGGGACGCGAGTACGTTCACCGTCATTAGTAATTACATCATCACAGGCACGGGCATCGCCTATACGAATCAGATGCTCTACATCTCGGGTGGAAACGACGGCACTTCGTTGACCAACGTCAGCACCTTCCGCATCAACAACACCAAAAATTCGAGCACAGAAACCAGCGCCGGCGCTTATTACAACGCCAGCAGTCCCAGCACGATGAACTACATCCTGCCGGCGGGCTCTGGCACGTTGAATCCGATTCCGGGTCCGACGAATGCGATCGTGCTGACGAATTTCGCCAGTGCCAGCGCGCTCTACACGAACACCACGGTTTGGTTCACGAATACTTTTTACAACAATGGTCCAGATGCCACCAAGATCGCGGATGTAATTTGCACCATGCCGCCGGGATTTATTTACGCCGGCCAGTGCTTCTTTACCAACGGCGTCATCGCCGCCCCGCTCACGAATGCCACGGCGGCCACAAATTACGTGGTCTCGTTCACGGAAGGCTACTGGGTTTCCGGTAACTCCAGCGCGTCGCTCGTTTTCAGTGCCACGCCGACGAACGCCGTCACGAGCCTGGCGCAAATCACCAATCGCATCGTGGCCGGCACATACACCAGCTACGGATTGATTGGTACGAACCATCTCGATAAAACGTATCCGACGACCGACGACGTAAAACCGAGCGTCACGCTTAACGTGGAAATCAATCCGATCGCCGTCGCCGACAGTTTTAGCGTGCTGGAAGATGGTTCGCTCAACGTGCCGGCGCGTGGCGTTTTGACCAACGACATCGAGCCTAATTTTTTCACGACGAATGTAGCTTCATTTACGGCGGCCGGTCACGGCACGGTCAATGTGATCAGTGACGGCAGCTTCACCTATTCGCCCACTGGGGATTACAACGGTAGCGACAGTTTCACCTACACGATCACCAATGGGAACGGTCGCACTTCAACAGCCACTGTGAATCTTACCGTGACGGCGGTGAACGACCCGCCGAGTTTCACCAAAGGTGCAAACAAGACCGTCTTGGAAGATGCTGGCGCGCAAACATTCGCTGGCTGGGCCACCAGTCTCAGCGCTGGGCCAAGTGATGAGAGTGGTCAATCGCTGACCTTCCACGTCTCCAACGACAACACTGCGCTCTTCTCTGCGCAGCCAGCGATTTCATCGGCTGGCACGCTCACTTTTACTGCAGCGGCCAATGCCAACGGCAGCGCCACCGTAAGCGTTTATCTCACAGATGACGGCGGCGTGTCCAATGGCGGCAACGACACCAGCGGCACGCAGACGTTTACCATCACGCTGACGGCCGTGAACGACACGCCGAGCTTTACGAAGGGCGTAAATCAAACGGTGTTGGAGGATGCGGGAGCTCAGTCAATTTCAGGTTGGGCCATGAGCATCAGTGCCGGACCGAGCGACGAGAGCAGTCAGACGCTCACCTTCCACGTTTCCAACGACAACAACTCGCTCTTCTCCGCGCAACCAGCGGTTTCGTCGTCCGGAACGCTCAGCTACACACCGGCGGCGAATGCCAATGGCAGTGCCACGGTGAGCATTTATTTGAGCGACAGCGGTCTCACGGCCAATGGCGGCAGCGACACCAGCGACACACAAACTTTCACCATCACGGTGACGGCGGTGAATGATCCGCCCACGTTGACCAGCTTGGGAAATTTGACGCTGAATGAAGATGCCGGTTTGCAAACGGTGAATCTCGGCGGCATCGCGGCTGACCCGGCCGATGAGAGCGCTCAGTCGCTCACCGTGACCGCGGCTTCGAGCAACACCGGACTCATTCCCACGCCCAGCGTTACTTACACGAGCCCGAATTCAACCGGCAGCCTGACGTTCACGCCGACAGCTTCGACGCTTGGCGTCAGCACAATCTCCGTCGTTGTTCAGGATGACGGCGGCGTGGCCAACAATGGAGTGGATGCGGTTACCAATACCTTCACGGTGACCGTCAACGGCATCACGAATTCCCTCGCCGCCGCTGGCAGTTCTGCGCTGAACGTGACCAATGCCACCGGCAGCGCTGGGACGGGTTACTCGCAAAACGCTTACACCGGAATTCTCAACGTCTCTGCCACGTCAGGCAGCCCGTTCACGATTTCGCTGGCGAGCTTCAATGGAGCGAACGCCGGGCTGTCGGCGAATTTTGATGCGGACAGCACCTTCACCTGGACGTTCGCAACGACGACGCGCGGCGTGACCGGATTTTCCGCCGACAAATTCGCCATCGAGACCACTAGCTTCGCCAACGATCTCGCGGGCGGATCTTTCTCGGTGCAACTCTCGGGCGACAGCAAATCCTTGAATCTGGTCTTCACGCCAAATCATGCGCCGGTCGCGTCCGAGGCGAGTTACGGTCGCGCCTGGGGAACGGTCTTGCGCATCCCGGTGAGCGATTTCCTCGCCAGCTTCACCAGCGATGCCGATGGTGATGCCCGGAGTTTGGTTCTGACGGGCAACAGCACCAATGGCGCTTCGGTCGGTACGAATGCGACGTTCATTCTTTTTGCGCCGATGAATAACTTCAGCGAGCGCTTTCAATACACGGTACGCGATGTGAATGCCGCCTATCGAGCGGGCGACATCGTCCGCATGGCCACGAATTGGTTGGTCGTGACGGTAACCAACGCCGTCAGTTCGCAATCCATCACCAACAATGCTGGCGGCAGCATCACGCTCAATCTCGCGGGCGTGCCTGGCTACGCTTACGTGGTCGAGCGGGCGAATGATCTTGCCGGTCCGTGGACCACGCTCGATGGCAGTTCCGGCACACCGTACACGCGCACGAATGCACCCGCCGGAGGCTTGTGGCAATTCACCGAAGCTCCGCCGTACTCGCCGGCCTTTTACCGCACGCGGCAAAACAACTGAACCGACGCCCGCTTTATGAAACAGACACTTTCGATTTTGCTCGTGCTGGTGGGGTTGACGTCGCCGGCGGCATTGTTCACGGCTTCGCCGAACCTCACGATTCCCGACGGCAATCCCAACGGAGTTTCCTCCTCGATCGCCATCAGCGATGTAGGGGTGAACCTCACCGACGTGAATGTCTATCTCACGGTTTCCGGCGGCTACAACGGCGACTTCTATGCTTATCTCAGTTTCAACGGAACGACTGTGGTTCTCATGAATCGTGTGGGCAAAACCAGCGGCTCGGCTTTTGGCTATACCGATTCCGGCCTGAGCAACATCAAGCTCGATGACGCGGCCACGACCGACATTCACCTGTATGGTGGTGCGCTCGGCGGCAGCCCGCTCACCGGCAGTTGGCAGCCTGATCGGCGAACAACGGATCCGTTGCTCGTCACGGATGCCAGTGCACGGGGTAACAGCCTCGCTGCCTACAACGACATGAGCCCGAACGGAAATTGGACGATCTTTTTCGCCGACATGGCCAGCGGCGGTTCGACAGCAACTCTGCAAAGCTGGAGTCTCGACCTTGAACCCGTGCCCGAGCCAATCGAAACCGCGCTGATAATCTTCGGCGTGATCGTTGGCGGTTTTGCCGTCGGGCGACGTTGGTTCGCCCGAGCCTGAGAGACGTTCAGGAAAATTTCTTCAGCAGCCCGAGCAACCGCTGCTTCACGATGCTGCGATGCGGCGAGGCCGCCGCTTCCGCCGCAAGCCGGTCTTTGTTCTGCACAAACCAATCCCAACTCTCGCGGAACATCTCGTCGTTCGAGTAACGCGGCTTCCAACCCAGTGCAAGCAGCGGCGAAACGTCGAAGTGAAACGCCTTGTGGTAAGTCAGGTAATGCCACGGGGCGAGCGGACTGAGCCGCAACCAGTCCAGCACGCGCAGCGTGTTGATCGTCAACCCGGCGGGCAGGCTGGCCACGCGCGAAGTCGAGTGTGCGTGCGTGATGACATGATCGAGTGCCTCACGCAACGTGCCGAAGCGATCCGTGCCGACGTTGTAAACACCGGGTTTGCCCGCGTCCATGGCGAGGAGATACGCGTCCATCAAATCGTGCGCGTGGACGAACTGGAATTGCTGGTTGCCGTCGCCGATGACGTAAATCTTCCGGTTCTCCTGAATCCACTGGAACAGAATCTGGAAAATGCCGAGCCGGCCTTCGCCGAGAATCGTGCGCGGACGGATGACAATCAACGGCAGGTTGCCCTTGGCGCAGATGTCGCGCACCGCGAGTTCACCGTCGAGCTTGGCGCGTCCGTAAATTTCCACGGGGCGAAACGGTGAATCGCTCGTGACCGGACATTCCGGCGCGCCGAAGATGGCGCTCGAACTCATGTGGACGAACGTCTTCACGCCCGCCTTCACCGCCTGCTCGGCGGCGATGCGTGAGCCGTCCACGTTCACCGCGCGAAACTCCGCGCCGGCCTTGGTCAACGGCACGAGCGCGACGTTGTGATGCACCACGTCCACGCCTTGCATCGCCTTCGCCACGCCGGGCACATCGCGGATGTCGTATTTGACGAACTCGATTTCCTTAGGCCGCGACGGGTCTTCCCAAACGTCGAGAATCCGCACGTGCTCGCCGCGCGCGTGCAAACGCCGCGCGATGAGATTGCCGAGAAAACCCGAGCCGCCGGTGATGAGGTGTTTCATTTCAGGATAAAGCAATTGCTGAAGGACGATGCGTTTGCGCGAGAAGAGGTGATTCGGCATTCCGGGCGGCTCTCCCTCACCCTCAATCCCTCTCCCGCTGGGAGAGGGAGGGCCGTGTTGGACGGTTCTGGATTTTCGCACTCGCTCACTGCTGGCAGAGCCGCTGGTGTTTTTGCGAATCGGCGCGCGCATCTCCCTCTCCCAGCGGGAGAGGGCAGGGGTGAGGGAGAGTCATTCATTTTTCAAAACGTTCGACGCCGACTCTTGGCCAACGATCCCAGACCGACAGTAATCCGGCAGTGGATGCGGCGCGCGTTCCTGCAAGGTTTGCCAGATGGTGTTGCGAACAACTTCGTTCTCCCGCCGCAGGCGCGAATTCCAGAATCGTAAAACTTTGATGCCTTGCGCTTCGAGGAAACGATCCCGCCCCAAGTCCGCCGCTCGTTGTTCAGGAAATCCGTGTTGCGAACCGTCCACTTCGATGTCGAGTTTCGCTTCGTGGCAGAAGAAATCCAGAATGTGTGGGCCGAGCGGAAACTGTCGACGAAACTTGTAACTTTCAAACCGACGACCGCGCAACCACGACCACATCAACCGCTCGCCCCACGACTCACGGGCGCGGAGGTTGCGCGAGAGACGGGTTGATTTGGGAGGTTGCTTGAGCATTGTGCGTGGCTTGGTCGCTGATCAATTCTCCCTCACCCCAACCCTCTCCCGCTGGGAGAGGGAGAGTGCCATCACTGGTTGGTATTTTTCGACAGCGCCGCTCGCCAATCCAGGCGGGCACTTTTCGCCAATATCGGAGTGCGATTCCCCCTCTCCCAGCGGGAGAGGGTTGGGGTGAGGGAGAACGCTTGATAGATCAATGCATGTTGATGGCGC
>WBZT01000875.1_pt1 | contig 23317 bp, 11 predicted proteins | sample 5204241 | NCBI WGS metagenome assembly WBZT01 (sample SAMN12344358, study PRJNA552823) | activated sludge metagenome | biome: Activated sludge suspended growth; feature: Nitrification reactor; material: Wastewater; isolation source: activated sludge from nitrification reactor of wastewater...
AATCCCAACGGTGGCGTGCGCCCGTTGTAGGACAGTATCCGCGGCAGGTGATCGTTCGCGAGCGTTTCACGCGACGTGGGCACGCCTTTCGAGATGAAGCGCATCACTGCGGGATCGCTGTCGAGTTCGAGCAGCAACGGCAGGTCGTCCGCGGTCATTTCGCGGAGGAACAGACGGGGCGTTTCGAGAATCAACCTCATGGCGTTTCCGGCGTGACCGCGAGCCGGAGGCAGGCGGCTTCCGTTTCGTTGCGAACCAGCAGGAGATCGCCGGCCAGTGCGATGGGATTCCAGGTCTTGGCATTGAAGACGCGGAAACGCGCCAGTTCATGCGCCGCTTCCGGCGTCGGACGCAGCAAAACGAGTTCACCGGCTTCGGCCATCAGCAGATAGAGTTCGCCCACCACCAAGCCCTGGCCATGTCCGTAGCGGCCTTCCTTCCAGCGTTGCGAGCCGTCCTGCAAGTCCACACATGCGAACACGCCGTCGTCCAGTCCGTAGAGAAAGCCCTCGCGCGCGAACAAGTGGGCAAACTTGGCCTTCATGCGGACGGATTTCCACACCAGCCGCGCGGAAAACTTTCCCGATTCCGTCCGCGCAATCTCCAGCAACTCCGCGCCGAAACCGTACCCGCTGGAAAACAAGACCCGGTTGCCGCCCACCACGACCGGCTGCGAGCAAACCACGTTGCCGTTGCCCCAGGTTTTTTCCCAAAGGGTCTGGCCGGTCACGGGGTCATGGCTCGAAATCAACCGGTGATTGAAGGCGAGAATCTGCGGCGTTTCGGCCAGCGTGGCGAGCGTCGGCGAGGCGTAACTCGGATTCGCCGCGCCGCCGGACCAAACCGGCTTGCCATCCGCGAAGTGAAAGGCAAACAGCGAATGATCCGCGCCCTCGCCACCGTGAACGATGACGAGGCCGTTCGCAATGAGTGGCGAACCGGCGCCGCCCCATTCGGGTACTTTGCCGCCGGACTCAGCGACGACATTCCGCTGCCAAATCACTTTGCCCGTGCCCAGATCGAGACAGTTCAGCAGCCCCGTGCCGCCGAGCGTGAAGACGCGATTGCTCACGACCGTGGGCGTGGCGTGCGGGCCGTTGCCGGCAATGACCGTGTTGTAATGCGCCGGGTCCGCGCGCAACCAAACCTGCTGGCCGGTGGCCAAATCGTATGCCGCCACGCATTCTGACTCGCCGCGCTGCTCCTGCGTCAGAACGAGGTTGCCGACCACGGCAAAGCCGGAGCGCGCCGGGCCAACCGTTTGCCGCCAGAGCATTGCGGGTGGATGCGCCGCCCAATTCGTTTCCAGTTTCGGACCGGGTAGAATGCCGTTGCGTTCGGGGCCATAGAACTGCGGAAAGGAATCGTTGGCGCTTGAGTTAATCTGGTCCGGTTTGACGACCGGACCAGCTGAGGTCGCGGCTGGTGTGGATTGGCCCTGCCAGCGGAATTCGAGGATCGGGACCAAGTCGCCGCTCACGCCACGCAGGCGGAACAGCGCCGCGCCCAAGGCCACCGAGCCAATCGCCCCAAACGTAACCGCCAGCCGCAGCCTCGTCGCCGCGCGCGAGAAGAACGACCACCAAACCAACAGCAGGATCATGGTGATGACGACGGCTTTGGCGGTTTCGAGATTGCGCCGCTGGAACGGCCAGTCGCTTTGCCCGTGAATCCACGCCATCGCGCCGATGGCGGCGACCATGATCAGGCCGGCGGGCCACCAACGGATCGGCCGGGCCGGCGGCGGAAAATCGGCGGGCTTGTCCATGCGCGGTAGCATCCGGGAAGCAAGGCCGGAGTTCAACCGAGTTTCCGCGCGGCCAGGAAGTCCCAGCTTGGAGTGCGGCAAGCCATCTGCTAAACAACCGGCAGAAAGCCGAACCCACCGGATTCATGCGCAGTTTCGGGCCTGCGCGGGGGCGGGCGGTTGGATTCTGCGCATTCAGGCTGAAACAAAATGACCGCGGTGGCTAAATCAGAACGGGCCGGGCTGAACTTGGGCGATGGTCCAGCCCGCGGCTTCTTTGACGAAATGTTCGGGCGCGACGGCCGGGTACAGGGGCATTACCAGAAGCTCCAAGCCGCGTTCGCTCAGATCACACCCGAGGATTTCACCGCCAAACGCCACTCCGTGGACCTCGCCTTCCTGCGCCAGGGGGTGACCTTCAACGTCTATGGCGACTCCCGCGGAGCGGAACGAATTTTTCCTTTTGACCTGGTCCCGCGCATCATTCCCGCCACGGAGTGGGAGCACCTCGAACGCGGCCTGATCCAGCGCATCACGGCGCTCAACCTGTTTCTGCACGATATTTACCATGAGCAACGCATCGTGAAGGACGGCGTCGTGCCGGCGCATTACATCCTTTCGGGAAAACATTTCCGGCGCGAGTTCGTGAACTTTGCCGTGCCCAAGGACATTTACATCCATGTCTGCGGCACGGATTTGATTCGCGACGACCAGGGGCAGTACATGGTGCTCGAAGACAACGGGCGCTGCCCGAGCGGCGTGAGCTATGTGCTGGAAAATCGCCGCGCGATGAAGCGCACCTTCCGCGGCCTGTTCGAAAACATCGGCGTGCGGCCGGTGGAGCATTATCCGCAGGAACTCCTGAAAATGTTGCTGCACATCGCGCCGGCGGGCGTGGCCGAACCGACCGTGGTGCTGCTCACGCCGGGCGCCTTCAACTCGGCCTACTTCGAGCACACCTACCTCGCGCGCCAGATGGGCATTGAAATCGTCGAGGGCCGCGACCTGCTCGTGCGCGACGAGCATGTTTACATGCGGACGACCAAAGGCCTGAAGCCGGTGCATGTGATTTATCGCCGGCTTGATGACGATTTCCTCGACCCGACGGTGTTTCGCCGTGATTCAATGCTCGGCGTGCCGGGCCTGGTGCGCGCGTATCGCGCCGGTCACGTCTCGCTGGCGAACTCCATCGGTACGGGCATTGCCGACGACAAGGTGATGTATTACTTCGTGCCGCGGATGATCGAGTATTATCTGGATCAGAAGCCGATCATCCCGAACGTGCCGACCTATCTCGCGAGCGAGGAGGACGACTTGAAATACATCCTCGCAAACCTCGAAAAGCTGGTGGTAAAAGCGGCGAACGAAAGCGGCGGCTACGGCATGTTGATGGGGCCGAAGGCGTCGCAGGAGGAAATCGAGAAGTTCCGGCAGCAGATCATCGCCGAGCCGCGCAACTACATCGCCCAGCCGATGATCTCCCTTTCGACACATCCAACCCACGTGGACGGTGGCTTCGAGGGCCGGCATGTGGATTTGCGTCCGTTCATTCTGTGCGGCGAGAAAACCGTCATCGTGCCCGGCGGCCTCACGCGCGTCGCATTGCGCAAAGGCTCGCTGGTGGTGAATTCCTCGCAAGGCGGCGGTAGCAAGGACACGTGGGTGCTTTATGGAGACGAATAACAAACACCAAATCCCAAACTCCAAGCACCAAGGAGATTTCAATCCTCAAGTCATAATGACACGCGCCTTGCCGCAAGCTGTTCCGCCAAATCTATCGCCAAGCCGTCCCTGTTCTCCTGCATCAGGGTTTGGAGATTGGAGTTTTTTTGGTGTTTCGTGTTTGGTGTTTGGTGCTTTCCCCCATGCTTAGTCGCGTTGCCAACAGTCTGTTCTGGATGTCCCGCTACATCGAGCGGGCGGAAAACGTCGCCCGCCTGCTGGACGTGAATCTCCAGTTGCTGCTCGATTTCCGCAGTCTCGACGACGAGAAGATGCGCGATCACTGGATGCCGATCGTGCAAACGACCGGCGACGAAGAGCCGTTCATCGCGCAACATCAGCGCGCCACGGCGGCGGCGGTGGCGGAGTTCATGGTCTTCCGGCAGGAGAATCCCAACTCGATTGTCTCCTCGATCTGCCAGGCGCGCGAAAACGCGCGCATGGTCCGCGACCAGATCACAGTTGAGATGTGGGAAGAATTGAACCGGCTTTACCTGTTCATGCTCTCGCCGCAGGCCCGACAGGTGTGGAACGACAGCCCGACAGATTTCTTCAATCAGGTCAAAACCAGTTCGCTCCAGATCGTCGGGCTGAGCTACGCGACACAGATTCACAACGAAGGCTGGTGGTTCAGCCAGGCGGGCCATTTTATTGAGCGTGCAGACAAAACCTCGCGGATTCTGGACGTGCGCTATCACACGCTGCCGCCGCGCGGCTTGCCCAAAACTGTCACCCAAACGGAGGCGCTTGAATGGGCGGCCATCCTCCGCTCGTGCAGCGCGTGGGACGCCTTCAAATCGCTTTACGGCGCGGAGGTGCATCCGCGCAATGTCGCGGAGTTCCTCCTCCTGGATGAGGACTTCCCGCGCTCGATCCGCTTCTGCGTGGATCGGTTGAACGACGCGCTACGCCACATCTCGGGCGTGTCCGCGCGCCGCTTCTCCAACGACGCCGAAAAACTCTGCGGCCGGCTCGCGGCGGAACTCCAGTTCACCACAATCGAGGAAGTCTTCGACGCGGGGCTGCATGACTATCTTGATCAGGTTCAGTTGAAACTGAACAACGTCGGCGCGGCCCTGTTCAACGCCTATATTTTTCAGAACTTTGACACGGGCGACGAGGAACACTTCGTCCAGCAGGAGGAACAACAACAACAAAGCATGCAGCAAGAAGCATGAGTGAAGAAACGCCGTCCGCACGGCATTTGGACGGCTTCACCATTGTGCATTCATAATTCATCCTTTCCCCATCGTGGCCATTCACGTCGCGCTCCACCACCAGACGCACTACCAATACGACCGGCTCGTCAACCTCGGCCCCCAGGTCGTGCGGCTGCGGCCCGCGCCGCATTCGCGCACCCGCATCCTGAGCTATTCGCTCCGCGTCACGCCGGAGAAACAATTCCTCAACTGGCAACAAGACCCGCAGTCTAATTACCTCGCGCGCCTCGTGTTCCCCGAGCCGACGAGGGAGTTTCGCGTCGAGGTGGACCTGGTCGCGGAGATGGCGGTGTTCAACCCGTTCGACTTTTTCCTCGAACCGCAGGCGGAGAAGTTTCCGTTCGCCTACGATCCCGCGCTTGATCACGAACTCGCGCCGTTCCAGCGCAAATGCTGGCTGACGCCGGCGTTTACGAAGTATCTGGCGACCGTTCGGAAAAAATTCCTGGGCGAGTCCAAGCGGCGGACCAGGCAGGAACGGCTTAAAATTCCGGAAAAGGACAAGCCGCGCACGATTGACTTTCTGGTGGCCGTCAATCAGCAGCTTTGGAAGGACATCAAATACACCATCCGCCTCGAACCCGGCGTGCAGACGCCCGAGGAATCCCTCTTGAAATTGAGCGGTTCTTGTCGTGATTCCGCATGGCTGCTCTGCCAGTTGTTCCGGCATTGCGGCCTCGCGGCGCGCTTCGTCAGCGGCTACCTGATCCAGCTCAAGCCCGACGTGAAATCGCTCGACGGCCCCAGCGGCGCGGAAAAGGATTTCACGGATCTGCACGCGTGGACGGAGGTTTATCTGCCCGGCGGCGGCTGGATCGGGCTTGACCCCACTTCCGGTCTCCTCGCGGGCGAAGGCCACATCCCGCTGGCCTGCACGCCCGATCCCTCCAGCGCCGCGCCGATCAGCGGCGGCGTGGACGAATGCGAAACCGAGTTCGCCTTCGACATGACCGTAACACGCGTTCACGAATCACCGCGCGTCACCAAGCCCTACACCGACGAGCAATGGTCGCGCATCGAAGTGCTGGGCCATGCGATTGACGCCGATCTCGAGCACAAGGACGTGCGTCTCACCATGGGCGGCGAGCCGACGTTCGTTTCGATTGATGACCCGGACGGCGCGGAATGGAATTTCACCGCTGTCTCGTACAAGAAGCGGCTGCTTTCCGGTGAACTCATCAGGCGGTTGCGCCACAAATTCGCCCCCGGTTCGCTGCTGCATTACGGCCAGGGCAAATGGTATCCGGGCGAGCCATTGCCGCGCTGGGCGCTCGCCGCTTACTGGCGCAAGGATGGCGTGCCGATCTGGAAGGACGACTCGCTCATCGCCGATGAATCAAAGAACTACGGTCACGGAGCAAAGGAAGCCAAAGAGCTGCTCTCGCGCATCGCCACGCTGGTCGGCGGCGACCCGAATCATCTGATTCCCGCCTACGAAGATGCCTTCTACTACACCTGGAAGGAACGCCGTTTCCCGTCGAACGTCACGCCGGAGAAATCAAATCTCAAGGACAAACAGGAGCGCGAACGCATTGCGCGCATCTTCCAACAGGGATTGAATTCGGTGGTCGGCTACTCGCTGCCGATCAAGCGTGTCAACAACGGTTGGATGTCTGGCAAATGGTTTTTGCGCGACGACGACACGCTTTGGTTGATTCCCGGCGACTCACCGATGGGACTGCGGCTGCCGCTGGATTCCATTCCGTGGGTTGCGGAAAAAGATTTTCCCTGGCTGCGGCCGCAGGATCCGTCGCAGCCGCCGTTGCCGCCGTTGCCGCAATATGCGGAGCTAAAACAACGCCACATCGCCGGTGGGGCTTTCCCTTCACCCCGGCCCTCTCCCCAAGGGAGAGGGAGTCAGTCACTCAACCCCACGAAAAAGCCCGGTGCTCGCCTGCGCGGTAACGCAGCCGAAGAACTCCCCCTCTCTCCTTCGGAGAGCGAGCGGGCCGGGGTGAGGGGGCGCGCGATCACGGACGATCCGACCCGCAAGCCCGCAATCCATGAGTCCGCACCGTGGATCATACGCACCGCCCTCTGTGTCGAGCCGCGCGAGGGCCGCCTGCACGTCTTCATGCCGCCGGTCGAGAAGACCGAGGATTATCTCGATCTCATCGCGGGCATTGAAACCGTCGTCACCGAGATGGGCGTGCCGATCATCATTGAAGGCGAAACGCCACCACGCGATCCACGCCTGAACAAGCTCGCCGTCACGCCTGATCCCGGTGTGATCGAGGTGAACATGCATCCCAGCAAAACGTGGGATGAGCTCGTCGCGCGCACAGAGATTCTTTACAAAGAAGCGCGCCAGACGCGGCTCGGCACGGAGAAGTTCATGCTCGATGGCCGCCACACCGGCACGGGCGGCGGCAACCACATCATCATTGGCGGCGAAACGCCACCCGACTCGCCGATCTTGCGGCGGCCCGATTTGCTGCGCTCGCTGCTTTCGTATTGGCAGAATCATCCGTCGTTGAGCTGGTTGTTCAGCGGCTTGTTCGTCGGCCCGACCAGCCAGGCTCCGCGCGTTGACGAAGCCCGCAACGATTCGCTGTACGAACTCGAAGTCGCGTTCAAGGAAATGGACCGGCAACTTGGCGCAGAACCGGCGTCGCGCCGGTCTCCATCTGAAAACAAGAAATCGGAGCCAGGCGCGGCGACCGTCCCACCCTGGCTGGTTGACCGGTTGTTCCGCAATTTGCTCATGGATGCCAGTGGCAACACGCATCGCGCCGAGTTTTCCATTGATAAACTCTACGCGCCGGAGAGCAGCACCGGACGCCTCGGGCTTGTCGAACTGCGCGCCTTTGAAATGCCGCCACATGCCCGCATGAGCCTGGCCCAACATCTGGTGTTACGCGGCCTGATCGCAAAATTTTGGAACGAGCCGTACAAAAACAACCTCGTCCGCTGGGGCACGGACATCCACGACCGCTGGATGCTGCCGCACTTCTGCGAGACGGATTTCAAGGACGTCATTCGCGACCTGCGCGACGCTGGCTACCCGTTCGAGTTCGACTGGTTCGCGCCGCATTTTGAGTTTCGTTTCCCGCGCATCGGCGACTTGGAGCAACGCGATTTGCACCTCGAACTCCGCACGGCGCTCGAACCGTGGCACGTGCTGGGCGAAGAGCCCGGCGGCGGCGGTACGGTTCGTTATGTGGACAGCTCGCTGGAACGCCTGCAGGTCAAGTTGCGCGGTCTGGTCGGCGACCGCTTCGCGATCACCTGCAACGGCCATCGCGTCCCGCTGCATCCGACCGGCACGAACGGTGAGGGCGTGGCCGGTGTCCGCTACCGCGCGTGGCAGCCGCCGACCTGTCTCCAGCCCACGATTCCACCGCACGCGCCGTTGCGCTTCGATCTTTACGACACTTGGAACCAACGCTCGCTCGGCGGCTGCACTTATCACGTGGCGCATCCGGGCGGGCGTGGCTACGACACCTTTCCCATCAACAGCTACGAAGCGGAGAGCCGCCGGCTTTCGCGGTTTTTCCGCCACGTTCATACGCCGGGTACGATGAAGATTTCGCCCGCCATGGTGAATCGCGACTTTCCCTTCACGCTGGATTTGCGCAATGTCTGACGCGGACGATGCAAAGCAGCACCGCGATCCGACGCAAATGACCCAGTCTCAATCCGCCGCCCACGAACCGCGCTCTGCCGGGAAAACGGTGCCCGTCACGGCTGGGTTGCTGGAAAAGTACGAGCGGAGCGAGGCGGTCTTCGATGAGTTGATGACGGACGAGGGCGCGGTGCGTCCGCAATACGGCAAATTGATGGGCGCCCTCGCGGAATTCAGTCCAGTGGAAATCGAGCGCCGCTCCCAGACTTGCCGGCGATTCGTTCATGAACAGGGCATCACCTACAACGTCTATGGCGACCCGCGCGGCATGGAACGTCCGTGGCAACTGGATCCGATTCCGCTCGTCATCGCGGCGGACGAATGGCAGGCGTTGGAAACGGGGCTCATCCAACGCGCCACGCTGCTGAACAAGATTCTCGCGGATTGCTACGGCCCGCAGGAACTCATCCGTTCCCGCTGGCTGTCGCCGTCGCTCGTGTTTGCGCAACCGGATTTCCTGCGGCCGTGCCACAACATCTCCGTGCCGGGCGACAAGTATTTGCATTGCTATGCCGCGGATCTGGCGCGTTCGCCGGACGGGCGGTGGTGGGTCATCTCGGATCGGACGCAGATTCCGACCGGCGCGGGCTATGCGCTGGCGAATCGCCTCGTCACCTCGCGCATCCTGCCCGAACCGTTTCGGGACAATCACGTTCACCGGCTCGCGGGTTTTTTCCGTGATGTGCGGCGCACGCTGGCGGAACTCTCGCCGCGGCCGGGCGATCAGGCGCGGGTGGTGTTGCTCACGCCCGGCCCGCACAACGAAACTTATTTCGAGCAGGCCTATCTGGCGCGCTACCTCGGCTACATGCTCGTCGAGGGGCAGGATCTCACGGTGCGCGACGAGCAGGTTTTTCTGAAAACGCTCAACGGCCTCGAACGCGTGGACGTGATATTGCGCCGTGTGGACGACGATTTCTGCGACCCGCTCGAACTGCGCAATGACTCGATGCTTGGCGTGCCCGGCCTCGTGGAGGCATTGCGGGCGGGCAACGTGGCCGTGGCGAATGCGCTCGGTTGCGGCTTGCTGCAAAGCCCCGCATTCATGTCTTTTCTCCCTGGATTGTGCCGGCGTCTGCTCGACGAAAAATTGAAATTACCGTCGGTCGCCACTTGGTGGTGCGGTCAGGAAGCGGCGCGGCAGTACGTCCTTGAACACCTCGAAGACCTGATGGTGAAACCCGCGTTCCGCACCCACCTGCGCCTGCCCGACACCAGCAAACCGCTGGCGGCCGCCGAACGGGAAAAGCTGCGCCGGCAAATTGAGTTCGATCCCGACCTGTTCGTCGCCCAGGAACGCGTGGAACTCTCCACGGCCCCGGCTTGGAACGGCCAGAATTTGTCGCCGCGTCCCGTCGGCTTGCGGGTGTTTCTCGTGGCGAACGGCGCTGGCTACACCGTGATGCCCGGCGGGTTGACGCGCGTTTCCCCGGACACCAGCGGGCGGTTCATTTCCATGCAGCGGGGCGGCAGCAGCAAGGATACGTGGGTCATTTCACCCACGCCCGTCGAGGAAATCACGTTGCTGCCAACGTCCCGCGCGGAACTCGAATTGCGGCGCACGGGAAACAATCTCCCGTCGCGCTTGGCGGATAATTTTTTCTGGCTCGGTCGTTATTCGGAGCGCGCTGACGCCACCTCGCGGCTGTTGCGGAGCGCGTTGCAACGGTTCAATCCCGAGCGCACGGGCAGCGCGCTGCCGTTACTGTCGCCCCTGTTGCGCACGCTGGAGGTCCAGGGCCAGTTCGTGGGGCTCGAAGCCAAGACTGAATTGCGCCAGAATCCCGAGGCTTTCGAGGCGGAATTGCTCGCGGCGATTTTTGATCCGGCCCGGCCCGGCAGCCTGCACAACATCGTGGATCACCTGTTTCGGCTCGGGGTGCAGGTGCGCGACCGCACCTCGAACGACCTGTGGCGCGTGATCAGCAAGCTGAACGACCGGCTAAGTGGCCGCGAGGCCTCGTCGCCCGGTTGGACTTCTTACTCGCCACCCAACCACAGTGTCACGGCCACCGCAGCCAACGACGCGGCGTCCCAACCACCGCTCGTCCTGCTCGCGGGCGACGCGGTGGGCGTGCTGAACGAAACGCTGCAAAGTCTCGCCGCTTTTCACGGGCTGGCCCGCGAGAACATGACCCGCGCGCAGGCGTGGCGTTTCATTGACGTGGGCTTGCGCATCGAGCGCGCGATCTATCTGGGCACGTTGCTCGAATCCACTTTGCGGCTGCCCGAGCCGGAGAATCCCAGCGTGCTCGAAGCGGTGCTCGAAGTGGCGGACAGTTCCATCACCTATCGTTCGCGCTACAGTCTGCTGCCCCAACTGGCGGCCGTGTTCGATCTCGTACTGCTCGATGACAAGAACCCGCGTTCGGTGCTCTTCCAAATCAACCAGCTCAAGAAACATTTCAAGCATCTGCCGGCGGATCGCGGCGTCAGTGGGCATGGCAGCGGCATCCTGAACCACTGCGCCGCGCGGCTCGAACAAACCGACACGCGCGAACTTGCGGATTTTCAGGGCGGATTGCTGGAAAGCAAAACCGGCCGGGTGATCCAGCAAACGCTGGCCGATCTGCCGAAGCTTTCGGACGCCATCGCCGCGAGTTACTTTGCGCATTCAACCATCTCGCGCACCGGCCGGGAGGCGGCGTCATGACCTACGACATCGTTCACCTGACGCTCTACGACTACGCCGCCCCGGTCTCCGTGTCGCGGCACGTGGCGCGCCTGGAGCCGCGGACGACGGCCACACAGCGTTGCGATGCGTTCACGCTCAAGGTGCTTCCCGTGCCCACATTGCGCAAGTCGCGCACCGATTACTTCGGCAACCAACTCTGTTTTTTCAGCCTGCAAGAAGTTCACGAGCGCCTGGAGATTGTCACCAGGAGCCGGGTGCAGGTGCGGTCGCCGGCAGCCACCCCGCCGGAAGCGTCGCCGGCCTGGGAGCAGGTGGCGGGGTCGTTTCGCGATCCGGTTTCGCCGGACGTGGTCGAACCGTTCGAGTTTGTCTTTGATTCGCCCCAGGTCCGCGCCTCGCTGACGCTGGCCGATTACGCGCGTGAAAGTTTCGGAGCCGACACGCCTCTGCTTGCGGGCGCGCGCGATCTAACCCGGCGCATTTTCAAGGATTTCAAATACGACCCCCAGGCGACCACGGTGGCGACGCCGCTGGAGGAGGTCATCGAGAAGCGGCGCGGCGTGTGCCAGGACTTCGCGCACCTCGGCATCGCCTGCCTCCGCTCGCTGGGTTTGCCGGCGCGCTACGTGAGCGGTTACCTGCGCACCCATCCGCCCGAGGGCAAGGAACGTTTACAGGGCGCGGATGCCTCCCACGCGTGGTTCTCCGTGTTTTGTCCGGAAACGGGTTGGCTGGATTTCGATCCCACCAACAACCTCCAGCCGGGTGAGGAACACATCACGGTGGCGTACGGACGCGACTTCGGGGATGTGAGTCCGGTTGCGGGTATTCTGACCGGCGGCGGCGCGCATGAAGTCAAGGTGGCGGTGGACGTGACCGAGGTGCCCGCGGAATGAAATGGGAGATTTTCCATCGCACGCACTATGACTACGCGGCGCCAGTCCGCGACAGCCACAACGAGGCGCGGTTGCAGCCGTTCTCCGATGAGTCGCAGACGGTCGAGCATTTCCTGCTAAAGGTCCTCCCGGCGGCGCGGTTGCGGCATCACCACGATTTCTACTCGAACATTGTGCATCACTTCGAGCTGATCGAACCTCACGCCACGCTGACGATTGAAAGCCATCTGCGCATCACCACCCACGCCCGGCGATGGCTGCCACTCGACGCCCGGCCGGCGGGAATCGAACGGCTCAAGGACGCGCTGAAGGTCGAACGTTGCTACGATTTCACGCAGGTCAGCCGCTTCGTGGACGACTCCCCCGAAACCTGGCGGCTGGCAATTGACGCGACGCAGGGTGAAACGGATCTCTGGCAGCAAGCGTTGCGGCTGATGCAGTTCGTGCATTCCCACCTGACCTACGAAAGCAGTTCCACGCGCGTCCACACGCACGCGCGGGAAGCGCTGCAACAGCGGCGCGGCGTTTGCCAGGACTTCGCGCACGTGCTGCTCGGCCTGTGCCGCGCGCTGAAAATTCCGGCACTCTACGTGAGCGGCTATCTCGCCACGGAAGCCGCCAGCGCCACGCACGCATGGGTGGAAGTATTCATCCCTGGACACGGCTGGCAGGCGCTTGACCCCACACACAATCGCCAGCCGGATGAAACTTACGTGAAGATCGCCGTGGGCCGCGATTACGCGGACGTGCCGCCGGTGAGCGGCACCTACAAAGGCACCACGGATCGCAAGATGAGCGTGGACGTGCGCATCGAGCGGAAGGATGGCTAACGAGGGCGCGCCGCGGCCTCGAACAGACTCGGCGATTCCAGGTCCGAACCGCGTCGGAACGACCCGTCCGCGTTGCGGTGAAGGTCATCCGCGGTCCACAGCTTTTGGTCCGGCCCGGCGGAGCGCAGTTCGTAGCGCCCACCACCCAGCGCGTGGAAAAACAGCGGCGTGTTCCAACGATCCACCAATTGGCCTTGGGCATTCAGAGCGCGGTGTTGATCCGGGAGGAACACCTCGCGAACCGAATTTTTCCCGCGAAAGAGGTCGGCCCAATCCTCGTTCGCACTCAACGGGCGGTTGGCCGCGGATTTTAGCAGCAACACCGCGTTATCCATCAACCGCGACATCAGCGTGAGATCGTTTTCCGGTGGCAGGCGGGGGTCCGCGTACCCGCGCAGGATGGTTTCGCCGAGGTCGGCGTTCGACCCGGGTGGCGGCGCCGCGCTGGCGGTGGTGGCGGCTGGCGCGGCCGGGATCGCCCGGACCGCTTCCGGAGCGCGGCGTGCCAGCCAGAATGACAGGACCAAGAGGACCAGAACGATGCTGTAGATCAAGGCGCGTTTCACGGCAGCGCAAAACCGAGCGGCGGCGACGCCGAGTTCGGATTCCAGAAGTTCGCGATGTTCGGCAGCACGTAGCCCAAGTTGCCCGCCGAGACACCAAACCAGCGCAGCAGTTCGGCAAAATACAAATCCGCCGCCGTGCTGGGCAGCAATCGGCCACCGCGGCCCACATCGTCGGGGCCGTCGAGTGTGAGATCGGGATACGAGCCGAAGATTTTCCCGCCGTCCACCTTCCCGCCGAAGACCATCGCGTTCGCGCCCCAGGCGTGATCCGTGCCGCGGCCATTCGAGCGCAGCGTGCGTCCGAAATCGGACGCGGTGAAGGTGGTGACGTCGTTCTGTAGGCCCAACATTTCGAGCGCCTGCTGATAGGCGCCGATGGCGGCGTCGAGCGTTGCGAGCATTGCGGCCTCGGTGTTCAACAACTCGCCGTGGTGATCCCAACCGCCGTATTGCACGAAGAACGTTTGCCGCCGCAGCCCCAGCGCGTTCCGGATTTTGATGGTCTTCACGACCGCCTTCAGCGTGGTGGCGAGGTAGTTGTTGCTTGGGAACAAAGCGTCCACCGCGCTGCCGAGTTGCGCGCCGGCGGAATCAAACTGCGTTTGAAAATACTGCTGCGCCGCGTCGCTTTGCTTTGTGAGTTGCGAAAAGCTTTCGGTGAGCAAATTGGTGTAGTGCTGATCCAGCGTGTTGCGCAGCGCGGCGTTTTTGAGCTGGAGCGGATTGGGATTCGCGCCGCCGGTGTTGCCCTCGAACGTCAGCGCGCCCGAGGGCGTGACCACGAACTGTTGCGTCGAGTTGCCGACCTGAAAAACGTTGTTGCCGCCGAGCGAAATGCTCATCGAAGTCGTGCCGGTGTTGTAGTAGGCGTGCAGGATGTCCGCGCAGCGCCCGGCCCAGCCGCTCAACTGAGCCAGGCCCTGCGGCACCGCCGTCTGCCATTGCTCGATCTGATCGCTGTGCGAGAACAGCGCCTTCGGCACAGGCAACGCGGCGTTTTGCCCGTCTTCCCACGCGTTGAATTGCGCCTTGGTGATCGGTTGCACGAGCGTGCCGACGTTCGTGATCAACGCGAGGCGGCGCTTGCCGGCGAAGGCGCCCGTGCCGTTGGCCATCGCCTGAAGATTTGCGCACGAGGGATGCAGGCCGTAGTTCGCTGAAGGGGCGGCGAGTTGGCGTAGCGCGTTGCGATCCAGCGCCAGGCCGCCGTCGCTGCCGAACGCGCCGCGCGTGATCGAATAGGTGTTGTAGGCGGACGGTTCCCACGGCACGAGCAAGTTGAACGAATCGCAGCCGCCGCTGAGAAACAGGCAGACGAGCGATTTGTTGTCGAGCGGGCCACCCTGCGCCGCAACGCTGTTGGCGAGCTTGAGATTGAGCAGCGTGTTGAGGATGGCGGATGAACCGACGGCGGCGCAGTTCAACTGTTTGAGAAAGCCGCGGCGGGAAAGTGATTTGCTCATAATTTCATCGTTGCACCGCGCCCTCCGGGCAGGTGGCGGCGAGATACACGGCGAGCCGCGTGCGCAACGTGGCGTCGTAAACCGGCACTTGGTTGATGGCGGAGAGAATGTTGTCGCGCGTGGCCGCGTTCATCGTGCCGCCGCAGAAGAGCAGATTCACCTGATCCACAAGTTGCGCGGCATTGGCGGCCTGCGACATTATTTCAACATAGTCCGGCGGAAAACTGTAGCTAGCCCATTGCCTCAGGCCTTGCTCGGTGAATTCCCACAACTTGTTCGGGAACGAGATGCTGGAATAACTGTCGGTGATCTGGAACGCCGGCCCGACGAGACCGAATTGCGTCAGCAACCCCGGCGGCTGGTAGCCGGGGCGAAAGAAATTGAAGACGCTCGGCGAATAGCCCGGCTCCTGGAAAGCGGCAGCGTTGAACTCGCCCCAGGTCCACCACAGCAAATTCGTGTAACGCGCCAGATTGCCAGCCCGGGCAACGGCCATGGCCCGTTGCACCGGCTCCTTCAACCGGCCGAACTCCGGTGCGCCGGCGTACCAACGCGGATCGCGCGCTTCGACATCGAGCAGGATTGTCTTTAACACGGCGGCGAGGTTGCCACGCCGCCCAGCGCCGTCGTTCGCAAACACGGCGGCGACGCGGGCGACGTAGTTCGACGATGGATTACTGGTAACGAAAAACTGGATGAGCTGTTTGCCGACGAACGGCGGCGTGTTGGGATGCTCGAAGAGATTCCGCAACGCATCTTCGACATCGCGCAAGCCGTTTTCTACCGTTGGCGCGCGCGCTGGAATTGTGAAGCCGTTGTGCAACGTCTTCGCGTCGAAGTCGTGCTTCTCCGCCCACAACTGCATTGGTACGGAGGAATCGTCGTCGCTCCAGCCGCCGTTGCCCCACGATTGTCCACCGAACCACAGGCCGGTGAACACGCGCGCGAACTCGGTGATCTCCTTGTTGCTGTAGGTCGGGATCGGCTGGCCGTAAGCGTCGAGTTTGCGGGTGCCATCGGCGTTCAACTGCCACAGGCCGATCGTGAAAAGTTGCTGCACTTCGCGCGCGTAATTTTCGTCAGGGTACTGGTTGATTTCCGGTCGCGCCTTCTGGTTGCCGACGTGGCTGAGGTACCGGCCCATCGCCGGGTGCAGCGTGACCTCACGCAGGACTTGCAGGTAATTGCCAAAAGCATTGCGCACGAAGACGTCGTAGTAGTCCGAAACCGCGAGCGGTTTGTTCTCGAGATTCGGATCGCGCCGCGACGTCACGAGAATCTGGCTCAGCGCAAATGCGACGCGCTGCCGCAACTGGTCCGGGCCGCCGATGGCCGCACGTGCGAACGGCGTGGTACAATTGTTACCGTTGATGAACTGATCCATTTCGTTGAACGAGTAGGTGAGATCAGTGCGCGGGCCATTGAAGTCGGCGTAAATCTGCTCGATGTAACGGCGATGCAGCGTCGCCGGCTGGTTCGTGATTTGGTCGTCCAGCCAGCCCGCAAAGCCCAACTGCTGCACGCGCTCGATCTCCCGCAACGTCACCCCGAAGGTGGCTTGTTGCAGCAAGCGCGCTGCTTGAACGCGCGTCACCGCGCCCGTACCTTTGGCGCCGCCCTTGAACTGCTCGAGGAACGAAGCGTAATCGCCGGCGATTGTGCTCGTGACAACTCCGCTGGAATTTATGAGCGGGAGATTCGTCCGGGTGCTGGACGCGCGCAATGGATCGCTGCCCAACACATTCTCCGCCCAGTCGGGCACACCATCGCCGTCACTTTCCTTGTCGTCCGTGTTGACGCGATAGAACTCGCGGTTTGTGAGCGCAAAGCTATTGGTGAAACGCACAGTGGCCTGCCCGGCGTTCAGAGATGGCGCCCCGGTGAACAGCGCCCAATTCGTGAGCGTGCTGCTGAAATAAAGCTGCTGGTCCTTGCCGGAAATGAACGGCCAGGCCACGAGCGCGTCGTTGGTTTGCTTGCTCAACGAAAGACCCGGACGTGAATTTAGGTCGAAGGGATCCGTGCCCCATTTCGCTTCCAGAGCATTCGACGCTGCATCGCCATCGAGGTCGCCGTCGGGCGGGAGATTGAAGGCGCGGTAGCGGACCTCCCACGCGTCCGGCAGGCCGTTGCCGTCGAGGTCCTGACCACTCGGCCATGATTGCCCGGCGAACTCCGGTTTGCTTGAAGCGAGCAGCGGGTTCGCGAGATTGGCGCGTTCCAGCCCGTCGGAAATGCCGTCGCCGTCCGTATCGGCGACCCGCGGATTCGTGCCGGCGAGAAATTCATCACGGTTGTTGAGCCCGTCGCCATCGGCGTCCAGCGCGGCGTCCGCCGCGGAGAATTTGTTGAAGGTGTTGGCGTCTTCCCACGCGTCGGGCTGGCCGTCGTTGTCGGCGTCCTTCGCGTTGGCGAAAGCGGGCAGATTTTCCAGCGCGTTGGTGGTGATGAAAAGGCGTATGCCTTGATGCACGTTCATGCTCGGCTGGCCGGGGTTGCCGTCGTAATCCGTCCAGTTCGCGGTGCCGTTGTCTAGCGCGGGGTTGGCGGCGATGCAGTTCGTGAACGACTTCTGTATTACGAGCGTGTTGCTGGTCTGGTTGGTGATCGCGAAAGTGACGACCCAGGAATTACTGGTCGCGCCGCGCTGGGCGAACAACCGAAACTGGAGCCGCGATGAGATGTCCGCCGGCCCATAGCCGCTGAAGCCAAGTTTGGTTTTTAAATCGGCGGGCGGATTGCCGTAATCGGATTCCCAAATTGACCAAGTCGGTTGGCCGGGATAACTGAAACCGCCGCCGGGTTCGGAGTGAAAGAGGTAAGTCAGTCCGCCGTTGTAGTAACGGAGCGCCAGGCCAAATGTACGCCAGTCGCTGCTCGCGGAATTTTTTACCGCGAAATCAATCAGGAAATCTTCGGCCCAGATGTTTGGCGCCATTGCGCCGGCGCCGTGGTCCCAAACGAACTGGACGTTTTCCAGATTCCATTCCCAGCGCGCCGGCGAACTGCGGAAGATCGGTACGAAGCCGACGAATGTGGGGCTGATGGTCGGATTGTAAGTTGGATCCGTGCCAAGCCGGATTTCGCTCTTGTCGTTCACCCCGTCGCCGTCCGTGTCGGTGACCAGCGGGTTTGAGGGGATGATGCCATTGACCTCGGTGGAATCGGCCAAACCATCAGCATCCGTGTCGGCGTTCAGCGGGCTGGTGCCGCGGGCGACCTCCTGGCTGTCAGACAGGCCATCGCCGTCGGTGTCAGCCTTGTGTGGATCCGTACTGTGCATGTATTCCTGCGAGTTGGACAGGCCGTCGCCATCGGTATCGGTTGCCGCCAACGCGAGGGAGCCGGGTTCGAGCGCGTATTTCATTTCCCACCAATCAGGAATTCCTGAACTGTCCGCGTCGAGCGTGCGATCCACGATTTGCACCGCGCAGATTCCCAACGACCAGCCGTCGTGGTTCGTCACTGTCACGGTTGCGTTGGTCAAAGCAAGGTTGCGGTAAACAACGAAGTTGGCGTTTTGAAAATTTGTGCCGGGCTTGATTTCGGTGAAGACAGCCTGCGGCGCCGTGGTGATCGTTTTGAAGAACCGGTCAGTTGCGGCGTCAGCGCCCAGCCGGATACGTCCTTTCTGGCCGTCGTACGAACCGCCAACGATCACGTAGAGATCATAGTTCGTGAAGGGGATGTTACTCAACGTCAGTGCCACCGGCCTCACCCCGTAGGCGCGGATGAATCCGTCCATCAGTTTGCGGTCGGACGAGCCGGCGTTGTCACTGGCGTCGCTGGCGTCGCCCGTCCAGGCAAAGGTGAAGTTTGTGAGCAACGAACCGTCGCTGCGGACGATCTGATTCGTCAGCGGCGTGAGAATGTCGGCCTTGTTGCCGTTGGTGCGGCTCCACGTCGGCATCGGCAACGTTTCATTCCAACGGAATTGTGGGATGACGCCCGCGGTCTCGTTGGTGCCGAGCGTGCCCCTGAGATCATTCTGTGAGACGAAATGGATGCCGATGCCGCCGCGGAAAGGCGTCGGCACGCTGGTGGCGTTCGTGGGATTCGTGCCGACACGGCGCTCCAGCGAATCGGGCGCGTTATCGCCATCCGAATCAAGCAGCAAGGGATTCGAGGGCGGCGTGCCGTTGACTTCGTCACCATCGCTCAGGGAATCGCCGTCCGTGTCCGCGAGATTGGGGTTTGTGCCGAGGGATCGTTCCAGACCATCGTTCAAACCGTCGCCGTCGCCGTCAGGGTTATTGGGATCGGTTGAGTTGGCGCCGCCGCTGTATTCCTGCAAAGCCGTGAGGCCATCCATATCTTTGTCGCTTGTGGCGTCAGCGGGCTGGGCATCGCTCAGGTGATTGTCCTCCTCCCACCAGCGCGGCAAGCCATCGCCGTCGGCATCCGCCAGTGCATTGGTGTCGGCTTCAAGTTGAGCGTAATCGAACTGCACCCAGTAACCGACATTTGGCGTGATTGGCCCGGTGCGAATGAAATCAATCGTGTTGGGTCCGGCACTGGCGACGACATTGGTGGCCGGGAAATCAATGACGAAACGCGTGTCCCGATCAATGGTCTGGGAGAGCAACAGGACCGAGCCGCCCGCGCCCTTGAAACGGACTTGAACGTCGTGTTTACCGAATCCCTCGCCGCTTTTGTTTTGCAGCGGCAGCCAAATACCACCCCAAACGAGTTCGAAGCTCAGGCGTAGGCGGGAGAGTGAGTTGGTCTGAGAGGCGTTGAGGAAGAAATGCACGCGGTTGGTGCGGTCGCCATCGGTGAGCGCGCGTTCCCAAGCGAGGTTCGGCTCGGAAACCAGAACATTGCGGTTGGTGGTGAGACCGTTGAAACCGCTCGAATAATTCCCCGCGAAATAGAAGTCATCGTCGCCAGTTGGATTGGTAATGGGGTTGTAAACTGTGCCTGGTTTCGGGTCGTTGATGTAGTTTTCAGAAGAAAACTCATCCGTGGCGTTGTAACCGGAAGCCAGCGGGTCCTCGTCCATGCCGATGAGCCAGACGGTTTGTAGCGCGCCCCGTGCTCCATTCGTGAGCAAAGGCAAGACCGCGGCCAGAATCAGAAGGCGGCGAATAGCTGCCGGGAACATATTTTGCGGCGATTTAGCAAGTCCAAGGCCAGCGCGACGAACGCGAGGATTCGTTCCTTATTGGCCGTGGTTGCAGCCTAACACGCCGGCACATCAGGTCAAATGCATGCCGTGTGCGAAGCTGGAATCCCTCTAGTTATGGATGACTCCCGGACTCTTCGATCGGAGAGGGAGAACCGGCGTTTTGCCAAGGCATCAAGCCGTTGGCTTTTACTTTAATGAGCCGAGCTTGGTTGGGGAGCAACACAGTCATGCGAACCGCAGTCTGAAACTTGGGCACGCGCAAGACACCCGCCGTCCTGAGGGATAACCGTGCTCAAACAGGGCAAAAATTCTGGGCGAACAGGAAATCCCGGTTGACATGCCAGGGCGCTTGGAGGAAAAGACTAATCGAGTCGTTTCGTGCATGCCTGTGCGAATAGAACACTGGCCGCGCGATAAACTCACAAGTCGTTGGATGTTATTAGCATGACAACAAGCAGCTAGCTGGATTCCGGTCGAATTTGGCCTCCAAGTGGGTTTGCCTCAAGGCTCCAGATGGGATGGTGATTGAAGGCTGACTCGGTGACGACGAAGTTTCTGACGAGTCTGTAAGTGTTTCGCTGAAAATTATTACCGTCCTTTTCCCCCTTGGCACGGGCATTGCAAACAGGGCTCGTGCAAGGATGAATGATCGCGAATGAAGTCGTACCGAGGCATCTCGATGTTGGGTTGTGGGGTGGCTTTGGCCTTGGCACCAGCGATTTCGTCAGGCCAGGGATTATTCGCAGGTGTTCCGATTCAATCCGTTTCCTTGACGTGGGCTGCTAGTGTGGATGCTACGGTCGCGGGCTACCGGATCTATTCCTACACCAATGCAGCGGGTTTCACGAACAAGCTGGACGCAGGCAATAATTTGACGGCAATCGTCACGAATCTCCAACCCGGGGTGACGTATTCGTTTTTTGCCACCGCCTACACCGCCAACCAACTCGAGAGCCTCCCGTCCAACCGCATCACCTTTACGCCCGGCCCTCCCCGATCGCCGACCAACTTGATAGCAACGGTTAGCGGGAACTACAGTGTCGAACTGAGATGGCAGCCGTCGGCATACAGCCACGATGGTTTCTACGTTGAGCGCTCGTTGGATGGGATCAACTTCACCCGGGTTGCAACGCTCGGCACCTATCAGACGAACTACACCGTGACGGACATGCTCGCGTTCGCCGCCACGAGTTATCCGTACTGGTTTCGAGTCACAGCGTTCCGCGGCACCCAGGTTTCAGCCTACTCGAATCTGGCCACCGGGCTGACCAACAAGGCCGATCTGGTCGTCAGTCTGGTAAGCCTCTCGCCCGCAGCCCCGGTGGAAGGCAACGCCGTGACCCTTACCGCAGCGATTCGCAACCAAGGCGTCGTCGCGAAACCCTTGGGCAGCAGCGTTCAGGTGAGCTTCTCCATTGATGGCATCCCCGTGGCATGGGACACCTTCACCAACGCCCTCATGCCAGGCGAAACGCTGACGCTCACCGCGCGACAGAGCCTGTTCGGCAGCGGAACGTGGTTGGCCTCGGCGGGGTATCACTCAATCGCGGCGGTGGTGGACGCGGAAGGCGCGCTTCTTGAATCGGATGAGAACAACAACCAGTTGAAGGCGGCGGTCGCCGTGCCCGCGCTCACCGTCCCGGCCATTTCGATTACGTTGAACAAACTTTCCATCCAGGAAACCGATGCCACCGGGGCCACGTTTACCTTCACGCGGACGGGCAGCACCCTTTTGCCGCTTTCCGTGGCTTTGAAAGTCTCCGGGACCGCCCGCAGCGGCGGCAATTTCTCCCCCTTGCCCAGCCTGATCGTTATCCCGACGGGCAGCGCTTCTGCTTCCCTGGCGCTCAAGCCATTGCGGGACGCTCAAGTATGCCCGAACAAAACCGTGACTGTTGGCCTCCAAGCCGATGTCGCTTACCAGCCCGGCCCGGCCAGCACCGCTACCCTTGTGATCCTCAACAGCGATGTGGATTCTGACGGCGATGGAATGAGCGATGCCGCCGAAGCACTCGCCGGCACGGATCCCAGCAACCGCCAGTCGAACCTGCGCTTTACTTCCGTGATTCCCGGCCCGGGCCGGCAATTAACTGTCAACTGGCTCAGTGTTCCCGGCGTCTCCTATCGGGTCTGCTATCGGCCCACCCTGGCCGAAGGCGATTGGACGCCTGTCTCTCCAGCCCTCATCGCCACCGATGCCACGACCACCTGGAGTTTTACGGCAACCAACACCAGTGGTTTCTACGGCCTCGGGTTGAATCCCGGCGCCGGCCTGTAAACGCGCGGCGGAAACTCGCGGGCTGACTCGCGGTATCTGTCCACCTGCCCTTCGGCTGCAAAAACTGTCGGACTTTTTCTGATTCCCCTTCGGCTCCTGGCATTGGCCATTCCGCTGCTCCCCCGTGCGTTGAAGAAAGTTTCGACGCATGAGAATAGCGAAAGTCATCCTGCTCGCCAGCCTGGTCGCCGTGTTGGTGCTGCGCCCGTCTGCGGCGAGAGCACAGGCACTCACCCAGCCAGGCCAAACGGTGACGCTGGCGTGGTCGGCCAGTCCGGACGGCTCCGTCACGGGCTACAAGGTTTACTATGGCGAGGTTTCCACTTCGCAAACCAACCAGTTGGACGCGGGCCAAGTGTTGACCGCATCAGTGCCAAACCTGCAACCCGGCGTCACCTATTTCTTCTTCGCCACCGCCTATGACGCGAGCCGGATTGAAAGTGTTCCCTCGAATCTGATCACTTACACGCCGGTGGTTTCCCCACAGGCTGATTTGGCGATTGTGAGTGTGAGTGCCTCGCCGGCGGTTCCGCTCGAAGGCAGTTCCGTCGTGTTCAGCGCCGTGATTACCAATCTGGGTGGCGCCGATCTCGCCGCGGGGCAGAATGTGCCAGTCAGCTTCTCCATTGATGGCGGGGCCGCCGTGAGCACCATGCTGTTAACCAACTCGCTGCCAGCGGGCGGAACCATGACGGTGACCGGCGCCGCGAATCCCTGGCTTGCGGTCGCTGGAACCCACACCCTGACGGCCACGGTGGACAGCAACGACAGCGTCAGTGAATCGAACGAGTCCAACAACCAATGGCAAACCACCCTGGCCGTCACCGCCCGCCAACCCGATCTGATCGTGACGGCCCTCAACTACTCTCCCTCAGCTTCGCTCCTAGAGGGCAACCACGTGAGTTTCAGCGCAACCATAGAGCGCTCCATTAATCTCGATCAACTTATGGCCGCCTCCAGAGAGATAGCCGCGCAACTTTCCCAACAAGCAACTCAAACGCCAAGCCAGAACCCCGAAAGCGAAGCCGGACAACAGGCAGTAAATCGAAGCCCTGCCTTCTCTGCCCTAAAACTAGCGGGAGGGTCGAATATCGAGGTCCGTCATACTGATTACGAATTCGGGCAGTCTCGTCAAGGCGGGGGAGACAGAACGTCCTCAACTTTTATTACCGAGGCGCAAAGATTATCCTTTGACAATTTCAGCAAT
>WBZT01000878.1_pt1 | contig 23269 bp, 23 predicted proteins | sample 5204241 | NCBI WGS metagenome assembly WBZT01 (sample SAMN12344358, study PRJNA552823) | activated sludge metagenome | biome: Activated sludge suspended growth; feature: Nitrification reactor; material: Wastewater; isolation source: activated sludge from nitrification reactor of wastewater...
GCCCCCCGACGCACTTCTCGCCTTCCTGGAGGCCCTGTGATTATGCCGACATAGGAAGCCCGATCACCCCAAAACACAAAGGCTCGCGCGCCGAGATCGGCATAACGCGAACATCGGCATAATCGTGCTTATGCCGATGTCGGCATAACCACGATCTGCGGCACACCTACGCAACCCTTGCGCTCCAGGTGGGAGTCCCGGCCAAGGTCGTATCCGAGCGGCTTGGCCACAGCTCGGTGACCGTCACGCTCGACCTCTACTCGCACGTCATGCCAGCGGTGGAGGGCGAGCATGCCGATGCGGTCGCGAAGCTCATCGGGAGGAATCGCCGCAAGCTCCTGTGAGTTCGATGTGTCGGCCGTTCATGAATCAGTAGGCGTTGACGTCAGCCGATTGCTGAGCAAGGTGAACCGGTAGGGTCGCTACGTGTTTCACCAGAGCAGCTCGGCCGAGCAGCAATCGGCCGAAGCGGTGATCCTCGCGGCTCTTTCTGTCCAGTTGGGAACGTCGGTCTGCCCGCGAAAGGTTGACCTGCCCGGCGGAGCAAGCATGAACGTCGACGGAGTCGCGGACGAGCCCCTGACTTTCGTGGAGGTGTTCGCCCACCAAGGTCAGTTGAAAGGGGGCCAACATCACAAGGTGTCGACGGATGCACTGAAGCTCGTGACGTTGGGTCGCGTCTACCCGCAGGCTCGCCTGATTCTGGCGTTCTGCGACCAGGCAGCCACTTCCACGTTGTCGGGCCGAGGTTGGAAGGCCGAAGCTCTCAGGACCTGGGGCATCGAAGTCTTCGTGGCAGACATCGATGAGGACGTCCGCGCCGGCCTTCGGAAGGCGCAGGTTCGGCAGCGCATGGTGAATCCACTGGCCGAGACGTGACCGACAGTCTTGCGGGCGCATGACCGCCGATGATCGGGCGTGGTGCGACGACCTGCGAGAGCTCCACCGGCCGGAACAGCTCCGGCTTCTCCTCGTGGGTGAGTCTCCGCCCGACCCGCGATCCGGCGCCCGCCGGTTCTTCTACGCCCCAGCGTTGGGACCGGACAATCTCTACCGCGGTGTCGCCATGGCGCTGTACGGCGAAGAGGCGGGCTTCGATGCCAAACGCAAGTTGAGCTACCTCGGACGGATGCGGACCGACGGGGTGTGGCTGATTGATGCGGTCGAGGACCCCGTGAATGCTTTGTCCGCATCCCAGCGTCGACGGGCGATTCGATCGGCGGTCCCCGGACTGATCGAACGATGCCTTGAGCTTGCTCCGTCTGTCGGCGTGATGATCTGCCACACCGTCGTCTACGACGCGGTCGCGAGCCCATTGCGAGAAGCTGGCGTTCGGGTGCTGCATGACCGCGCCCTACCGTTTCCCCTCGGCAACACACGCGCCGCCTTCGTTGGCGGGGCCCGATCTGCTCTGAGCTCGGTGGGCTGGACGGTCACGAAGATCTGAACTGCGGCCGCGGATCCGGCTACACCAGCTGCGGCACACGTACGCCACCCTTGCGCTCCAAGTGGGCGTCACGGCCAAGGTCGTATCCGAACTGCTCGGCCATAGCTCCGTGACCGTGACGCGCGACCTCTACTCACACGTCATGCCGGCCGTGGAAGGCGAGCACGCCGTCGCGAAGCTCATCGGTAGGAATCGCCGCAAACCTCTGTGACCACGTTGTGACCACGACGCCAATACCGATCAGCGGTCGATCTCACAACCCTTGTGTGGCGGGGGTTTTGCCGGTCGAGGTGAGTGCGGGAGGGGGGACTTGAACCCCCACATCCTTTCGGACACAGGAACCTGAATCCTGCGCGTCTGCCAATTCCGCCACTCCCGCATGTGAGTGAGCGTGCAGACGATACTCCACACCGATCAGGTGGCGGCAACCGCGTTCCGCGCGGCCGATAGCGTAGGGGCCGTGGGTCTCGCTGACTTCGAACGACGACTTGAACGAGGGGTCGAAGGCTTCTTCGGTCGCGTCTTCCGCTCGGAGGTCACTCCGGTCGAGTTGGGCCGCAAGCTCGTGCGTGAGGTCGATGCGCATCGCAGCGTCGGCGTGTCGGGCGAGACGGTGGTGCCGAACTCGTTCACGATCAACCTCAGCGCCGCTGATCACGACTCGCTCGCCGACATGGGCAACGTGTTGTGCCGCGAACTGGTCGACCTCGTCCGCTCGCACGCCGCCGAGGAGGGCTACCGCTTCGCCGGCCCCGTCGACGTGCAACTCGGGCTCGACCCGGAGCGCCGGCCCGGCGCAATGCGCATCGACGCCCGCTTCCGCCAGCCCGAGCCCGGCTCGGTGCGCGCCCACCTCGCCCTACCCGGCGGCGACCGCGTGCCGCTCGGCGAGTACGTCCTCACCATCGGTCGCCAGGCCGACTCCGCCATCGTGCTCGCCGACACCAACGCCTCACGCCGCCACGCCGAGATTCGCCCCGGCGGCGACGGGTTCGTCATCGTCGACCTCGGCTCCACGAACGGCACCGCGGTGAACGGCCAGCGAATCACCGAACATCCACTCCACGACGGCGACGAGCTCCGCTTCGGGGCCACCGTGCTGCGCTACGAACTCGACTGAGGACGGCTGCCATGGTGCCCGAACAGCTGCTCACGCTCCTCAAGATCTGCTTGCTGATCCTCCTCTACCTCTTCTTCCTGCGCGTCCTGCGCGTCGTGTGGGTCGAGGTCGCCCGAGTCGACACCGCAGGCGCGGCACCGGCGACGGTCGGCGTCGCCGAACCCAAGGCGTCGCGCCGCGACCGCAAGCAACGTCGGCGCGAGCCTCGGGGTGACCCGTCGGCACTGGTGATCGTGCAACCGGCGACCGAACCGCTCACCGCCTATGCGTTGGCCGACGGACTCACGCTCGGCCGCGGCACCCAATGCTCCATCGTGCTCAACGACAGCTTCCTGTCGGGCACCCACGCACGCATCGTGCACCTCGACGGGCAGTGGACGCTCGAAGACCTCGGCTCCACGAACGGCACGTTCGTGAACGGCGCGGCCATCGGCGGCTCGGTCCTCCTTGGCATCGGCGACCAGATCCAACTCGGCGGCATCGTGATCGAGGTCCGGTGATGCGCCTCGTCATCGCCGCCGCAACCGACGTCGGACAAGTCCGCAGTCTGAACGAGGACTCGTTCGCCGTCGCCGACCACGTGGTCGCCGTCGCCGACGGCATGGGCGGACACCTCGGCGGCGAAGTCGCCTCGGCCGAAGCGGTCGAGTCGTTCGTGCAGGCCGCGACCGACCATCCCAACGTCGATTCGCTCCTGCTCGCGGTCCAGACCGCCAACTCGGCGGTGCACCTGCGTGCGAGCGAACGCCACGACCTGACCGGCATGGGCACCACACTGTGCGCACTCGCTGCAACCGGGCCCGATCGCTGTTCGGTCGTCAACGTGGGCGACTCCCGCGTGTACCTCCACACCAACGGCCGGCTCACCCAGATCAGCGAGGACCATTCCTTTGTGGAAGGCCTCGTTCGCGAAGGTCGCCTCACCCGTGCCCAGGCCGAGGTGCACCCCCAACGCAACGTCGTGACCCGCGCGCTCGGCATCGAGCCCTACGTCGACGTCGACGGATGGGACGTGGTCGTGATGAACGGCGACCGCTTCCTGCTCTGCTCCGACGGGCTGACCAACGAGGTGTCGGAGCCGAAGATCGCCGACATCTTGAACGGCTCCGACTCGCCTGAGGCCGCCGCGAACGAACTGGTGCGCCGCGCCAACGAGAACGGCGGCCGCGACAACGTCACGTGCGTGGTGGTCGAGGTGAGCGACGTCGAACCGGCCGACCCGAGCGTGGCCGAACTGAGCGTCGCCGCGCGGCTCACCCGTCACTCGACCGCCCAAACCGTCACACCGACACTCACCGGGCTCGACCCGGTCGTGGTCGCGGCGCCGGGCAGTACTGCAGGCAGCACTGCAGGCAGCAGCGCCGGGGACGCCGCCGGCGCATCGAGCGCCTCACGGCGCCGCCCGCGTCGCTTCAGTTGGCGCGGCGCGCTCTTCGCCGTGGCGGTCGCCGCAGTGTTCGCGGTCGCCGTCGGGGGCGTCGGCTGGTACTCCCGCTACACCTACTCGGTCGGAGTGCAGGGCGACGAGATCGTGATCTTCCAAGGTCCCAAAGACGGCGTGTTGTGGATCGACCCGATCGTGCTTCGCCAGAACCTCACCCTCGACGACGTGACCGACGAATCGATTCGCGAATCGCTTCGCTCAGGTGTCGATCAGGCGGACCTCGCCGCGGCCCAGGACTACGTGGAAACCTTGCGGGACCGCATCACGACCACGACGACGACGACGACCACGACGACGACGACCACCACGACGACGACGCTGCCGATTGTGACGATCCCGCCGGGTGTACCCGTCGTGCCGTCGCCGGGCTTCTGACGACACGTGCGCTCACGTCGCTTCACCGAAGTCGGGCTCCTGGTGATGGTCGCCATCATCATCGTCGGCGCCTACGTGCTCGCATCGCTCGGCCGCAGCGCCTCGATTCCGGCGAACATCGGGCCGTTCCTGGGGGTGGTGCTGGGGCTGTTCGCCGTCGCACACATCGCGGTGCGCCGTCTGGCCCCCAACGCCGACCCGCTGTTCGTGCCGATTGCCGTGCTGCTCAACGGCATCGGCTACGTGATGATCGCCCGTCTCAATCCCGACCTCGCCGGCCAGCAAGCGGCATGGACCGCCGTGGGCATCACCGGCTTCGTCATCACGCTCGCCGTCGTGCGTCGCGTCCGCTCGCTCGAACGCCTGCGCTACACCGTCGGCCTGCTCGGCGTGGTGCTGCTCGTGCTCCCGCTGGTTCCGAAGGTCGGCACCGCTCCGATCAACGGGTCAAAGATCTGGGTGCGCATCGGCCCGGTCGGGTTTCAACCCGGTGAGTTCGCCAAGATCGCCCTCGCCGTCTTCTTCGCCGCCTACCTGGTGGAACGACGCGAGTTGTTGAGCACGGCCACGTTCCGGATCGGACGCTTCACCACGCCCGACCCGCGCCACTTGGCGCCCGTGATCGTGGCCTGGGGCTTCTCGCTCATGGTGATGATGTTCCAGCGCGACCTCGGCTCGGCGCTGCTGTTCTTCGCACTGTTCATGACCGTGCTCTGGGTGTCGACCGGCCGCGCCTCGTACCTGATCGTCGGCACCACCCTCTTCGGCGGCGGCGCATACCTCGCCTGGAGCATGTTCACGCACGTGCAGACCCGAGTCGCCATGTGGCTCGACCCGTGGCAGGACCGCTCCGGCAAGGGATTCCAGGTCGTCCAGTCGAGCTACGCGTTCGCGTGGGGTGGGATCGGGGGAACCGGCCTCGGCCTCGGTGTCGCCGGTCGCATCCCCTACGAGGAAACCGACTTCATCTACGCGGTCATCGGCGAGGAACTCGGGCTATTCGGCTCGACCGCCGTGCTCATCGCGTTCCTCGTGCTCGTCGGATGTGGCCTGCGGGCAGCGGTCACGGTGTCGGATCCGTTCGCCAAGCTGCTCGCCTGCGGCCTCACCACGCTGTTGGGCTTCCAGTCGTTCGTCATCATGGCCGGCGTGACGCGGCTGCTTCCGCTCACCGGCGTCACTCTCCCGTTCGTGTCGTACGGCGGCTCGTCGCTCGTGTCGAACTGGATCGTGCTCGCACTGCTCGTTCGCCTGTCCGACGAGGTGTCGCGCCGGCGCCCCGTGCTCGACGACGCCACGACCGTCATCACGGTGCCCGCATGAACCGCCGGCTCCGCGGCCTCGCGCTGTTCCTGGTTGCCTGCTACGGCGCGCTGTTCATCCGCCTCAACGTGTTGCAGGTCTTCGACGCCGATGACCTCAACACCCAACCCGACAACAAGCGTCGGATCGAACGCGACTTCAACCGCCCCCGCGGCGACATCGTGACCGCAGATGGTCGTCTGGTCGCCCACTCCGACGAGGAACGCGGCCAGTTCCACTACCAGCGCACCTACCCGACCGGTGATCTCTTCGCCCACGTCGTCGGCACCTACTCGTTCAACTACGGCAGCAGCGGCGTGGAGCGGCGGTACCACGACCAGCTGTCGGGGCGAACCGCCGACTTCCAACTCGGCGGCATCACCAACCCGTTCTCCGAGGAACCCAATGTGGGCACCGTGGTGCTGACGTTGCGATCCGACGTGCAGGAAGCCGCCAAGCAGGCGCTCGGCGACCGCAAGGGCTCGGTCGTGGCGATCGACCCGCGCAGCGGCGCCGTGCTCGCCCTCTGGTCGAACCCCAGCTACGACCCGAACCTCATCTCCACCAACGACGACTCGGTCGCCAAGGCGGCCCGCGACCTGCTCGCCGCGAGCCCCGACAAGCCACAGCTCGCCCGTTCATACCAAGAGCGCTACTTCCCCGGCTCGACCTTCAAGATCGTGACCGCCGCCGCGGGTCTCGAGTCCGGCAAGGTCACCGCGACCACACCCGAGTTCCCCAAGGCCCGGTCGTATCAGCCGCCGCTCACCACCCGCGAGCTCTCGAACTTCGACGGCTCCACCTGCGGCGGCAACGTGGTCGACGCGCTGCGCGTGTCGTGCAACTCGGTGTTCGCCCAGATGGCGGCCGAACTGCTCGGACCGGACCCGATGATCAAAGAGGCCGAGGACTTCGGCTTCAACCAGACCGTGCCGATCGATCTGCCCCAGCCCGCGAAATCGGTGTTCCCGACCGACTTCGGCAAGCCGCTGCGCGACGGCGCCAACCCCGGCGACGCGAAGGTCTACGAGAACACCCCGGCGCTGGCGATCTCGGGGATCGGCCAGGGCGACGTGTCGGCCACGCCGCTGCAGATGGCGCTCGTCGCCGCGGCCGTTGCCAACGGTGGAACCACGATGACACCCCACGTGATGGCCGAGATTCGCGACCGCGACGCGAAGGCGGTGGAGAAGTTCGACACCTCGGTGTGGCGCGAGGTGATGACTTCGGCGAACGCCGAGGTGCTGCGCAGCGCCATGGTCGACGTGGTCGCGAACGGCACAGCGTCGCGCCTCGGGATCGAGGGCCGCGTGGTCGGTGGCAAGACCGGCACCGCGCAGCTCGGAACAACGCCGCCGCGATCCCACGCGTGGATCATCGGATTCGCCGGCGACCCGGGTGCCGTGCCGTCGGTCGCTGTGGCCGTGATCGTGGAAGGCCAGCCCGGCGCGAGCGAGCAGACCGGCGGCAAGGTCGCCGCGCCGATCGCCCGGTCGGTGCTCGAAGCGGCGCTCCGACCGATCTCGTCACCCCAGCCGGGCCGATGACCGCGCGCCGGCCGTTCGCCGGTGGCGGCGCATCGATCAACGGTGGAGGCCGATTCGCCGCGCCGATGCCGCGGAACCGGCGGACACGCTCACTAGGCTCACGTCTCGCATGACTTCCACCGATTCAGCGGGCTCCCCTCCGCCGGTCGTCCTTGGCGGGCGCTACGAGATCCACCGTCGTATCGCTCGCGGCGGCATGGCAGATGTGTTCCTGGCCCGCGACAGCGCGCTCGATCGGCCCGTCGCCGTGAAGGTGTTGTTCCCCGAGTTCGCGACCGACCCGGCCTTCGTCGAGCGATTCCGCCGCGAGGCTCAGGCTGCGGCCAACCTGTCGCACCCCAACATCGTCGGCGTGTACGACTGGGGCGCCGAGGCCGGCACGTACTACATCGTCATGGAGTACGTGGAGGGCCAGTCGCTGGCCGAGGTGGTTCGCCAGGCCGGACCGCTCAACCCGCAGCGCGCCGCCACGATGGCCTTCGAGGTCGCCGGAGCGCTCGGCCACGCCCACCAGCGCGGCGTCGTGCACCGCGACATCAAGCCGGGCAACGTGTTGGTGTCGACATCGGGCACGGTCAAGGTGACCGACTTCGGCATCGCCCGCGCGCTGTCGTCGCCCTCCGACGAACTCACCCAGGCCGGCTCGGTCATGGGCACCGCCGCGTACTTCTCGCCCGAGCAGGCCCAGGGGTTCCAGGTCGACGCCCGCTCCGACCTGTACTCGCTGGGCGTTGTGCTGTTCGAGATCGTGTGCGGCCGCCCGCCATTCGTGGGAGAGTCCCCGGTCGCCATCGCCTACAAGCACGTGCAGGAACTGCCGCCACGACCGTCGCAGATCGTCGCCGGCATCCCCGCCGGGCTCGAAGCGATCATCGGCCGCCTCCTCGCCAAGGCACCCGACCAGCGCTACCTCTCGGCCGACGACCTGCGCGCCGACCTTCGCCGCTACCTCGACGGTGCCGCCACGCTCGCCGAGCAGGCAGGCCAACGGACCGTCGCCAACCCCACCGCCGACGCCGCAGCGACAACGGCAATGCCGGTGCAGACAGCGGCGCCTACCACCGTCGCGGCGACTGTGGCCGCGCCGGTGGCACAGCCGGCACCGGCGGCAACGCCTGTGGCCGTCGGCCCCGAACCCGACGACGCACCCAGCCGTACCGGCATGTTCGTCGCCGCTGCGCTCGTGTTGCTCCTTGCGCTCGGCGGCCTCGGCTACTGGTTCGTGCAGAGCCTGTCGGATACGAGCGGCGACCAGTTGACCGTGCCCAATGTGGTCGATCTGCAAGAGGCCGACGCCACGAAGAAGCTGACCGACGAAGGGTTCAACCCGGTCGTCACGCGCCAGGCCTCCACCGACGCGGCCGTCGGCGTGGTGTTCCGTCAGACCCCCGACGCCAACGCCAAGCTCGAGAAGGGTGGCGACGTCACGATCTTCGTGTCGACCGGACCCGACATGGTGGCGGTCCCCAAGGTGAACGGGCTCTCCGAAGCCGAGGCGACCGCAGCGCTGAAGGACGCGGGATTCACCGTTCGCAGCGAACAGGTCGAACACGACACCATCGAGACCGGCAAGGTCATCGAGAGCGTGCCCGCGCAGGACACCCCCGCACCCAAGGGCGGCGAGATCGTGCTGCGCGTATCGAAGGGGAAGGCCTCGGTCGCGATCCCCGACGTGAAGGGCAAGCCGGTCGACGCGGCCCGCAAGGCGCTCACCGACGCAGGGTTCGTGGTGGGCGACGACCAACGGCAGGCCTCCGCCGACGTGGCGAAGGACAAGGTCGTCGGCACCTCGCCGGCGGGTGAAGCGGCCAAGGGCGCGACGATCAGCCTCATCATCTCGGACGGCCCTCAGCAGGTGAAGGTGCCTGCGGTGAAGGGTCAGCCCGAGGATGCGGCCCGGTCCGCCATTCAGGCGAAGGGCCTGGAGGCCGAAGTGAAGACGAAGTCGGTTCCCGTCGGGGATCCGAACACGGGTCGAGTCATCGAGGTCGACCCGGCGGCGGGAACACTGGTGGACCCGGGCTCCACGGTCACGATCACCGTGGGTGTGGCCAGCGCGGCGTCGACCACCACATCGCCGGCGAGTACCACCACGTCGCCGTGAACGTCGTCGCACGCCGGACGCTCCCCGGGCGATCCGGAGCGACGCCTCTGACGTTCGCCGTGCTCTTCGCGGCGGCCGCCGTGGTGCTGTTCGGCATGTCGCCGACCCTCAACCCGATCGACATCGTCACCGGGCACCTCTTCGACGTGAGCGTGCCCGACGTGGGTGGACTCACGCAGGTGAAGGCGCTCGTGAAGATCCAAGAAGCCGAACTGCACGGCACAGTCGAGTTCGCGTTCTCCTCCACCGTGGAGCGCGGTTACACGATCCGCCAGCGCCCGGCCGCCGCCTCGACCATGCCCCGCGACGGCAACGTCATCGTGGTGGTGAGTCGCGGCGTTCGGATCTCGACGCTGCCCAACTTGGTGGGCGCCGACGAGCGCACCGCTCAGAAGACGCTCGAAGCGCTCGATCTCGACGTGACCATCGAGCGTGTCAACGACGAGCTCGTCGCCGCCAAGACCGTCGCGTCGCAGAGCCCCGCACCCGGCACGCAGGTGCTCGGCGGAACGTCTGTGAACCTGACCGTGTCGTTGGGACCCGTGAAGCGCCCGGTGCCCGAGGTGTCGGGACTCGCCGTGGAAGGCGCAGCGTTTCTGCTCGGCAAGTCGGGCTTCACCCTCGGCACGGTCACCCCGACCGACAACCCCACGCTGCCGAAGGACGCTGTTGTGGGCACCGACCCGCCCGTGGGCACCGTTGCCGACCGCGACACCGTGATCAACCTGTTGGTGTCGGCCGGGCCGGCGCCGGTGGGCGTGCCCGACGTGACCGGGCGCCAACAGAGCGACGCGGCGGCCCGACTGACCGCGGCAGGGTTCGTCGTCGGCGAGTTGACCCAGCTCGGCCCGGTCGGAGATCCGAGCGATGGCAAGGTGCTGGCACAGCTGCCGTCCGCCGGTACCACGCTGCGCCCCGGTTCAGTGGTCACGCTCACGGTGCGGCGCGCCGAGCGGCCGCCACCCGCCACCACCATTCCGCTGCCGCCGCCCACGCTGCCACCGACGACCACGACGACCACCACCACACAGCCGACGACCACGACGACCTCGACGGTGCCGTCGACCACGACCACCACGCGCCCCGCACCATGAGCCCCGCACCCGTCCGCCGTTCGGCCACCGGCCCGCCCGAAGTGGTGGACGGAACGCGATCGCGCCTCAAACTCACGCTTGGCATCGGCGTCGTTGCCGCGCTGCTCGGGCTTGCGATCGTGCAGTTCGTGGCGCAACTCCAACCCAAGGAGTCGGTGGAACTGGCGCGGCTGGAACTGCCGTCGGTGGCGGGTCTCGATATCGCAGGCGCACGCGGGCAGCTCGAGGCCCTGGGCCTGGTGGTGAACGTGCTGTTTCGTCCCAACGAGAGCGTCGCGAAGGGCGCCGTGTTCGCACAGGACCCGTTGGCCGGACGATTGCTGCAACAGGGCGATGTGGTGCGGATCATCGCGAGCGACGGTCCGTTGGGCCAGTCGGTTCCGGCCGTGTCCGGTCAGCAGGCGTTGGACGCCACAGCGGTCATCTCGGCCGCCGGCCTCACGCCGCAGACCGTCGACACGCCGCATGAGTCGATCCGCGTGGGCGAGGTGATCGGGACCAACCCCGCCGCGGGCGCCCGCGCCCCGGCAGGCGCGGCGGTGCAGGTGCTGGTGAGCAGCGGACCCGCCCCGCGCACGGTTCCCGCCATGGTGAACCTGCCGTTGGCGCAGGCGCTCGTCGAGTTGGGCCGCTCCGGCCTGGCGGTCGGGACGATCCGCAAGGTGCACCGCGAGGATCAGCCCGAGGGCGTGGTGCTCTCGACGAGCCCCGCGGCCGGCGCTGCGATACCGAAGGACACTCCCGTCGAGATCGAGGTGACCGGGCCCGCTCCCACCGCCGAGGTGCCCTATCTCGCCGGGCTGTCGCAGGGCACCGCCGAGTCGCTGCTCAAGGCCGCCGATCTGGTGGCGAAGGTGGTCCCGGTGCCCGTCGCTGCCGGAGATCTCAATGCCGGCCGGGTGCTCAGCCAGGGCATGCCGCCTGGGGCGGAGGTCGCGCCCGGGACAACGGTGGAGATCAGCATCGCCGTCGCCTCGGGCTGAGGGTCAATCGTCGCAGCGGCGAAGGAAGTTGCGCAGCAGGTCGTGACCGTTCGCGGTGAGGATCGACTCGGGATGGAACTGCACGCCCTCCACGTCGAGCTCGCGGTGCCGGAGACCCATGATCAGCCCGTCGTCGGTCTCGGCGGTGATCTCGAGCACCTCCGGCAGGGTCGTGCGTTCGACGACCAGCGAGTGGTAGCGCGTCGCCTCGAGCGGGTTGGGGAGTCCGGCGAACACCCCGACGCCGTGATGGCGGATCAGCGAGGTCTTGCCGTGCACGATCTGGGGCGCCCGCACGACCTCGCCGCCGAACACCTCGCCGATGCACTGCAGGCCGAGGCACACGCCGAAGATCGGCCGCGAGGTGCAGTGACGCAGCACGTCGTTGCTGATGCCGGCGTCGGCGGGTGAGCCGGGCCCGGGGCTGATGAGGATGCCGTCTGGATCGAGCGTCTCGATGTCGTCGAGCGTGATCGCGTCGTGGCGATGCACGATCGGTTCGGCGCCCATCTCGCCGAGATACTGGACCAGGTTGTAGACGAACGAGTCGTAGTTGTCGATGACCAGGATCCGGCTCACTGGGCGGCAGCGTAGCGGTCGTCGGGTGACCGATTCGATCGAGTTCCATTGCGCGCTGGCCGACCCTCACCCGCGTTTGCGGTTCCGACGCCTAGGCTCTTTCGCCATGGCACGACCGGAGAAGCGAAGGATCGACAGCGGCGAAGAGTCGACGGGGAGTAGTCGTACGACCCCGAAGGGAACGAAGCCGGGAGCCAAGCCGGGTTCGTCGTCGCCAAGCCGCTACACGCCTCCGACCGTCTCGGCCTTCGATCAGCCGAGCCCCATGTGGGTGCCGATCGTGATGTTCTCGCTGCTCGGGGCGGGCTTCCTCGCGATCATCCTCAACTACACCGAGACCCTCCCGGGCGCGCCGACGGGGTGGTACCTGCTCGGAGGGTTGGTCGGCATCCTCGCAGGCATCGTCACCGCGACGCAGCTGCATTGAGTCTGACGGCCGCTGGCCAATCCTGACACGCAACGCGGTCAGGTGATCACAATACGCAGGACGACCGCCATCCCGGTGATGCCGTCACACTGAGTGGGCCACCGACTCCCCAGAGATTTCCACAACCTGGGGATAGAACTGTGGGTAGCGACCACAGGTAGTGGCGACATGCTCACTCATGGTGGGTACGAGTGCCCAGGTGGAAAACGGCGATCCCGCGGGTAGACGCGGATGTGGTCACTCCACCGGAGCGACCACATCCATGTCTTCCAGACAATGGCGTGGCGGCTCGGGGTCGTCGCGGGCGGCGACGGTCATGCGAACCTCGGCTCCGCAGATGCTGCACCGATACGTGAGTTTGACCTTCCGCAGCTCGCCGGGCGCCAACGGGTCGGGGACCGGCCGGGCGAGCCCGCCGATCATCATCCAGCCGACACGCAGCATCAGCCCGGCGACCAACACGGCGATCCCAGCGCGCCACCACGAGGTGTCGGCGACGAACCTGACCACCACGGTGCCGACCAGGAGCGCCACGATGAACGGGGAGGCGAAGCGGCTCTTCATCGGCACCTAGCGAACCACAGCCGACCGACCCGAAGCGACCGGCAGCGGCCCCGAGCCGGTCGGGGCCACCCTCGAACTGGGCCGATCCACATACCCGTAGGGGCGGTGATCCGGCCCAGTTCTGGCCAGCGCGTGGGCGGGCCGGTCGAGCGGGCCCACCCACGAACTGGGCCGATCCACATACCCGTAGGGGCGGTGATCCGGCCCAGTACGCGCCAGCGCGAGGGCCGGTCAGTCGAGGCGCTCGATGATGGTGGCGTTGGCCATGCCGCCGCCCTCGCACATCGTCTGCAGGCCGTAGCGACCGCCGGTGCGCTCGAGTTCGTTGAGCATGGTCGCCAGCAGCTTGGTGCCCGAGCAGCCCAGCGGGTGGCCGAGTGCAACCGCACCGCCGTTCACGTTGGTCTTCGCCAGATCGGCGCCGGTCTCCTTGTGCCACGCGAGTACGACCGACGCGAACGCCTCGTTCACCTCGAACACATCGATGTCGTCGATGCTCAACCCCGAGCGCTCCAGCGCCTTCTGTGTGGCGGGGATCGGGCCCGTCAGCATCATCACCGGGTCGACGCCGGCGAGTGCGAAGGTGTGGAAACGGGCCCGCGGGCGCAGGCCGAGTTCGGCGGCCTTGGTCTCACTCATGATGAGCGCCGCCGATGCTCCGTCGGTGATCTGGCTCGAGTTGCCGGCGGTCACCTTGCCGTTCGGGTCGAACGCCGGCTTGAGGTTGCCGAGCGACTCGACCGTCGAGTCGGGCCGGATGCCCTCGTCGGCGGTGACCATGCCGTCGAGCACGCTCACCTCTCCGCTGTCGCGATCGCGACGCTTGCCGCGCACCGGGATGATCTCGTTCTCGAAGCGACCTTCGGCGGTCGCCTGCGCGGCACGACGATGTGACTCGGCGCTGAACCCGTCGAGGTCTTCGCGGCTGAGACCCCACTTGTCGGCGATGCGCTCGGCGGAGATCCCCTGCGGGATGAGCCCGCCGACCTCGGCGTAGCGGAGGCCGACTCCCTCGCCGAACGGGAAGCCCGTCCGCTTCACGTCGCCCACCGACGCTCCCATGGGCACGAGGCTCATCACCTCGACCCCGGCGGCGATCGCGATGTCGTACGCGCCGGCGATGACGCCCTGCGCGGCGAAGGCCGCCGCCTGCTGCGACGATCCGCACTGGCGGTCGATGGTGGTGGAGGGAACCGACTCGGGGAAGCCGGCGGCGAGCACGGCGTTGCGGCCCACATTGAGCGCCTGCGCGCCGACCTGCGACACGCACCCCATGAGCACGTCGTCGACGAGCGCCGGGTCGAGGTTGTTCCGCTCGACGATCGCGCGGAGCACCTGGGCGGCGAGGTCGGCCGAGTGCCAACCGGACAGGGAACCGTTGCGCTTTCCGCCGGCGGTACGCACGGCATCGACGATGACTGCGGTGGTCATTGGATGAACTCCTCTCGGACCGTGCCGGTGGGCAACGGCGGCGGCGATACGACGCGGGCTCGCCACGACCCCCGTTCGGATCGGTGCGACGAACTAGACCGATCGGTCAAGAGCATGCCCGGGCGGTCGACCCACGGTCAACCGGTCGTGCACGGCGCTCGGGTCGTGGGCAGTGCCAGAACGGCGGCCGCGCGCGCCGGGCCGGTCGCGTCGCTCGGCCGCTACCATCACGCACCACGTTGACCGATCGCGGGCACGCGATCACTCGAAGGGGGCCCACCATGGCAAGGACCGATGCAGAGATCAGCGCGGCGGTCGAGGGGCACACCGTGCTCACCTACTTCGCCAAGCTGCTGCAGGACAACGCCGGTCGCACGGCGCTGCGGTGGCTCGACGGCGACGAGTGGAAGTCCATGACGTTCGGCGAACTCGAAGAGACCGCACGCCGAATCGGGGCCACGCTCGCAGCGAACGGTGTCGGCCGTGGCGACCGAGTCGTGCTCATGATGCGCAACATCGCGGAGTTCCATGCGATCGACCTGGGCGTGTTGATGGTGGGCGCCACGCCGGTGTCGATCTACAACTCGTCGTCGCCCGACCAGGTCGCCTACCTGGCCAGCCACTGCGACGCAAAGGTCGCGATCGTCGAGGACGAGTCGTTCCTCGCCCGCTTCGAACCGGTGCTCGACGAGCTGCCGTCGCTGACCGCCCGGTTCATGGTGCGCTCCACCGCCGGCGGACCTCCCGAGGGCGTGGGGTCGTGGGACGACCTGGTGGCCGCCGAACCGCTCGACCCAGAGACCGCTTTCGATGCGGCCTCGCCTGGCGACCTCGCAACGATCATCTACACGTCGGGCACCACGGGTAGCCCGAAGGGTGTGATGCTCGATCACGAGAACCTGTGCTGGACCCTCGAGTCGCTGCGTGAGGCCTTCGAGACCGACTCCTTCATCGGCCAGAAGGTCGTGTCGTACCTGCCCATGGCGCACATCGCCGAGCGCGTGACCAGCCACTACGGCTGCGTGATGAACGGCTACGAGGTGAGCTGCTGTCCCGAACCGTCGATGATCGCCACCTACCTCGCCGGGGTGCGCCCGAACATCATCTTCGGCGTGCCGCGGGTGTGGGAGAAGCTGTACGCGGGCGTCAACGCGGCGCTGTCCGCCGATCCGGAGAAGAAGCAAAAGGTCGACGAGGCCGTCGAGGCGGCGGCCCCCCTCGCCGAGCGCATGGCACTCGGAACGGCCACGCAGGAAGACATCGATACCTGGAACTTCCTCGACGCCGTCGCGTTCTCCACGATTCGCCAACTCGTCGGCCTGGACGAACTCGACCTCGCCGTCACGGGGGCCGCCCCGATGACCGCCGAGCTGCTCACGTGGTTCCGGGCGATCGGCGTGCCGCTCGCCGAGATCTACGGCATGAGCGAGTCGTCGGGCCCGATCAGCTTCGCAGCGCGACGCGTGCGCGCGGGCACCGTCGGTCCCGCAATCCCGGGTCTGGAGCTCGCGCTCGCCGAGGACGGCGAGGTCATCTGCCGCGGCGGCAACATCTTCCGCGGCTACCTCAACGAGCCGGTCAAGAGCGCCGAGGCGCTCGACGAAGACGGTTGGCTCCACACCGGTGACATCGGCGTGATCGACGACGAGGGTTACCTGCGCATCGTCGACCGCAAGAAGGAACTCATCATCACCGCCGGCGGCAAGAACATCAGCCCCGCCAACCTCGAGGCGTCGCTCAAGAACATCCCGCTCGTGGGTCAGGCCTGCGCCATCGGCGACAACCGTCCGTTCGTGTCGGCGCTTCTCGTGCTCGACGCCGAGGCCGCGCCCGTGTGGGCGGCGGCCAACGGGCTCGGCGGCAAGTCGCTGGCGGAACTCGCGCAGGAACCGGCCGTCATCGCCGAGATCGAGCGTGGCCTCGCCGAGGTGATGTCCACGTTCAACAACGCGGAACGGGTCAAGAAGTTCACGCTGTTCGGCGAGGAGTGGATGCCCGACTCCGAACTGCTGACGCCCACGTCGAAGCTGAAGCGGCGGGGCATTCACGCCACATTCGCCCGCGAGATCGAGGCGATGTACTCCTGACCCGGTGACGCCGGGCCATCCGACACCGATTGGTAGTGTCACGGCCTATGTCTGAGGGTCATGAGGTGACTCGCCGCCCGCCAAAGGTGGCGATGATCGTGTCGCGCTTCCCGAAGGTGACCAACACCTTCATGCTGCGCGAGATGATCGCGCTCGAGAAGCTGGGTGTGCCGATCGAGCTGTTCGCACTCGTCCACGAGCAGGAGGGCGCGGTGCACGAGGAAGCCCGCGACCTGGACTCGCGGGCGCACTACCTGGCCCTGAAGTCGTGGGAAGTGATCCGCGCCCAATTCACCTGGCTCCGCCGCAACCGTCGCGCGTATCTCGAATGTTGGCGCTGGGGCCTGGTGACCAATCGTCAGGCGCCGGACTTCTTCCTCCGCACGTTCTTCATCGTGCCGATGGCCGCGGCGATGGCGTTGCGAATGGAGAAGCTCGGCATCGAACACGTCCACGCGCACTTCACGACATACCCGACCCACGCGGCGCTCGTGATCAAGACGCTGACGGGCCTGCCGTTCTCGTGCACCGGACACACCCACGACGTGCAGCTTCGCCGCGATGGGCTGCGCGACAAGCTGAGCGAAGCCGAGTTCTTCTTCGTGTGCACCCACTTCATCGCCGACGAACTGCGCGAGCTGTACGGCGACGAGATCCGCGACAAATGCCGAGTGGTGTACCACGGCATCGACATCGAGTCCTTCCCTCGCCAACCGCTCCCCGAGGACGACGGCGAACGGCCGTTCCGGATCGTGTGCGTCGCGAGCTTCGAGGAGCACAAGGGCCACACGTTCCTGATCGACGCTGCCGCGCGGCTGCGCGATCGGGGCGTGCCCGTGGAGATCGCGTTGATCGGCGGATTCGTCGCCCTCGCGGGCGATGTGCGCGGACGCATCGAAGCCCAGGTCCAGGAGCTGGGCCTGACCGACCAGGTGCAGTTCCTCGGCAAGCAGCCCATGTCGGTGGTGCGCGAGTGGTTGGCCTGGTCCGACATCGGCGTGCTCGCGTGTTGCATCGGCCCGTTCGGCCAGTCGGACGGCATCCCGAACTTCCTCACCGAGTGCCTGTGTACCGGCCGTCCCGTGGTCTCGACGCAGATGGACGGCGTGAAGGAGTTGGTGACCGACGGCGAGCAGGGGCTGCTCGTGCGCACCCGCGACGCGGCGGCGCTGGCAGACGCGATCGAGCGGCTTCGCAACGACCCCGAGCTGCGCCGGCGCATGTCGGACGCAGCACGGGCGTTGGTCGAGGCCGAACACGACGTGATCGTGAACACGCAGGAGCTATTCGACGTGTACGTCGAGCAGTCGGGCCGCCCCGTCGGCCGATAGCCCGACCGGGTCACGCCGGGGCCGGCCCCCGGTTCCGAGCTGTGAAGGTGTCGAGGGCTACTGGGCTGAGCCGCCGGCGGCGTCGCCCTGCGACTCGCCGGTGGCACGATCGTCGTCGGATTCCGCCGCACCCTCGGCCGCGCTCTCGGTTCCGCCCGGCGATGCCGACGCCACCACAGCGGAGGCATCCCACGGTCCGGCGACCGGGTCGACCTTGATGAACCGCGGGTCGATCTCGCCCGGCAGGAGCGGCCGCATGATCAAGTCGATGGCCGTCCAGAGCGTGTGCGACGACGGCAGGAACAGGATGGGCAACAGCACACCCGGAACCGCCGTCGCTGCGAGCAGCGGCACGAACGGGATGTCGGGCGAGGTGATGACGGCGCCTGCGATGAGCACCGCGAAGGTGGTCGTGAACGCCACGATGGTGTTGATGCCGATGTAGCCCAGGGCGTGGCCGATGATCCGCTCGAACCGGAGCGAACAGCGATGACAGCGCTGGTTCATCTTGGTCCAGCTCTTGTGGGTGCGACCGGCTCCGCAGGCGGGGCAGCGCACGAAGAGGCCGCGGATCAACAGACGCGAATTGCTGATGCCCAGCTGTTCGTACGTTTGGGTTTGGTGCTGAATCGTTCTGGGGACGGAATGCATGCTTTCCTCGATTGCCGCCCAGTCTGCCAGCCAGACCCAACTTGCCGACAACTGGTCGGTTCGATCGCGATGGGCGGGCGGGAGCCGGAGGAGACACAGGGGTTAGCGTGCGGCCATGACCCAGCGCACTGTCATCGTCACCGGCGCCAACTCGGGGATCGGCAAGGAGACGGCCGTCGCGCTCGCTTCGCAGGGCGATCGCGTGGTCATTGCCTGCCGCAATCCGGATCGCTCCGCCGCTGCGCTCGCCGAGATCCGCGAGCGGAGCGGGGGATCGGTCGAGTCCGTGCCGCTCGATCTCGCGTCGTTCGCTTCGGTGCGAGCGGCGGCCGCGTCGATCACCGATCGCTTCGATCGGGTCGACGTGTTGGTGAACAACGCGGGACTCGTCCTGTCGAAGCGTGCGGTCACCGAGGACGGGTTCGAGATGACCTTCGGGGTGAACCACCTCGGTCCGTTCCTGTTCACCACACTGCTGCATGACCTCTTGGCCGCGGCGGGCAACGCCCGGGTCGTGACCGTCGCGTCGGAGGCGCACTTCTTCGCCGTCGGCGGTCTCCCGTGGGACGACCTGCAGGCGGTCCGCTTCTACAACGTGTGGCTCACCTACGGGCGATCGAAGCTCGCCAACATCTTGTTCACCCAGGAACTTGCCCGGCGGTGGGCGAGCGACGGCGTGGTCGCGTCGAGCGTCCATCCGGGCATCGTCGCGAGCAACTTCGCGGCCGACGGCGATACCTCGACGTTCATGAGCACCGGGTTGCGGCTGCTGAAGCCGATGACGCGCACGCCGAGCCAGGGCGCCGATACGAGCGTGTGGCTGGCCACAGCCGAGCCGGGCGGCGATCCCACCCGGTCGGGCACCTACTGGTCGAGCCGTCGGCCCGGGCGCCTCGCCCCGTGGGCGCGCCGCGAGGTCGACGGCGCCCGGTTGTGGACGCTGAGCGAGGAGCTCATCGCCACGTCGTCGTGATCGGCCGGCCGCAGCTCAGCGAAGCGGCGCCTCGCTCGACCACGGGAAGTTGATCCACTTGTCGGTGTGGCGCCACACGTATTCGCAGGTGATGACCGAGCGGGGCTTCTCGTACAGCACCATCGAGCGAAGCTCGGCGACGGCGGGCCGACACGTGTCGACCACGAGCTTCAGCGTCTCGCCGGTGTCGGCCACGTCGTCGATGACGAGCAGCCGCGAGTTGGCGATGTCGGCAAGGTCGAGCGCCGGCGGCAGCATGACCGGAACGTCGAGACGCTCGTCGACATCGGTGTAGAACTCGACGTTCACGACGCCGATGTTCTTCAGGCTCAACGCGTACGCAACGGCGCCGCCGATCAATAGGCCACCGCGTGCGATCGCGACGATCCAGTCGGGCTCGAAACCCGTCTCGACCACCTGTGTCGCCAGCTAGCGCACGGCCGCACCGAAGCCCGCGTAGTCGAGTTCTTCCCGTTCACCGTCGAAGACCGCTTCCATGGGCCGGTTCTACTCGGCGTTGGGCGGGTCGTGCCAGCGCATGAGCGGGTCGGTCGGTCGGTCGGGCGGACGGGCGAGGAGCGGACGAGCCGCCCAGCGCTCGTCGTGTTCGATGCGATATGCCCGGAGGCTGGCGCCCAGCACGAGTGCGGCTTCGAACCCGCAGACGTCGCGCACCAGCGCGACCTCGTTGTCGACGAACGCGCGACCGTGCGGCGGCCCCGCGGACGTGACGATGTGTGCGAGCTCGTGCAGCAGTGTGATGGCGTTCCACGACCCGTCGCGTATGGCGATGGTGCCCGTCTCGCGCTGCGCGAACGACGCGCGGGCCGAGCGGGACCGGCGCGCGAGCAGCAACTCCGTGGGCGAATCGGGGAAGAGCTCGCGGTAGCTGTCGCTGCGAAGGATCGCGTCGAGGGCGGCCTCGACGTCGCTCCAGCGCCGCCACGTGGGCCCGATGTGCGCGGCGACGTTGTCTTCCGCCCGGTAGAGGGCGAGGCGCTGCGGGTCATCCACTGCGTTGCCCGAGCTCGCGGCGCGGCGGAAGGCGCCGTCCCCCGAGATCGGCCGCATGTCCGGCGCTCGTGCCGGCACGTCGCCCGTGCGACGACGAGCCACCTCCGACCCGGCTTGTGCGAAGGCGCGGGAAGCGGGCGCGCGTGGCCGCCTCGACCCGGTCGTCGCGCTCGGCGAGCACGAGTGCGGTGGACGTGGCCGATCGCGCCGCGGCCCCCGGGCGGGTCCGTTCGCGTTCGGCGTCGGCCAGCGCGTCGCGGTGCTGCTCGACGAGGCGGTGTGAGATGACGTCGATGAAGCCCATCATGAAGGACCGACGCCACGACGCGGTGTCGGACGGTCGCTGCCGCATTGCCGGCTCGGCACCGTTCATCGCCGTGGCCATCTGCACGAGGAGCGAAGTGACGAGCTCCTCGACGAGGTCGACATCGTCGGCGAACCCGACGATCGAGATCCACTCCTGCGGTGCTCCGGGCTCGCGGCCGAGGCGGACGGCGCGGCACCGGAGTGCGGTGGCCACCTGGTTGACGAGCACGGCCTTCTGGGCTGTGAAGGGCCGATGCACGACGAGGCGCCGCTCCACCGGCTCGGCGTGTTGGGCGGTGTCGGCCGCCCACAACAGCGCCTGGTCGATCGAGTAGCGAGCCATGAGCGCGGTGGCCTTGGCGGTGAACGCCTCGGCCTCCTCGGAATACGGGGTGGATTCTGCCTTGGCGAGCAGAGACCGGATGGTGGCGAGTCGGCTGTCGTCGGTACGAGTCATGGTGGCGCGACAGTCTGGCGCATGGGTGCGACACTCTCCCTCGGGGTCGCCACCGCGGTCCCTTCACGAGTACCGAGTCGCTACGGTGTCGCACTATCGACGCGTCATCGAAGTCCTCCTCTCGGCCCCCTCAGCTTCCCCGGCTCGACCGCGTGTGGAAGTGGCTCGGCATCGCCGCGGTGGTGTTGGTGGTCGCGAACTTCACGGGTTTCGACCCGATCGGCTCGCTGCGCGAGGGCCTGTTCGGACTGGAGCAGCGCCCCGAGGCGGCCGCCGTGACGCTCGCAGCGATCCACAAGACGTCGGAGCTGCGCACCGCCAGCGGCGAGTTCAGCGTTCCCGTGACCTTCGGGCAGGAACAGAGCGGTGCGGTGCACGAGGTGCTGCCCGATGCGCTCGACGCCGACTCGGGCGTTGCCCTCTACTACGGCAGCGTCGATGCACTGGTCGACCTGAAAGGCTTGGCCGAGGACGACATCGTGGTCGACCGCTCCAAGCGCTCGATCACCCTCCGAGTGCCGAGGCCGGTCCTGACCAAGCCGAACATCGACGAGTCGCGGTCGACGGTGGTGGCGCAGAACCGGGGGCTTCTGACGCGGCTGGGTGAGCTGTTCAACGAGCGTCCCCTGGCGGAGAAGGACTCGCTCGACGAAGTCGCGGTCGAGGCGCTCACCAAGGCGGCCCAGGACAGCGATCTCACCGAGAAGGCCGAGCAGAACGCGCGGGAGTTCCTGACGCTGTTGGCGAATCGAATGGGCTACGACGACGTGGTCGTCGAGTTCGTCGACGCACCCTCGACCTGAGCCGGCAAGGTGATCGTGTCGCGCAGGTCGATGCCCAGGTGCGCCGCGAGTGCCATTCGGTGGAGCTGCCCGATCTCCATGTCGCCGAGGCGTCGGCGCACGGTCTCGATAGCGGTCGCCTCCTCGACGCTCACGTAGAACACCTTTCGCACCTTCTGTTCGTCGGTCTCGAGGCGCGCGTTCGCGCTGCGCGATGGCGGGAACAGGTCGTCACCGCCGAGCCGGTCGGCCATCTGTTGCCACGTGGAGCGGATGGCGTCGACGGCCAGCGCGCCGTAGGGGATGGGCGACGGGCCGTTGACGTCGCAGGCGCGGTCGAGTCGCTCGGCGAGCTCGCGAGTGAGGTTGACGCCGTAGGCGACGCGCCGGCCGCGCCAGGATCCGAATGGCGGCGGTGGACGGTCGACCGTGGACGGGCCGCGAGGCCTGCCCCGGCGCGCCGGGGTGGCGTCGCGTTCGGGAGACGCTTCCGCCGTCGGGGGTAACGGACTCGCTGGAGTTGTCGGACTCGCCGGAGTTGTCGCGGGCGGCCGGGGGGTGCGCTGCTGGGACTTCGCCGGGGTCGCCGCGCCTTGGTCTCGAGGAGGCCGGCGCTCGTCCGTTGCCGCAGGCGGCTCGTCCGTCGCCGCGTCGGTGGGCGTGGGCGTGGGCGTTTCGGTTCGTCCGGGGCGGGATGGCGGCGCAACGCGCGTCGCCCGGTCCTGTGGGAGGCGGCGGAAGCCCTTCCCGGCTGCCTCGGGGTCGTACGGCGTCGGCTCCATCACGACGGTTCCTGCAGCTTCACGAATCGGGCAAGGATCTCGTCGACGAGGAGCTGCCAGTCGGCGGCCAGGCCCTCCGCCGCTCGGGAGTAGGTCTCGCTGCCGGTCTTGATCGCCTCGTACCAGGGCTGGGCTCGCGAGGCGGCATCCGCGTATTCGCCCACGAGCAGCCCGCGCTCGCGGCACTCTTCTGCGATGAGCGGCGCGTAGCGGACCACGGTACCGAGCACCAGGTCGTGGTCGTCGATCAGGTCGCCGAGTCGAGTGACCACCCGCGCTCGGATCTGGTGGGAGTTCGCGCCGACCGGGCCGGCGAACACCCCGAGCACGTCGAGGTCGGGGTTGGAGGCTTGACGGATCTCGGTAACCGACGCAGCGGCATCGGCGAGACCGACGCGGCTGGCCCGGTCGACTCCCGACGGAACGACCAGATAGTGCGCGGCGGTCAGGATCATGCGGCGGAGCGCCA